>Ga0265303_10001900_pt1 | contig 12969 bp, 9 predicted proteins | sample Helome_2_FD_192494 | JGI IMG/M metagenome (GOLD analysis project Ga0265303, IMG submission 192494) | Marine sediment microbial communities from subtidal zone of North Sea - Hel_20160317 (Illumina Assembly) | ecosystem: Environmental > Aquatic > Marine > Subtidal zone > Sediment ...
CCTCTTCCTCTTCCTCTTCCTCTTCCTCAGCCTCGCCGATGGCCTCAGTCTCGTCAATGGCCTTGGCTTCCTCGGCCAGGGGTTCGGCACTATCGTCGGCATTTTCGTCGGCTTCCGATTCCTCGACCTCCACCAGGCGAGCGACCGAAACGACCCGCTCCTCGGCACCCAAGCGGAACAGTGTGACCCCCCGCGTCGACCTGCCGGCGATACGGATGTCGTGCACCGGCGAACGGATCAGCTGACCGCCGTCTGTTACAAGCACCAGTTCATCGTTTTCCTTGATCGGGAAGGCTGCCGCCACCCGGGGGGGCCTGCCGCGTACCTTACGCCGGCTGAGGTCCATACCGGTTACCCCCTGTCCGCCACGACCGGAGACCCGGTACTCGTAGGCTGATGTCCGTTTGCCCTGCCCGTCGTCGGCGACCGAAAGGATGAACTGTTCGGCCGCCTCCAATTCGGCGATGCGCGCCGGATCGAGCTGCACGACCAGATCTTCGGGCGCGGGCTCCGCCTCTTCCTCCTCGGCGTTCTCGGCGCGCCGCCGGGCATTGGCATAGCGCAGGTAGGCGTCCCGCTCCTCGATCGTCACATTGGCATGGCGCAGGATCGACATCGAGATGACCGCATCGTCATCGGCCAGGCGGATGCCCCGCACGCCGACCGAATGGCGCCCGGCGAAAACCCGAATACTGGTGACCGGGAAGCGGATGGCCTTGCCTTTGGCGGTGGCCAGCAACACATCGTCGTCCTTGTCGCAGGTCCATACGCCGACCAGCCAGGAGCCCTCGCCTTCCAGCTTCATGGCAATCTTGCCATTGGCCTGCACCCGAACGAAGTCGGACATCCGGTTGCGCCGCACGGTCCCGGTCGAGGTGGCGAACATCACGTCCATCTCACCCCAGGTCTTCTCGTCTTCAGGCAGCGACAGGACCGCGGTGATGGTCTCGCCGTCCTGTAACGGCAAGAGGTTGACCAAGGCCTTGCCGCGGGACTGCGGCGTACCCTTGGGCAGGCGATAGACCTTGAGCTTGTAGGCCATGCCGCGGGAGGAGAAAAACAGCACCGGCGTGTGGGTATCGCAGACAAAGACCTGGCGCACGAAATCCTCGTCCCGGGTCGCCATGCCGGCCCGCCCGCGCCCGCCGCGACGCTGGGCCCGATAGGTCGACAGCGGAACGCGCTTGATATAACCGCCGTGCGACAGCGTGACGACCATCTCCTCGCGCTGTATCAGGGCCTCGATGTCCTGCTCGAACTCGTTGTCTTCGATCGCTGTGCGGCGTGGGTCGGCGAAGCGCTCCCGCATTTCGTGCAGTTCCCCGCGCAAGACCTCGAGCAAGCGTTCGCGCGACTCAAGGATCTCCAGATACTCCTCGATGCGCTTGGACAGCTCATCGAGTTCCTCGGAGATCTTCTCGCGCTCGAGGCCGGTCAGGCGTTGCAGGCGCAGTTCGAGGATCGCCCGCGCCTGAACTTCCGACAGACGGTAGGTGCCGTCCTCGGCCAATTCCCGGCCTGGCTCATCGACCAGCTCGACCAGTGGACCGACCTCGGCCGCCGGCCAGGCCTTCGCGAGCAGCCCGGCACGCGCCTCGACCGGGTCCTTGGCGGCCCGAATCAAGGCGATCACCCGATCGATGTTGGCCACCGCAATGGCCAAGCCGACCAAGACATGGGCCCGCTCCCGCGCCTTGCGCAGCTCGAACAGGGTGCGCCTGGAAATAACTTCTTCGCGAAACGCGACAAAGGCGGCAATCACCCGCTTCAGGTCGAGCAGTTCCGGACGGCCGCCAACCAGGGCCAGCATGTTGACGCCGAACGACGTCTGCAGCGGCGTATAGCGGAACAGCTGGTTCAGGATCACGTCGGCCACGGCATCGCGGCGGATCTCGATCACCACCCGCAAGCCGTGGCGATCGCTCTCGTCACGCAGATCGGAAATACCTTCGACGATCTTGTTCCGAACCACTTCGGCGATCCGCTCCACCATGCGGGCCTTGTTCACCTGATAGGGAATTTCCGTGACGATGATCGCTTCGCGGTCCTTGCGAACCTCCTCGACGTGGGTCTTGCTGCGCATAAGGACCGATCCACGGCCCGTGTGGTAAGCCTCGCGGATGCCGTTGCGGCCCAGGATGATGCCACCGGTCGGGAAATCCGGCCCCGGCACGATGGCCATCAACTCATCGATCGAAATCGCCGGGTTGTCGATATAGGCGTCACAGGCGTCGATCACCTCGCCAAGATTGTGCGGCGGAATGTTGGTCGCCATACCGACGGCGATTCCGCCGGCGCCGTTGACCAGCAGATTGGGTATACGCGCCGGCAGGACCACGGGCTCTTGCTTGGTCTCGTCGTAGTTGGCCTGGAAATCGACGGTCTCGCGATCGATGTCCTCCAGCAACGCCTCGCTGGCCGCGCGGCTGAGGCGCGCCTCGGTGTAGCGCGCCGCCGCCGCCCGGTCGCCATCCATGGAGCCGAAGTTGCCTTGGCCCTGGATCAGCGGCAAGCGCATGGAGAAGTCCTGGGCCAGCCGTACCATGGCATCGTAGATCGCCTGATCGCCATGCGGGTGGTACTGGCCCATCACATCGCCGATCACACGGGCCGATTTGCGGAAGGTACGGTTCCAGTCGTACCCCGACTCCTTCATGGCATAGAGGATGCGGCGGTGCACCGGTTTCAGACCATCGCGAACATCCGGCAACGCCCGAGATACGATCACGCTCATGGCGTAGTCGAGGTAGGAGCGTTTCATCTCCGCCTCGATGGTAACCTGCGTTACATGGGAGTCGAACGGCGGCGTGGTCGTGTCAGTCAAATTCGATTTCCCGTCGTCTGGCGCCTGCTAACCAACCATCATGCTGCGGCCACAGGAACAGGACTTTGAGGGACTCGGCGCAGCGGTCTTGAAGACCCCGAAATCTAGCCGATTTGGCAGGTGCTAACAATCAAATCCGGTGCCAAGGGAGCCTATCCGAGTATTGGTCATGGACCGGCAATCCCGTGGGAACAGGCACGGGGAGTGGCTATTTCATATCTTGATTTACGGATGGCAGGAGGGCTGATGCTGGCTGTCCCGCGTCGTGGCGGGAAGCCGCTTTACTTGTTCGGAGCGCTTGAACAAGGCCAGGGCTTCCCGCCGCGCCGGTTTTCTCGCGAGGCTTGACTCGAACGAGAGATGCCGGCCGCGGGACTAGCGTCCCGCGGCTTCCTTTAGGTTTTTAGCGGCCTTGAAGCCGACCGAATAACTTGCTCCGATCTGGATGGTTTCACCGGTCCGCGGATTGCGTCCCGTCCGTGCCGCGCGGTGGCGTACGGTAAATGTGCCGAGGCCGGGAACGCGGACGCCGTCACCTTTCTGTGCCTTCGCGATGCCCTGCTCGATCGCCTCAATCATGGCATCAAGCGCATCGGCAGCGTTGGCTTTACTAATCCCGGCCTTATCGGCCATGTGATTCACGAGATCAGATTTTGACATAGTCTTGGTACCTCACCGTTGAACATAGGTTATCAGAAGACATCGGCGTCGGGTCTAAGGGCTCCGCCTCATATCGGTTAGGCCGACCGAGGCGAAATTGCCCCTGAGCCCGCCTTCGGACCAGAGGCTTGGATGCACTAGAACGGAATCTCGTCGTCCAGGTCGCCCCCTCCTGCACCTTGCCCGCCACCGTAGTTGTCACCTCCGGCACTTCCAGCCCCCCCGCCGCCAAAATCACCTCCCCCGCCACCGGCATCCCCTGCCCCGCCGCCACGACCGTCGAGCATGGTCAGCTCGCCGCGATAGCGTTGCAGAACGACTTCCGTGGAGTAACGATCCTGGCCATCTTGGCCGGTCCATTTGCGAGTCTGCAATTGACCTTCGATATATACCTTCGAACCCTTGCGCAGGTATTTTTCGACAACATCCGCCAAACGGTCATTGAAGATCACGACGCGATGCCACTCGGTACGTTCGCGCCGCTCGCCACTGGCCTTATCCCGCCAGGTTTCCGAGGTTGCCACCGAAAGGTTGGCGACCTTGGTTCCGTCCTGCAAAGAACGGATCTCGGGATCGCGACCGAGATTACCTACAAGAATGACCTTGTTGACGCTTCCTGCCACTTATCCGCCCCCGTTTCGGCGTTGGCCCGTGCTTGGGAAAGCGCACCATAACGCCAAGCGAAGCGCGCCGCCACAACGATTCGCGGGTGTCAGGAGCTTTTCTCAGGGGCTCGCAATTGACCGTCTAATCGATCATATTCACCCATATCCGATATTGAACTTCTGAAAAAGCAGCCAGGAAATATGGATTCAGGTCTGACCGGCCCCAAGATTATCGTGCGCGGCGCGCGCGAGCATAATCTGTGCGGCATCGACGTTGAGCTGCCGCGCGACCGCCTCGTTGTGATCACCGGCCTGTCCGGTTCCGGCAAGTCCTCGCTCGCCTTCGACACCATCTATGCCGAAGGACAGCGCCGTTACGTCGAATCGCTCTCGGCCTACGCGCGCCAGTTTCTCGAGCTCATGCAGAAACCCGAGGTCGATTCGATCGAGGGGTTGTCGCCGGCCATTTCCATCGAGCAGAAGACCACCTCCAAGAATCCGCGCTCGACGGTCGGCACGGTAACGGAGATCTACGATTACCTGCGCCTGCTGTTCGCCCGCGTGGGAATCGCCTACTCACCGGCGACCGGTCTGCCGATCGAGAGCCAAACCGTCAGTCAGATGGTCGACCGTGTGATGGATCTGCCGGAGGGCAGCCGGCTCTACCTGTTGGCGCCGATCGTGCGCGGCCGCAAGGGCGAGTACCGAAAGGAGCTGGTCGACCTGCAGAAGCGCGGCTTCCAGCGGGTCAAGATCGACGGCGAGCTGTACGAGATCGACCAGGCGCCGGCGCTCGACAAGAAGCGCAAGCATGACATCGAGGTGGTGGTGGACCGCCTGGTGGTGCGGCCCGGCCTCGAATCGCGCCTGGCCGACAGCTTCGAGACCGCCTTGGGACTAGCCGACGGCTTAGCCTTCACCGAGCACGCCGAATCGGGCGAGCGCACCAGCTATTCAGCGCGCTTCGTCTGTCCGGTGTCGGGCTTTACCATCGAGGAGATCGAGCCGCGGCTGTTCTCCTTCAACAATCCCTTCGGGGCCTGTCCGGCTTGCGACGGTCTTGGCAACACGCTTTATGTGGACCCCGGCATGGTCATCCCGGACCCGGAGCGCTCGCTGCACGACGGCGTGATCGCGCCTTGGGCCAACTCCAGCTCGCAGTACTATGCGCAAACCCTGGACAGCCTGGCGCGCCATTTTCAGGTTTCGACCCACGAGTCCTGGGGCGAACTCAAGGAGGAGGTGCGGCAGGCGATTCTGTTCGGATCCGGCGACCAGAAAATCGTCATGCGCTACGACGACGGCCTGCGCGCCTATGAAACGACCAAGCCTTTCGAGGGCGTGATTCCCAACATGGAGCGGCGCTGGCGCGAGACCGATAGCGACTGGGTGCGCGAAGAGATCGGCAAGTACCAGGCCAACCGGGCCTGCGATGCCTGCCAAGGCTATCGCCTGAAGCCCGAAGCGTTGTGCATCAGGATCGGCGACCGCCATGTTGGCGAGGTGTCGCAGATGTCGGTCGCCGATGCCGGCCAATGGTTCCGCGGTATCGAGGCCGAGCTCAAGCCCCAGGCGCGCGAGATCGCCCAGCGCATTCTCAAGGAAATCAACGAGCGCCTGCGCTTCCTGCAGGACGTGGGCCTGGAGTACCTGACCCTGTCACGCGCCTCGGCGACACTGTCGGGCGGCGAAAGCCAGCGCATCCGCCTGGCCTCGCAGATCGGCTCCGGCCTGACCGGCGTGCTCTACGTGCTCGACGAGCCCTCGATCGGCCTGCATCAGCGCGACAACGCGCGCCTGCTCGAGACCCTGAAGCGCCTGCGCGACCTGGGTAACACGGTGATCGTGGTGGAGCACGACGAGGAGGCGATCCGCAGCGCCGACTACCTGGTCGACATGGGTCCGGGCGCCGGCACCCACGGCGGCCAGGTGGTCGCCGCCGGCCTGCCGGAGAAGGTCTTCCAGGCGCCGGAAAGCCTGACCGGACAGTATATCACCGGCCTGCGCCAGATCGCCGTGCCGGCCAGCCGCCGGCCCGGCCACAAAGGCCAGACGGTACGCATCCTGGGCGCGCGCGAACACAACCTGCAAAACGTCGCGGCGGAAATTCCCCTCGGCACCCTGACCTGCGTAACCGGGGTCTCCGGCTCGGGCAAGTCGACCTTGGTGATCGAGACACTTTACAAGGCGCTGGCCCGCCGCCTGCACAACGCCCGCGAACTTCCAGCCGACCACGACTCCATCAAGGGGCTGGAGTTCCTCGACAAGGTGATCGACATCGATCAGTCGCCGATCGGCCGCACGCCGCGCTCCAACCCGGCGACCTATACCGGCGCCTTCACGCCGATTCGCGATTGGTTCGCCGGTTTGCCGGAAGCCAATGCCCGAGGCTACAAAGCCGGCCGTTTCTCGTTCAACGTCAAGGGCGGCCGTTGCGAGGCCTGCCAGGGCGACGGCGTGATCAAGATCGAGATGCACTTCCTGCCCGACGTCTATGTCCAGTGCGACATCTGCAAGGGCAAGCGCTACAACCGGGAAACCTTGGAAATACTGTTTAAGAACAAATCGATTTCCGACGTTCTTGATATGACGGTGGAAGAAGGCGCCGGTTTTTTCAGCGCCGTGCCTTCGATCCGCCAGAAGATGGAGACACTCAGCCTCGTCGGCCTGGGCTATATCAAGGTCGGCCAGCCGGCCACGACCCTTTCCGGCGGCGAGGCGCAGCGCGTCAAGCTGGCCAAGGAGCTGTCGCGCCGCGCCACCGGCCGCACGCTCTACATCCTGGACGAACCGACCACGGGCCTGCACTTCGAGGACGTGCGGAAGTTGCTGGAGGTGCTGCACGCCCTGGTCGACCAAGGCAACACCGTCGTCGTAATCGAACATAACCTGGAAGTCATCAAGACCGCCGACTGGATTGTCGATCTAGGTCCCGAGGGTGGCGACAAGGGCGGACACGTGATCGCCGCGGGCACGCCGGAGGAGGTCGCCCGGGTGCCGGAGAGCTACACCGGCGCCTACCTCGCTCCCTACCTGCGCGTCGCCCTGCCGAAGCCGAAGAAACGGGCTTAACACCCGGCTTACCCATCTTGACCACCTCTTATGACAGGAGGGGGTCGTCGGCCAATTCGGCGGTCAGGCCTTCAGCGTACTCTTCCTCTGGAGTGAAGGCGTCGAGTGTCTCCGCCAGGACCTGTCTCCCATCGACACGGACGACGTGGAACAGGCCGTCGCCCTCGTGCACCAAGGGCAAGTTGGTGCGGCCGATGACAACACCATCACTCGGCGACGTCACCTCAACTTCGTTCTCGCCGAAGGGATCGGCGATGTGCCCCAAGATCGCTCCCTCCGCGACTTGGGCGCCCAGTGCAATGCTGGCGCGCAGGATGCCGCTCGCCGGCGCGCGCACCCAGGTGCTTGACCGACCTATGATCGGCTCCAGGGTTTTTCGGCCGCGCTTGCTGGCCGGAAGCATGTTCAGCGCCCGCATGACCCGCACGACGCCCTTTACCCCGGCGCGGATCGACAGCTCGTCGAAACGCAGAGCCTCGCCCCCCTCGTAAACGATCACCGGCACGCCCTGATCAACCGCCGCCTGGCGCAGGCTGCCGTCGCGCAGCGTGGCGTTGACCACCACCGGAACTCCGAAACTGATAGCCATCCGCGAGGCTTCCGGGTCGTCGAGATTGGCCCGGATTTGCGGGTAGTTCGCCCGGTGCACTGCACCGGTGTGGAGATCGATCCCGTGCGTGCATTTCGCCACGATCTGGTTCAAGAACAGGTGGGCGAGCCGGGACGCCAGCGATCCCTTGGTGGATCCGGGAAAGGAGCGGTTCAAGTCCCGCCGGTCGGGAAGATAGCGCGACAAGGAGACGAAGCCGAAAACGTTGACGATGGGGATCGCGATGAGCGTACCCCGGAGGCGCTTGAGGCCGCTCAGCTTCAGGAGCCGCCGTATGACCTCGACGCCGGTGATCTCATCGCCATGCAGCGCCGCGCAGACGAACAGCCGTGGCCCGGGCTTGCGGCCGCAGATGACCTGCACCGGCATGGTCATCGGCGTATGCGTGGACAAGTCGGTGACCGGCAGGTCGATCGTGCGGCGCTCACCCGGGCGAACCAAGATGCCGTCGATTTCGAACGGTTCGGCGGCCACCTCAGCCACGGCCACGTGTCCTGGTCTTGTTCGGTTTGGCATGCTTTTCCAGGAACTCGATCATCTTGCCAGCGATATCGATCCCCGTGGCTTTCTCGACACCTTCCAGGCCTGGCGAAGAGTTTACTTCCATGACCACCGGCCCGTGATTCGATCGAAGCAGATCGACGCCGCAGACGTTCAGGCCCATTGCCCTGGCCGAACGCACCGCCGTTGAGCGTTCTTCGGGTGTGATCCTGATCGTGTCCGCCGAGCCGCCGCGATGAAGGTTCGAGCGGAAATCTCCCTCGGCACCCTGGCGCTTCATAGCGGCCACGACTCTGTCACCGATAACAAGGCAACGGATGTCCATGCCCTCGGCTTCCTTGATGAACTCCTGGACCAGGATATTTATCTTTGCGCCGCCGAATGCCTCGACCACGGATTTGGCGGAATTGTGTGTCTCGCCAAGCACCACGCCGATGCCTTGGGTGCCTTCCAGCAGCTTGATGATCACCGGCGCGCCGCCGGCGACCTTGATGACATCATCGGCGAATTTCGCGGAGTTGGCGAAGCCGGTCACCGGCAGGCCGATGCCATCGCGCGCCAAAAGCTGCAGAGAGCGCAACTTGTCGCGCGACCGGCCGATCGCGACGGATTCGTTGAGCGGATAGACACCCATCATCTCGAACTGCCTGAGCACAGCCAGGCCATAGTAGGTGACCGACGCGCCAATTCGCGGAACGACCGCATCGTAGCCGGTCAGCTTTTCGCCCTTGTACCTTAGCTCCGGCCGATGCGAGGTTATGTTCATGTAGCATTGCAGCGTGTTGATGATATCCATGCTATGGCCCCGCTGCTCCGCCGCCTCCACCAGCCGTCTGTGCGAGAAGAGGTTCGGATTGCGGGCCATCATTGCAATTTTCATCTGCTATTCCTCTTCTGCGCCAATTGAGACAGCACCGTGAACCAGCCTGGATTTGCCTATCCTCTTTTTACGTCTTGATTTGCCGAGGCAATAGGATAGCGCGGGGTCCACGACCAGACGCCTTTCCATTGCGGTCCGGCCGAGCAACATACGAAAGCCCATCTGGTCCCTGTCGGTCAAAGTCACTTCTATGGGCCAAGCGTCGGAGCCCACGCGCAACATCGTCACGATGACGAAGCGCTTCTCCTTTCCACCGCCTGAGTTCGTCACCCAGCGATAGTCCACGACCTCCGCCTCGCAGGTCTTGTAGACTTCATCGTTGCGCTGGAGGGGATGTACGTCGAAGCGCACCCAGTATTCGCCATCCTTGTGAAAGGGCTCGATGTTGAATGCATGAACCGCCGAGGTTCGGGCACCGGTATCGATCTTTGCCTTGATTGCGTCGATACCGAGCTGCGGCAACACAACCCACTCGCGCCAGCCGACCAAGAGTTTGGCGGCCAACTCGGTTTTTTTCTTTCGACCGCGACTAGGTATCACCGATCTCGGCATCTTTATCGCTCTTCTCCGTGTCCGCCATTTAACGTCGAGTGGTAATGTCTATTGAAAGTCCGCCATGCTCGCACAATGCGCTTGGCCTTGTCTTTGCCGCTCTTGGGTCTCGTCCAGCGGCCGGAGCCGATCGAGGGTGTTTTCGACCAACAGGCCGCTGATTGGATCATTGATCTGCACACCGGGCAGCCAGCTCGATCATTCCGCGAAGCCAGCCCCAGCCTCCAAGCTGAAAGTTTTAGCCAATTCCTCGTCGAGCTGTTCGTAAATCTGCAGCTCGAGGCCGCGGAACGCATCGGAAGCGAAGTCGCGCGGGTGGGGCAGATCGATCGGCCGGTCCAGCTTGACCCGGCCCGGGCGCGCCGTCATCACCACCACACGGTCGGCCAGGTAGACCGCTTCCTGTACCGAGTGTGTAACGAAGACAATGGTCTTGCGATGGACCTGCCAGATCTGCAGCAGTTGATGCTGCAGGAAGCGCCGGGTCAGGGCATCGAGCGCGCCGAAGGGCTCGTCCATCAGGATGATCGAGGGCTCGGTGGCGAAGGCCCGGGCGATCGCCACGCGCTGCTTCATGCCGCCCGACAGCTCGGTGGTGCGCTTCTCAGCAAACTCCTCAAGGCCGACGTTCTTCAGGTACTCTTCGGCCGCGGCGCGTCGTTCGGCCTTGGCCACGCCCTTGCGCTCCAGCCCAAACTCCACGTTCTGGATGACCGACAGCCAGGGGAACAGGGCATAGTCCTGGAACACCATGCCACGATCCATGGCGGGCCCGGTGATCGGCCGATCGCCGACATGGGCGCCGCCGGCGGTCGGCTTGATAAAGCCGGCCAGGATGTTGAGCAGGGTCGACTTGCCGCAACCCGAGGGGCCGACCAGGGCAACAAAGGAGCCGGGTGCGATCTCCATGGTGGTGGGCCGCAACGCTTCGACCGACTCGCCGGCGTGGCTGGTGAAGGTCATGCCGAGCCCGCGGATCGAGATTGGCTTGGCGTCACCCGATGCGGTCATCACGGCTACCAGGAAATGCGCCGGTTGACGGCCTGGAACAGGGCGTCGATCAGCACCCCCAGGACACCGATCACCACCATCCCGACCAGCACCAGGTCGGAGCGCAGGATCTCCATGCCGTCGGCGATCAAGTAGCCGAGGCCCGATTGGGCGGCGACCAGTTCGGCTGCGATGATCGCGGCCCAGCCGGTGCCGAAGGCGATGCGGAAGCCGACGATGATGGTCGGCATGGCGGCCGGCAGGATGACCCGGCGGAACAGCGCCGCCTCGTCGTCACAGCCGAGCACCTGGCCGGCCCGGATCAGTACCGGATCGACCCCCTTCACCCCGGCGATGGTGTTGAGCAGGATCGGAAAGAAGGTCGCGATGAAGATGATGAAGACCTTGCCGGACTCGCCGATGCCGAACCACAGGATGGCCAGAGGGATCCAGGCCAGCGGCGAGATCGGCCGGAAGATCTCGACGAAGGGGTTGACCAGATACTCCATACGCCGCCAACGGCCCATGGCCAGCCCGAGCGGTACGGCGACCATCATCCCCAGGCACCAGGCCGAGACAACGCGACCCAGGCTGGCGCCGATGTGGACGAACAGTTCGCCGCTGGCAACCAAGGTGAGAAAGGTCTCGGCGGTCAGCAGCGGCGGCGGCAGGATCGCGACGTGCGCATTGGTCAAGAGCACCGCGGCCTGCCATACCACCACGATCACCGCGGCGGCATAGAGGAAGGGCACCAATCGTCTCAACTGCGTGGTTTCGTTCGACATGCCTCTTGCCGGTCACAGGCGGGGCGGCCCGGACCCGGACCGCCCCGCCTGAAGGGAACTACTGCTTCAGCGCCTTCTCGGCGAAGCTGGCGTCGAATTTCGGGTTGTCTTCCGGCTTGAGGATGCCCGCTTCCTTGAGGAACTTGGTGTAGGCCTCGATGGTCGAGGCCTGCGGCGCGATATCGCGGTTGTAGACCGAGATGCCCTCGTTCAGCGCGAAGTCGATCACCTTCTTGGGGAAGCCGATCTGGGCCGACCACAGCTTGGCCGCCCGCTCCTTGTCCTCGAGGATCAGGTCGATCGATTTCACCAAGGCGTCCATGATGTCCTGCACCAGTTCGGGCCGCGCCTCGATGAAGTCGTCGCGGGCATAGACGCCGTTGCCGATGTAGTGCCCGGCCTTGATCGGCAGGATCTTCTCCGCCTTGATCAACACCTTGGAGTGGCCGGCGGCGAGCGCGTTGGAGACGTGCGGGTCCCAGGTTATGCCGGCATCGACGCTCTTGTTGGCAAGCAGGGTCGGCACGTCCGAACCCTTGGTCTTGAACAGCTCGATGTCTGAGAGCTTCAGGCCGGCGTCGGCCAGCGCCTTGACCAGCAGCGGGTACTGTTGCGAGCCCTTGCCCGGGAAAGCGATCTTCTTACCCGCGAGGTCGGCGACACTGGTGACATTTGAATCCGCCGGCACCAGGATCGCGGTCTGCTCCAGGATGGTGATCGCCAGCAGTTTGGCGGGCAGGCGCGCCGCGGCGACGATCGCCGGCCCCATGCCGGCCGAAGCGATCTGCAACTCGCCGGCGGCCATGGCCTGGTTCTCCGGTGCGCCGTAGGAGAAGCTCCTGAAAACGATCTTGACGTCGTGCTTTTTCTCGACCGCGTCGAGCAGGCCCATCTCACGCGCGATGTAGATCGGCATGGTGGCGGGCTGGACGCCGAAGTTGATGGTCTCCGCGGCCGCCGCACCACCGCCATGGAACAAGTTGCCCGCGAGCAGCGCGGCGAGCAGCCACAATCCGATGTGCTTTTTCATAGTCCGTCTCCCCGTTTGTGCGGCCATTCTCTTGTATCGCGGCGCAAAGAGTTCAGCGCCGCAGGAGCCGCTCATCGAGGTTCGAGCTTTCGCCGAGCGCTGTCAATGTGTCTCGCATCGTTACACCCCCTTGCCGAAGACAGCTGGCAGGCCCAAATTGGGGCCATGAGCACCATCGTCGAGAACAAACCCCGGCCCGGCGCGTTGAACGCCGAGGCCCGCGCCCGGGTTGCGCCGCTGATCGACCGCCTGTTGTGGGAGCGGACCAAGATCAAGCGCTCCACCCTGCTGTTCGGCGACTTCTGCCAGGGACTGCAACAGCTCGGCGTGCCAATTGGCCGCGCCACGATCCACATGGGACAGGTTCATCCCCTGCTGTTGGCCCGCTCCCTGCTGTGGCTGGCCGACAGCGGCGGCGCCGTGGAGGCGGGGCGCGAGCATGGCACCGAGTCCAGCTCGA
>Ga0265303_10001902_pt1 | contig 12964 bp, 9 predicted proteins | sample Helome_2_FD_192494 | JGI IMG/M metagenome (GOLD analysis project Ga0265303, IMG submission 192494) | Marine sediment microbial communities from subtidal zone of North Sea - Hel_20160317 (Illumina Assembly) | ecosystem: Environmental > Aquatic > Marine > Subtidal zone > Sediment ...
ACCCCGTGCCGTCATGCCGGAGAGGAGCGTCGAGGAGGTTCTCGGCGAGGGGAACTACGTCCAGATCGAGGAGGGCCTGACCGACACGATGGCCCACGACGAGGCCCGCCGCTGCCTGCGCTGCGACGTCTGCATCGGCTGCGGCCTCTGCATGGCCGCGTGCAGCGAGATGGGCATCGACGCGCTGCGCCTGGCCGACACGACGGCCCCCCGGCTCGCCTACTTCGACTTCACGCACTCCGACGCGTGCATCGGCTGCGGCGCGTGCACCCAGGTTTGCCCGACGGGCGCGATCTACCTCCAGGACCGCGACGGCATGCGAAGTACGGTCATCACCGGAACCGTCGTGAAGGAGCAGCCGCTGCTCACCTGCAGCGAATGCGGAGCGCCGACGCAGACGGCCGCGCACCGTGAGTACGTCCGCGGTCGACTGCCGGACCACATGGCCGCCCTCCTCGAGCGCGAGCTGTGCCAGAGCTGCGCCCGTGGGCGCGGCGACCGTCCCTACATGGGGGAACCCGCGCCGCTCGGCGCCACTTCAGAATCAAGACCCGAACTAGATAGTAAAAGGAGAAGACATGACTAAACCTCACGCCTCCAAAGCTCCCGTCGGGCGGCTGTACGTTCTCGACCTCGGCGGCGGCATCGTATTCACGGTCAATCCGGATGGATCCGACCGCAAGAATATCGTGACCGGTTGCAAAACCCCCGATGGCGTAGTTGTGGACGTTGAAGCTGGGCACATTTACTGGACCGACATGGGTCATCCCAAGTCCGATAACGGATCCATCGAGCGAGCAGATCTCGACGGACAGAATCGTACGACGATCGTTCCAGAAGGTGGAACATTCACGCCAAAGCAGCTTCACCTCGAGAAGAAGAGCGGCAAGCTGTATTGGTGCGATCGCGAAGGCATGCGCGTCATGCGCTCGAACCTCGATGGTTCACAGATCGAGACGCTGGTTGATTCGAGCCAGGGCGATGCACGGCCCGGCCCCGACCCAGAGAAATGGTGCGTCGGGATCGCCGTCGATCCCGAGCGCCAGCAGTTTTACTGGTCACAGAAAGGCGGGAGCAACGCGGGGCAGGGGAGCATCTTCCGCGCGGGCTTAGAAATACCCAAGGGCGAGACCGCAGCTACACGTGGTGATATTGAAGTCTTCTTTGATGGCTTGCCTGAGCCGATCGATCTGGAGCTCGATCTCGAAAGCCGCGTCTTGTATTGGACCGATCGCGGAGACCCACCGCGCGGCAACACCGTAAACCGCGCCTCAGTTGATGCGAAACCCAACGAGCCGGAGATTGTCTTCGACCATTTGATGGAGGGCATCGGTCTCGCTTTGGATATTCCCGGAGACCGCATGTTCATGACCGATATGGCTGGCTCGGTCTATACGGCAAAGCTCGATGGGTCCGAGAAGCGGCCCCTGCTCGGGGTTCAGGGGAACCTCACCGGCATCGCGTTCGCCGAAATACCGCAATAAGAACCTGACAAGGAGAAACCACTATGTCCTATGACAAAGCCATCAAGCGAATCGCCATCGTTGGCACCGGGACCATTGGCGCGAGCTGGACAACCCACTACCTGGCTCGCGGATTCGACGTGGTCGCGACCGATCCGGGGCCGGACGCGGAAGCCAAATTGCGCAAATACGTCGACGATGCGTGGGGCCTGCTCAAGAAAAACGGGCTTGCCGCCGGCGCGTCGCGCGACCGTCTCAGCTTCACCACGAATCAGAGCGATGCATTGGCGAAGGCCGACTTCGTCCAGGAAAGCGCGCCTGAGCGCGAGGATTTCAAGATCAAGTTGTTCGCGGAGCTGGACGATGCCACGCCTGAGGATTCACTCATCGCGTCGAGTTCATCGGGAATACCGATGAGCACGATCCAATCCAAATGCAAGCGCCCCGAGCGTTGCGTGATCGGGCATCCATTCAATCCTCCACACATCGTTCCGTTGGTAGAGGTGGTCGGTGGGACGAAGACATCGCCCGACGCAATCAAACAGGCAATGGCGTTTTATGCGGCGATCGGAAAGAAGCCGGTCCTTCTGCACAAGGAGCTCCGCGGGCATGTCGCGAACCGGCTCCAGGCGGCTCTCTACAAAGAAGTCTTGTATCTGATTCAGCTGGGTGCACTGAGTGTCGCGGATGCGGACGCCGCCGTGTGCTTTGGGCCGGGCCTGCGTTGGGGAGTGATGGGGCCCAGCCTGCAGTGGCATCTCGGCGGCGGAGCGGGCGGGATTCAGCACTACATGGACACACTGTTTACTGGGTTGACCCACTTGATGGAGTCGCTCGAGATGCCTGATATCACCGATGAGCTCAAGAAAACAATCGTCGACGGAGTCCTGGCGGAGGCCGGAGATCGCACCCTCGATCAGCTTGCTCAAGATGAAAACGAAATCATGCTGGCGGCCATGAAGCTGCGTGATCAGCACGGCTTTGGTCAGCGATGAAGAAGTACCAGTCTATCGACAACCATGACGACCTTTTGAAAGTCGCGGATGGAGTACTGAAAGAGGCTGGCCTCGACCGCAAAGAATTGGGCGGGAAGATGACGTTTGCCGGCATGGATCCCATCCGCCCGACCGGGCTCAAAGTCGGCTGCGCGGCCGCGGCCATTACGGGGGCCAACGCGGTCGCATCGTCGCTCATCTGGAAAATGCGCAGCGGCGAGGGCCAGGACATCCACATCGACCTCAGAAAAGCCTACGTCCACCATAGCGCCTGGCAGGATACGCTCGCGAAGTGCACGTTGATCAACGGCACACCGCATATGGTGGGAGGGGCCGTTGGAGGGGCCGGTGGCGGGTCGGCAACCCATATCCTCCCCACCAGGGATGGGCGCTTCGTCGTATTTACGTCGCTCTACGCTGCGAGCACGGAAAGGGTCATGAGATTGCTCAACAGCGGCACGTTGCCTGACCAGCTCGAGGAAGCCACACGGAAATGGGATGCCCGGGATCTGGAGAGAGCGGCTCAAAACGCGGCGGTCCCGCTCGTCATGTGCCGCACCCGAGAGGAATATGAGGCCACGGAACAGTATCAACACAACGTTGGAACCCCGTTGATCCATGTCGAGAAGATAGGCGACAGTGATCCCGAGCCGCTGGGGCCTGCGGAGCGTCCGCTCTCAGGCATTCGAGCGCTGGGCATGGTCCACGTGGTTGCAGGGCCAACCGTCCTGCGCCAGCTCGCGGCCCAGGGTGCCGATTGCCTGAACCTCAACACCCTGGACTGGGTCGAGGCACCAAATATCTACTGGCAGTGCGACGCGGGGATCCGACAAACCTACCTCGATGCGCGCATCGACAGCAATCGCAAGCCGATTTACGAACTGGTCAAGGACGCTGACATCTTCGTCGAGAATCTGCGGCCACACCTGGCGGCGAAGCAAGGCTACTCGGCAGAGTTTCTGGCGAAATTCCGGCCCGGAATCATTTACGTGGAGATCAAGCTCAACGCGTCCACCGGGCCGTGGGCTGACTGGATGGGATACGACTTCAATGCCGCGGGGCTGACCGGCATGCTTTGTGATCTGGGCAGCCCGGATCAACCCCAGGCGCCGCACGGGGTCAATGTGATTTGCGATTTCCTGACCGGCTATTTGGCGACCATCGGGGTGCAAGCGGCCCTGCTTCGCCGGGCGACCGAAGGCGGCAGCTATAAGGTGTCCGTCAACCTCTCTCAAACCGTCATGTTCGAGCAGGCCATCGGGTTGGTCGACAAGAACACCCTGCTGGATCGGGAAAACATGGGGGAAGAGCATCAGCCGCTCGAGCCCAATCTCCAGACCGGGCAGACCGCGTTCGGCGAGTTCACGCGTCTGGGCTCTCAGATCGAAATGTCCAAGACCCCGGAGTACTGGGCGGATCCAATTATCCATCCGATCGGCTCGAGCAAACCCGAGTGGCTGCCGCGTTAAGGCGGCGGCAAATGCCGGTCACGATCTGACCGTGTGAGCGAATGGGCCCCCGAAGATGAGCATGCAAGACGTTTTCAACATTGCGGTCGTCATCTTCACGGTGTCCAACATCGGGGCCATGGGCCTCGGATTGAATCTGCGCGAGACGCTGAAAGACCTGCGCAGCATCCGTCTCATCGGGCTGATCCTCCTCTGGGGCTGGGTGGTCGGACCGGCGCTGGCCTGGCTCATCAACAGTCTCCTTCCACTGAGGGAAGGGCACGCGGCCGGGTTGCTTCTGATCAGCCTGGCGCCGACCGCGCCGTTCTTCCCGCTGATGGTCTCGAAGGCGCGCGGCGACATGTCATTCGCCGCCGCATTCATGCTACTGACCACCATCGGCACCGTGTTGCTCCTGCCGTTGCTGGCGCCGCGGTTGATCCAGGGCCTGACGGTGGACTCGTGGTCGCTGGCGAAACCGTTGATTGTGATGGTGCTCTTGCCGCTGCTCATCGGCGGCGCAATCCGGGCGTTCTCCCCGAACGTGGCGCAGAAGATGTTGCCGGTGGCCCAGAAGATCGGCATGGTCTTCCTGCTGATCGTCCTGGCGCTCACGCTGGCGCTCTTCGGGGGCGAAATGCTCAGCGCCGTGGGCAGCTTCGCCCCTGGAGCCCAGGTCGCGTTCTTCGCCGCGATCACGGCGATCTCCTACACGATCGGCTTCGGCCTGGAACAGCAGCAGCGCAGCGCCATGGCGCTTGGGATGTGCACGCGCAATATTGCCGCGGTATTCGCCGCATTCTTCGGCATCACGAACCCGCCTGCGGGCCTGTTCGTGATGATCGTGCTCGTGGTCCCACTGGCGGCGATCGTCGCGCTGGTGGCGGCGCGTCTGTTTGCCCGGCAGGCCCCGTCAAATACGGTGCCGACAAATTAGAGGAGGAAGCATGGAAGTCAGTATCCTTCGTAATAGACCGCGGCCCCAAAAGTTACAGGCGTAGGAGCGCTTCGTGTGGCCGCTGCCCGGGCGCGCATTTTGTCGCTTCGTGGATAGACCGCTGCGTGCGTCTTTGCGTAGAAACGCAGTGTGAGAATCGACGACTTGAAGGACGAATGAAACCGGGTGACTCGATCCGGTGGTGGGCAGCCGCGCTTTGGGCGGCGTTTATCTTGATCACCTACGTGCTCTCGACTCATTGAATCACGGAAGCTCTAGGGAGGCGGCCGGTGCTACGGCGATCGTGGCTGGCTCAGCGGCCAGCGCTAGCTGAGCGAAGCAGCTACTTGTCGCGCCGGACAAGCACGCCAACGTACGGCGTTAACCACCAACCGGTCTGTTCGAAGAAGTTGCCTTTTCCGGTGAACGAGTACTTGAAGCCGACGTCGATGTGCACGCCGCTTTCCTTGACGTCGAAGGCGACACCAGCTTTGCCACTAAACCCGGGCGTGAACCGGTAAACCGAGACGTCGCTGCAATACCAGTAGCCACAGGCAATCGTGGACTCCGCAAAGTTCCAGAAGTTCATGTCGAATGCAAAGCTCACGTACGGAAGGACGACCTTCAGGTCGGGAACTTGGAAGCGGACCTCGGGAACCGATAGATAGATTCGCGTCAGCGGCCGCCGCCCGGAGACACCGGTGACGCTGTCTAGGTCGATTGGATTCCACTGCAGTCCAAAGTCGCCACCGATGACGAAAAAGCCGAAATCGGCGGCACCGAAGAAAAAGATGTCTGCGCCTGGGCGAACGACGTCGCGGGGAACGTCCAGAATGATCGGAACCCCGATGTTAATGGACCAGGTGAAACTCGCTGGCTGCCAGGCCTTCTTTTCCTCTGGCTGCGGCGCGGCGGCGTACGCGGGGTCCGAGATCATTTGGTCGGGCGGAGCAGGCGGCGGCGTGGGTGCCGTCGTTGCCGTTGTCGATGTGCCTTCCTGCGTCGATGCGTCCCACTGGGCTGATGCCGGGGTGGCGGGCAACCAGAGCGCTACTAAAAGCAGCGCGCAGCTCAAGCTCGTCCTCTTCATTTCGACCTCCACGACCGTCGCAACTCTATAGCGGTGCACATTGGCGCGATCAAGTGCGGGGGCAGGGGCTCACTGCAAGTCGCAAGCTGCTTGTGCAGGTGGTGTTGGCAACTGCGCTTTCAGGATACGGATTTGTCGCAATCCGGATAGACCGGCACTCGTGCTCCACGTCAAACTTACCCGTCATCAGTTTCCTCGGGGCGTGCCTGCGAATCTCGTCGAGGGCGTTGGGGCTCCTTAGGCTACGTGCCACGGGATCAGGTCACTAAGGAGGAGTCATGAAGGCAGTCACGGTTCAGCCCGGAGTCGCGAACTCGTTTCGCTTCGAAGAAGTCCCCGAACCCGACGAGAGCACCGGCTCGGTTCTGGTTCAGGCGGTCGCAGTAGGCATCTGCGGAACCGACGTCGACATCACCTCCGGCGCCTACGGCTGGGCACCCCCCGAGCGGGAACGACTCATCCTAGGCCACGAGTCGCTGGGCCGGGTCGTGGACCCGGGGCCCGACCCTAGCCTGCAAGCGGGTGACCTGATCGTCGGGATCGTCCGGCGCCCCGACCCGGTGCCGTGCCCGAACTGCGCGGTCGGCGAATGGGACATGTGCCGCAACGGGCAGTACACCGAGCGCGGCATCAAGGAGATCGACGGGTTCATGTCCGAGCGCTGGCGGATCGAGCCGGGTTACTTCACCAAGGTGGATCCCTCGCTGGGCCACCTCGGGGTGCTGATGGAGCCGACCACCGTGGTGACCAAGGCCTGGGAGCTCGTCGGCGTCATGCGCGCCCGCGCGTTCTGGGAGCCCCGTCGGGTGCTCGTCACCGGCGCCGGCCCGATCGGCCTGCTCGCAGCTCTGATCGGCGTCCAGGAGGGGCTCGACGTCCACGTCCTGGACCGGGTCACCGAGGGCGCCAAGCCTCAGCTGGTGCGCGATCTCGGCGCCACCTACCACTCCGGTGCCATCAGCGACGTGGGCTTCGCACCCGATGTCATCGTCGAGTGCACAGGGGTCGGTTCGGTGATCATCGACTCGATACGCTTGATTGGTGCAGGCGGAGTCGTGTGCCTCACCGGGGTGGGCGGCGGCGGCAAGAGCAGCGGACTCTCTCCGGCCGACATGGCCAAGGAGGTTGTCCTGCAGAACAACGTGCTCGTGGGCTCGGTCAACGCCAACCGGCGGCACTTCTACCGGGCGGCCGAGGTGTTGGCAGCGGCAGACAAGGACTGGCTCGGGCGGCTGATCACGCGTCACGTTCGACCCGAGAACATCGGCGATGCGCTGCAGCGCGGCCCCGACGACATCAAAGTCATCGTCGACTTCGAAGCCGGAGCCTGAGATGGCAGCGGACGCCCAGCGACAGGGGGACGCCGTCGCCTGCACGACCGAGCAGACCCAGCTCGGCGAGGGAGTGCGGTGGGACGCCCAGCGCGGCGAGCTCCTGCGAGTGGACATCCTGGCCGGGCGGGTCTACCGCGACCAGGTCAAGGGCGACGGCTCGCTGGTCTCGATCCGTGTCTACGACCTGCCCTGGACGATCGGGATGATCGCGCCCCTGGAGGGAGATGGTGGGTGGCTGCTCGGCGCCGGGCGTGGCTTCGTCCACCTGGCGCCCGACGGCACCCATCGCACGATCGCCGAGGTTTCACCGGCCGGCACCCGGATGAACGACGGCGCCTGCGATCCCCAGGGCCGGTTCTGGGCCGGGACGTTGGCCAACGACCACCGCGAAGGAGGTGGCGCGCTCTACCGGCTCGAGCGGGACGGACGGGTGGAGTTGATGCTCGACGAGCTGACGATCTCGAACGGAGTGGGCTGGAGCCCCGACGGGCTGACCATGTACCTGGTGGACAGCGGCCCGCGAGTGATCCACGCGTTCGCATTCGACGCCGACCGGGGCACCATCTCCGACGGCCGGATTCTGGCCACCGTGTCCGAGGCGGTCGGGTCCCCGGACGGAATGACGGTGGACGCCGCCGGTGACCTCTGGGTCGCGATCTACGGAGGTGGGCAGGTCCACCGCTACGCACCCGACGGCTCACTTCGCGAGGTTCGCACCGTTCCGGCTCGCGAGTCCACGTGCTGTGCGTTCGGCGGGCCAGGCCTGAGCCGGCTCTACGTCACCACCGCGACGGAGGGCTGGAGCGACGAGCAGCGTCGCGCCGAACCCACGGCCGGACTCGTCTACCGGCTCGACACGGATGCGACCGGAATGCCGGCCGCCCCGTTTCGCCCTGTCCCTAACTCTACGACTTGTATCTAATCAAGGAGAAAACAATGTCACAATTGCAGTTTGGGGTTATTGGGCTTGGCCGTATGGGCGGTGGGCTCGGGCGACAGGCGCTGGAAAAAGGTATGAAAGTGGTCGGTAATGATCTGGGTGAGCCACCGAAAGACTTGGTTGATAAAGGTCTAATCTTCACCAAAGATCTTAAAGGCTTTGCCGAGAACTTAGCCGCACCGCGCGTTGTATTTGTTTATATTCCGTCAGGTGAAGCAGTTGACAAACTCGCTGATGAGCTCACCGAAGTATTAGAAGACGGCGACATCATCGTTGATGGCGGCAACTCTTATTGGGGTGATTCGATTCGTCGTCATGATCGCTATTTGAAAAAAGGGATGCACTTTGTTGATCTGGGTACCAGTGGTGGCATTGAAGGCGCCGAAACTGGTGCTTGTTTCATGTTTGGCGGTGAAGGTGAAGCCGTCAAACATGTCGAACCGATTCTAAAAGAACTTGCGGTTGAAGGCGGTTATGTTCATGCGGGCCCTCCGGGTGCAGGCCACTTTGTAAAGCTGGTACACAACGGCATGGAATACGGCATGCTACAAGCGATTGGTGAAGGCATGGCGTTGCTAGAAAACAGTCCGCTTAAACTTGATATCCCTAGTGTATTAGACGTTTACACTCACGGCTCTGTTATTCGCAGTTGGCTAATTGAATTGATGCGCGATTCTTACCAAGAGAATCAAGGCATGGATGGGATCAACAGCTACGTTGATGATACTGGTGAAGTTAACTGGTTGGTCAATGATGCCATGTGTATGGAAGTCTCTGCGCCAGTTATCGCTGCAGCCGTCATGCAATGTATCAACACACGCGACAAACATCACAATGCTGCCAAAGCGGTCGCAATGATGCGTCATGGTTTCGGTGGTCATGCTTATGGCCCATCACAAGTATCTCAAGACGAACGCTATCGCGGTCGCGTTGGCGGTTACTATTTCTTGGGCAAAGATCCGAACGAGATTAAACATAGTTCCGATAAATAACTGAAGTGGCGCGCTCTACGGAGGTGGGCAGAGGCGACCCGGTGACGGCACTGACACTGTGATGCTATCACTGCATGCGGACTCTCGGAGAACACCATGACTGAACGCGACCAATTGTTGACAGCAGCATGGACCGAACTGGAGAAGTCAGTGGTCCTGTATCGCGGCGAACCCGTGGGTACGGTTGCTGCGCGGGATCCGGATGTGGATTCAGAGAACTACAACCAGTGCTTTACGCGGGACTTCACCGTCTCGGCCGTGGCTTTTCTGATGCGAGGCCAGACGGACATTGTCCGTAATTTCCTCTCCACCCTGGTGGAGCTGCAGAGCAGTGAGAAGCACTTTGATAGTTTTCGGCCTGGGCAAGGACTGATGCCGACCAGTTTCGCTGTGCAGAAACAGGGATCGAAGGAGGTGCTGATTCCTGATTTTGGCGAGAAGGCGATTGCCCGGGTTCCCGCAGTGGACTCCGGGCTCTGGTGGCTATTTCTCTTGCGCGCCTATACCAAGGCGTCGGGGGATGAGTCCCTGGCGCGAGAAGCCGGGTTCCAGCAGGCGATCCGCCTGGTGCTTGAACTTTGTTTGGAACCCCGCTTCGATATGTATCCGACCATGCTGGTATCGGACGGCGGTTACATGATTGATCGGCGCATGGGCGTCTACGGCTATCCCTTTGACATCCAGGCTCTATTTTTTGCGGCTCTTTCGGCAGCTCGAGAGCTGCTGGAAGAGGGGGATCCTCTGCTGAATACGATCACGGAGCGTCTCGGTCACCTGACTCATCACCTGAGACATCACTACTGGCTGGACTTTCGGCGCCTCAACGAAATCTATCGGTATAAGGTTGAGGAGTACGGGAGTACCGTGCTCAACACCTTTAATATCCATCCGGAGTCTATCCCCGACTGGATCATGCCCTGGCTGCCTTCCAAGGGCGGGTATTTCGCCGGAAACCTGGGGCCCGGACGCATGGATTTCCGCTATTTTGCGCAGGGCAACCTCTTAGCCCTGTTAACGTCGCTGGCAAATGACGACCAGGCAGCGGCAATCATGGATCTCATGGACGCTCGCTGGGAAGACCTGGTGGGCGCAATGCCCTTGAAGCTTTGTTTTCCCGCCTTGGTGGACCGCGACTGGCAAATCGTCACCGGCTACGATCCCAAAAACTCCGCCTGGTCTTATCACAACGGTGGCAACTGGCCTGTCCTGCTCTGGTTGCTGGCGGGGGGCGCCATCAAGGCGGGTCGCCCCGAACTTGCCAATCGCGCTCTCGATATTGCCGCATCACGGATCGCCGAACAGCGTTGGCCCGAGTATTACGATGGCCGTGATGGGCGCTTCATCGGAAAAGAGGCCAGGAGTTTTCAGACCTGGAGCATCGCCGGATTCATTGCGGCTCACGAGCTGTTGGCGCAGCCGCGGCATGTAGAGCTCTTTGGCTACGAAGAAGATCCGGCGGTGATGGCCTGTTCGCAGAGGGTTGCCGGTGAAATGGCGCAAGCCCGCTCTTGAATCGGTGAGCCGTTCGACGGATTAGAGAGGATTTTCGTCAATTCTTCCTCGGTGTTCTGGAGGTCCCTCCCGTCGATCTTTCTTTGCCTTCATCGAGCAGCTTATTCGCGTCAGAAAACGCGAAGAGATGCATGATGCGCGCGATCGCCCCGGACCACCCCGTCTGGTGGCTCGCGCCGAGCCCCGCGCCGGTGTCGCCGTGAAAGTATTCATAGAAGAGAGGGTAATCTCTCCAATGGGGATCGTCCTGAAATTTTCGCGACGCCCCGTGCACAGGTCGATAGCCCTGCTCATCCTTCAGGAAGATCTTGGACAGTCGGCGCGCGATCTCCTCCGCCACTTCGTAGAGGTTCATCTGCTTCCCCGACCCCGTCGGACATTCGATCGTGAATGCATTCCCGTAATACTGGTAGTAGTGAAGCAGTCCGCGGAGAATCAGCATGTTGACCGGCATCCAGATCGGGCCGCGCCAGTTCGAATTACCGCCAAACATGCCGCTGTTCGATTCACCGGGAAGATATGACACCTTGTACTCCTGGTCGCCGACCCAATAGCTGTAGGGGTGATCCTGATGAATGCGCGAGAGGGATCGAATGCCAAAAGAGCTCAAGAATTCCTCCTCATCGAGCATGATTGTCAGCACGCGGCGGAGATTGGTTTCATTCAAAGTCGATACCAGTAATCGCTCTTTGTAGCCGGGCTTCAGGGGGTCATGAATGAAGGCCATCAATTCCGGGCGCCCCGTGAGATACTCATGCGCGGCCCGGGCGACCTCGGGGTATTTCTCCGCGATCTTCTTTTCGAAAATGGTCGCTGCGCACAAGGGGAGCAGCCCGACCATCGAGCGGACCTTCAGGCGTTCGGACCGCCCGTCCGGCAGGCGCAGCACATCGTAAAAGAAGCCGTCCTGCTCATCCCACATTCCGGATTCCTCATCCGGACGAATCATCGCCGAAGCGATCATGAGGACTTGGTCGACGAATTTCATCGTGAGACCGACATAGCTCGGATTGTCCATTGCCAGCTCTGCGCCGATCTCGACCATATTTTGGCAGAACAGCACCATCCAGGCGGTGCCGTCGGCCTGTTCCAGGTATCCGCCGGTCGGCAGAGGCGCAGATCGATCGAAGACACCGATATTATCCAGCCCCAGAAAGCCCCCTTCGAAGGCATTGTCTCCGGCCAGATCTTTTCGATTCACCCACCAGACGAAATTAGAATGCAATTCAAGGAAACATCGCTCGAGCCAGGCGAGGTCGCCCTCTCCACGATGCGCTCTCTCGGTCAGGTAGGTGTAGATCGTTGACCAGGCATGCACCGGGGGATTCACATCTCCGAAATTCCACTCGTATGCGGGGATTTGGCCGTTGGGGTGCAGGTAACGGGACTTGAGCAAGAGCTCCAATTGGTGTTTGCCGAATTCCTCATCAACCAGCGTCAGCGCCATGACATGAAAGGCTAGATCCCAGGCGGCGTACCAGGGATACTCCCATTTATCCGGCATCGAAATGATATCCGCGTTGACCATGTGTCCCCAGCGATCGTTGCGGATGGAACGCTGATTCGATTTGTAGGGCTGAATGCCGTGCTCTTTGAGCCAGCGCCTGACGTCATAATTATAGAACTGCTTGGACCAGAGCATCCCGGCCAGAGCTTGCCGCATGACACCGGCCTCGTCGGGGGTAAACGAGGAAGGGATGATGGCCGCATAAAACTCATCGGCTTCCTGAAGCCGGGTTGCAAAGACAGATTCAAACGCTGTCCCGAAAAGTTCGCCAAATGCGGTTGAGGGATCTTTGATCGGCTGATCGCTGAGTCGCAGGCGAATCGTGCGGGATTCTCCCGCCCCCAGCGTGAGTGAGTAGTCGGCGGAGACTTTTGTCCCCTTCTTCTCGGGATTGACCGCGTCTGTTTTCCCGTGAAGGATGTAGTTGCCGATGCCGTCTTTCACGCAAGGGGAAGGGTTGGGTGTGCCGAACAAGCGTTCCGTATTGCTTTCATTCTCGGTGAAGAGGAGTGCCGGCGCGCCTTCTGCGTAGAAGAAGCGCTCGCCGAGGTCTCGATGGGAGATCGCGACGATCCCGCCGCTCGTATCCTGAGCCTGCTGACGCAGGGCGGGGCGAGGTACATCATCCCCCCACGACCAGTCATTGCGAAACCAGAGGGTGGGCAGGAGTCGGAGCGTCGCCGGTTCCGGGCCGCGGTTATGCGCGGTGATCCGAATGAGCATATCCTCCGGTGACGCCTTGGCGT
>Ga0265303_10001904_pt1 | contig 12963 bp, 16 predicted proteins | sample Helome_2_FD_192494 | JGI IMG/M metagenome (GOLD analysis project Ga0265303, IMG submission 192494) | Marine sediment microbial communities from subtidal zone of North Sea - Hel_20160317 (Illumina Assembly) | ecosystem: Environmental > Aquatic > Marine > Subtidal zone > Sediment ...
TCCCTATATAAGGAGTACGGATCTTGAATCTATCGCCGCGCAACACATTATTCAGGCATACGAAAATCCTGACAGTCTTCGTTTATTAAACCGTCCGGATGGCATATTCCTGTCTGTGTCTCGCGCGGCTGGGTACCGTCTGAAATCCTCCCTCAGCCGTCCCAGCATCTGGTGGAGGGGGTAGGATTCGAACCTACGTAGGCATAGCCAGCAGATTTACAGTCTGCCCTCGTTGACCGCTTGAGTACCCCTCCGCGTACGCAAGCCGGGCATTGTCTAACCAGACTGCCCAAGTGTCAACAGCTAAACCACTGTTTTTTTGGCTCTCGATCCGGGCCCGAATTGTACCTGAATCCCTTGGCGGGTGGGCGGTTCGGCTCAAATCAGCTGTTTCGCGCCCAATGCCAGGGTTCGTAGATGAACCCGTAAGGATTATCGCTCGGGTAGGTCATCGAAAAACCGAATCCCGTCGCGTTTGCCATGAGCCAGCGAAATGCCGCCGATCCCTCGAACTCCTCGGTCAGCGGGCGGCTCCCCGGGGACGCAATGTCGACCGCCCGGCCCGTGTGATGTTCGCTGTAACCGGGCGCCGCATTGACGCGCAGAATATCGCTAACCGATTGACCTGACTCGATTTTATTTCTAATCAGCCCCGCCTGGTACTCGAAGCTGCGATAGCCGGATACGATCAGCAGCTGGATTCCGTCGCCTGCCGCGGCGTCAACCATGCCCGCCCAGCGCACAGCCGTTTTTGGCTCGAGACGCTGCATGCGCCCCACCAGATTGGGCCCCACGTCGACGAGGCTGCCGGCCTCCTCGTAGACAGGCTTGCCGTCGTCGCGGCCATAATCCCCGGGAATGCCGAGTTCCTTGTGCAATTCGCGTAGCATAGATGCGCGATTGTCTCACGAGACACCGGGGCAAACTAATGTCAGAGGACAAAATCTACAGCACCGACGAAGGCGCCGAGCCGTTTCGATTCGACGACAAGGTGGCCGCCGTGTTCCCCGACATGCTGCGCCGCTCGATTCCGGGCTATGCAGCATCCCTCGAGGCGATCGGTGCACTCGCGGCGCGCTACGTGCGCGCGGGAACCAACTGCTACGACCTTGGCTGCTCGCTGGGCGCCGCCACGCTGGCCATGCGCCAGGGAATCCGCGAGCCTTGCTGCCGGATCGTGGCCGTTGACGCCTCGCCGGCAATGATCGTGCGATGCACGGAAATTATCGCCGAGGACGATCGCGTCTCGGCCCCGGAGACCGATGTCGACATTGTGGAAAGCGATATTCGCGACATTGAGATCGTCAACGCCTCGATGGTCGTCCTCAACTACACCCTGCAGTTCCTTGGCCTAGACGGTCGCGACGAGCTGTTGCGGCATATCGCGGGCGGCATCAACAAGGGCGGATTGCTCGTGCTGTCCGAGAAAGTCGTCGACGAAAATCCGGCGATGGAAGAATTGCTCGTCGACCTTCATCACGAACACAAGCGTCGTAACGACTACAGCGCCCTCGAGGTGGCGCGCAAGCGTGCCGCACTTGAAAATGTGCTGGTGCCTGAAACCGTTGCCGCTCACCGCAATCGTCTGAAACGTGCGGGTTTTTCCCGGTCAGCGGTCTGGCTGCGTTACTTCAATTTCGTCTCGATTATCGCGCTGCGCTGACAATGCCCGACCTGCTTCGTTTGAATGCGCTCGCGGACCAACTCGCCGGGATCGGCCTGGATCACTGGGTCGAGAAACTCGAAACAACCTGCAATGCCCGAATGTCGGCGGCAGCACACGGCGATTTCGATCGCTGGATGGAGATCGTGCTCAACCTGCATGCGACGCAGCCCGCAGACAATAAGGCGCTGCTGCTCGGGCTGGCGCCGTGGCGCAAAGGGCCGTTTCATGTCGGCGGTGTCGACATCGACAGCGAATGGCGCAGTGACCTGAAATGGTCACGTGTCGGCAGCCGAATCGAACGCCTGGACGGCCGCAAAGTGCTCGATGTCGGTTGTGGCAACGGCTTCTACGCCCTCGAGATGCGCAAGGCCGGCGCCGACCTGGTCATCGGCGTTGACCCGACCCTGCTGTTCGTCATGCAGTTCATCGCCGTGAACGAGTTTGTGAGTGACGCGGCCGTCTTCGTATTGCCATTGAGGTTCGAGGAGTTACCGCCCTCGAATCATGCTTTCGACACCACTTTCTCGATGGGTGTGCTGTATCACCAGCGCTCGCCGATTGAACATCTGCGGCAACTTCGAACGTCACTGCGTCGTGGTGGCCAGCTCGTGCTCGAGACGATCTTCATACCAGGAGAAGAGTCTTACGCCTGCACACCGCCGGATCGCTACGCGCGCATGCGAAACGTCTGGTTGCTTCCAACGATCGCCGAACTTACAACCTGGATGCGACGATCCGGCTATCGTGACATCGAGATCGTGGACACTTCGATCACGAGCGTCGACGAGCAACGCAGCACCGAGTGGATGTCGTTCGAATCGCTGCGCGAGGCGCTCGATCCTGACGACCCGTCACGCACGGTGGAAGGATGGCCCGCACCTCGTCGCGCAGTTGTCACAGCGACAAACCCTTAAGTCACGCTCGAGGCATGTCTCCGAGCATGGTCTATAATTTCAGTTACAACAGAAATAAGAGAAAGAACCGATGAAAATGACACCGGCTGTCGAGAAGTACGTTCTGCACTGGGGGGAAATGGGGACGCGCTGGGGCACGAATCGCACCGTGGCACAGATCCAGGCTCTGCTTTACCTGTCGCCTGAACCGCTACGCGCCGACCAGATCGTCGACCTGTTGTCCGTTGCCCGTTCGAATGTCAGTACCAGCATCCGCGAATTGCAGAGCTACCGGCTGGTTCGCATGACCCATATCCTGGGGGACCGTCGCGATTATTTCGAATCACTGCACGACGTCTGGGAACTGTTTCGCGTGATCATCGAGCAAAGAAAGCAGCGGGAACTCAATCCGACGCTCTCAATGCTCAGGGACTGCGCCACCGAAATCGATGCCGAAAAAGAAACCGACGCCGTAACCAAGAAGCGCGTCAGGAATATGCTCGAGTTCGTCGAAACGACGAGTCACTGGTACGAGGAAGTCAGTGACATCCCGACGAGCACGCTGACCAAGCTTATGAAGCTCGGCAAGCGCATTACGAAACTCGCGAAGTGATGTCCTAGTATGACTCGGCCGGTGTCTCGACGCACTCAGGTACGGTCTGGTGCCTGCCCGCACCGGTTTCGCGCAGCAACCAGGTCGCCTCGATCGCCGCCACCGAATCAGGCCCGCCATTGATCGCGCCGGCAGACCGATAAAAATAGCCGCCCCCCTGGTACTCGCCGGTATTAACTTCACCGAGCACGCATTCGCTGTGCAGGTAGCTGCCCTGTAACAGGTAGCCCTCGCGTGCCGTGGATGACGTCTCCCACGGAAGCGTTGCGCCGGGTTTGATGCGCAGCAACCACGTTGCGGCCCCGCTGCCCGGATCCAGGCGCAGTTCCTTGGTCGATACGCCGTCGACTTCCGTTGCCTGCCACTCGAGCAGCGTGGCGTCGATAATGATGGGCGTGCGGATGACCGACTCAGGATCGATATCATTCACGAAATACAGGATGGTTGCGCCGTCAGCCGAGCGCAAATTGAAACCGAGCGATCCGGACGGAAGATAAGCGTAGCCGCCGCGGCCCAATTCGATATCCGCGACCGTCATGCTGCCTTCCACCACGAAAAACTCCATCGATCGGCCCGGCATCCCGCCGCTGGTGCCACTCCATTCGGCCGGCACGTTGATTCGCTTGCTGCCGCGGCGCGTCTTTGGATCGCCCGCCAGCTGCTTGGCGCGAACGCCCGGCATGCTGGCCATGAAAACATCCGGTAGCTCATCGACCTCGATGAAGGCCGGGTACGGCACCTCCGGTGGCCCGCTGGCACAAGCCGCCAGCGTCAGGCAAAGAGTCAGGCAGAGACAAGAGTTTCTGAACATCTGATTACCTTTTTTCCCAAGAAAAAAGCCGCCCGAAAACGGGCGGCATAATAAGCAGAAGATGTGTTCGGCTGGGAGCGTTACAAATCCGTATGATCGAAACATTCGTGTCGCGACGGCATTCGGCTTGTTCCGGTTCCCGGCTGGCAATCCGCTTGGTCATCGGAAACGACTGATTGCAGGTTTCCAGTCGATCGGGTGACGTGTTGAGAGGATTCACAGAGCACCCGCCCGTTGACTCATGCATCCAGCATGGCGGCTTGCGCACTTTGCCTTGCTACATCTCATCTCCGTGCGTACCGGATTGGTACGACCGGAATGCTACTACATCTTGTATGGGAAGGCGAATTGCCTACTATATCTAGAATAAATCGCAGAACTGACGACGACGCGAGCAGAAACGGGTAGTCTCTCTTGCACACGAAACGGGGGAAAACATCTTGACCGACTCAATGATCGACGGCCGATCGAGGCACCAGGTAATCGGTCTGTTTCTTGGGCCGATCCTCGCCTTACTGATGCTGCTCGCCGATCCACCGGCGGACCTGTCCGAGGCGGGCTGGCGCACAGCGTCGGCCGGTGTACTGATGGCGATCTGGTGGGCCACCGAAGCCGTACCCATCGCCGTCACGGCTCTGTTGCCGATCGTGCTTTTCCCGATGCTCGGGATCAAGGCGCTTCCGGATACCGTTACACCGTATTCGAACAAGGTCATCTACCTGTTTCTCGGCGGGTTCATCGTGGCCTTCGCCATGCAGCGCTGGAACCTGCATCGACGTATTGCTTTGAGCATCCTGGAACGCGTCGGCGGTAACGGCCGTTCACTCGTAGGCGGTTTCATGTTTGCAAGTGCGACCTTGAGCATGTGGGTAATGAACACGTCGACGACGATGATGCTGTTGCCAATCGCGGTCTCCATCATCTCGGTCATTCACAATAATGTCGATGGGCTCGACGAGCAGGACAAGTCCAACTTCCAGTACGCATTACTCCTCGGCGTCGCCTACGGTGCGACGATCGGCGGCATGTCGACGCTCATCGGCACCGCCCCGAATGCGATGTTCGCCTCGTTCATGCAAACCACCTACGGCGTTGAAATCGATTTCGCGCGCTGGATGCTGGTCGGTGTTCCACTTTCGGCGCTGATGCTGCCGATGGCCTGGCTCGCACTGACCCGCTGGGTGTTCAACGTCGATTTCAAGACCTCGGGCGAGGGACGTGCGGCGCTGCATCGCATGAAAGAGGAAATGGGGCCCATGACGGTGCCTGAGAAACGCGTCGCCATCGTATTCGTTCTGATGGCGCTCACGTGGATCACTCGACGATTGCTTGTGCAGCTGCCCGGCTTGTCGGCACTCGACGACTCGATCATTGCGATGGCGGGCGCGATCTCGCTGTTTCTTATCCCGAGCGGCGACAAGTCTGACCGACTGCTATTGCGCTGGCAATACGCCGAGCAACTGCCCTGGGGTGTACTGATACTGTTTGGCGGGGGGCTGGCACTCGCGAGCGCCGTATCGGATACCGGACTTGCTCACTGGCTCGGTGGCAACCTGCAGGCGCTCGGTGCGTTACCCGTGGCCGTGCTTGTCATCATCGCCGCAGCCATGATCATCTTCCTTACGGAGCTCACTAGCAACATCGCTACAACGGCAACGTTTCTGCCCGTCGTAGGTGCCATTGCGATCGAGGCCGGAATCGACCCGATTGTGCTGGCAGTCCCGGTCACGTTTGCTGCCAGCTGCGCGTTCATGTTACCTGTGGCAACGCCGCCGAACGCAATTGTCTTTGGCTCGGGCATGCTGACCATTCCGAAGATGATCCGGGCCGGCATGATGCTGAACTTCTTCGGCATCGTGCTCGTATCGACAGTCGCACTGTTCCTGGCGCCCAAGTTCCTCGGTGGAGACTAAGAAGATGACGCAAGAGTATTCGGTCACTAAGAAAAACAAGGTCCGCCAGCTTCGCGAGAAAGCTGCCTACGACCGCGACACCGTGCATGCAATTCTCGACGCGGCGCTGCTCGCGCATGTGGCATTCGTCGAGGACGGCCAGCCCGTCGTCGTTCCGATGCTGTTCGGTCGCGATGACGAGACTATCTTTCTTCACGGTGCCCGCAAGGCGCGCGTCATTCGCTTGCTCGAGGGCACGGGTACTACCTGCCTCAATGTCACGCATGTTGACGGTCTCGTGTTAGCGCGGTCGGCGTTCAACTCGTCGATGAACTATCGATCCGCAACGATCTTCGGACCTGCCAGGCTCGTCGAGGACGAAGCACAGAAGCTGCACGCACTCGAGGTCATTACCGAGCGCACCATGCCGGGTCGATGGGCCGAGCTGCGCGATCCACTCGTCAAGGAAGTGAAGATGACAGGAGTCATCGCCGTCGACATTGCATCGGCATCGGCGAAGGTTTCTGCCGGCATGCCCGACGATGAACCCGAAGACTATGACACGCCGGTCTGGGCGGGGGTCCTTCCTCTCGAGTCGAGGCTCACGGAACTGCAGACCGATGATCGTGTGCTCGACGGCGTCGAGCCATCCGCGGCCGTGCGCGCAATGCAGGGCAAGAAATTATAGAAGGTCCTGAGTGTGCTCGGCCTCGAGGCGCAACAGCGCCTCCTTGGTATCGAGGCCGCCGCCGAAGCCCGTCAGGTCACCGCTGCTGCCGATAACGCGGTGACAGGGCACTACGATCGGAATCGGGTTTCGACCGTTTGCCGCGCCGACCGCTCGCACAGCCTTCGGTCGGCCAATGCGTTTCGCAATCTCGCCGTACGACACGGTTTCTCCATACGGGATACCCTGCAGGGCCTCGAGTACGCTGACCTGGAATTCGGTGCCGTTGAGCGCTACAGGCAAGTCGAACTCCTTGCGCGCGCCGTCAAAATACTCGGTCAACTGTTGGCGCACCGTTGCAAGCGGCTTTTCGTTGAAAATCCAGTCGGGCTCCGGGTCGCGGCGCATCGAGCCCTTCGGAAAACCGATCATCCACAGCGAGTCGTCTTCACCCGCGAGCAAGAGTTCGCCGATCGGCGTGTCGAGATAACAATAGTACATGGCTAGCCTCCGGCTCCGTCGTCGGAACCCCATAATAATAATGCCGCATAAGCACGCCAGGGCCTCCAGGCTTCGGCGCGGGAATTCAGTTCACGCGGCTTCAGCCTTTCGCGACCTGGCTCGTCAAACGCGCGCAACAAACCGAGGTCGGAAGCCGGAAAAGCGTCCGGGTTTTTCAGCGCGCGCATCGCGACGTAGTCGGCCGTCCAGTCGCCGATACCCTTTATGGAAACCAGTGCCCCACGGAAGTCCTCAGGGTCCTGCGTAGCGTCGAAACCGACTTTGCCAGCAGCTACCGCCCTGGCAAGCGACCGAATCGTGTTCGAGCGACTACCGATGATGCCGAGCGATTCGAGACCTGCGCGTGTGAGTTTGTGCGGTTTCGGAAACAGGCGGTCGGGGCTGCTGGTCAGGCCTTCGATTGGCGCGTCGATTTTTTCACCGTATCGATCTGCGATCCGCCCAGCCAGCGTCGTCGCCGCCTTGACGGACACCTGCTGACCCAGGATGGCGCGCACCGCGAGTTCGAATCCGTCCCAGGCACCCGGGACGCGCACGCCGGGGTTCTTCTTCAACAGTGGCCGCAGGAAAGCATCTGTCGACAGAACTTCATGAACATCACTGGCAGAGGCATCGAGGTCGAACACGCTGCGCAGTCTTTGCACGACGGCGATCAGCGATCCCGTACCAATGCCGTGCAAGCGAAGTTCGAGCTTGTCGCCGCCATCCCTGACGTCGACCACGCCACGTTCGTCGCCAAGCTCTACGGTTCGGAGATATCGACCGTCGGTGACGTATTCGACCCCGGGCGTCGCCCGCAACGCGAAGAAAGCCAGCATGCCGTCCCAGTCGAATGGCTGCCGGTACGGGAGATTCACGGTCAATGCACTGGCCGTCACCCGCGTGTCACGCCCCTTGCGCAATTCTCTGGGCGTGCGTCCGTAGGTTTTGCGGAACGTATCATTGAACCGCCGCGTGCTGCCGAATCCGGCCGCAACAGCGATGTCATGCATTGACAGGCTCGTCTGGTCGATCAGGTTTTTCGCAAAATGCAGCCTTTGAGTGTGAGCAACGGCCAGCGGGCTGGCACCGAGGTGCTTCGTAAACAGGCGCCTGAGGTGCCGGCTCGTTACACCCAGCCTGTCGGCGAGTGCCTCGACATTACCTTCGTCGAGAGCCCCCTCGGCGATCAGTCTCAAACCGCGCTGCACGGTCGTACAGGTACCGGCCCACGCAGGCGTACCCGGGGCGCACTCGGGACGGCAACGCAGGCAGGGACGAAAGCCGGCCTCGCTGGCAGCGGCCGCCGTGCGGTAAAAACTGACGTTTTCGCTCTTCGGGGTGTTGGCTGGGCAGATCGGCCGGCAGTAGATGCCCGTCGTCCTTACGCCGACGAAGAACTTGCCGTCGAATCGCGAATCTCGCGACAACCGTGCGCGTTCGAATATTTCGTTGCTACTCATCATGGCGTATTCCTGGATTCAGAGTATACGCGCGGGACGAGGGTAAAATAGCCAGAATCGGACCTCTATACAAAAACGCCGGACAGACCTCTCGGCCTGCCCGGCAACGCCATGCACAGGGGAATTCTAGGCGGCGGAACGTGTTGTCCGCTGTGTCTCAAGCCACGCAGCCAGCGCGTCCGAATCGCCGACGAGTTGACCGTCGATGAACACCTGCGGATAGGTGTGGACGGTAGAAACAGCGCGCAAGGTACGGTCCGTATAGTCGCGATTCAGCACGAGCTCCTCGAACTCGATACCGGCATCGTGCAACAGGCCCTTGGCACGTACACAGAACGGGCAGCCCTCGCGCGTGAAGATAGCAACGTCGTACGGCAACTCGCCCTGCGGGTCGAGGTACTTGAGCATCGTGTCGGCATCCGAAACGTGGAACGGATCGCCGGGCTCCTCGGGCTCTACGAACATCTTCTCGATAACACCGTCACGCACGAGCATCGAATAGCGCCACGAACGCTTGCCAAAACCGAGGTCTTCCTTGCCGACAAGCAGCCCCATGCCATCAGAGAACTCGCCGTTACCGTCAGGCAGGAAAGTCACGCGATCGGCGTTCTGGCTACGCTTCCACTCATTCATGACAAATGCATCGTTGACCGAAATGCAGATGACCTCGTCGATGCCGTTGGCTTCGAATTTCGGCACCAGCTGGTTGTAACGCGGCACATGCGAAGACGAGCAGGTCGGTGTGAACGCACCCGGCAGCGAGAAAATGACAACCGACTTGCCAGCGAAGAGATCGCCGCTCGTCACGTCGACCCACTCGTGGTCGCGCCGTGTCCTGAACGTGACGTCCGGGATTCTTTGTCCTTCGAGATTCTTGAACATTGCTGTTGTCCTTAGCGTTGAAGATGTGGCTATCCTAGCGGTGGCCATTAAGTTCGTAAAATGGTTTAATTCGCTCACTATATTCGTTTTTATCGATCATGAAATTTCCCACGCTCAAACAGCTTCGCTACTTTCTTGCTCTGGCCGACACGGGCCATTTCGGCAGGGCCGCCGAGCGCTGCTTCGTGTCGCAGTCTGCGTTCAGTAATGCAATAAAGGAGCTCGAGGTCACGCTCGACGCGGAACTGGTTGACCGCACGAACCGGAGCGTCACGATTACAGCAACCGGCCAGCAGGTCGCCGTGCAGGCACGCCTCGTGCTGCGCGACGTGGAGAGCCTCGTCGAGAGCGCACGGGGCCAGCGCGAACCCCTGACCGGCGACCTGAGACTCGGAGTCATCCCGACCATTGCGCCGTTCATGCTGCCCGACGCACTGCCCAAGCTCCGCCGCCAATACCCGGAGCTGCGGCTCCTGTTGACCGAGGACCAGACGGACCGCATTTACGAACGTCTCATGGACGGCGATCTCGACGTGCTGCTGCTTGCCCTGCCCTGGCCCATGCGTGGCGTCGAGGAGCTGCCGTTGTTTCGTGACGCGTTCTGCCTCGCCTGCCATCGCGACACGGAACACGTGGATGCCGAGAACTACCGTTTTAACCGACTCGATTCGGAGAGCATCCTGCTGCTCGAAGACGGGCACTGCCTGCGAGACCATGCCCTTGCCGCCTGCAGGATCCGCAATACCCAGAAGGTACAGCCCTTCGGCGCCAGCAGCCTTTTGACGCTCATCGAAATGGTGGATGCGGACTTAGGGGTCACTTTCTTGCCTGAAATGGCGCGCGGGTCGGCACTCCTGCGCAACACGAGGGTGGGGCTTCATTCGATGAGTGAGGCAAGCTACAGGACCATCGGCCTCGCCTGGCGCAAGGGCAGTCGCCGGTCCGAGGAATTCCAACTGCTGGGCCGGTTCTTCGCCAGCTGCCATGCGCCGGCCGCAGCGGCGTAGGCAGGAATGCGTATTGTTGGCCTTTGGCCCCGATAGCAACATGGGTTCGAAAGGGGTGCTGCCATGAGACGTAGGATCTTTCTTGCTGCAAGTGCACTGTTGTTGGGCGGATGCGCAACGGACAATGCCGCCGACATGAATTTCGAAGTCACGGCGACCGGGTACGGTGAGCAGGCCTACAACGAACACTGTGCCGGCTGCCATGAAACAGGCATGCTCGGCGCTCCGATCGTGGGCAATACCGAAGACTGGAAAAGTCGCTCGCAGCTCTGGGATGCCGTGCTCTTCGACCATGCCATCACGGGATACCTGGAGATGCCCGCCAAGGGCGGTCGCAACGATTTGCCCGACGACGTTGTCAGGGCAGCCGCCGAGTACATGCTCGAGATCACCTATCCGGATTTACCACAGGACTGCAATCCCCCGACCTGTGGCGACACGCAGTAGTCTCACGGCGGCGACGGGGATCTGCACCCAGGTGCATCCGGAGCCGTCGAATTCGCATCTCTAATAGTACAGAGCAAGAAACGAGGAGCGTTTTATGAACGGTTTTGGTGAAGGGCTGGCTGCCCTGGCATTTTGGGGATTCATTGCGTCCGTCGTCGTGGCCGGAATCTGGTACGGCCTTCGCGAACGCCAGGCCCAGTACGACACACTCAGCCGCTTGATCGAGAGCGGGCAGACCGTCGACGAAGACGTCGTTGAGAAAATCCTGGGCGGTAACGAGCGCGTGGATGTCGGTCTCCGGATTGCCGGGTTGATCGTAATTTTTGTCGCCCCGGGCATTGCTGTGCTGGCCTGGTTCATCAGCCGCTTGTCGGAACCCTGGCTGATGCCGTTGCTGGGTGTCGCCGCGCTCGTGGCGTTTGTCGGTATAGGGTTGCTCGTGGCGGCGAAGTACGCCGAAGGATCTTATCGGGAGGACAAGACTTCTAACCGGATGATCTAGACTTGTCGCTTGCCCGCGAACAGTATTCTCGCAGCCCGGAAACGCTGCTCGTCGGTCTTGCGCGCAACGGCGATCGCGGCGCATACGCCGAGCTCGTTCGCCGGCGCCAGGCCTGGCTCCGCAATCTAATGCTTCGATTCTGCGGCGACAGGACACTCGCGGATGATCTTGCGCAGATGGCTTTCCTGCAAGGCTGGCAGAACATACGTCACTTGCAGAGCCGAGGCCGATTTGGCGCCTGGCTGAAACGCATAGCGATCAACGCCTGGCTGCAGTATTTGCGCAAGAAGGACCCTCTGCGGCATGCCGATGAGCATTCCGGCGATGAAGGCGCGCAACACGAGACCACCGGAATCGGCATGGACCTCGATCGCGCACTCGCGACGCTGCCCGGCGATGTCCGCATGTGCATCGTGCTGTCGTACTACGAGGGCATGAATCATCGAGAAATCAGCGAATCAACGGACCTGCCACTGGGCACGGTCAAGTCACATATCAGGCGCGGCACGAAGCGATTGCGCGAGTTGCTTTCTGCGTACACCACGCCGACAGGTGAGGAGGCAATAACATGACAATCGATCAAGACCCTCAACTCGCCTCGTTGTTCGAAAACGCCGAGGAAGAGTTTTCGGACGAAATATTCACGACCCGGGTAATGTCGGCAGTGGACAATCGTCGGCGCCGTTCGATTATCGGCTGGGTCCTGTCGGGCCTGCTGCTCGCCTTTTGCGCGTGGTTCCTGGTCCTCATCCTGCAAGATGCAGTGCTTGTGCTGGCGCAGATTCTGCCAGAAACAATTATCGACATGGACAATGGCCTCGCCGCGCAGTTACTGGCGCCCGTCAATAGTGTAAGCGGCTTGATCGGGCTCGGAGCGCTTGCACTCTGGGCCGCATTCAAAAAGCTCTTTTGACGGTCTACATAAGCGCGTTCACGCTGAGCCAAAGACCGTAACCGGCTGTAACCAGTGTTAGCAATGCCGTGCCACCCGCGCCAACCAGTCTTCCGGGATGCGCCATGTTGTCGTGTTTCAGGCCAATCGCATGCGCAATACGGGCAACGATCAGCAGATCGCCGGCGACGTACAGGAACATCGATGAACCGCCACTCGCTTCGATCGCGCCGAACAGGATGAGCAGCATCGGTACGTACTCGAGGAAATTCTGATGACCCCGGACTTTCTCCGCCAGTTCCATATTCACGGGATCACCGAAGAGAATTGACACGCCCGCCTTGCCACGAGCGCTTCCCGCCCTGAAGCTCAATACCAGGGCGAACACAGCCATGACGCTGGCATACATCAAGGTGATTGGAATATTCATCATTATCTCTCCCGCGTGAGCAAGCGATTATTGTAGCGCGACCGCGGAAACAAAAAGGGCCCCATTCGGGGCCCTTTTGCAGTATTGCGGTTGGAGTTCTTCACTCACGAGACAGGAAAAAGCGCAGCACGTACCAGAGCATCAGTGCGATAGATGCGAACAGTTCGAGCGCCGCCGCTATATAGCGATCCTCCGGGTATGTCTTGAGTATCTTCGACGTATCGTAAAGTATCGAAGCACCCGCAAAGCCGATCATCGCCATCGAGAAATAGGTCCCGAGGTTAAAGCCGATCAGTA
>Ga0265303_10001905_pt1 | contig 12962 bp, 10 predicted proteins | sample Helome_2_FD_192494 | JGI IMG/M metagenome (GOLD analysis project Ga0265303, IMG submission 192494) | Marine sediment microbial communities from subtidal zone of North Sea - Hel_20160317 (Illumina Assembly) | ecosystem: Environmental > Aquatic > Marine > Subtidal zone > Sediment ...
CAACGACGGAAGGTTGCCATCGCCTCCGCCACCCGCTGATCGTCCCGGTAACAGCGAATCAGATTCTGGTACAGCTCTTCTGCCAGGGGCTCGATCTCCAGGCCCTTGCGATAACAACGTATTGCACTTTCCGTGTTGCCCAAGGCCTCCCAGGCATGACCGGCATCAATCAGATAGAATAATACCTTGCTGCGCAGCCGTTCACGCAGGCTGATTGCCCAGGGGTGGACCGGTTCGCGCTCGAGAAAGCCGCCCTGGTAGATAAGTTGCATGCGTTCGCTGCAGCTCGACAGCTCCCGCGTCACTGCTGGCTCTCCGGCTCGCTCAAGCAAGGCACGGCAATGGTTGACCAGCTGCTCGAGTAACCAGGCATCCACCCAGGCAAGCTTGTTATTCAGGGTCAGGTGGCGCTCCCGAACAACCAGGATATCCTTGATATTGAGAAATTTTCTTAACCGGTACAGGGTGACATCAAAGGTATTCTTGGCAATATCCCCATCGGCGTCGGGCCACAGTGCCTGACTCAGGAGTTCGATACTGACATTCCGCCCGCCAAAGGCAATCAGTGCCTGCAGCAGCTCAAGCACACGTTGCTGACGCGCAGCCGAAAAGACCATTGGTTGTCCCTGGAGCTTGATGCCGAAGCGCCCGAGTGTATGAATCCGAACCGGACATTCCGGTTCGCAGCGGTCGGCCGGAAGGCTCCACTGCCCCGCCTGTTGCTGCGGTTGCCAGGTTATTCCCCTGCTTTCCGAATGATCAGCCATGGTTCTGTTTGGTTTTCCTTACACTATTGATTGACATAGCCGCGGACTCACGATTACCCGGGGAAGCCAAAATATTGACGAAAATATTCGAAATGCATGGTTTATGATTGAATTATAGACTCTTTTGGCAGTATACACGAAATAGTTCTTGCTAATTTGTGTTTTATTAGACCTGCTCCACCCACTCACAGACTGAAAAATATACACTCCCAAACAACTTAACTGTAATCCGTTGATTTTCTGTCGCTGCCTACAGATAAGTTTCTTCCAAATGTGGGGCCGTGTAGCGGGCTGGATCGCTACCGACCGATCACGCGCCTCCTTATATGAGGAGAGCATCGTATGACAAGCAAGTGGTGTAATCGATTTATGGTATACGCGCATAAATCCAATTGACCGGCTTGCGTCACGATACCAGCTTCTGCAGCAAGACAGGTCATTATTTCCTACCGGATCACCGTGGGGCCAAGCTTGAGGTTTGTCCCCTGCTTGCTGTTGCCGGACTACCCCCCTGGCGGTGGCGGCGGTGGTAAATTGATTGCCGGCGGATCGATCGGGCCCACACCAGGTGGTGGTGGTGGCGGTAAGTTGATTGACGGCGGGTCGATCGGGCCAACGCCAGGTGGTGGCGGTGGCGGTAAACTGATTGGCGGCGGGTCGATCGGACCAACGCCAGGTGGCGGCGTCGATGGCGGCGGGGGTGGAGGCAAATTAACCGGTGGTTGACCAGGATCAACCGGACCAACACCCGACAGTATCACAGTTGGTTGAAATTCTGACGCTTCGCCGGGACGCGCATTGTTGGCAGCATCAGGTGCCAATGCCGCAACATACGGCTCACCTCCCGCCGCCGGACTCAGAACCGCCCAACGGCCCCACTGGTAGACAGAGTCCCGGGCATTTTCCTGCTCCGCCCACACGGTCTGTCCTGCCCCCACTAACAGTCCAAATCCGAGCACAATCACCCGTCTAAGTGCATTCATATCGAATAATCCAGGCTTATTCACAACCACCTCACAGAGGGACCAATAGAGTAAAGAAAGGCAACCATTATGCCCAGAATAATTTTCCATTTATATTCAAAACGTTACGCACAGTAATTCGATAATCAACCGGAAATAAGTTAACTTTACCGACATCCCGCGCCGGTCCGGAACCCAAATTACCCGCTCATTCAAAATAAATTCAATGACTTACCACGCCGCATCAAACACACCAACTGCCTGGCGCGAGATATAAATAAATCCGACGTTTTAACAAAAAAAGCATCGGGGTTTTCCGATGCCCAGGTTTCCAACTATGGTTCACTGCAGCCAGCCTTGTTTGCCAGTATCCCGCAAATCAAAAACCGCGCAAAAACATCAACATCAACTGCGTGCGGTTATAACTGTACAGCTGGCCGATATTGGAGTTATTGTGCGTACGCTCCCAGAAACCATTCACCACCCAGTCTTTCAGCAGATCTTCCGGCTCGTTGAAAGTATGCGTCAGGCCGATGGTGGCGCGGTACTCCAGATCCTCACGATCCTTGCCGAACAAGGGATCGTTACCGTCATAGCTGAAATACGAAAACCGATAGCGGGCATAGGCGGTACCGTTTCTGTAGGTTTCCGAACTGATCCCGCCATTGAGTTCAAAACCGTTGTAACCAAACTCGTCATCGTCGGCAATGAACTTGATTGCGCGGCCGCCCGCCGTTGCAGCAACCCGGCGCTGGTCAAAATAACGCCCGAGCGTGGCGCCAGTGGCCAGATAGTCTCCCTTACGCCCTTTGTCGATATCCCTGTGGTAAAAACGCCGGGTATAGATGGCATCCCAGTTGATTTCGCCGTTCCTGAACTGCCAGGTGATGGATGGATTCACCGAATTGAACCAGCCAAGGGCCTGATCGCCGAGGGTGAGATAATCGGATTTCAACTGCAGCGAAGCCCGCCAGTGGCGCAACATCAACAACGCCGGACCGGTATTCAGGCTGGCAATGACAAGGTCGAAATCATCGTGCCTGTTATACTGGCGCGAATACAAACTTGCGCCACTCTGCCACAACAGCATGCCGGTGCGCTCTCCCACTTCGATACGTTTACCGGACTTGTACAGGTGATCGATACCACCGTTCAGCACATAGGCATTGTCACTTTTACTGACGGAAGCCGGCGCCAGGCTGGCAGGCGTGTCACCCACACGAATATTCAACTGCGAAGGACCAGCGTTCACATTGGAATCGTGCATGAAGCCGGCGCCAAGAGAACCCGATACATTGTGTTTCTGTGCAAACTGTTCCGCATCCCGCTTAACCTGCGCCAGAAATGCCAGCACAGTGACCCGCACCTCGGGTGGCGTATTCGGATCATCCAGAACTTGCTGCGCAAGCTTTTCAGCGTCTGCGTAGCGCATGGAGCGGTGATAGGCTAAAGCCAGTTCCAATCTCGCCCGATGCAGCTCCGGTTCCCTGTCCAGAATCGTGCTGAACGCGCGAATCGCCGATTTCAAACGGTCATCGCTCAGCGCCTCCATGCCCTCCCTGAACTGCGCCTCGAGTTCCACATCTTCGCCAGACAGCGCCGATCCGGCGCCTGCCAGCAGTGCCGCTCCCAGCAGAGCACCGATACATTTTCGCGCATGCATCATTACTTGAACCATTATCCGTCCCCGGTTAATTTAAGCACTTCGAGATCGCTAATCGCTGACACTTACCACTCATGAACACATCGGGTAACGGACACAACCTGACAGAAGCGACGGCAGCGGCAATCGACAGACACTACAAAAAATTAGCCATAATAACAATCAATGAATGACAGCCCCGTCTATCTGTTACGCCTGTTTTTGCTGCTGTTTTCGGGTCTCCTCATCCCCCTGACCACGCAGGCCTTCCCCGTCGAACTTTTTGGCTACCAGCAAAATCAGCAGACAGACACCCCGATTTTCGGCCAGTGGGTACAGGCACTGGAACGACATCTGCTCGAAGACCGGCCGGATGGTGACTGCAGCGACAACGACTTCAATAGCTGCCACCTCCAGGAGTGGCATCAGTTTCTCGAATCCATTCGCGGACTCAAACGCGGCGAACAGCTGCTCGCCGTCAATCACTACGCCAACCGGAAAAACTATATCCTCGACATCGACAATTATAGTGTTGATGATTACTGGGCAATCGCTCGGGAGTTTCTCTATTTCGGTGGCGACTGCGAGGACTATGCACTTACCAAACTGTTCTCCTTACGCTGGCTCGACTTTCCCGCCGATCAACTGAGAATCGTTGTGTTACAGGACACCAATCTGCGCGTTCCGCATGCAGTCTTAGCGGTTGCCGACCAGAATGACATTGTGATCCTGGACAATCAGGCCGAGGAGGTCGTTTCACATCAGGATATCGTTCATTATGCCCCGGTCTACTCGATCAACGAACAGCACTGGTGGATTCACATACCCCGTTAGTAACCAGAAAACATGATATCACAAGCTAATATCAGCAGGTCTGTCTCGGCCGGACTCGGCGTCCTGGTCATTATTCTGCTGGTCGGTGCGTTGCTCATCAATGCCTACGTCATCAAGGAACGTGAGCGCGACCTCGATGACTGGTCGGTCCGCCTCGGCAATAGCGCAGAAAATCGCGTCGAAGCGATCGAGTACTGGCTGACTACGCAAACTCTGACACTCGCTGAGCTTGTCAATAACGCCTCCCTGCAGCTGTACCTGTGGCAACTGTCGCAGCGAGAAGAACCATCAGCCACGACGGAACCTGCCCAGCTTTCTTTTCTGCGCAACCTGATCATCGCGACTGCCCAGCGCTATGGCCTCGCTTCCACCGAAACCCAGCCGGCGGTTCGCGCCAACCTGGCGCAAAAACAGGCTAGCGGTCTTGCCCTTGTGGATGCCCGACAACGACTGGTGGTTGCAACCCCCGGGATACCCGAGCTGGGCAGCGCCTTCGAGGCCGCCATTCTTCAGGCCTTGCAATCCTCGGCGCCCGCCATCAGTAACCCGGTGCTGGATTCGCAGCAACGTGCACTGCTGGCTATTGCAGTGCCGGTCCCGGCCGTACTGGGTGCGCAAACAGATGCAAAGGGAGGTGTTGTAATTGCGATATTCAACGCCCAGCGTGATCTATACCCATTGCTGAAACGTGGCGTACCATTGACCAGCGCCGATGAATCGCTGCTGGTGCAAGCACGCGGCACGCAGGTCATCTATCTTTCACCGACCAGTGACGAGGTCTTACCAACCCGAAAATCACTACCCCTGGACCGCCTCGAACTGGCCGCTGCCAGCGCTGTGTCAACGCCGGGACAGTTTGGTCGGTTCCACAATTATCTGGGTCGCGAAGTACTCGCGAGCAGCCGGCCGTTACGCAGCGTGCCCTGGGTCCTTGTACAGGCAGTGGACGCCGGGGAAGCGCTGCAGGAATCCAGCCGGCACCGGCGTTTCCTGATCACGTCATTTACCCTGCTGTTGTTTTTCATCGCCGCCACACTGGTCGCTGCCTGGCGGCATGGCAGCAGCGTTCGCGCCATCCACGATGCCGATGCACTACGCAGCAAGACACTGGAGTTACAGAAACAGTCAGAACTCCTGCACGCAGTGACCGACAACACCGAGGCCTATGTGCTGCTCCTGGATGAAAGACAACGGGTTCTTTTTGCCAATGCACAAATGGCGGAGACTGTGGGTACACCACCGCAGGAACTGGTGGGTAACTCCCTGGCTGGAATCATTGGACCGGCCAATGTAGCACCGATTTCTGATTCCATAGAACAGCTGCGGAAAGTTGGCAGCACACAGCATTGCACCCGGCAACTGCTGATGGGCGGAAAACAAAGAACTTTCCAGTGTGTGCTGGTTCCGGTTGAACAGGTGGGAGAGCGTTACCATGCCATGCTGCTGGTTCTTCAGGACATCACGGAACTTCAGCATGCACAGCAAAAACATTCCACATTATTGCGCAGGCTGGTCGATACCCTGATGCACGTTGTTGACCTGCACGACCCGCATTCAGCACACCATTCTTCACGCATGGTTGAAGTCGCCAATGCCGTTGGCCGGGAATTACAGCTTAGTGAAGCCGATACACGCACACTCGATCTTGCCGCCAGCCTGGCCAACCTGGGCAAGATTTTCGTACCCAGGGAAGTACTCACCAAAACCGAAGCACTTACAGAAGCAGAGAAAGATCTGGTGCACCGCCACGTGCAGTTTGGTATCGAGCTACTGGAAGACCTGGAATTCGACGGGCCGGTTCTGGATGCCATTGCGCAAAAACAGGAGCATTTGGATGGCAGCGGCTATCCGAATGGATTAAAAGATGACCACATCCTGTTAACTGCAAAAATACTTGCTGTCAGCAACGCCTTCGTTGCCCTGATCAGCCCACGCGCCTATCGCGGTGAAATCAACATCGAGCAGGCACTGAACCAGTTGTTACGGGATGCCGGCAGCAAATACGACCGTCACGTTGTTGCCGCCCTGTTCCATGTCGCCGAGAACCGCAGCCACTGGTCAGAGTGGCAGGTCGAGCAATAGCGCGAGTATATAGCGAATACAGGCCAGGCGACGACATACCGTGATGGGTTCGTCGGCAGCAAGGATGTATTTACAAGATGAATTGATTAGCAAGAGAGGGTGCGCGGGGGTACCTCGTGTCCCGTCGCGGTATGTCGCCGCCTGGCCTGTTCACCCTTTATGAAATCTCAAGCGCCGTCAGCCGCTGGTGAATATCCCTGTGAATATCAATCAGCCGCGCCTTGTTTTCCCCGGGTAAGGTTTCGACAGCGTCCACCCGACCCGGGTAGTCGATGGTCAGCGCCAGTAACTGACCGACATTTTCCTGAATATCGGCTTTATTCAAACTCAGCTTACGGGCAAAGTTCTGGCACGCCTTCACCAGGGGATCACCATCAGCCGGCTCTTCTCCGTAACCACCGAACGGCACGGCGCACAACATATTATGCATGCTGTAGGCACGCATCGGCGCAGGATCGTAAACGGGCGAGAATCGTGCCACACCGGCACTGCCCAGCAAGGACAGGTTGTCCAGGTGCAAATCGCCATTACCGGTGAGTAATGCCAGCAGGACGCGCCTGAATAAATGCAGCCGAGCAATTTTCTTCTCACTTATCAGCAGCGGATCAGCAAGATCGATGACATTGGCGATACGGTCCAGCGATCCATCGGTATGCCGGACGATATCCCTGGCACCGGCTGCCAGAATGGAATACAGGCTCTCTACCGGCACCGGTTTGCCCTCTGCGTCCCGGTCAAAACGTTCTATTGCCAGCGCCGGCAATCCTCCTACCTCGGCACGCCAGTGGCGCGGGACATCAAAACCGGCCGCCCGGTGAAGCTCCAGTGTCATAGCCTCGAGCCCGGCCAGTCCCGGGTAAGCCTGTGCACGCTCAATCTTCAGTACCACGTCGATGCGATCTTTCTGCGCCCCTTTGTTGGGAAGACTGATGCGCCCGTCCCAGCCACTTGCCGGTATCGCAACCAGCAACTTGGGTATGGCACCTCCGACCGACGGGGTGGGCCCCAGGCTTTCCAGGATAAAGCGGGCGTCCGCATCCAGCCAGGAGATCATGTCCTTGAGTGAAAAACCGAACTGCTCACCGATCGGCACCAATGGCCCGCTGTCAGTATTTGCATACCAGGATTCAGCAACCGCGTCGTCCGGAAAGACATCGACGTGCCCGATGCCCCCGTGCCCGGTATGCGCAAGCAGTGCCAGATCGGCTGTAAACCGACTCGCCGGTTCAATACCCTTTTCACGCAAAAAAGCCAGCATGAGTTTACGCTGAAAATTCTGTTCATCAGCGGGCGGTATCAGGGCACGAAAACGTGGGTGCAGTGAGCCGCTCTGACGATGAACAATCGTGCTGTCACGAAACAGCTCGGGCGGGTAGACCAGGCTTAGGCCCGCCAGCCCGGAAGCGGAATAATCGGCCGTGTAGGAAAAACGCGCGTCGTTGTCGGTAACATAGAGCCCCCCCATTTTCAGCGGCTCAACACCGACTCGCGTCCAGATACTGAGCTGGGTATCCTGCATCAGAACAGTTCACCCCGGTTCACTTTTTCGGTGTAGTCACTATCGGGCAGCAACGTCAGCCTCAAACCCACAGCAGCCGCCAGCTTTGCGAGGGTATCGAGATCTGCACGACCGCTGCGCTTGATTCGTGAAATACTGGAATCCGGCACTGAAGCCCGTTGCGCCAGTGTATTCTGCGACCAGCCACGTGCCTTGGCGTGCTGGAGAATCTCGGCCATCAGGCTGGCGGTAGGCGATTCATTTTGGTTAATCGATATTGTCATACGCGATAAGTATAAACAAAATAATATATTGTCACAAACGTTAATTATTATGTACTTCTAATTATATTTGTCGCTCACGTTAATTTATTGCTTGGGAAAAAATTAATTTTGTGAAACACAGCCAGGCAGGGCAGTCCTCGCAGAACACCAGGGTCCAGTCGCCGAAATGTGAACTTTGTCTATTGCTGCAGCTTGCGCTGCCGGCGGCGTTGTCGGATCTGGTAAAGAGTCAGAACAGGCCCGGAAATAGCGTAAATAAGAAAGCCGAAAAACAGCACACTCGGCGGGTGACTGGAGACTACGACGAATAGCAGCACCATCATGATCAGCGTAAAAAACGGTACCCGGTTCTTGAAATCGACTTCCTTGAAACTGTAGTAACGTACATTGCTTACCATCAAGGCCCCCATGGAAGCGGCCAGTAAGGCGCCGACCACCCACATATCGCTGCCATCCAGACCGTTATCCTCGCTGAACCATATCAGACCTGCCAGTACGGCGGCTGCAGACGGGCTGGGTAAACCCTGAAAGTAGCGTTTATCCGCCGTGCCCACCTGGGTGTTGAAACGTGCCAGCCTCAATGCAGCCCCGGCGGTATAAATAAACGCGGCGAGCCAGCCCAGCTTCGACCATACCCAGCCCTGCTCAATCATACTGCGCAGGGTCCACTCAAACACGATCAGTGCCGGCGCCAGACCAAAACACACCATGTCTGACAAACTGTCATACTCTACACCAAACTCACTGGCGGTATGGGTCAGCCTGGCCACCCGTCCATCAATACCATCCATCACCATGGCGACAAATATCGCAATAGCTGCAGCTTCAAAGTTATTGCTCATCGCAGCAACAATGGCGTAGAAACCGGCGAACAGACCCGCTGTCGTAAACAGGTTGGGAAGGAGATAGATACCCCTGCGGCGTGGTCTTTGCTGTTGCTCTTCGTCATTCATAGCTTTGCGCCGGGACAAGCCTACCAAGGCGTGCGGCAGTTAGCCGACATAAGCTTTCGGGGGACCGTTGGCCGCATGGACGCGGCCGTCGAGCGTACAGGGATGTATTCACAAGGTGAATCGCCTCCAGGCGAGGTGCCCTGGGGTACAGCGCGTCCCGAAGGCTTATGTCGGCTAACTGCGGTACTCATTAGTAGAATCCGCCCCTGGTTAACCTTACTTATGAACCAGTGTCGCTATTACGTCAGATCCGGCATTAACGCGCGAACCGCTTTCAACCTGGGCCCGACTGTTGATCGGCAGATAAACCTCGACCCGTCCACCCAGCTGGATGAAACCGCAACGCTGACCCTGCCCGACCCGCTGACCGATCTGCACATAACAGCGCGGCAGATTGTTCAACGGTCCGCGATGCATGACCACAACCAGGTCATCGTCTTCATCGGTTTTCACCCAAACTCCATGCGGGCGATAGACACCATCCCCCGAGTTGGGCGGTTCCAGAAACTTCCCTTCAACCGGGCTGCGTGTACTATACACACTGAACCGGCCCATATCGATGACCAGCAGAATCGACTGGCGGTCCAGATAAGGGTCATGCACTTCGCCCACCGATGCAATCACGCCATCGGCCGGACTGACAACTGCGAGCGGACTGGACGGTATTTCACGCTCAGGGTCACGGAAAAGATAGACGATAACGGCGCACCCCGCCCAGAAAGGCAGGGACCACATCCAACCCAGGAAATGAGCGATTAGAACAGCAACACCGGCGCAAGCCAGCAATGGCAAGCGCCCTGCACGGGAAAAATAAGGGTATCGGCCTGCAGCCATGACTCAGTGCGCCTGTAAATAGACGGTGCCGTCGCTGCGGCTAGTTCACTTTCTTGTCTACGATCTTGTTAGCACTGATCCAGGACATCATGCTGCGCAACTGCTCACCGACCCGCTCGATCGGATGCTCACGTCCCAGCCGACGCTTGGCTTTCAGCGTGGCGGCACCCGCCTGATTCTCAAGAATGAATTCACGTGCAAATTCACCATTCTGAATTTCCGTCAGGATGCGTTTCATCTCCGCTTTGGTCTCCGCAGTCACCACGCGAGGGCCGCGTGTCAGATCACCGTATTCGGCTGTATTGGAAATGGAGTAGCGCATGTTTGCAATACCGCCCTCATACATGAGATCAACAATCAGCTTCAGCTCATGCAGGCATTCAAAGTAAGCCATCTCCGGCGCATAACCGGCTTCAGTCAGGGTTTCAAAACCCGCCTGAACGAGTGCTGTGGCGCCACCACACAGAACTGCCTGTTCACCGAACAGATCCGTTTCGGTTTCCTCACGGAACGTGGTTTCGATAATGCCGGCACGACCGCCACCGTTGGCAGAAGCGTAGGACAGGGCGATATCCCTGGCCTTGCCACTGGCATCCTGGAAAACCGCAATCAGCGTGGGTACACCGGCGCCTTGAATGTAAGTGGAACGAACCAGGTGCCCCGGACCCTTGGGTGCGATCATGATGACATCCAGATCCGCGCGCGGTTCGATCTGCTCGTAATGGATATTAAAACCATGCGCAAATGCCAGTGCCGCCCCTTTGTTGATATTGGGTTCGACCTTGTGACGGTACAGCTTGGCCTGATGCTCGTCGGGCGCAAGAATCATAACCACGTCGGCATCTTTCACGGCGTCTTCAATTGACTTGACCGTCAGGCCGGCATTTTTTGCTTTGGCTTCGGAAATGGAACCACTACGCAAACCGACGGTGACATCAACACCGGATTCCTTCAGATTATTGGCGTGCGCATGACCCTGCGAGCCGTAGCCAATTATGCTGACCTTGGCACCCTTGATTATGGAAATATCCGCATCTTTGTCGTAATAGATATTCATTACCATAGCTCTTGACCCTAAGTGATATTCAAATTCGTGTTACACGCGCAAGGACTTTTCGCCACGTGCAATCCCTGTAACACCTGACCGGACCACTTCGATAATGTCGGTGGGTGTAATCGCCTTGACAAAAGCGTCCAGCTTGTCGCTGGTACCCGTTACTTCAATGGTATAAATAGTATCGGTAACATCGATAACCCGGCCGCGGAATATGTCCGCCAGGCGTTTGATTTCTTCCCGCCCCGCGTTTTCGGCGCGGAGCTTGATCAACATCATTTCCCGTTCAATGTGTGGCCCCTCATACATATCCATGAGCTTGACCACATCGATCAACTTATTGAGCTGCTTGGTGATCTGTTCGATAACCTCTTCGGTCCCCGAGGTCACCAGCGTCATACGCGACAGCGACTCGTCCTCGGTAGGGGCCACCGTCAGCGACTCGATATTGTAACCCCGCGCGGAAAACAGGCCGGCCACTCTGGACAGGGCACCCGCCTCGTTTTCCATCAGAATTGAAATGATGTGCCTCATGATTACACCAGTATCATTTCATTTTGACCGGCGCCCGCCGGAATCATCGGGTAAACGTTTTCGGCCTGGTCGGTCAGGAAATCCATGAATACCAGCCTGTCTTTCATGGCAAACGCTTCTTTCAAGGCCGACTCCACGTCTTCAGGCCTGGTGATCTGCATACCCACGTGCCCATAACTTTCTGCCAGCTTGACAAAGTCAGGCAATGACTCCATGTAAGACATGGCATACCGACCCTGGTAAAAGAACTCCTGCCACTGCCGCACCATGCCCAGGTAGCGGTTATTCAGGTTTATGATCTTGATCGGCAGAGCATACTGCAGACAGGTGGACATTTCCTGAATACACATCTGGATACTGCCTTCGCCGGTCACACAGGCCACGGTCTCCTTCGGATGCGCGAACTGGACGCCCATCGCCGCAGGAAAACCAAATCCCATGGTGCCCAGACCGCCTGAATTGATCCAGCGGTTTGGCTTGTCAAATTTGTAGAATTGTGCTGCCCACATCTGGTGCTGACCCACATCAGAGGTTACATAGGCTTTGCCCCTGGTCACCTCATACAGACATTCCAGAACATACTGCGGTTTGATGAGATCGCTGTCACGATCATACTTCAGGCAGTCCATAGCGCGCCATTCTTCAATCTGCTTCCACCACGCTTTCAGCGCTGCAGCATCGGGTTCCTGTTTGCTCTCCTTGAGCACCTTGAGCATCTCGCGTAACACCTGGTCTACCGGGCCGACAATCGGAACGTCCACTTTGACGTTCTTGGAAATACTGGCCGGATCAATATCGATGTGAATAATCTTCGCCGTCGGACAGAATTTCTCGACGTTACCGGTCACGCGGTCATCGAAACGCGCACCGATGGCAATCAGTACGTCACAGTTGTGCATGCCCATATTGGCTTCATAAGTACCGTGCATACCGAGCATGCCCAGACACTGTTTATCCGTTGCCGGATAAGCGCCCAAACCCATCAGTGTGTTGGTGATGGGATAGCCCAGCAATCTGGTCAAGTCGGTCAACTGGCGACTGGCATTGGAAAGTATTACCCCGCCACCGGTGTAGAGCATCGGCCGCTTGGCAGCCAGCATCAGATCCATGGCTTTTTTTATCTGACGCGGATGTCCTTTGGTCACCGGATTATACGAGCGCATACTGACCCGCTTCGGATAATGGTAGCTGGCCTTTTGCGCGGTGACATCCTTGGGAATATCAACGACCACCGGCCCCGGCCGTCCGGTAGTCGCGACATAGAATGCCTTTTTGATGGTCATGGCCAGGTCGTTGACGTCTTTCACCAGGAAGTTGTGTTTTACACAGGGACGGGTAATACCCACGCTGTCGACTTCCTGAAAGGCATCGTTACCTATCAATGGCGTCGGCACCTGGCCGGTAAAGACCACCAGGGGGATGGAATCCATATACGCAGTGGCAATACCGGTGACAGCATTGGTCGCACCGGGCCCGGATGTCACCAGCACCACGCCGGGTTTGCCGGTGCAGCGCGCG
>Ga0265303_10001906_pt1 | contig 12959 bp, 12 predicted proteins | sample Helome_2_FD_192494 | JGI IMG/M metagenome (GOLD analysis project Ga0265303, IMG submission 192494) | Marine sediment microbial communities from subtidal zone of North Sea - Hel_20160317 (Illumina Assembly) | ecosystem: Environmental > Aquatic > Marine > Subtidal zone > Sediment ...
GGAATAAATATCAAGCGGCCCAGGTGCTGGGCATTGATCGAAAGACGTTGTATCGCAAGCTGTCTGAAATGGAAGAATATCCGGAGTTGCAAGTGAAAAAGGAAAAGTGAGTTGTAAAAACTTGGACATTTGTTGTCGGACATTGTGATACAAAAATTGAAAATATGGTCTCGACCAAAAGAGCGCCGATCGTCATGCCCGCAGTTGTCAGCGGGCATCCATCCCCAAAAACGCAATATAGGCTCTCGATTACAGATGTCGGGAATGACTGGGAAGATAAATTTCGGTTTTCAGGGAAAGGAAAGATGGAGTCCTCCCTTTTCACTCTTTGCTCCTTAGGTTTTAGGAAAAATCTCCTTACGGCCACATTAGAAATGATGAAATGGTGAATAAGGAATCTTCTTCCTCAGATCCTGATCTTGAACATGAACTTGCTTTGCTTCGGCAAGAAGTGGCTGAGTTGCGCTCCGAACATACTAGGCACCTCGACACAGAGGAAGGGTTGCACGCATTGGAGCGGCAATTGGCCAGCATCATTCATTCAGCCATGGATGGAATTATTACCATTGATGAGGATCACAACATCGTGCTCTTTAATGCGGCGGCCGAAGAGATTTTCCACTGTTCCGCTTCTGATGTGCTTGGAAAAGCGCTAGACCAATTTATCCCTGAATCCATGAGGTCGGCTCATCATGAGCATCTTCGTCGCTTTGCCGAAAGCGGGGAGACCTACCGCCGAATGGGCATGTATCGGGAGATTTCTGGGCTGCGATATACAGGGGAGTCGTTTCCCTTGGAAGCCTCAATTTCTAAGGTTGAACGATTAGAAAAACGATGGATGACGGTCATTCTTCGGGATATATCCCAACGAAAACAAAGCGAAGAGCGCGCGGAATATCTGGGCCAAATACTGGATGAGTCCTTGAATGAGCTGTATGTATTCGATGCGGAAACGTTGTTGTTTCTTCAAGTCAATAAAGGGGCGTTGAAAAAATTAGGGTATTCCATGGCCGAAATGTCGATCATGACCCCGGTACATTTAAAACCTGAATTTACCAAGAATTCGTTTCACGAGCTTCTTGAGCCTCTTCGAATTGGGAAAAGCCAAAAGGTAAATTTCCGAACGAACCATCGAAGGAAAAATGGAACGACGTATCCAGTTGAAGTCCATCTTCAACATAGACTGCATGAGGGCCGTGGAGTATTCGTCGCAATCATTCTGGATTTGACGGACCAGGTAGATATGGAGAAGGAATTACAAGAGGCGCAACGCACGTTAGCCTCACTTCTGAGGAATCTGCCCGGCATGGTCTACCGTTGCGATCCAAATCAAGAACGAACCATGCAATTTATCAGTGCCAGTTGTGAAGAGCTGACCGGGTATCCGTCCAAAGTCTTTGTCGAGGCCCGACGGGTGTCTTATGGTCACGATCTTATTCATCCAGAAGATCGTGAGCGGGTGTGGAAGGAGACGAAGGCAGCCTTGAACGAATGCAAAACTTTTCAACTTTCCTACCGTTTGAAATGCTCTGATAACAGCGTGAAGTGGGTCTGGGAGCAGGGTTGTGGAGTATTTGGTGAGTCGGGGAAGATCATTGGGTGTGAAGGCTACGTGGTTGATATGACCAAACAGCGAGCTTTAGAAGACCAGCTGCGAAAAACCGAGCGGCTGGCTGAACTTGGGACGTTGGCATCCGGCATGGCCCATGAAATTGGGACGCCGATGAATGTGATTTTGGGTCGAGCCGAATTATTGATGCGCAAAGCCAAGGATGAATCGACGAGGCGGGGATTGGAAACTATTGTGACACAGGTGGAGCGCATCACAAAAATCATGAATCAATTATTAAGCTTTGCTCGGAAACGCCCGTCTGAACAGCGTGACGTTGATTTGGTCTGGGCGATTGGTAATGTGCTGGATATGCTGCTTGAGAAATTTACCAGCCACGGTATTCACGTTGTCCAAGAATATTCACCCGATCTCCCTCAGGTGTTAGCCGATTCTGATCACATAACCCAGGTACTTTTAAATTTGCTGTTGAATGCCTGCCAAGCCATGCCCGAAGGTGGAACCCTCACTCTTAAGCTGTGCCCTAAGGGAGATATGCTCGAACTCAGCGTGCAGGATACGGGAACTGGAATTCCTGAAGATCAGGTATCAAAAATTTTTGATCCCTTTTTCACTACCAAGGCTGTGGGCGAAGGCACCGGCCTCGGCTTAACTGTGGTCCATGGAATTCTTCAAGAAAATAATGGGACGATTCGTGTGAACAGTATTCCTGGTCAAGGCTCTACTTTTATCATTTCTCTTCCGGTGTATTCGTCCTAATCGGTATTCGATTTGTAGATTCCCTAGTTCAGTGTCCTTCCGGCTCGATATGAACCACGACATCCTCCACTGAATCAAAATGAGTTAAAAGGAAGGCTTCCACGTTGGTGGCGAGAACATGGGCTTGTTCGACAGACCATGTTGGCTGTACATGAATGGAGAGGTCGACGAACACATGATTGGCCAGGCCGCGAGTCCGGATTTCGTGACAGTCTAAAATGCCAGGTATGGTCATTACGGCTGTCCGAATGTGTTGAGGATCTAATCGGATCTGATCCGTTAAGGATGACAAGACGTCTTTAAGCACGATGATCGCAGTCCAGGCGATGACGCCCGCAACCACGACCGCCACTAACGGATCAATAAGGGGATAGCCGGCTTGAATGGCGATGAGTCCGGCCAGGACTGACAACGACGTGAGGACATCACTGGCCGTGTGATATGAATCAGCCATCAGAATATCACTTTTCAACTCCTTCCCTTTTTGCCGTTCCCATTTCGTGACAAAGATATTGATGCCCATGGTGATAAACATGATCATAAAACTGATAGTAGTGACCTGAGGGTGTAAGTCCATCGTCCATGATCGGTACGCTTTCCAGAGAAGGTAGAGACACGTCATGACGAGAAAACCACCAATGGCTCCAGTGGCCAACGTTTCAAACTTTTTATGACCATATGGATGGTTGGCATCAGGCAAGGGCGAGGCTAACCAGAGTCCAAATAACCCGATAACATTGGATAGGCCATCGAAAAATGAATGCAGGCCATCGGCCTGCATTCCAAGCGATTGGGTGATGACTCCATAGATCCACTTTGCAGCTGCCACGAAAACATTGAGCAACAGGACCCACCACAAAATACGGCGAATTTCTTGCAGACGTGTCATAGAGGGTGCAGAAGATTTGGGCGAAAAAAGGATGGAAGGTAGTTATGGATCCCGGTATTCTGGAGATTGTTTTAAAGCTTCAAATCCTCCGATGATATCCAACAGCTCCTCCGTGATCGCAGATTGCCGCTGTTCATGAAAGTCCCCCAGTAGTTCTTCCCGGTGTTCTGTTATATTTCTTTCCGCCCCTTGCATCGCCAGTAGTCGACTCATGTTTTCAGAGGCCAAGGACTCGGCAAATGCTTTGGAAAGAGAAATAAAGAGATAGTGGTGGATGAGTTGAGAAAATAATTGATCCCAGTTCATTGTAAAGATTGGCAGACTACGCGTGGGCCAGGGAGTATCTTCTAATAGCTGTAGCCATTCACGATCGATCGGTAAAAGGACACGCATGCGGGGAGCGACTCCTTTTTCGGGAAGCAGAGCCTGATAATACAGGATAATTCTGTCGAAATCCTGTTCCCGTTGCCAAGTCTCAATTTTGACGAGGATGTCTTGGGCCATGACCGTGATGCCTGCGCGAGAACTGGGTGTGGGTAGACATTCTCCAATAGGTTGTCCGGCGTCTTCAAGTTGTCTGGCAACCCGGTGCCCAATGGCGAGAATTCCAAGTTCATTGGGTTGATTCCTGAAAGTTTTGATATTGCTCAGGGCATACAAAGCAATTTGCTCATTGAAGGAGCCGCATAAACCTTGATCCGAACCGAATACGATAGCTCCCAGGCGCCCGCCTGGTGCTTGCGTAGCCAGAGCATCCCCACCTGGTTTCATCTTTAAGAGGATTTGTAACCCCCTTTCAATAGTTTGAACGTACAGATCTTGGGACAGCACCGTTTGTTCATATTGTCTCAAATTTAGTGCCGCAAGAACCCGCATGCTTTTGACGACTGATTGCAGGTCCTCAGTGGTATGGATCCTTTTCTTTAGCGATTCAATCGAAGCCATGGGCCTCTTGAGTTGTGAGGGTTTTGAGGGCCTCCTGAAGTAGGTTGCCCAATGTGTCGTATTCCTCGCCCGTCAGTTGTTGCCCCAACGTGATTTTCTCACAGAGGTCAGAGGCACGTTCCCGTATGATCTGGTGCATTAGATATTCGGTTTTTGGAATACTCGAAAGAGGGTACTGATCCAGCAATCCGTGTTTTACCGCCATGAGACTCGCGATCTGTTCGGGAACTCTCAGTGGCTGGTATTGAGGTTGTTTGAGGATTTCTCGAACCCGGCGGCCATGATCAATCGTTTTCCGTGTCTCGTCGTCCAACCGGGTTCCAAATCGAGCGAATGTCTCGAGTTCCTCAAACTGGGAATAGGACAGTCGCAGGTCACCTGTGATGGTTCGATAGGCGGGGAGTTGAGTTTTTCCTCCTACTCGGGAGACAGATTTTCCCACGTCGATGGGAGGTAATATTCCCTTTTGGAATAAGTCCGGCGATAAATAGATTTGTCCGTCCGTGATAGAAATGAGGTTTGTTGGAATGAACGCGGAGATGTTTTGGCCTTCTGTCTCAATAATCGGGAGCGCTGTTAACGATCCTCCACCTAATTCCTTTTGGAGATGAGTCGATCGTTCCAGAAGTCGGGAATGAATATAAAAGATATCACCGGGAAAGGCCTCTCGCCCTGGAGGTCGGCGAAGCAATAATGACAGTTCCCGATAGGCGCGAGCATGCCGAGTGAGGTCATCAAAGACGATCAAGGTATCTTGGCCTTGAAGCATAAAATATTCGGCCATCGCGGTTGCCGCATAGGGGGCAATGAATTGCAAGCCCGGCTGATCCTCCCCTCCGGCCACGACGACAATGGAATAGGCCATTGCTTCATGGTCCTGAAGGTCACGCAGTAACCGTGAGACGGCAGATTGTTGCTGGCCGATTGCGCAATAAATGCATATGACATTCCGGTTGCGTTGATGAATGATCGTGTCCAGCGCAAGGGCCGTTTTCCCTGTTTGGCGATCACCAAGGATGAGTTCCCGCTGCCCCCGCCCAATGGGAATTAAGGCGTCGATGACTTTGATCCCGGTTTGGAGCGGAACAGTCACTGGTGCGCGTTCAATGATGGATGGGGCAGGTTGTTCCATGGCACGATATTCAGAAGTATGAATATCTCCCTTCTCGTCAAGGGGACGACCTAAGGGATCGACTACCCGGCCAAGGAGAGCCTTTCCCACAGGGACCTCCAGAACCTTACCCGTCCGACGAACCTCGGTACCAGCCTTGAGTGTGGGACTATGGTCCAGAAGGACCACACCCAGTTCTGAAATATCCACGTTGAAGACCAGGCCAAAATATCCTCCGGTAAATTGAACCAATTCTTCCGCCTCTACCCCAGGTAATCCCTCCACTTGAGCTACGGCAGAACTTACTGATCGAATCCACCCAATTTCACGCACCGCGGGTTGTGTGGTGTATTGCTGAAGAGCCTGGTTCACAAGAGAAAAGGTTCCCTGTGACAGGTTCCGTAAGGTCTCGGAAGGGGACTTCATGAGACTGTTCCCTTGATGGGTTGGGTGTGGGAGAGGTCCATGCTGGTTGTGCGGCGCTGATCAAGTGCTTGTGTGATATTATCGTGTAAGGAATCGAGGTATTCCTTGAGATTCCATGCCACGGTATGTCCCGCCCCTTTCAATTCAATCCCACCGATGACGGAAGGTGACACGTTGAATGTAATATTCACCGTTTCTCCCAATTGCTCTTGCAAAGCACTGACGATTTTTTTTCCCATGGCTGGGCTCAACGGGAATGCGCTTCGCACTTCAAGCTGCGTCTGACCATTCTGTATCGATTCGTTGAGAAGTTTCCATTGGCTTTCTTCGATCTTGTGGAATCGGGAGAGAAACACATCAACAAGGTGTTGTTCGAAATCCTCATTGGCAAGGTCTTTTAACGCACGACGGGCAATTTCATAAATCTGGGTCACCGTGCGCTGGCGGAGGTCTTCCAAAAAAGCCGATTGTTCATGCTCGATGGATTCGTTCCAATTTCGGCGGGTATCGTCCACCTCTTGTCGGGCCTCTTGAATCAACTCTCGCTGGTGTTGGTCTGCTGCCTGTCGAGCTCGTGTCAGAATCTGGCTCCGCTCTTCCTCCAGATTTTGGATCGCCTGTCTGTGGGAGTCCGCTTCTTGTGTGGCTTCTAATTCTTTCGTCTCAGCTTGAAGGCGGAGGGAAGCCAAATACTGTTCCCGTTCATCCATGGCGCGGAGGATCCGGTCATACAAGAAATACTTGAGCAGAGCCATCAGGATGAGGAAATTGATGATCTGAGCCACCACTGTAAACCAATCAATCAGCACGGCTTATCCTCCAACCCGTGAAATGGCGTCTGCCCAAAACGGATTCGTGAAAATGAGGAGCATCGACACCACAAAGGCGAAGATCGCAGGAGATTCCATCATGGCCAATCCCACAAACAAGGTTCTGGTGATTGAGGTAGAAGCGTCTGGTTGCCGAGCCAAGGCATCCAAGGCCTGGGCGACCGATCTGCCTTCGGCCAACGCAGAGCCAATCGATCCCGTTGTAATTGTCACTCCGGCTATTAGGATGGAAGTAAAGCCGATAAGGCCCGCGTCTTGTAATCCGCTCTGTCCAGCATGGGCTTGCATGAAGTCCCAAAAGGGATTGGCGAAAATAAGAATCATGGAGACCACGAAGCAGTAAATCGCCGTGGACTCGATCATGGCCAACCCTACAAATAATGTTCGTGAGATGAGCCCCGACTCATCCGGTTGTTGAGCGATGGCATGCAGCCCCTGTGCGACGGCCCGGCCTTCACCTAGTGCCGGACTGATCGCTCCGATCGCAATGGTCAGGCCCGAGGAGATCACAGAGGCAATGCCGACAAGGATGAGAGGATCCATAGGATGACGTTCCTTTCTGGGAGTAGTCTCAGTCTCCTGGCTCTTGTTGTCTGTCATGCAGTTGCATGGCGGAAGCAATATAGACCATGGCTAATATGGAAAAAATGTACGCTTGAATGAGGCCGATCAACAATTCCAGGGCATGCATGAGGATGGGAAAAAACAGCGGGGCAATCGCAAGTAGGATAACCACAATTTTCGCTCCGCTCATGACGTTACCGAATAGACGGATGGCCAGGGCGACTGTCCTGGATATTTCACCGATGACGTGGAAAGGAAACATGAACACGGTAGGCTGAAAATAATGCTTGAAATAGCCATAGATACCCTGATGCCGTATTCCAAAGTAAGGGACGGCAATAAATACGCACAGACTTAATGCCGTTGTGGTGGACAACGAACCGGTAGGAGCGTGATAGGCCGGAAGAATACTCAAGATATTTGAAAGGGCAATAAATAAGAAAAGCGTCCCGATAAAAGGGATGAAGGGATTGGGATCGCGACGACTGATTTCCGTGATTTGTTCCCGAATATTCAGCACAATGATTTCAAGGAAATTTTGCCAGCGTGGAATGGCAGGACCTGAGGAGAACCGGCGGGTGGCTAGCCAGGATCCCAAGGTTAACAGGCCCATGATGAGCCAAGTAAACACAATGGTGGCATTCAGCTTGATCATACCCCACTGCCACCAAACTAGGTGATCAGGTGTAATGGTCGACATATCCATAGTTGTTTACTGCCTTATGTGAGTGAGAGAGGCCGTCGTCAATCCCCACCGTCGTATGAGCAGGGTTCGCATGATTAGAAATCCGAGGAAGCTCAATAAGAAATAGTGCCAGCCATTCACCAACATGGCATAAAATACGCTTAAAACTGCCACTAATCGTAATGTGAGGCTGCCCCACATTATGAGAGCGGGTTGTTGTGTGGACGATAATCGTTGGAGGGTCTTCCAAAGGGTGAGGAAGTACGCCCAACCAAGGCCAATACCAATTCCAAACGACAATCCCAATGGAACGAGGTTCATCATAGTCACTCGTGTGTTCCTAAAAGCTGTTTATATTTGTGATTCACCAATTTTCACCAATGCTTTTCTGGTCATAACTGGTCCAATTAACTCAAAAATGATGGTAGAACCAATGGCAATCGGTAAGACCACATTCTTCAGGGTTGGGAAATGTTGACTGGCAAGGAGTGCCATGCCCAAGGCCACACCAGCTTGAGGCCAGAGTGCCATGCCCATCCATCGTTGATAGACAGGATCGGCGCCGCAGATGACTCCTCCTCCCCATGCTCCGATCATTCGTCCAAGGAGTCGTAACAGGATATAAGCAATTCCAAGTAGGCTGGTTGCTTGCAACGCATTTATGTCAAGGGAGGCACCGGCTAATATAAAAAAGAGAATCATGAATGGCCATTCAATCCCTTCGATGGCTGTGAAAGGTCTACGGTGATGCCTAGCCAAATTTGCGACCGTGGCGCCTAAGATCATCCCGGCCAAAATGAATGACACCTGCAACCACTCGGCAAGACCTCCGCAAAGAAGCACGATGCCTAAAGCTTCGGCTTGAGTCGGTTCCCCTTTCTTAAGTCGTCCCGTGATATAGGCCATGGGAATTCCCAGTAACAATCCTAGGAGAACGGCTCCCCCTATTTCATAGCCCGCTACCCAAAGGATGTTTAATCCACCTCCATCTCCATACAACGCTTGAGCGATGGCCAAGAGAAAACTGAAAATGATTAATCCCCAGGCGTCGTCAATGGCCACGACGCCTTCCAGAATTTTCGAAAATTCACCTTCTGAACGTGTTTGGTGAATCACGTCTATGGTTGCGGCTGGATCAGTTGCAAGGGCAATACCAGCAAGGATGAGTGCGACTTCGAGTCGGACACCAAGGAGAATGAGTCCAATTAAGACAGTAAGGGCCGTCCCAAGCACTGCCCCAATCGAAATCCACAAGACAATTTTCCCACGTTTTTGCAGTGACGATATCGTCAGGGCATGACCCAACAAAAACCCCACCATGGACAAGGCGATATCCGTGACCACTGGGAACCAGTCTTCTTGAAAGTCTGGTAGGACGTCCAATCCTGAAGGACCAATGGCAAACCCTGCCAGAAGCAATAAGGTCACTCGTGGTAAAGGGGTTCGTCTCCCTAAGAGGTCCGTGAGGAGCCCGACAAGAAAGAGGGCCCCAAGGGTGATCAATATTTGAGGGACAAGTTCCATACGGGTCAAGAATGGTTTGTTAGGTGGAACAAAGTTTTAGCCGAACCTAGTTGTTGGAGGAACAAGTGAGAAGGTAAACGTATATTCATGGAAACTCTCTCACCTTCAAGGCCGTCGGCTTTCACGGGTCACCCAGTACCAAGCGTTGAGACATCCCAACATGACACCGGCCATCAACAACATTAACGTCCATGAATAGCGGCTAGGCCATGTTGTGTCGATCCAAACTCCGGCAGCTACTCCCATCAATGTTGGGACGGCGATGGACCATCCCACGATGCCAAACATTCCAAGCCAAAACCAGACCTCTCGTGGTTTGTGTTGTCGTGTTTTTAGCTTCCGAATTTCTTTAGGCTCGACTTTGGCCTTCAAGTTTTTGAGCAAGCGCTCACGCCGGTGATTGAGAGAAGGTCCGTTATCCTCCATGTTCTCGCAATTCCATGAAGCGTCTGACGAGATCAGCTTCAAGTCTAGCGGCAGCTGAACGAGCGTTTTTCTCCCGGTCGTCCAACACCAGAAAATTTTCCTCAATGGCCTTCTTCAGGTCTCCCAAGGCTTCACCTTTGATGCCCTGTCTGGTAGAGATGATCACTTCCTTTCCACATTTGAGAAGGACACCTTCGTCAATGGCTAAAATGAGTTCCTTCTTCTTGGGCGTTTCAAAAGTCAAAATGCCTGGAACAAGGGCGGTGACGAAATCGATGTGCCGCGGGAGCAGGCAAAAGGAGCCATCGACGGCTTCTGCGGTAATTTTCATCACTTCTTCATCCACCAGCACTTCTGTGGGAAGCAACACCTTGAGTCGCATCCTTGTGGGCCTCCTTGATCGTCCCGATCATATACAGGGCACGTTCCGGATAGTCGAGAAATTCATCGTTCAGGATTCGTTCACATCCGTCTAGGGAATCCTCCAATGAGACCAATTTTCCTTTGTAGTTGGTAAAGGCTTCGGATACGAAAAATGGTTGTGTGAGAAACCGTTCCAATCGTCTAGCCCGAGATACCGTCAATCGATCATCTCGTGAAAGTTCTTCCAGTCCCAACATGGCAATGATGTCCTTAAGGTCTTCATACGTGGCAAAGGTTTTTCGTATTTCTTGTGCCACATGGTAATGTCGTGCCCCGACTACATGGGGAACCAGCATTTTCGAAAGCGAACGAAGAGGATCAATAGCCGGAAAGAGTCCTTCGCTAGCCCTTTTGCGGGAAAGGACGATTGAGGCCGAAAGATGACTAAACGTATGGACAGCGGCAGGGTCTGTGAAGTCATCGGCTGGGACGTACACCGCTTGGATTGAGGTTATTGAGCCGGATGCTGTGCTACAAATTCGTTCCTCAAGTTCCGCGAGGTCAGAACTCAGAGTGGGCTGATAGCCCAGACGGGAGGGAATCTGTCCCAACAGGCCGGAGACTTCGGCTCCGGCTTGGATAAATCGAAAAATATTGTCTATTAATAACAAGACATCAAGTTTAGCCACATCACGAAAATATTCAGCCATGGTCAGGGCAACATGTCCGACCCGAAATCTGGCTCCTGGCGCTTCATTCATCTGGCCAAAAATCAATGCTGTTTTTGCCAATACGCCTGATTCCTGTATCTCCCGATACAATTCTTCTCCTTCACGGGATCGCTCACCAATTCCGCAAAAGACGCTCACTCCGCCATGACGCCCCACGACGTTATGAATCATTTCCATAATAAGCACGGTTTTGCCAACCCCTGCTCCGCCAAACAAGCCGGCTTTCCCACCGCGTTCCACCGGAGCGAGTACATCAATGGCTTTGATTCCAGTCTCGAATACCTCTGAGTTGGTGGTCCGCTGAGTCAAAGGCACAGGGGTGCCATGGAAAGGGCGAAATTCTCCCTCAAGTATAGGAGGGAGTTGGTCAATGGTTTCTCCAAACACGTTAAACATTCGACCGAGAGTGTGTTTCCCAACTGGGACCTGAAGGGGAGCACCCGTGTCGCTGACCGGAGAACGGCAGGAGAGACCGCCAGTAGGTGTTAACGCAATGGCACGAATGGTGTCTCTATCCAAGTGAGCGATGGTCTCGATGATGACCTGGTTCTCTTTTCCTGTCAGGAGAATATTGTGCAACGAGGGAAGAGAATGCGGAAACTGAACATCAACCACACTCCCACGAATAGAGACAACCTGCCCTTGGTTGGACGAATGAGGAGAAACGCTTGGGTCGCCAAAGGCCATGGAACAAGTCTTTAATAAGAAAAGGTCACAACAATAATCTCGCAACTCTCTAGCGGCAGAGCTTGAGGACGCAAGACTTTCTTCGTCATGAGGCTCGGCGTACTTTTCCTTTTTTGGCCTTCTTTGTGGAAGGCGATGCTTTGATGTCAACCTGTGTTGCTAAATTTTTGAAGGGATAGGGAACAGTTAACACCGGACAGGGCACGGTCCGAACAATTTTTTCTGCGGTGCTGCCAAAGAAAATGTGGGTAATATCTCCGGTTTGTCCCCCATAACTGCCCATGATAACCAGGTCAATCTTTTCTTCCCGAACGGTTCTTGCTATTTCCACAAAGGGCTTTCCCTCTCTGAGTATCCGTGTAACCTTTAATCCTTTTGCCTCTGGTAAGGATAGTAGTCCTCTGGCCAAAAATCGTGCCTGGTGATTCAGGCGCTTCTTTTGTGTTTTTTCTTCGCTCGGAAGGGCGAGGCCTAGCGCATTCAAGGCATCCAGAGATTTGGTATCAATGACATGGAGTAAAAACACTTGGGCATGGAACTGGTGGGCGAGTCGAAGCCCCAGCAGAAAGGCTTCCCGGGAAACCGGAGCAAAATCGACAGGGAGTAAAATACGTTGAAAAAGTTCAGGCATAATGGTGTCCCTCCTATGAATATCTGTCTGTGAACCAGCAAGGGAGATGCCAGGGGCTCCATTGTAAAGGCCCTCATGGCAAATGGGACGAACCAATTAGAGTTCCAAGGAACTCTAAGAGCTATGTTTGAAAACGTTAGACCAAAAAGTGGTAAAACGCTACACTGGGGAGAAAGACGATAGGCCCAAAAAAGGGCAGATAATAAAGTGATTGCCGGAATAATAAATCTTTCAGGAATATTTTCGTTAATTATAGGGAAAAATTTACGTACATAAAACTCATACTTGGCAGGATTCGTGCGTAAACAAAAAGAAGCATCTGAGTAAAAAGAAGTTATCCGAGGGATTATTGTTATTTAATTTGGAGTCTTTGAAGCATGAAAATTTTATGTCCCGTGGATGGATCTGATTTTTCCCGTCTTTTAATGCAGGGTGTTGGAACAATGTTTCGGAGCAGGGTAAAAGAGATTGTCCTCATGCATGTGCTGCCTGTGGGGAACATGGGAAAACAGCGGATTCCCAAAGACGGGAAATCCGTTTCTTGGCCTGCTCTTTCTGAAAAAATGACTCAAGCGAGTAATAAGCTGTTACATGGGCATGCCGAAAGGCTCAAATTGGTGCTGCATCAAGCTGGCACCAGCCGGTTGGTTTCTCTGAAAACTAAGGTTATGAAAGGAGATGTTTCGGATGCGATTCTGCGAACGAGTGAGACTATGGACGCTGATTGCATTGCGATTGGTTCCAGAGGGATGAACGATGTTCCGGGATATTTGTTGGGGAGTGTTTCGAGAAAGATTGTCACCCATGCGTCTTGTTCT
>Ga0265303_10001907_pt1 | contig 12956 bp, 7 predicted proteins | sample Helome_2_FD_192494 | JGI IMG/M metagenome (GOLD analysis project Ga0265303, IMG submission 192494) | Marine sediment microbial communities from subtidal zone of North Sea - Hel_20160317 (Illumina Assembly) | ecosystem: Environmental > Aquatic > Marine > Subtidal zone > Sediment ...
GATTGTTCCGGCGTTGGGATTTTCCTGCGTGACCTTGCCGGCCCCTTTGAGGAGATTAAAGATGCGCCCATATTATCGGGGATTTTCAGCGATAAAGGCTTAAAGCGGCTGGATACCTTCATGATGGATATCGGTTTTATGACCAAATATAAAATTTCGGTTAAACTGCCCAAGGTTCCCCCGCCCGGCGTTCCCAAGCGGGATGTCTATCTGATTCGGGCATATGAATATCCGGAAGAGTGGGAGGACCTTGGCCAGACAGAGCTCTACGAACAGCTGCTTAAAATCCGGCTTCAGCTCAGAGCGATGGGGGAGGAAAAAAAGGATATGATCGTTTTTTCCTTCTGGCCGGATGTGATCATGATTAAAGAAATAGGGGACCCCATGCTGGTTGCCGAGCACCTGAATCTGGACCGCAAAGAGCTTTTTGCCAGGGTGATTATGGCCCAGGGGCGGCAGAACACCAATTATGCCATTACGCTGTATGCCTGTCACCCGTTTTTCATTCAGGGCTATGCAACCATGACCAACGGTGAAAATACGGCATTTGTGCCGATTCGGTCATTTTTAGAATCCAGAGGCTTTGACGGCTATACCGGCTATCAATCAGATTCAGAGGTGTTTACCCATATCCTGCATTACGCGGTTTCAAAACTCGGGCTCGGCCTTGAAACCTATAAACACATTATCACACCGTTGCAGGATGGAGATCTGCTGGATCATCCCAACAGCCATTTTTTAAAGAATCTGAAGCAAACCTGCCGGCCGTTGATTATCGACGGGCCCAACTGCGTCATTGGCTGTCTGCCGGACCACAGCGTGTTTATGGTGCAGGATCGCAAGAAACTTCGACCGGGCGTTGTGGGCGGCAAACCCGGTGCCTATGCGTTCTCTTCAGAGCTTTGCGGCCTGGACGCCGCCATTCCGAATCGGGATAAGAGCAAAGATTTTCAACCTATGCATCTGGACACAGCTTTTGTCGGTCCGGGTCGTCAGGAGGTTACGTTATGGAACCAGAAAGACCCATTGCCCCTTCCACACTGAGTGTCAAAGACTTACCGTGGCAGATTTTATGGGATTTAGATAAATGTACCCTTTGCGGGAAATGCACGGCGGTGTGTCCGGTAAATGCCATTGAGCTGGGGGTGTTTCGCAAGCGTATATTGGAGCCCCCGACGGATATTACGCAAGAGACAGTCACCGATTTTAGAAGCTATTACGGTATCCGGCAAAAAACAGATCCGGCTTACCGATGTGTCGGCTGTGCCATGTGCACCATGGTTTGTCCCAATGATGCCATTGTGCCCTGTCGAACGGATGAGTCTGATAAACTTAAATTTCACGTTGACCAGGGCGGTCAGCCCCGCAGACGGGGCGGGCGGCGCAATGTGCCGGGGGGTGTGTTAGACCGCTTAAAATTCATCCGGATCTCGATGTTGACCGACCCGGCTCTAGACGCCGGTCGCCATGAATTCGAATTGCGCACCCTGCTGGGACGCGTTTTGCCGCCTGAAGAAAATTTAAAATTTCTAAGCACCAATGGCTGGATTCCGCCGGTTCGTGAAATCTATCCCCTGATCATCGGTGGCATGTCGTTCGGCGCCCTGTCGCCCAGCATGTGGGAAGGGCTGCAGATGGGGGTGGCCTATCTAAACGAAGAGATGGGGATGCCGGTGCGGATCTGTACCGGGGAGGGTGGCTGCCCACCGCGGCTGCTGCGATCTCGATTTTTAAAATATGTCATTTTGCAGATTGCCAGCGGCTATTTTGGCTGGGACGAAATTATTCACGCCATCCCGGAAATGAAGGAAGACCCCTGTGCAATTGAAATCAAGTATGGGCAGGGGGCCAAACCCGGAGATGGCGGATTGCTGATGTGGTACAAGGTCAATAAGCTGATCGCCGCCATTCGGGGTGTGCCCGCCGGCGTGAATTTGCCGAGCCCGCCCACCCACCAGACCAAATACTCCATCGAAGAATCGGTGGCCAAGATGATTCAGTCCATGTACATGGCCTGGGGATTCCGGGTGCCGGTCTATCCGAAAATATCCGGCACCTCGACGGCCCTGGCGGTCTTAAACAACCTGACCCGCAATCCCTTTGCGGCGGGGCTGGCCATTGACGGTGAAGACGGGGGTACGGGCGCCGCTTATAATGTGTCCATGAACCACATGGGACACCCCATCGCCAGTAACATTAGAGATTCCTATCTGACGCTGGTGGAAGTGGGTATGCAAAACCAGCTGCCATTGCTGGCCGGCGGGGGTATCGGCAAAAAGGGGAACCTGGCGGCCAATGCCGCTGCACTTATCATGCTGGGTGCCAGCGGAGTGCAAATCGGCAAATATGTCATGCAGGCGGCTGCCGGGTGTCTGGGATCCGAATCCGACCGCTGCAACATTTGCAACATCGGCCTCTGTCCCAAGGGAATTACCTCCCAGGATCCGCGGCTGTACCGGCGGCTTGATGCCGAGCAGGTGGCGCAAAGACTGGTAGACCTTTATTTAAGTTTTGACACCGAACTGAAAAAAATCGTGGCGCCACTGGGGCGATCCACCTCACTTCCCATCGGCATGTCTGATGCGCTGGGCATCGATGATCCCAATGTGGCGGAGCGGTTGAAGATAAAATATGTTGTTTGATTTGGAGACCTTAAATGGACAACCAACAGGCTGACAACAATAAGCCCCCCCGGGTGATTTCAGGAAATTTCGGCGGCAACCGGGTGGAGTCGAGAGTTCTGGAAGAGCAAATCCAGGAAGCGGTTTCGCGGGGCCAGCGCGCGCTTGAAATTCAGGCCTATGGGCAGCATGGCATCGGCGGCCGGCTCTGGCGCGCGGGTGCTGAAGCGATTCAGATCAAAATATCCGGCCACCCCGGGCAGCGGGTGGGCTCCATGGGCTTTCCCAACACCTTTATCGAAGTCCTGGGGCCGGCTTCGGATGATGTGGGCTGGCTGAATGCCGGTGCCGAGATTGTCGTTCATGGAAATGCAGGCAATGGCTGTGCCAATGCCATGGCACAGGGCAAAATTTCTATCGCCGGCAACATCGGTGCCCGCGGCATGACCATGACCAAACATAATCCGCGTTTTGCGCCGCCCGAGCTATGGGTGCTGGGTTCGGCCGGCGATTACTTCGGTGAATTTATGGCCGGAGGGACTGCGGTGATTTGCGGGCATGAGGCCCAGAATGCGGACAATGTTCTGGGCTATCGACCGTTTGTCGGAATGGTCGGCGGCAAGGTGTTCTTCCGGGGGCCCCATGCCGGCTACAGCCAGACCGACGCCAAGCTGATGCCGATTGCCGACGAAGATTGGAACTGGTTGACCGAGAATCTGAAAACTTTTTTACAGCGAATCGATCGAACCGAACTGCTTAAAGCGTTCTGCGATAAAGCACAATGGCAGCTTTTGGTGGCCCGCAGCGCGCAGGAAAAAGTGTCCAGCCCGATGCGATCCATGCCTTCGTTTCGAACGGACATCTGGGAAAAAGAGCTGGGCCAGGGCGGATTAATCGGCGATCTGACCCATCTGGATCGAACCCCGATTCCCCTGATCACCAACAGTTTCCTGCGGCGATTTGTTCCGGTCTGGGAAAACCGCAAATACGCGGCCCCCTGCGAAGCCACCTGTCCGACCGGCATTCCCGTGCAGGAAAGATGGCGCCTGATTCGAGAAGGCCGCGTGGATGAAGCCGTCGATCTGGCATTGGGCTATACGCCCTTTCCGGCATCGGTTTGCGGCTACCTGTGCCCCAACCTGTGTATGCAATCCTGTACCCGTCAAATTTCGGCTCTGGCACCGGTGGATGTCACCCAGCTGGGCCAGGCGAGCCTCAAGGCCAAATTGCCCGATCTTCCGCCGGAAAGCGATAAGAAAATCGCAGTCATCGGCGGTGGGCCGGCCGGAATTTCGGTTGCCTGGCAGTTGCGCCAGTTCGGGCACCAGGTCACGATTTACGAGGTGGCCAAAGGTTTGGGCGGAAAAATAACACGCCAGATTCCCGAAAGCCGCATCCCCCAAAAGGTGATTACCGAAGAGATGCGGCGGATCGAAAAAGTGATTCCCCGGATAAATCTTCAGCAACCGCTGGGTGCCGAAGATATCGCCCAGCTCAAAGAAGATTTTAACTTTGTTGTCATAGCCACCGGCGCTCAAAAACCCAGGCGGCTGCCGATACCCGGCAATGAAAGTTCCGTTACGGCCTCTGATTTTCTGGAAGCCGCTAAGGCCAACAAAACCAGGGTGGGTAAAAATGTCGTCATTATCGGTGCCGGCAATGTGGGCTGCGATGCGGCAGCTGAAGCCCACCGTTTAGGCGCGCGCAAAATTACCCTGCTGGATATTCAGGAACCGGCGTCTTTCGGCAAAGAAAGGCAGGCGGCCGAGGCGGTGGGTGCAGAATTCAGATGGCCGGTATTTACCCAGGAAATTACCGAAACCGGCGTCAAACTCACCACAGGAGAAGAGCTGCCGGCCGATACGGTCATTATCTCCATTGGTGACGTACCGGATCTCGAGTTTATTCCCGAAGCGGTTGTAACCGAAAACGGTTTTGTGAAAGTCAACGACAACTACCAGACATCAGATGAACAAATTTTTGCCATTGGCGACGTCGTTCGTCCGGGTCTGCTGACCGAAGCCATCGGCTCGGGTCGCATTGTGGCCCGCACGATTTGCGATATTTTAGATGGCAAACGGCCGGCTATCGCAAAGCGCGCCATGATCGATCGTCAGCGGGTGACACTGGAATATTTTGATCCCCGGATTACCGAATTTGCCGATCTGGATCACTGCGGTTCGCAATGCTTATCCTGCGGCGTCTGCCGGGACTGCGGCATCTGTGTTGCGGTTTGTCCCCAGGCGGCCATCAGCAGAAAAGGACTCGAAAATAACAACTATGAATATATCGTGGATGAAAACCTCTGCATCGGCTGCGGATTTTGTGCCGGCGCCTGCCCTTGCGGGGTGTGGGACTTGGTCGAAAACACCCCAATCGACTAGTTTCCAATCCCTAAATGGCTCTTTTTCCGATGAGCTGTGTTCTCCGCAGATTTCAGCCTTCAACGTACTTCAAGTACGCTGAAGGCTAAAATCCTTGTGCGGCCTTGCTCATCGAAAAAACACCTCATCTATGGATTGGAAACAAATCCAAGGTATTCTTTTGGGAGAGCTTCTAATTCAATTGGTTTTATGGATTGGAAATAAATCCAAGGTATGCTTTAAGTAAAGCTCGATATTTGACGTTAATCAATATGCCCTATAGCTCTCAGACGAAGTATTTTAAACAAATAGAAAACCCCAGGTTTTTTCCGAGGGCCCCCGCAGAATACGGGATTTCACATCTTGATCTGATAAATCAATGTGTTCAAAAGGCGCAATTCGGTTCGAAAGCGGAGCGTACACGTTAGTACGTGAGCATTTCGGAGCGGATTGCAACACAGCCATCGGGAAAAAGATGGGGTTTTGAAAAAGAGATTATGGATGCATTACTAGCTCTGGAGGACGGCCGCACTTTCCCCTGCCGGTCATTTACCGGCCCGGGAAACGCAACCGGTGAGGTCGTATTTAACACCAGCATGACCGGCTACCAGGAAGTCCTCACCGACCCGTCCTACAGCGGGCAAATGGTGGTCATGACCTATCCGCTGATCGGAAATTACGGGGTCAATCCGGATGACATCGAATCCGATCGCATTCAGGTGGCCGCCTTTATCATCAAAGAGTATCAGGCCTATCCCAGCAATTTCCGGTCAACCGCAACCCTGGCGGACTACCTCACCGACCAGGGTATTATGGGCGTCGAAGGTTTGGACACACGGGCTATTACGCGGCATATTCGCAATGCCGGTGCGATGCGGGCCGCTATTTCAACAGACGATTTGACGCCGGCTGCGCTGGTGAAAAGAGCCACTGAAATTCCCCGAATGGCAGGATTAAACCTGGCAAAGGTGGTGACGACCCCGGATCCCTTTTACTGGGATAACGGCAAACCGCATTTTTTCAACCCCGATAGGCAACCGCTGGATAAAACCATCTGGCAGGACCGCGGGGCCAAACGGTCGGTGGTTGCGTTTGATTTTGGTATCAAATTCAACATTTTGCGACAGCTTGACCAGGCCGGTTTTGAATTGGTGGTGGTGCCGTCTGCGACGACCGCCGATACGATTCAAGCCATGGCGCCCGACGGCATTTTTCTTTCAAACGGACCGGGCGACCCCGAGCCGGTTGGCGATGCTATTAAAACCATACGATCGTTATTGGACTACCGGCCCATTTTCGGCATTTGTCTCGGGCACCAGCTCCTCGGGCTGGCCCTGGGCGGGACCACTTTTAAGTTGAAATTCGGCCATCGGGGTGCTAATCAACCGGTCAAAAATCTCCGATCCGGGAAGGTCGAAATCACCTCCCAGAACCATGGATTTGCAGTTGATACGGAATCACTCCAGGAAAATGATGTTGAAATTACCCATATTAATTTAAATGACAACACCCTGGAGGGTTTTCGGCACCGCAAATACCCGATCTTTTCGGTGCAATACCATCCTGAAGCATCTCCAGGTCCGCACGATGCACGCTATCTCTTTGATGAGTTTAAAGAATTAATGGGATAAGTTTTGATTGGTTCAATTGGTTCGATTGGTTCCATTGGTTGGGTCATTCGCTTTGATTTCACCGCAACCCATTAAACGAATTAAACCAATTAAACAAATGCAATAAAAATTTTATTTATGCCCAAACGAACAGACATTCATCGGATTTTAATCATCGGTGCCGGCCCGATCATCATCAGCCAGGCTTGTGAATTCGATTATTCCGGTACCCAGGCCTGCAAGGCCCTCAAAGAGGAGGGTTTCGAAGTCATCCTGGTCAACTCCAATCCCGCCACCATCATGACCGACCCGGAGACGGCCGATCGAACCTATATCGAACCGGTCACCCCCGAAGTCGTGGCGCTAATCGTTGAACGGGAGAAGCCGGATGCCCTGCTGCCGACCCTTGGCGGGCAAACCGGCCTGAATACGGCTATCGAAATTGCTCAAAGGGGGGTTCTGGAAAAATTCGGCGTCGAAATGATCGGTGCCTCCACACCCGCCATCAAAAAAGCAGAAGACCGCGATCTTTTTCGCAAGGCCATGACCAGCATCGGGCTGCGGATTCCGCAGAGCGGGATCGCCGAAAGCATGGCAGAAGTTAAAATAATAGCCGATCAGATCGGATTTCCCATTATTGTGCGGCCCAGTTTTACCCTGGGGGGCACCGGCGGCGGCGTGGCCTATAATGTCGATGATCTTTACCGGCTGTCCCGGGCGGGTCTGGATGCCAGCCTGATCGGGCAGGTTATGCTGGAAGAATCGGTGATGGGCTGGAAAGAATATGAACTGGAGGTCATGCGCGACAAGCAGGACAATGTGGTCATCGTCTGTTCCATCGAAAACATGGATCCCATGGGGATCCACACCGGCGACAGCATCACGGTGGCCCCGGCCCAAACCCTCAGCGATAAGGAATACCAGCTGATGCGCGACGCAGCGATTGCCATCATGCGTGAAATCGGCGTCGACACCGGCGGATCGAATGTTCAATTTGCCGTCAATCCCGTGGATGGTGAGATGGTGGTCATAGAAATGAATCCCAGGGTGTCTCGCAGCTCCGCGCTGGCATCCAAAGCCACCGGGTTTCCGATTGCAAAGATTGCCGCCAAGCTGGCGGTGGGCTATACCCTCGACGAAATTGCCAACGACATTACCGGCGAGACCCTGGCGTCTTTTGAACCGACACTGGATTACTGTGTGGTCAAGGTGCCGCGCTGGACATTTGAAAAGTTTCCCGAAACACCGGATTTTCTAACCACTTCGATGAAATCGGTTGGTGAAACCATGGCCATCGGCCGGACCTTCAAAGAAGCCCTTCAAAAGGGCTTGCGTTCCCTTGAAATCGGTCGCCACGGTTTGGGGGCGGACGGCAAAGGTCCCGCCGGGGACCCGCATGTCAAAAACGGGCTGCCGTCTACGTCTGAAATCCAGCAAAAACTGACCTCGCCCAATTCACAACGCATATTTTATCTGCGATATGCCCTTTTAAAAGGAATGTCGGTGCGCTCGATTTTTGAAATGACCGGTATCGATCCCTGGTTTATTCATCAGCTCGCACAGATTGTTGACCTGGAGCAGCAAATTCACAAAGCCGGCTCAGCTGTGTCGGATGCGCTGCTGAAACAGGCCAAGGAATGGGGTTTTTCAGACCTACAGCTGGCACACTTAGCGGGTGTGCTGGAATCAGACATCAAAAAAAGGCGCACAGCGCTGGGTTTAAGACCGGTTTACAAACTGGTGGACACCTGCGCGGCTGAATTTAAGGCGGCCACCCCATATTATTACTCGACCTATGAATTGGAAAACGAGGCCCGGGTTTCAGATCGCAAAAAGGTGATGATTCTCGGCGGCGGCCCCAACCGCATCGGCCAGGGAATTGAATTTGACTACTGCTGCGTCCATGCGTCCTTTGCACTGCGCGAAGAAGGTGTTGAAAGCATCATGGTCAACAGTAACCCCGAGACCGTCAGCACGGATTATGACACTTCTGACAAATTGTACTTTGAACCGCTGACCCATGAAGATGTGCTCCACATCGTGGAAACCGAGTCACCGATGGGGGTCATTGTTCAATTTGGCGGACAGACCCCGCTAAACCTGTCGGTAGGCTTGCACGCTGCCGGAGTTCCGATTCTGGGAACACAGCCCGACAGCATCGATCGTGCCGAAGACCGCAAGCTCTTTCAGGCCATGCTCAACAAGCTCGGTTTGATACAGCCGGCCAACGGCACGGCCTTAAATGTTAACGATGCCGTCAAAGTTGCTGAAACCATCGGGTATCCGGTAGTTGTGCGACCCTCCTATGTACTGGGTGGACGCGCCATGAAAATCGTCTACGATCAAGCCGGCCTTGAAAATTTTACCCATCTTGCAATTATGGCCTCCCCGGATTACCCGGTTTTGATCGATAAATTTGTAGAGGATGCTTTCGAGTTTGATGTGGACGCCATCTCCGACGGGCAGAGCACTATTATCGGCGGTATTATGGAACATATCGAGGAAGCGGGCGTGCATTCCGGTGACTCGGCCTGTGTGCTGCCGCCGGTTAACATCGAAGCGCATTTTATCGATCAAATGATGCGGGCCACAAAAGCGATGGCCAAAGAGTTGAAAGTGGTCGGCCTGATGAATGTCCAGTACGCCCTGAAAGACGGCCAACTCTATGTTTTGGAAGTTAACCCCCGGGCATCCCGCACCATCCCGTTTGTCAGCAAGGCAACCGGCGTGCCCCTGGCCAAACTGGCAACCAAAGTGATGCTCGGTCATACTCTGACGGAACTGGGCTTAACCGCTGAAATCGTTCCGGCGCACCTGTCGGTTAAAGAAGCCGTGCTGCCGTTTGACCGCTTTCCGGATGTGGATATTTTGCTGGGACCGGAAATGAAATCGACCGGGGAAGTCATGGGGATCGGGTCGGATTTCGGGTCGGCCTATGCCAAGGCCCAGCTGGGCGCCGGCCAGAATCTGCCGACGAGCGGCACGGTTTTTATCAGTGTGATCGACGATGACAAAAAAACAGTATTGCCCGTGGCCGCCTGTTATCGGGATGCCGGTTTTAATATGATGGCCACTCATGGAACATCTAAATTTTTGGCCGATCACGGAATCCCCAATAAAGCCGTCAACAAGGTGTCCGTCGGTCGCCCGCATGTGGTTGATGCGATCAAGAATGCCGAGATCCAGCTGATTATCAATACCTCCATCGGAGGTGAAACCCGGCGCGACGGATACTATATCCGGCGCAATGCCCTGCGCTATAAGATCCCCTACGCGACCACCACAGCAGGTGGCATGGCGATTTTCAAAGCAATTGAAACCTTGCGTGCAAAGAAGATGACCGTAAAAACGTTGCAGGAATATAATAGCGAAACTTGAAGCTCGAAACTTGAAATTGGGGGTCTTGATGAAGGAAATTCATGAACTGGATATATATAATTTGGCTGAGACACTGTCGGATCTCATATGGTATGCATTTGACGATTGGTCTGACAAAGTTAAAAAAAATGCTTTCATTAGGAGTACTAAGATAAATGAAGGTTAATAAAGAATCTAGTTTCACGTTTCAAGTTTCACGTTTCAATGATGACAAGCCCCGTGAAGCCTGCGGGATTTTTGGCATTTACGATCATCCGGAAGCAGCTGCGCTGACCTATTTTGGCCTTTATGCCTTGCAGCACCGGGGCCAGGAGAGTGCCGGCATTGCCGTTGCCAAAGACATGCAGATTACCGAGCACAAAGGCATGGGACTGGTATCGGATGTTTTCGACATGGATCATCTGTCCCGGCTGGACGGCGGCAGCGCCGTGGGGCACGTGCGTTATTCGACTACGGGCAGTTCCATTTTGACCAATGCCCAGCCGTTTCGGGTCCGCCATCGCAAAAAATCTTATGCGGTGGCCCACAACGGCAATTTTACCAATGCGCATCGGCTGAAAAATGAACTCGAGCAGGCCGGTTCCATTTTTCAGTCCACCATGGACAGTGAGATTTTTTTACATCTTTTCGTCAAAAATCTGAAGTCCGGATTTGAACAGGCCCTGGTCGAAACGGTCTCCCGCTTGGAGGGGGCCTTTTCCATCATCATGCTGACCAGTAAAGGTGAAGTTATCGGCATAAAAGATCCGCAGGGTTTTCGCCCCCTGTGCCTGGGAAAACTCAACGGCAATTATGTCCTGGCATCGGAGACCTGCGCATTTGATCTGGTTGAAGCTGAGTTAATCCGTGAAATCGATCCCGGCGAAATCGTGATTATTGGTGAAGACGGCGTTAAAAGCATTCAAATGCCGGCGGCGCCGACCCGGGCCTTTTGTATCTTCGAATTTATCTATTTTGCGCGCCCGGACAGCACCATTTACGGTCAAAATGTCTATTTAACACGCAAGGCACACGGGCGGTGTCTGGCCCGAGAGGCGCCTGTGGACGCTGATCTGGTGATGCCGTTTCCGGATTCCGGCACTTACGCAGCCCTTGGGTATTCGGAAGAATCCGGCATTCCATTTGAGATAGGAATGATTCGAAATCATTATGTCGGCCGGACCTTTATTCAACCCACCCAGGGTATGCGGGATTTCGGCGTGCGGATTAAACTGAATCCGGTAAAAGAGCTTCTCAAGGGCAAAGATCTGATTATTATTGAAGATTCCATCATCAGAGGCACGACCATTAAAACACGGGTAAAATCTCTGCGCAAACTCGGCGTGCGGCGCGTGCACATGCGGGTTGCCGGCCCGCCGCACCGGTTCCCCTGTCATTACGGTATTGATTTTTCGACCCGCGGGGAATTGATTGCGGCCCGCAAATCGGTTGCCGAGCTCAAAGATTTCCTGGGCCTTGATTCGCTGCACTACCTGAGCATTGAAGGCCTGTTGAATTCTACCGGCATTGAAAATCCAAAAAAGCATTTTTGCAAAGCCTGCTTCGATGGGTGCTATCCGGTGAGTTTTGATGAGATGGTGTCCAAGGACTGTCTGGAGGAATAGGTGTCGGGTTCAGAAGACAGATGACAGAAGACAGATTGCAGAAACCAGCAGACCGTTTTTGATCTCGCTCACAGCCGCTGTTCCCTTTCCTCTGACACGTGAAACCCGAAACCTGACACCTAATATCTGAAACTTAGATCACCGGTAAAGATATGAGCCCGGGCGCTTTTATAAAAATATATAGTGATTACAAGTTATTACAAATTCCTCCTTGCCCTTTTAGGGGGTGCGGTATAAAATGGTAACGTTACGCCCATTTTAACGTCGCCCGCGCTGCCTGGAGGAATGCATGCTTGAATCAAGATACCTGAAGGATAATATTGAAAACATCCAGAAATTATTGGGCATTCCCGCTCTCAGAAATTTTGAAACCAAAAGTCTTGGAAAGCTGCTGCGACTCAGCAAAATCCGCGAATATGAAGATGGCGAGTGCATAATTAAAGAAGGCGATTTTGATCCGTGGCTCTATTTCCTGCTGTCCGGCAAAATAAAAATTACCAAAGAAGGGCTGGAAATCGGCAGTATTGACGAAAAGGGTGAAATTTTTGGTGAAATGCGCGTTATCGACAGCATGAGCCGTTCTGCTTCGGTATTTGCCGTCGGTAAAACCATCTGTTTGGCCGTCGACACATCCGCCAAAAAAAGATTATCGACAGACAGCAGTTCGGATGAAAAGCTGGATTTTTTGTTGCTATTGTACCGCATATTTGCCGAATTCATGTCCATCCGGTTGCGCGCCACTAATGAAGAGCTGATCATGGCCAAAAAGAAAGTCAAACGATTGCTTGATCAATTATGACCGTCAAAAAAACCGTTGCCTTTTCAAAACATTCCGCCAATCTTTTTTTTCACATTCTTACCCAATGCAACCTCAGCTGCCGGCACTGCTATATCAATCCTGAACAACACGGAAAAACCCGTCTGTCCGTGGAAACCATCAAAGCCTGGCTGGATGTATTTTCCGACGGCAGCGCCGCAACGAACCTTATATTTTTAGGCGGTGAGCCGACCCTGCATCCGGACCTTTCTGAGGCCATCAAATATGCCCGCACCCGGGGTTTCGGTTCCATCACCGTTGACACCAATGGATATCTGTTTCACGATATCCTCGACAGGGTCAGTCCTGAGGAGGTGGATTTTTTCAGCTTCAGTCTGGATGGCGCCACCCGCAAAACCAACGATGGGCTTCGCGGGGAAGGATCCTATGATGCCTGCATCAACGGCATTCAGAGGACCGTCTCGGCCGGATTTGCGGCCAGCCTGATTTATACGGTAAGCCGGGCCAACCTACATGAATTAAAATTCATGCCGGCGCTTTTGAGCGACCTGGGGATCGAGCGGTTTTTTATTCAGGTCATTGGTCTGCGCGGAAAAGCGACC
>Ga0265303_10001908_pt1 | contig 12953 bp, 14 predicted proteins | sample Helome_2_FD_192494 | JGI IMG/M metagenome (GOLD analysis project Ga0265303, IMG submission 192494) | Marine sediment microbial communities from subtidal zone of North Sea - Hel_20160317 (Illumina Assembly) | ecosystem: Environmental > Aquatic > Marine > Subtidal zone > Sediment ...
CGAGCAATGATCCGCATCTGCAAAGAGGAGAGTTTTCACCAGCGGCAGGGCTTCGAGATCATGTTGACCCTGTGTCGCGGCAGCGACGAGCAGAAGGCCATGGCCCAGGACGCGCTGAACCGTTTCTGGTGGCCATCGCTGATGATGTTCGGGCCCAATGACGCGGACTCAAAGCACTCCGCCCAATCGATGGCATGGAAGATAAAGCGATTCAGTAACGACGAACTGCGGCAGAAATTCGTCGACGTGACCGTGCAACAAGCCGACTTCCTCGGCCTCAGCATGCCCGACGATGAATTGGCATTCGACGAGGAATCAGGCCATTACCGATTCTCCGAGATTGATTGGCAGGAATTCTTCGACGTCCTTGCCGGGAATGGTCCCTGCAACCGGCAGCGTATGGAAAAGCGTCGCAGGGCACATGAGGACGGCGGCTGGGTTCGCGAAGCAGCTCGCGCCTACGCAGACAGACTGGCGGCGAAGGCAGCAGCCTGAGGAAAAAAGTATGTCCGAACAAGCCTGGCCACTTTACGAAGTATTCATACGCACTCGCGGCGGACTCAGTCATCGCCACGCAGGTAGCGTGCACGCAGCTGATGATCAGATGGCGCTCGATCACGCACGCGATACCTATACGCGGCGCAGCGAGGGCGTCAGTCTCTGGGTCGTGCGTTCCGATCGCATCGTGGCAAGCGATCCCGCGGAAACCGCCGCGTTCTTCGAGCCCGCCGAGGACAAGATCTATCGTCACCCGACGTTCTATGACATTCCCGATGGAGTAGAAAACCTGTGAGCTCCGCACAGGCATTGACCGGCTATATCCTGCGACTGGGCGATAACGCCCTGATCCTCGGGCAACGCATGCTCGAACTTGTTGCCGCTCACCCGGAGTTGGAGGAAGAACTGGCAAACGCCAACTTTGCGCTCGACTATATCGGACAGGCGCGCCTGTTTTATACCTACGCCGCCGAACGAGAAGGCGCCGGCCGCAGCGAAGACGATATGGCCTATCTCCGGGCGGAGCAAGAGTTCAGAAACCTGTTGCTGGTTGAACAACCCAACGGGCACTTCGGTGACACCATCGTTCGGCAGGTGCTCTTCGACGCCTATTACCTTTTGCTGCTCGGTGCGCTGGCACTTTGCAGCGATGAACGGCTGGCGGAAATTGCTGCGCGCGCCGAGAAAGAGGTTCGCTACCACCTGCGGCACAGCAGTCAATGGTTGGTGCGGCTCGGTGATGGTACCGAGGAGAGCCATCGCAAGGTGCAGCGGTCTCTTGATGACCTGTGGCGCTACACGGGCGAGATGTTCGCGGCCGATGAGCTCGACGATACCCTGCGGATGTCGTTCGACGGGCCGGACCTGGAGACGATGGCCTCGCAGTGGTTGACGAACATTACGGCCATCGTAGACGAGGCTACGCTGACCCTGCCGCAACAAACCGGCATGGCAAGAGGCGGCAAGCAGGGCATACACACCGAGCACTTAGGTTACCTGATTGCAGAGATGCAATATCTGCGACGCGCCTACCCCGGTGTCACGTGGTAGAACCCGCGGTAAAACGAGACGACGTTCTGCGGTGGCTGGCGAAGGTACCTGACCCGGAGATCCCGGTGGTCAGCATCATGGAGCTGGGCATCGTCCGCGACGTGCAATGCGGTGACGGCGTTGTCGTGTCGCTATCGCCCACATACTCGGGTTGTCCCGCGACCGAGGCTATAGAGGCAAACGTCATCGCTGCACTGGAGGATCGGGGGGTCGCCGATGTCACGATAAAGCGAGTCCTTTCGCCACCCTGGACGACCGACTGGATCAGTGATGCGGGTCGCGAAAAGCTGCAAAAGTACGGCATTGCGCCGCCCGAGCGCGGCGGCAGCAAACAAGCCCTGCTGCATGGGCAGCGGTGCATTCCCTGTCCGCAATGTGACTCGGAGAACACAGAGGTCGTCAGCGAGTTCGGTTCGACGGCTTGCAAGGCATCCTACCGATGCAAGGATTGCCTGGAGCCGTTCGAGTATTTCAAATGCATATGAGCGCATTGGAATGAGGCAGTTTCTCTCACTCGAGGTCGTTGCAAAGCAACAGGAAACGCGCGACTCCGTGCGCATCGCATTGGCGGTGCCGAAAGACTTGCGGCAGGAATTTGCGTTCCAGGCCGGACAGCATCTGCCGTTGCAGATCGAACGCGACGGCAAACGCCTGCGGCGCACGTACAGTATCTGTTCCGAACAAGATTGCTGGCCGCTCGAGATTGGAGTTCGTGTGCAGCCGGGGGGGCAGTTTTCGGAGTTTGCCTCGAACGAACTCAGCGTTGGAGACCGGCTCGACGTTATGCCGCCGAACGGCCAGTTTCATGTCAATCTTGACCAGCGTAACAGCAAGTTCTATATCGGCTTTGCCGCAGGCAGCGGTATCACGCCGATATTGTCGATCGCCAAATCCGTCCTGGCGAACGAACCGAACAGTCGTTTTGCGCTCTTCTTTGGTAACCGCAAGCAGAGCACGACGATGTTCATAGAGGATCTGTATGCGCTAAAGAACAGGTATCCGAACCGATTGCAGCTGCATTTCGTCTTCAGCCGGGAGGAGCAGGAGTTTGGCATCGCCGCCGGGCGAATCGATGCTGATAAGGTCGCTGAGCTTCACGCGCACTTCTGCAGTGGCGACAACGCCGACGAAGCATTCGTTTGCGGTCCGGATTCCATGATCGCCACTGTGACCGAGGCCTTGATCGCATTGGGCATGGCGCCGGATGCTGTGCATGCAGAGCGATTTGGGGCGCCCCGGGGCGGGGCTCGAAGCGTACGGACAGATGCACAAGAATCGACGGACCTCGCCAGCATCACGGTCATTATGGATGGTCACAAGAAGTCCTTCGACATGCCGCATGACGGAGCCAACATCGTTGACGCGGCCGCCGAAAACGGCGTGGAGTTACCGTACTCTTGCAAGGGCGGTGTTTGCGCGACCTGCCGGACCCATGTGCGCGAAGGCGAAGTCCGCATGGAGACCAACTATGGCCTCGAGCCCTGGGAAGTGGAGAAGGGCTTTGTTCTGGCCTGCCAGTCGCGACCGGTCAGCGATGAGGTCCTGCTCGACTACGACAAGTCCTAGCGTGCGGGAGGTGCCAAATGGCGCGATTTCAAAACTCACGCCTGGCCAACAGGAGTAAAATATCAGGGTGGTCCGTGAGTGTCCGGGCATTGACGGTCAACGAACAACAACGAAGAAGCGCCGGAGGGCGTATGACAGAGAGCAGCACCGCAGAGAAGATGCCGGCACGGCAAAATTCCTACAATTATGACGAGCTACTGAAAAGCGGTCATGGCGAATTATTCGGTCCAACCAACGGCAGACTGCCGCTGCCGAACATGCTCATGATCGACCGGATCGCGTTGATCACCGGTGAGGGCGGCAAGTTTGGCAAGGGTGAAATCACGGCCGAGCTCGACATCAAACCGGACCTGTGGTTTTTCCAGTGTCATTTCGAGGATGACCCTGTCATGCCCGGTTGCCTCGGACTTGACGCGCTATGGCAACTCGTTGGTTTTCACCTGGTCTGGCAGGGTTTGCAGGGCCGTGGCCGGGCCCTGGGTGTTGGCAAGGTGAAATTCACCGGGCAAATTCTGCCGACCGCGAAACTCGTCACGTTTCAGATCGATATCAAACGTGTCATCTCACGCAGGCTCAATATGGCGATCGCCGACGGCTCGGTTTCGGTCGATGGCCGCGAGATTTATACGGCCGAAGACCTGCGGGTTGGCTTGTTCACATCAACCGAAGATTTCTAGGACTCAATCATGCGGCGTGTTGTTATCACCGGCCTTGGCGCTATTTCTTGTATCGGCAATTCGAAGGCAGAAATCATCGACTCATTGCGTCATGGGCGCTCCGGCATTGTCGCCAACGAGAGTTACAAGGAGATGGGGCTGCGCAGCCAGGTCTCGGGTAGCTGTCACATCGATATTACCGAGCACATCGATCGCAAGGTACGTCGTTTCATGGGCGATGCCGCCGCATATGCCTACATTGCGATGCGGCAGTCGATCGAGGATTCGGGTCTCGAAGAGAGCGACATCTCCAATGTGCGCACGGGACTGATCGCAGCATCCGGCGGCGCGTCGAGCAATAACATCGTTGAAAGCGCCGACGTGCTGCGCGCGCGTGGCGTGCGCCGAATCGGCCCTTACCGGGTACCACGTACGATGGGCAGCTCGGTGTCTGCATGTCTTGCGACGCCCTTCAAGATCAAGGGCGTCAACTACTCAATTACGTCCGCCTGCGCGACGAGCGCACATTGCATCGGCGCTGCGGCCGAACAGATTCAGCTGGGTAAACAGGATGTCATTTTCGCGGGTGGCGGCGAGGAAGAGCACTGGACACTGGCCTGCCTGTTCGACGCGATGGGCGCGTTGTCGTCGAAGTATAACGATGAGCCTGCTGGCGCATCGAGGCCCTACGACGCCACGCGCGACGGCTTCGTGATCGCGGCGGGTGCCGGTATGGTGGTTGTCGAAGAGCTCGAGCATGCCAGAGCGCGAGGCGCAAAGATCTATGGCGAACTCGTCGGATATGGTGCGACGTCGGATGGCTATGACATGGTCGCGCCATCGGGCGAAGGCGCATTGCGCTGCATGGACCTCGCGCGCTCGACGGTGGAAGGACCGATCGATTACATCAACACGCATGGCACGAGTACGCCCGTCGGCGATGTCCAGGAAGTCGACGCCATGAAAACGATGTTTGGTGAGGACATGCCGCGCTACGGGTCGACCAAGTCGATGTGTGGACACTCGCTCGGCGCCACCGGCGCTCAGGAAGCGATTCACTGCCTGCTGATGATGGAAAATGACTTCATTGCTCCGTCGATCAATGTCAAGGAACCCGATGAGGCAGTGTCCGGCACACCGATTGTTACCGAGCGCATCGACAACGCCGGCATCAGGACCGCGATGTCCAATAGTTTCGGTTTCGGCGGTACCAACGCAACGCTGGTATTCCAGAAACGTTAGGCCATAATCGGTCTCATGAACATTGAGACTCTGAACGAAACGAACTGCTTCGGTGGCCGAATCGGCTTTTATCGGCACGCGTCCACGGCCAATCAATGCGACATGCAGTTTGCGGTGTTCGTGCCGCCGCAGGCGAAAAAGCAGAATGTCCCTGTCCTGACCTTCTTGTCAGGCCTGACCTGCACTGAAGAGAATTTCATGGTGAAAAGCGGGGCGCAGCGTATGGCTGCGGAGCTCGGCCTGATGCTGGTATCTCCGGACACCAGCCCGCGCGGCGAGGGCGTCCCCGACGATCCGGATGAAGACTACGACTTCGGCCTGGCCGCCGGCTTTTACCTGAATGCGACGGAGGCTCCCTGGTCGCGGCACTATCACATGTACGACTATGTGACGAAGGAACTGCCGGGCGTCATCTTCGACCAGTTTCCGGCTGACCCCGATCGCCACGGCCTGACGGGCCACTCGATGGGCGGACACGGGGCGCTGACGATTGGCCTGCGAAATTCGGACAAGTACAGGTCGTTATCAGCGTTTGCCCCGATCTGCACGACGTTGCACAGTCCCTGGGGCAGGAAAGCCCTCGGCTATTTCCTCGGCAGCGATACGTCGACCTGGCATGCCTACGACGCCTGTGAAGTTGCGCGCAATATCGACGAAGCAGCCGCATTCGGAACAATTCTCATCGACCAGGGTGCCGATGATCCGTTCCTCGCGGAACAACTGAAACCCGATCTGTTTGCCGCCGCCTGCGCCGAGAGTGGCCTGGCTGTCGAACTGCGAAAACATGACGGTTATGACCATGGCTATTACTTCATTTCGACCTTCATAGAGGATCACCTGAAGCATCACGCTGCGGCTCTCGGCGCCTGACGGAAAACCAGCTTCGAATGGAACAGTGGCTCACGCTCGGCGTCACCATGCTGGTCACCGGCTGCGTTGCGGGCGTGCTCGCGGGGCTATTCGGCATCGGTGGTGGCGTCGTGATCGTGCCCGTACTCGAGGCCGCCCTGGGATTCCTCGGTGTCGATGCGGCAATTCGCATGCACATCGCGGTTGCAACTTCTTTGTCCACCATCATTCCGACTTCGATTTCGTCCGCGCGAGCGCACCATCAACGGCAGTCCGTCGATGTCGAGATTGTCAAGCGATGGGCCGTATTCGTGTTGCTCGGTGCCTTGTTGGGCGCCTGGATCGCGTCGCAGGTGCACAGTCGGGTACTCGCCATGGTGTTCGCGACGCTTGCATTAATGGTCGCGATCAAGATGGTTTTCCTGCCCGAGACCCGTAACCTCGCTGAGGAGGTGCCGCGCGGACCCCTGGTACCCGTCATACCGACCTCGATCGGGTGTTTTTCGAGCATGATGGGAATCGGTGGCGGGACGTTTTCGGTGATGACGCTAACCTTGTTCAATCAGCCGATACATCGCGCGGTGGGCACCGCCGCCTTGTTCGGGTTGGTGATCAGCCTGCCCGCGACCGTCGGTTTTGTTCTGGCCGGTTGGGGTGATGCCCGGCTGCCGGCCGGCAGCCTCGGCTACGTCAGCCTCATCGGCTTCGCCTGCATTGCGCCGGCTACGGTACTCACCGCGCCGTTGGGGGCGAAAATCGCCCATGGTCTCTCGCAAAAACGCCTCAGCATGCTATTCGGGGCATTCCTCGTCGTCGCGTCGCTGCGTCTGTTCTACCGGGCAATCTCATGAAAATTTGTCTGTGCGGAATGCTGGTTGTTGCGCTACTGGTCTCGGCCTGCGGGCAACGACAACTTGAACCTGACGAAGCGATCGAATGCGATCGGTGCGATAGCTGGAATGAACCCCAGGATCCATTCCGAGTCCACGGCAACACCTGGTACGTGGGTACGAAAGGCCTGTCATCCATACTGATCGAGACCGCTGAAGGCTTAATCCTGATCGATGGGGGGTTGCCACAATCGGCGGTATTGATCGACGCAAACGTCCGTGACCTGGGATTCGATCCGTACGAGGTCAAGGCGATTCTCGTGTCGCATGCGCATTACGACCACGTTGGCGGCATAGCGGCTTTGCAGCGACTGACCGGCGCCAACGTCTATGCGAATCAAGCGGCGATTCAAACCCTCACGGCTGGAGCGCTGAACGAAGACGATCCGCAATACGTCGCGGACTCGGATCAGGGCAGCTTCCCGCCAGTGCGCCAGGTTGTAGTTGTCGACAACGGCGGGGTTGTGACAGTCGGATCGATTGACATACAGGCAGTCTATACACCCGGGCATACGCCAGGAAGCACTACATGGACATGGCAATCCTGTGCCCTGAATACTTGCTACGACATCGTGTACGCCGATAGCCTGACCGCGGTTTCGGCCCAGGGTTTCAAGTTCACGAGCAGCGGCGTTGGCGACGAAATTGCTGCCAGCGCCGGGAAAGTAGCGGATCTCGACTGCGACATCCTGCTGACACCGCATCCGTTCTTTTTCGGCATGGATGAGAAGCTGGAGCGAGCCGGGCAGGGGAACCCTTTTATCAACAATGTCGGCTGCCTGATGTACGCCGAGTCGTCGCTGCAGTGGCTGGAGCAGCGGCTGCAAGCCGAATGATCACATTGAATGATATCCGTGTGGTGCGCTGTCGTCGCTGGCGGTGATTTTCATGACCGGCATCGCCACGGTCAATAGTCCAAGCAGAATAATCAACAGGCCGGCACCCAGGCGTCTGCGACTCATGAATTGCGCCAGCCTGGATGCGCTCATCCCCGTCGCAATCATGGCCGGCATAGTGCCAATCCCAAACGCGGTCATGACCAGCGCGCCGTTCGCAGCGTTACCGGTCGTTGCCGCGATCAGCAGCACACTGTAAACGAGCCCGCAAGGCAGCCATCCCCACAGCAAGCCGAGCCCGAGCGCCTTCGGCAAGCTCGTCACCGGCAACAGCCCTCTGGCCGCGGGTGCGATTCGGTTCCAGATGCGTGCGCCGGCCTTCTCAATCGGCGCCAGTCCGCGCCAGTTGAACGCAACCTGCAGGCCGACGACGACGATAAGGATGCCGCCGAACAGCCGCACCGGCGCAGCCAGTTCAGGCATGGTACCGACGACGGACTGCCCGAGAACGGCGACGGCGCTGCCCAAGAACGCGTAGCTGGCAACGCGCCCGAGGTTGTAGGTCAAGGCCATCGGAACGTTTTGTCGCAGCGCGGTGGCGCTTGCATTAATAGCGAAGAGGCCAGAAATACCTGCACACATACCGAAACAATGCGCGCTCCCCAGCAGGCCGGTTACGAGAGCCGCACTAATGAGCGGCAAGGACTCGGTCATGTCTCGTTTCCGTCTCCGGGTTTGTCGTCGTCATCCATGATGATGCGCACTGCCGGCGTATCGAGGTCATCGAACTGGCCATTCCCGACTGCCCAGAAAAACGCCCAGACAGCCGCGCCCAGTAACAACAGGGCGAGCGGAATCAGAATGAACAGAATAGACATGGCTTACTCGAATCGACTGAGGCGCAACGCATTCAGGACAACAATGAGCGAGCTGGCACTCATACCTATTGCGGCGGCCCACGGCGGTACGAAACCTGCCGCGGCAAGCGGCAACGCCAGCGCATTGTATACGATTGCCCAGGCGAGATTTTGCCTCACGATACGCATGGTCTTTTTTGCCATTCGCAGCGCTGTCGTCACCGGTTCCAGCGAATCGCCCAACATGATGATGTCAGCGCTCGTCTGCGCGAGCAACGCGCCGTGCGCCGGGGCGATCGACGTATCCGCACCAGAAAGTACTGGCGCATCGTTGATGCCGTCACCGACCATCACGACACGCTCGCCGGCACGCTGTGCCGTTTCGATGATGTCGAGTTTCTCTGCCGGCGAACATTCTGCATGCAGCTCGTGGATTCCGAGTTCATCGGCGACTCGTTTCGCCGCCACCTGGCGATCGCCGCTGACGAGGACCGTCCGGATACCTCGCTGGTGCAGGAGCTGCACGGTACTCCTGGCATTCGGCCGCAGTTCGTCATCGACTTCGAACCAGGCGACGGCAGTACCTTCGACCCCGAGAAATACATGCGTCGCTGAGTTGTTGTCGGCTGTGACGCCGCCACCGACATAGTTGGCACTCCCGAGCCGCCACTGGCGGCCATTTATCCTGCCACGCACACCCCGGCCGACATCGACTTCGTGATCCGAAACGTCCGGCAGCTTGGCGTCCAGCGCGAACGCGCGGGCAATGGGATGTGACGACGCCGTTTCCAGGGCCGCCGCGACCAGTCGACAGTCGTACTCGGTAAATTGTTGGTCGAGAACGAGAACCGACCGAATTTCCGGCATTCCACGCGTCAACGTGCCGGTCTTGTCGAAGATGACCATTGTGGCGCGCGACAATGCTTCGATGGCATTGCCGTTTGTCACAAGGAGTCGTAACTGCGAGAGACGGCTTCCCGCAGCTGCGAATGCAGCAGGTGTCGCCAGCGCCAGCGCACACGGGCAGGTAACGACGAGCACCGACAACGTGATCACGAAAGCTCGGTCGGGCGATACGATATTCCAGAACACGGCGACCAGCGTGGCCACCACAAGTAACGCGACGACCAGGTAACTCGCGATGCGATCGGCGATGGTCACGAAAGTGGGCCTGGTGTACCGGGCACGCTCGCTGAGGCGGCTGATCGTTCCCAGCGTCGTGTCGTTGCCGGTATTCGTGACACGCACACTCAACAGGCCGTCGAGGTTCACGCTGCCCGCGGCCACAGGGTCGCCCGGTTCTTTTGGTTGCGGTCTCGCTTCGCCGCTCAACAAGGCTTCATCAACGTTCGTTTTCCCGTGCAGAACGATGCCGTCGGCAGGGATGGCGTCGCCGGCTCGTATGACGACTTCGTCGTCGGCCAGCAGCTGGCTCACGGGAACGACCGACGACTCGCCGGCGGCGACCCGGGTTGCCGTATTCGGCAGTAACGACGAGAGCGCGGCCGTGCGATCGATGGACCGATGCCGCGCGCGCATTTCGAGAAATCGGCCGAGGGTCAGGAAAAACACGAACATCGTGACGGAGTCGAACCACACGGCTGGGCCACGCGCAAAAGTCGCGTACACGGACGCGACATAGGCGGAACCGACAGCGATGGAGACGGGAAGGTCCATACCGGGCTTACGGGCGACGACACCACGCCACGCGCTGATGAAGAACGGTTTTGCGGCATAAAATACGACGGGCGTCGTGACGAAAAAGCTGACCAGTCGCAGGAAGTGTTGCATGTCTGCGTCGACGCCCTGGAAGTCCATAGCGTACAGGCCGACCGCGAACATCATCACCTGCATCATGCCCAGTGATGCGACCAGCAGCCGTTTGAGCGCCGTCCGTTGTTCAGCGACTTCGGGCCTGGTCGCGCTCTCCGGCGCCAGCGGCTGCGGCTCGTAGCCCAGGCCCGCCAGCGTCGCCAGCACCGCCGAATACTTCGCTTCATTCATTCGCCAGACCACTCGCAATCTATGCGTGATCGGGTTCACATCGGCCGCTTCGACACCGGGAAGTTTCATGAGAGTCGTTTCGATCAGCCAGCTACACGCGGCACAGTACATGCCGCCGACGTAGACGTTTGCTTCGGCCTGTTCATCGCCGACGGTCGCGAATGCAGCGAGCATGTCGTCGCGATCGAATACCATCCATTCCGCCGTCTCCTCGGGCGGACGGCCGGTACCGGGGCGCGGTGCCTCTCGAAGGGCATAATATTGACTCATTCCTGTGTCGCGAATGAGTTCTGCAACGGCCTTGCAGCCCGGGCAACAGACCGGACGTTGCGCTTCCTCGAATTCTACGGTGAGCTTGCAGTCAGCGGGGACGGGCAGCGCGCAGTGAAAACAGATTTCAGCCGCCGTCATTGTCTTTGGCATTGACCGGTCGCATCGTCATGTTTGATTCGCCACGCCACTCACTGGCCAATCGCCAGTCGTCACCCGACTTCAGCGTCACGTACCAGCGGCCTTCGGGGATATCGACAAAATGACCCGCCCACACAGGGTTACCGGATTCGTCGGCTTGCGCACGATGCAGAGAAATGACCTGGTCGCGGTCCGCAAACGCGGGATGCGTAAATTCGAGCAGCAGCGCTGCGGGCACAGAGTCGAGCGCGCCCGCCCGCATCGCCGCCGAGATTGCGCCTGTGTCAAGATTGATCTCGATGAGCGCCGCAAGACCGAGCTCCGCCGCGAGTTTTTCAGCGTTGATGCGCCGTTCAGCGGCCGCCTGCGTGCCGTCGTCAGATTGGATAACGAGCGAGTCGCTTGTCTGAAGTGATATCCAGACAGTGGTCAGACCGGCGACGACCGACGACGCCAGTAGCGCGATGATGAACCACGGCCAGAACTGCTTATACCAAGGTTCTGTGTCTTCGTGATCCACGCTCGTACTCAGGGCGTCGGGCCGAGAAAGCGACTGTCTTCCGTGACCTCGATGCTCGCATCGTCGATGGCAGTCACGACGAATTCGATATCCGATATGCCGAACGCGTCATCGCGCGCGGCTCGGACTCGCACCGGAAGCGACAGCACGCCGCCTCCGTCGACCAGGACGTCATCGCCGGCACCGTCCAGGGAAATGCCATCCAGGCCGGTAACTGAAAGAACGAAGCGACGCGCGTCATTACTTTGATTGATGATCTTCAGCGTGTAAATATTTTCAATTACGTTATTCGGCAGTTCACGATATAGGGAATTCCGGTCCCGGATCACGTCAAGAATAACGGGCGTTCGCATCGCCATTGACGTTGCGAGCCCGCCCATGAGCAATAACAACAGTGTTGCGTAAACGAACACTCGCGGGCGCAATACGTGTGTTGTCTCATTGTGCAGGCTGTGTTCGGTCGTATAACGCACGAGTCCGCGCGGGTATTTCATGCGATCCATGATGGAATCGCAGGCATCGATGCACGCGGCACACGCTATGCATTCGTACTGGAGTCCTTGCCGGATATCAATACCTGTCGGACAGACCTGCACGCACAGTTGGCAGTCAATGCAGTCGCCGAGACCTGCTTCTTTTGGATCCACCGAGCGCTTGCGCCCGCCGCGCGGCTCACCTCGGCGTTCATCGTAGGAGATGATCAGTGTGTCCTTGTCGAACATTGCGCTTTGGAAGCGCGCGTAAGGGCACATGTACTTGCAAACCTGCTCGCGCATGTAGCCGGCGTTACCGTAAGTCGCGAAACCGTAAAACAGGCCCCAGAAAAGCGTCCAGCCGCCAACACTGAGCGTGGTGATGTCGACGGCCAGCTCCCTGATTGGCACGAAATAGCCTACGAATGTAAAACCCGTCCACATCGAAAACGTAATCCAGAGGAACTGCTTCGACGCCTTTTTGCGGAATTTCGTCAGCGACCACGGCGCCTTGTCGAGCTTCATGCGCTGCGAACGCGTGCCCTCGGTAAACTGCTCCATCCAGATGAACGCCTCCGTCCAGACGGTTTGCGGGCAGGCGAATCCGCACCACAGGCGCCCGGCCAGCGCCGTGAAAAAGAACAGCGATAGTGCGGCGATGATCAGGAGCAAGGCAAGGTAGGGGAAGTCCTGCGGCCACAACGTAAGGCCGACCAGGTAAAACTTGCGCGCCGGCAAGTCGAACAGGATCGCCTGTCGTTCGTCCCAATTGATCCAGGGCACAGCGTAGAACAGGCCGAGCAAGGCCACCGTTGCCAGCTTGCTCAATCTGTCGAAGCGCCCGGCAATTTCCCGCGGGTAGATTTTCTTCGCGCTCTCGTACATGGAGGCGCTTTGAGGTTTGTTCATTGCTCTCGGTGCTTGGCGTCCCGCTTGGGTGCAGTACGAACCAGGAATGCCGTCACACCCGAGCATATCGCACAAAGAATCCAGAAAAAGAAGAATCCTGCCGCATACCCGGCGTCGCGACCGATGTCGAGGTCCTCATCGAAGATCACGCTGAGATCGACGGGGTCGAACAACGCGAAGAACACCATGGTG
>Ga0265303_10001911_pt1 | contig 12950 bp, 11 predicted proteins | sample Helome_2_FD_192494 | JGI IMG/M metagenome (GOLD analysis project Ga0265303, IMG submission 192494) | Marine sediment microbial communities from subtidal zone of North Sea - Hel_20160317 (Illumina Assembly) | ecosystem: Environmental > Aquatic > Marine > Subtidal zone > Sediment ...
ACGTCTTGAGAGGCGCTGGCATTTTTCTAAGTCAAATCCCTTTTTTAAGCATGGAGAATGGCAGGCTTGGATTGCATACCGTAATAATCAGCCGGTTGGGAGAATTAGTGCACAAATTGACCAGCTCCATCGCCAAATTTATGGCGCGGATACTGGCCATTTTGGGCTATTAGAAAGTGTGGATGATAAGGAAGTATTTGCGGCATTAATGCAAACAGCAGAGAAATGGCTTGCTGAACGAGGTACAAAATATGTAAGCGGCCCATATAATTTCTCTATTAATCAAGAGTGTGGAGTGCTTGTGAGTGGTTTTGATACGCCTCCAATGGTTATGATGCCACATTCACCTAAATGGTATGGAAAGTTACTTGAAGAGCAAGGTTATTATCCACTAAAGGATCTGCTTGCATATTTGATGAAGCTAGACATGGAAGTTCCAAAGGTTATGCGTATTTTGGTAGATAAGTTTTCTAAGCGGGTGCATACAAGAGTTTTACGTCGTAATCAACTTAAAGTAGAAATGGAAATATTAAGAGATATTTTTAATGATGCATGGTCTAATAATTGGGGTTTTGTTCCATTTACTGAAGAAGAATTTTCTGAACTTGGGAGTACATTTCGTTTTCTCCTAAAGGATGAGTATATTCAGATTGTAGAGGTTGATGGTATTCCGGCAGCATTTATGGTGGCATTACCAAATTTGAATGAGATATTTGCTAAGCTAAATGGAAGTCTATTTCCATTTGGCTGGTATCAGCTGGTTAAGCAACTTAAATTTGGTGGAATTCGTACTGGTCGGATACCGTTAATGGGTGTACGTAAGAAGTTCCAGAATACTCCCTTAGGTGCAACATTAGCCTTTATGATGCTTGACGAACCAAGGAAAATTGGTCTTTCCAGAGGATTTCGGGAAATTGAGGTATCTTGGATCCTTGAGGATAATAAACCTATGCGAGGGATGATAGAGAAAGCGGGGATCCAAGAGTATAAACGTTATCGAATTTTTGGAAAAACATTATGATTAATTTTTTGGTAAATAAATATAGTGTCTAAGGTTCAAGTTTCAAGTAAAAAAATAGAAAAATTTGTTGCGATTGTATTGGCTGCAGATCGTACCACTAACGATCCTGTCACTAGCAAATCAGGCATGGTCTGCAAAGCATTTACACCGATTTGTGGAGTACCAATGATAATTCGGGTATTAGATGCCCTTGAAGCAAGTGGTATGATTGAAAGGGTCGTTTTATGTGGTCCACCTGAGTCTTCACTCTCTGCTTGTCCAGAATTGGAGCGGCGGATTGGAGATGGATTTGTCACTTGGGTATCTAACTTAGACTCTCCAAGTCGTAGTGCTAATAGAGGACTTGAGCATATAGATGAAGAAACGCCAGTATTTTTGACAACAGCTGATCATGCGTTATTAACTCCTGAGATTATAAAGTATTTTTTAAGTGAGTCTGGTAAGGCAGATAGTGATGCTACAGTGGGATTAGTAGAATATGAAAACGTTATAACTGCATTTCCAGGAGCGAGGCGAACTGTAATTAAGGTTCGTGATGGAAATTTTTGTAGTTGTAATCTTTTTGCTTTTCTAAATTGCCGTGGTCGTAATTTGGTTCCTTTCTGGAAAAGAGCAGAGGATATGCGCAAGCAACCCTGGCGATTGGTCGGAGAGATATTGGGTCCAATAGCTATTTTGTTGTATTTACTAAGGATATCAAAACTTAACCAGGCACTGAATGCGGTGTCTGCTAAGGCTGGTGCTAGATCACAAGCAGTAATTATTCCCTATGCCAATGCTGGGGTGGATGTAGATAAGGCAGAGGATATAGCGCTTGTGGAATCTGTTCTAGAGAAAGAGGCATTGATCTCACGTAAAAATAAAAGTATTTAGCACTACTTTGGTATGTAGTAATGTGGCCTCAATAAAAAGTTTGTAAGAGAGAGTTCATGAAAATAATAGACAGGTATATTACACGTGAGCTATTGATCCCTTTCACAATTTTAATTGTGATTCTAACCGGATTATTCTCTAGTTTTAGTAGTGCTCGTTTTCTTGCAGAAGCAGTGACTGAGTCACTTGGTATTGCCGCTATGCTTAAGCTTGTAATGCTTAAGACATTAATCGCTTTAGAAGTTCTAGTACCAATCGCCCTTTATATCGCTGTAATAATCGGACTTGGTAGAATGAATAAAGATCAGGAGATTAATGTATTACGCTCTATAGGAGTTAGTGAACATCGTATAATTTTTGCTGTGCTTATAGTAGCTATTCCAGTTGGAATTATTAGTGGAGCACTTTCTATGTTTGTACGACCTTGGGCATATGAAGAGAATTATATTTTAAATGCTCAGGCAGAAGCTGAGTTAAATACAGATCGATTCCAAGCTGGACGTTTCTATGGAAGTGAAAAAAGTGGCAGAGTAGTTTATATTGATTCAAAGGATAAGTCCGGTAAACAAATGAGAAATATATTTCATTATGTTAGCAAGGAAAATGGAAGTGAGATTCTTGTTGCTAAAGAAGGGATGCAAAAGAAGCCAGTTCGTGGTCAGCGTCCTCAAATACACTTATTTGATGGGCATTTATATAAACTTGCACATTCTTCTACGAAAGATACCGTCTCCCATTTTGAGAAACTAGTGTATTTTAGTGATGATAGTAATGAATTGGATTACAAGCGCAAATCAGCAGCAACTAACGTTTTAATGGATTCAAGTCGACCACCTGACATAGCTGAACTTCAATGGCGTTTATCCAGACCTATTGCGACAGTTTTGTTAGCTCTGATTGCCATACCATTTAGTCGTACTTCCCCTAGACGTAACGAAGGTGAGAGGGTTTATTTTTCTGCAGCTTTAGTTTTTGCGGTCTATTATATTTTAAATGGATTGGCACAGACGTGGGTGGAACAGGGAAGAATTGGAAGTATACCCGGAGTGTGGTGGCTTTACGTATTAATGTTTGTTGTGTCGCTTAGTCTACTTTTTCCTGACGGTTGGAAACGACTGTTTCAGCCCAGATGATATTAATAGTAAACCGTTATCTTGCATTCCAGGTTTTCATTGGTTTATGCATTGCAACTGCAGTACTTTTGCCATTATTTAGTTTCCTAGATTTATTAGATCAGCTGGATGATGTGGGCAAAGGCACATATCGAGTTAAAGATGCATTTTTGTACACCGCGTTAATGTTGCCACGAAGATTTAGCCAGCTTGCACCATTTATTGCATTATTAGGTACGGTGATTGCATTAGGAAGGTTGGCAAAGAATTTAGAACTAACTGCGTTGCAAATAGCAGGTATCTCTCCTATTCGTGTAAGTATAGCGCCACTTGTTGTCGGGCTCATTCTCTTAATTTTTATTGCCTTATTAGAACAGTTTGTCGCTCCTGAACTTCAACAAAGGGCAATCTTGCATCGTGCTATAGCACTTGAGCAAAGTGTACAGCTTGGGAAAAAACTTGGAATTTGGACACGAAATGAAAGAAATATATTGCGCATAGGTGAAATGATAACTGCTAAGAAAGCTACAAATGTAGAAGTATTACACTTTGATAATAATGGATCTTTGTTAACTTATACTCATGCTAAATATGCTGACATTATTGATGATAATTTATGGGAGCTGAAAGAAGTTATTAGCAAGAGGTTTACTGAGACAGGGAATAAAATTGAATCTATAAGTACAAGTTCGATGCAGTGGAAGTCATTTGTTAATCCAACTGATATTTCGACTTTAAATAAGTCACCAGAAAGTTTGTCTCCTTTTGACTTATTTAAACATGTTCGTTTTTTAAAAAGTACTGGTCAGGAAGCTGATGCATATGAGTTAGCATTATGGCGAAAAGCAGGTGGAGCTTTTACAACAATTGCAATGTTGTTACTCTCCATACCTTTCGTATTTGGATCATCTAGAACCGGTTTTGCTAATAAGCTAGTACTTTCGGTAGTGGTTGGCATTAGTGTCTATTTGCTTGACCAGATTATTTCAAATGCAGGTTTATTGTTACATTTCCCTCCAGCTCTGACTGCACTATTTCCAGGGTTAGCACTGATTCTAATAGCTAATCTTTGGTTACGGAGGATTCCTTAACTGTTATTCTTGTAGTTTCTGTGCAGATATTAAGTAAATTATTTGGATAATTTTTTATTGCGGCAGTAGTGTTGCATAAAGATGCACTCAAAATAGTTTTACTTTAATAGATACATAGGCTTTAGGTGGCAATAGTTTTCTACTTTAAAAAATTTAAATTTGAAAGACTTATAGATGACAATTTTTATTTATATTATTGGAAACAGTGAAGCTAACGTTTGGGGCTTAAGTGGTAGAGAACGTTTGCAGCGCATGCTAAAAGCTAACAATGGGGAGATTACCCTGGTTGATGACTTAGGCAGTATTCCTGATGGAAGCCAGGTACTATTTCTATGTGCTGATCATTTATTTGATGCTAGGGTACTAGCAGCACTAATTAAAACACAATCAAACCTAGTTTTAAATAGCAATAATGATCAAATAGTTGCCATTCGTATTGCTGATGGTAATGCATCTAATGTGCTGGTAGATTTTCTGGGAGAAGGGAATGGAGATACCATTTCAACTTTTCCAAATTACTCACTTGATGATCTAAATTTAGAGTTCCAGCAAAAAAATTTAAAAAAGAAGGATGCACCTTATGTATTATTTATAAATAAATTTAATTGCAAAATTCTTGAGGCAGAATTATTTTCTGGATCATACAAAGGCGTAACTGATTTAGTGACTAAATGGGTTTGGCCAATCCCTGCATCCTGGGCCACTCATTTTTGTGTTCGTTTTGGTTTGTCACCCAATCATGTGACACTAATGAGTTTTGTATTTGCTGCGTTGGCAGGAGTTGCATTCTGGTTCGGCTATTATGGAATAGGATTGATGATGGGATGGATCATGACTTTCCTGGATACTGTTGATGGAAAATTGGCGAGGGTAACCATTACTTCGAGCCGTTTAGGTGATGTACTTGATCATGGTTTGGATCTTATTCATCCACCACTTTGGTATATGGCATGGGGAATTGGGTTAAGTGCAGTTTCAATCACAACATCTGGAGTAGAAATATTGATATGGCTAATGTTCATTGGTTATATTGGAGGTAGGTTATGTGAGGGTGTCTTTCAATTCTTTGTAGGGTCATTTGATATATTTATATGGCGAAAATTTGATTCATTTAACCGATTGATTACTGCCAGGCGTAACCCTAATTTAATATTGTTAACAGGTAGCTGGATGATCAATCAGCCTGACCTTGGATTCTTGTCAGTGGTTGTATGGCATTTAGTCTCTACAATTATTCTTGCTATACGAGTTGTTCTTGGTTGGCGTGAAAGGCTGCATCAAGGCTCTCTGAAGTCGTGGTTTGAAGGAATCATTCCTGGTCAAGATAAAGGAGGGCTGGCAGTACGGATTTTTACCCGTACACCGGTTAGTATAAATGACAGAAGAACATCGAATTAAAAGAATACAAACTGGAGATGCTAAAGTTGGGTTAATCTTAAACCCACTTAGTGGGCGAATCCGCAAACGTAAAGACACGATAAAGCACGCGTTAGTAAAAATTCCCGGTGTAATTTTTCGAGAGGCAAAGAATAAACCTGAGTTCAAAGAAGCCGTTGATGAACTCCTGGATGCTGAAATTGATTTATTGGTAATTGCCGCTGGGGATGGAACGGTACAAGCAATATTGAGTCATTTGTTCACAGAATGTGCTCGTGCAGATTGGCCAATACTTGCAATAATACCTGGTGGTACAACAAATATGACGGCACTTGATTTGGTTAAATACGATGACCCACAAGACTCTGCAAAAAAATTAAGTCAATATATGTTGACTAGGACTTTGCCTGTACTATTAAAAAGACATGTGTTGTGTATTGAGCAAGCAGGTACTGATAAAGTGTATGGAATGTTTTTTGCAGTCGGAATTATAGCCCGTGCAGTAATATTCTCAAGAAGTGGCATCAAGCAGGTTAGGATTACAGGAGAAATATATTCTGGCCTAATTATGTTAGGTTATTTTATTGGATTGATTCTTAGACGGCGTACTGGAGCTTGGGCGCCAGTAAAGATGAAAACTGCTAAGGTGGGGGAAAGAAATTACGACGGCACACATCAATTTTTATTTGCTAGTGTGCTTGATCGTCTGTTATTCAATATGCGCCCCTACTGGGGTAAGGAACAGGAGCCAATTCATATTACATTTGTAAAGCAGAAAAGAAAAAAATCTATACGTTCAATATTGCCACTAATTTCAGGACGAGGTGAAGTACTCAAGGAGGATGATGGTTATCATAGCTACAATGGCAGTGTTCTTGAATTAACCATAGATGATGACTATATTGTCGATGGAGAGTCTTACCACGCAGCAAGTCAAAATGGTCCGTTAAAAGTATCTGCAGCAGGCCCAGTTACTTTCTTGACTTGGTAGCATATAAAATTTCTACAGATTCGTATCAATGACTGATAACACATTAATATTGGATGAAAAAACTTCAGACGCCTTAGTTTCTAAAGTTTCTTCTATGGCATCTGAATCAGTATCAGCTGATTTTTCAATCTTTGTCGAAGAATTAAAATTACGTTTTAGTTCATCTTTGGATGCTATTCTTCTTTATGGCTCTTGTTTGCGTTCTCAGGAAATTGGTGATGGAGTTGTAGATTTCTATGTGGTGGTAGATGACTACAGTAATGCTTACCAGGAAAACTATTTACGCTATTTTAATACATGGTTGCCACCAAACGTATTTTACCTTGAGGTCTCTACTAATAACAGAGTATTTCGTGCCAAATATGCTGTAATCTCAATGGCAGAATTTGAGAGAGGAAACCAGCATTGGTTTCACTCATATTTATGGGCACGTTTTGCTCAGCCTGTACGGTTATTATATGCCCGAGATGAAAATGTTCGAGAACGCATTTACAATTCGTTAGCACAGGCGGTAATAGCATTTCTTATTCCTACTATTAAGGCATTAGGTACGCGTGTAGTAACTGCAGAAGAGATTTGGATTAAAGGTTTAACACTCACATATGCGGCTGAACTTCGTCCGGAACGAGAATCGCGTGCACGACAACTTACTGAACTAAATCTGGATGAGTATAGGTGCTTAACTGAGTGTGCTTTACCTTCATTAGTAGGGATACTTGAGAAATTACCACAGGAGCATCAGATTCAAGGAGTAGGCTATCAGTGTTTAGGTGATGATCATGAGTATAGCCGTTCATTAAGAAACTGGCGATTACGTCGTTGGCAGGGGAGAATCCTCTCAGTACTCCGATTGACAAAGGCGACATTTACTTTCCGAGACTGTATTGATTATGCTGCCTGGAAGATTGAACGCCACACTGGCGTATGTATTGAAGTTACCCCCAGGCTTCGCCGTCATCCTGTTTTGTTCGGCTGCAAAGTTTTCTGGAAATTATTTAGACGTGGTGTATTGCGTTGATATTTATTCCTTAGAATACTTATAAACTAGTGGTTTTTTATTTTTACTAGATAATCAGGCAGCATGTATTAATACTATGAGTTTTATAGACAAACTCTTATTATTAAAGTAACCAAGAGTAAAGAGTAAGTCTTCTACAGATATACTATTATCTTATTCTCTGGTGTATTCAGGACAACAAAGTATGTAAATCGTGTACCGTATTTACATGTTTGGGGAAAGGGTTTTTATCTCCAATACGTACACGTCCTAAGAAGGCAACATTATTAGCTTGAGCACTTTGATAATCAATAAGGGCATCGCCAATCATAAGAACATGCTTGGGTGTGAGTTCATGGGTAGAAAGTATTTCTGCAATGAGTGTTTCTTTTAATTTTGGTGAGCCACGTACTTCGGTGAAATAAGGATCTAGTCCACGACGAGTAACGATTGTATTTAGTTCTTCTTCAGGTGTGCCTGAGGCAATAAATAGTGGAATTCTAGATGCTTCTATCCGCACAAATTCGTTGGCGCCAGGCACTGGATCACTATCAATTACAGCTTCGACTACCAGTTTAGAAAAGCTTTTATCAAGTTCTTCTTCTTCACTTTGTGTCAGCGGTGGTTTTTTCAATAAATTTTGTTGAAAATATCGGAATTTTTTATAGCGCGACAGACCACCGTTTAATTTATGAAAATGTATTACTTCACTTACTATAGTATTACCATAAGACTGATAAAGATCTGCAAACGCTTGAGTCTTGATGTCTCCTGATTCAACTAATACTCCGTCAAAATCAAAAATTATGGATTCCCAATTAGTACCTTTCATGCTTTGTTATCAGATGCCGCTGGTGTGGCATCATCATCTATACCTGAATGATGTAACTCTTTATGAATTTCTCTAAGGCAGTCTAATAAACCCTGGCCAAGATCAACATGCTCATTGAGCACTAATTTGCGACCAATTCGTGGTTGAAATGCGTATGGGGTTACTTCGTAATGGTGTACCGTATTAGCTTCATCAAAATGAAGTTTTACTGGCCATGGCATAATTTCAGATATCATCGTCATAACATCTTTGATACGCATCCGTTCCTGTCCTGTAAGAATCAGATGGCGATTGGCAAATTCTGATGCCAGTACTTGTATGCTCATGCGTGCAGCATCTTCTACATGAATATATTCACGGATAGCTTCACCACTACCTTTATAAGTGATTGAACGTTTTTCAATTGCTTCATGAAGCATTCGATAAATACCATTACGTCCGTCAGTCCTTCTTCCATACAGAGAGCCATATCTTAGAATGGTGTAATCTAATCCGTAGCGGTCATGATAAGTTTCAATAAATCGTTCTGCCGCTTGTTTACTTGCACGATAGAAAGAACCGGATTCGGAGTATACATATACACTGCTGGCAAAGATAAAGCGGCGTACTCCGGCAAGTCGGGAAGCTTCTAAGACATTCATATTTCCCAGAATATTAATTTCTGCAGTAGCTAATGGCTTTTCATGGGCTTCATCAATATCTGCAATTGCGGCAAAGTTGTAGACTATAGAGGCGCCTTGTGTAGCTTTCGTTACATCCTCCAGATTCATAATGTTACCGACGATCATTTCTTGGTCACTTCGTTTGTAGGGCGATGGGGCACGATCAAACAATCGTACTTGATAACCATCTGAGGAAAGTGCCTCAGCTACATGACTACCAAGAAAGCCACTTGCTCCAAAAACTACTACAATTTCATTAGACATTATTTAGATCACTCTCAATTAAGCCGGTATTAACTAAACCCTTCAATAGATTCCCTGCAGCTTCTGCTTCCATAAGTTTGCGTGATTCTTTTGCCAATGAACCAATATGCGAGGTCAGAATTACTTTGTCATTTCCAGTCAATATGCCATGGTAAGGTTCTTGCTCAAAAACATCCAGAGCAGCCATACCCAAATGTCCTGAATTTAATGCTTCATTCAAGGCAGTTTCGTCTATAAGGCCGCCCCGGGCGGCATTGATTATTATAGAGCCGGGCTTCATACGTGCAAATGATTTTGTGTCCAAGAGATGATGGGTGTCAGTAATGTAAGGTAGATGCAGGCTAATTACACTTGCTTCAGATAATAACTCTTCTAAAGATACTGATTTTACTCCATGGGATTCTGGGTCAATATGAGGATCATGGGCAATTACCCTGGCTTCAAAAGCCTGACTCAATCGTGCAACACGTTTCCCAATATGTCCCAGTCCTATGATACCTACAGTTTGGGCTGCAAGTAGTTGCCCCTGTATTCGTGGCCATTCATTTGCCCGTAGTAGTTGGTCGGTCTGACAGATTCGCCTTAATGCAGCCAACATCAGTCCCATTGTAAGTTCAGCTACGGCTTGAGCCGGAGCCTCAGGAGTATTAAAAACTGAAATACCCTGGAGCTTTGCCGCAGTAAGTTCGACACTATCAAGACCCGCTCCACAGCGTGAAATTACTTTTAAATTTTTGGCAGAAGAAAAAACACGTTCCGTCAGAGGCTCAATCCCTGCAATCATTCCGATGGTATCTTCCCCAAGTAACTTTATGACTTCATCTTCAGTAAGTTTACGTCTATAACTATTACTAACAATATGCATCCCAGAATTTACTAAATGGTGTAGAAAAGGATTGTTATCTACATTAAACGAAGAAGTAGAAATCACAATTTTACTCATAAACTTACCTTTATACTTTGAATGTGGTTTCGGCAAAGTGTATCTAGGATTCTGATATCCAGGCCATAACCGATAAAATTGAAGCCAGTTGCAATTCTTTGTCGTAGCTCATCCTGGTCTGGTTCTACCACATGAATACCACCAGGTTTGCCTAATTTGTTTCCTGCTTTCAGTACTTGTTCAATTGCTGAGGTTACCTCAGGATGATTGAATTCCCCTATATGACCCATAGAGCCGGATAAATCGTAAGGGCCAATGATATATGCGTCAATTTCATCTACAGAAAGAATCGAATCAATTGCATTAACTGCATCTATATGTTCGATCATTGCTACGATTACAGCATTCTTTTCTAGCCAGTCTCTGTATTGCTGGAATTCTGCTCCGTAACCTTGTGCACGAGCCAATCCAACTCCACGCTTACCCCGTGGAGGGTAGTAAACTGCCTGTACTGCTGCTTCTGCATCAGCAGCAGATCTGACCATAGGCACCATTACGCCAGTTGCTCCAGCATCCATAACTCGTTTTATCTGGTCAGGGTGGTTTGAAGTTAGTCGCACAATGGCCGGGCACTTTCTCATATCAAGTACTTGGATCAGTATTTGGATTTCACTTAGTTCTAAGACACTGTGTTCCATATCTAAAACTAGCCAGTCAAATCCAGCACTAGCCATAATTTCTGCAATTGATGGATGACCTAGTGTTATCCATGACCCAATCGTTGTTTCAGACTGAGATAATTTAGATTTCAGTTGCATGAGCATTCCTTAAAAAGCTGCCAGAATGTACCGGCTACAAATAATAATAGCGCCTAATTTCAATAGGAATCCAACAATGGATCTAATTCCATCAATTTGGCTACACGAACTAAATCAGCCTCAGTATCAACTGCCTGAGTATCAAACTCAGTTTTTACCATTTTTACACGATAACCATGTTCTAGCAGTCGGAGCATATCTACAGATTCAAGCTGTTCAAGCGGTGTTGGTGGTAAACGAGTGTAATCAAACAGAGTTGTACGCCTGAATGGAATGATACACACCTGTTTATAGGTAAGAGTATGTTCAAATCCTGCTTTATCAAGGGTTGGAATTGGTTGCCTTGACATATAAAGTGCATCACCACGTTGGTTCATTATTACCTTGATAGTGTTAGCACTGTGGAAATCAGCTTCATTATCAATACTTCTTACTAAATTAACACAGTTTAACTGTAGATCATTCTCAAATGGCGCTACTGCTGTATCAATCATTTTTGGATGCGTCATTGGCTCGTCACCTTGTACCATAACAATGAGTTCCGCATCAATTTTAGTTACTGCTTCAGCAACTCGGTCACTTGCTCTTTCGTGCGTACTGGCAGTCATGATTACAGGAGCACCAAAGTCTTGTGCTGCTTGTCTGATCTCCTCATCACAAGTAGCTATATAGGTGGCTGCAAGTGATTCGCTCATGGTAACTCGCTTGTAGATATGTTCAATCATGGTGCGGCCTAATAGCTTAGCTAGTGGTTTGCCAGGAAAGCGTGATGAACCCATACGAGCTGGAATTACTGCAATTGTTTTCATTTATAAATGTAAAATTATCTGAGATTTGTCTTTTTTATTTTTTGATAGCTGGTTATCTAATTCAACTCATTTATAATAGAATCTCCATTTTATTTAGAGCTAACTGTTAATTTTGAGTCTAATCCTACCATCTGAGGGACGTCTCTGCGAGAAGAGTATATGTATAAGCTGGTAATTGAACATCTGCCAGTGTACAATTTCGCGCTTTTCCATAACCTGTCCTTATCTATAGTTTTCAATCAAATGATAGACATATTGTTTGCTACTAAGGCAGTTAGAATGAGTGCAGAGGTATGAAGGCACTTTTCTTTCTTCGCCATTATAACGATATCGATCACGTCACCCCAGTCATTTATAAATGGATTGATTCTGGTCATAGCTGTGATGTTGTTATGATTGGTAGTGCACAGTTTAAGAGTGATTATCGTATCGAGTTTTTAAGGAAGCTTGAAGGTGTGCGAGTAGCTCATATCCAGGAGTTATTGCAGCCACTTGAATTTATAAGATGGCGCCTACAAACACTATTATTGATTGGTGGCCTGCGTCGTTCATTTGTAGGCCCATTTATAAGTACATTAGCTAAAATTTATAATGCTAAAAAGCGAGAACTTATCTGGAAAAAGACTGCAGAGCGTTTACTGATTCATAGTTTTGAAGGAATTAATGAAGGTGTAGTAGCGTTTGACTGGATCGAGAGAAACTCAGTCATTAGTATTGAATGGGTTGAAACAGTTATATCAACGGCACACATAAAAGGGTTTCGTGTTGTGTCGTTACCTCATGGTGATAGTCCCCATGCCAACCAGTTGATACGTCGTCGTGAGTGGATTCTAAAACCAGACAACACATTTGCTGCTGCACAGATGTTTGATAAGCTGGTTGTACCAAATGAATTGTGTGCAGGGCGCTTTCGTCCTTTTCTAGAAGATAGGGCGGTTGCTGTTCTTGGTTCGCCTCGCTACTGTGACGAATGGCTAACAAAATTAGCTGAATTTTTACCGGCTTCACCACTACGGCGATCAGATAATAAACTTAAAATCGCAATCTTTTTAAGAAAAAGTAATTTTACGACTTTCTGGGAAGAAATTAGTGAAGTAGTGCAGATGGTCTCTGCTTTTAAAGGGACTGAAATAATTATTAAGCCACATACTCGAAGTGGTTGGAAACAATCTCTGACAAAAGAAGCTGCGCTTCTAAAACTTTCAAATGTAAGTATTGCT
>Ga0265303_10001912_pt1 | contig 12949 bp, 8 predicted proteins | sample Helome_2_FD_192494 | JGI IMG/M metagenome (GOLD analysis project Ga0265303, IMG submission 192494) | Marine sediment microbial communities from subtidal zone of North Sea - Hel_20160317 (Illumina Assembly) | ecosystem: Environmental > Aquatic > Marine > Subtidal zone > Sediment ...
CGAGGACTTCGAAGCCAAGGGGCGCGTGCGCTTCGATCACTTTCAATATGGAGCGCTCAGCGCGCACTTCCTCATCCTCGAGGGGCGCGTCTGGGGTGATCCCTTCAAGCCCAAGGTGGATTTGGCGCTCGACGGTGCGGCGCTCCGGGTCGCGGGATACCCAATTGGCAACGGACGGGCGCTCCTCAAAGGAGGCCCCAACGAGTATACGGCGAACGGCGAGTTTACGGCGCCCGGCGATCGCCGCGCCGAGTTTCAAGCCCGCGTGGCCGCCAATGAGGGCGTCTATCGACTCGATGTCGACGAGGTCGAGCTCGCCGTGGGCGATCTCTCGTGGAGGGGTTCGGTCAACAATGCGACGCTGGACCCCGACAACGGGCTCTCGTTTGACAGGGTCTTGATCGGCAATGGACCGCAGCGTCTCGAAGCCCGGGGCGTGTGGCTTTTCGATGGACCCGACGACATCCGCGCCGACCTCGAGAATTTCGATTTGGCCGTGTTGAAGATTCTCTATCCGCGAACGGCACCAGATTTCACGGGCGGGGTCGACCTTCATTTCGAGTTTCGCGGCGACCTAGATCGAGAGCCGACGATCGTCGCGGAGGGAACCCTCACCGACGCGGTGCTCTGGGATATCTCCCCGGTCAACGCCGCTTATTTGATCAATTACGACAAGGGTCTGCTCGACGCCGATGCGCAGGTCGATTTCGGCGGGCGCGGGAACTTCACGCTGAGCACCACCGGATTCGTGGACCCCATGCCCGGAGGGGTTGCCGAGTCCCTGCGGGAAGGCGTCTACGAGACGACGCTGAGCACCGGAGCGATGGACCTGACGCTGCTCGAGCTGATTCTGGAGGAAGACATGCCCAACGTTCGGGGCTACGCCGATGCCAGCATTCGCTTCTCGGGCCCAATCGACGCACCGGCATTCAAGGGAACCATCAAGATCCCGGGGTTCATCGTCGACCGTTGGGGGCCCGTGGAGCTCGCGTCGGATTTCCGATACGAGTACGGTGCCCTACTCGCCCAAGTTCGCATGGCGGATGACGAAGGCGAGCTGGTCGAAGGCGAAGGCAGCCTGCTCGTCGACTTGGTCAACTTGGCTCAAAACCCGAGCGAGGCTGTGGAAGCACTGGCGACTTCACCGTGGCGAGTTTCGGTGCGCGTGCCGCCGAGGCGGTTGAGCGCGTACCCAAAGAAACTCAGCGAGCTCTTCGTACCCGATGCGGACCGTCTTAGGCTCGCAGCGAGCTTCACGCTCGCAGGCGGCGCATTCCGAACTCGAGGCGATTTCCATTCCAGCATCGATTGGCTCTCGGACTCCTCGGAGGGCCTGTGCGGGAGCGAAGCGCACCCCCGCGCGACGGTCAGAGCGCGACTGGAAAACGGAGTGACCGAGCTGACCATGGACGGAGCCGTGGGAGACGCAAAGGTACTCGACCTGCAGGCCTCTTTGGTGACGCCGCTCGACGATTGGTTGCGAAACGCCGAGATTCCCCCATGGCCGGTTACCCAAATCAGCGCGGACTTCTATGACGCGCCCATGGAGAACTTGCCTTACCTCTGTCGGTACGCCGCGGGCGTCCTTTCGGCACAACTCAAAGCCACGGGCCTCTTCAGCGATGATCCGGAGCTCTCGTTCTCGATGGAGTCCGACGAGCTTCGCGCGCGCCGCCTCGAGCCGGGCCGGCGGGCCGGGATGGTAAATACGATTGTCGAGACGCCACCCTCTATAAACCGCGTTTCCGGCGGGTACCAGGACGGGGTTGGAGCCATCGATATGGACATGCGCTGGTGGAACGGGGGCTCTTCGAAGATTACGGCGAAAGTCCCGCTGATTTGGGACAGCGAACATCCCGTCCCGGAGCTTGCCAAGAAGGGCGACGTGGACGCCAAGGCGAATTTCGACCGTATGCCGCTGCAAGCAGTGCTCGCCTGGATGGCCGGCGTGGTCAACGTCGAAGGAATCCTTCAGGGTAGCGTGACTGCACAAGGCCGCGTGCAGGACCCGAAGCTCGTGGGAAGCGTCGACCTCACCGACGGCCGAGTCAACGTTCGAGCGGTGGGCCAGACGCTCGAGAACGTGGCGGGACGTGCAATTTTTGACGAGGACGGCGTTGCGATCACGGGTCTGAAAGTCACAGACACAAACGGCTCGGCGAAGCTCGACGGCCGCGTTGGGTTCAAGAAGCTGCGCCTCGAGAACGCGGACTTCGTGGTCGAAGCGAAGGATTTCCCTCTGCGCCAAGAGGGCTCAATCATCGCCAGGCTCGCCGGAACCGCTCGGATGAGGGCCAAGTTCGACGACGAGGGCCTCGATGGAGAGGTAAGCCTGCGCAAGCTGGTGCTCGACATCCCGGAAACCTCGGCGACCCCACAAGACCTGGCGCCGCATCCGGAGGTCTTCTTCATCGGCGAAGACGACGAGCCTGTTCGCAAATCTGGCGCGTACTACGTAAATCTGAAGGTGCGCTCCGAGGATCGACTCGTCATCCGGAGCAAAGACCAGGGCTTTTTCGTCGAGGCGACGGCCAACTTGGATACTCGCCTGGCCGAAGAGCTTTCCGTAGAAGGCACGGTGACCCTCCACACCGGCAACTTCAAGGTTTTCGGGAAACGCTTCGAAGTGCGTTCCGGCAACATGATTTTCGACGGCGACCCCGAGATGGACGCCAAAGTCGACCTGGTTGCACGCCACTCACTCCGCGGGAGCAACGATGACGTGACTGTCATCGTCTCTGGTCGCCTCAGCGACCCGACGATCGAGTTCAAGTCGAGTGTCCCCACGACCAGCCAAGCGCAGGTAATCGCCCTGCTCGTCACGGGGACGACGCGTCAACAACGCGGGGTCAACACGTCGACCGCGCAAGCCTCCCAGGACACGACGGACTTCCTGAGCGGCGTGGCGGCCGGTCTGTTCTCTGCTTCCCTACAGTCTCAGTTTGGCGGATTTGCTCCGACGTTTGGCATCACTCAAGGACAAGCCTCCGTCGACGACACCGAGGGTGACACGGCGGTACAAGTCGGTTTCAACGTCGACAGCGTGCTTCCCGACAATGTCCCAATCCGCGGGCTGTACATCGAAGGACAGTTCGTGGCGCGGCGAAGCGAAGGCGGTCCAAACACCACGGCGCAGGCCCAGCGCCCTGGTTTTTTGATCGAGGCTCTTTGGCCACTAAACTTCGTGACGACGGGCACCTTCGCTCCGCCCTCGAACTGGAGCATAGACATCACCTGGGAGCCATGAAGCAAGCATGAGTCGCAAACTATTCGGAACCGATGGCATTCGCGGCCTCGCCAATCGCGGGGACATGACACCGGAGGTCGCATTTCGCATCGGCGCCGCCATTGCGTATCAAGCCGGTAAGCGCGTGAAGCACGTGCCCAGGATTGTCGTCGGAAAGGACACTCGCCTTTCAGGCTATCTCTTTGAGACGGCCGTCGCTTCGGGCATCTGTGCGCTGGGCGGCGAGGTGCTGTTGTCAGGGCCGTTGCCCACGCCCGCCATCGCGCACCTCACGACTAGCATGCGGGCGGATGCGGGAGTGGTCATCAGCGCATCGCACAACCCCTACCAAGACAATGGAATCAAGATCTTCGGGTCAGATGGCTTCAAGCTCCCCGACGAAGTCGAGCTAGAAGTCGAGGCTTTGATTTTCGGTTCAGAGCTCGACAAGAAGCGTCCGACCGGAGTCCGCGTGGGCCGCGCCGAGCGATTGGACGACGCGCCGGGGCGTTACGTCGCCTTCGTCAAAGCGTCCTTCCCCGACGAATTGACCTTGGAAGGCGTGAGGATCGTCGTCGACGCTGCGCACGGCGCCGCGTATCGAACAGCGCCGCTTGTCTTCTCCGAGCTCGGTGCGACGACCCACGCAATCGGAGTGCGACCCAACGGGAAAAACATCAATCACAAGGTCGGTGCGCTGCACCCGGATGCCTGTGCCAAGGAGGTCCGAAAGCGTGGCGCAGATCTCGGCATCGCCCTAGACGGCGACGCCGACCGCATCATCATGATCGACGAGAAAGGCAATCAAATCGACGGGGACGCAATCATGGCTCTGTGCGCGACGCGCATGCTCCGCTCCAAGCGCCTTCGGCGACGGACCCTCGCAACCACGGTCATGAGCAACCTCGGCCTCGAGCGCGCGATCGAAGGGGATGGCGGTAAGCTGCTGCGCTGCAACGTCGGTGACCGCTACGTCGTCGACGCAATGCGGCGACGGGGCCTCAATTTCGGGGGAGAACAATCCGGACATTTGATCTTTCTCGACCACGCGACGACGGGCGATGGCCTGGTGGCAGCCATGCAAGTGCTTGCCATCGTGCTGCGCGAAGGGCGACCGCTGTCCGAGCTCGCCAGCGAAGCGATGCAGCGGGTTCCACAAGTTCTGGTGAACGTCACCCTCCCCGATCGTCGTCCCCTCCAAGAGCTGCCCAAGACCCGTCGAGCAATTGCTCGTGCGGAGAAGTCCCTTGGCAAGAACGGGCGGGTGCTCGTCCGGTGGAGCGGAACCGAGCCCAAGCTTCGCGTCATGATCGAGGGCCCCAAACAGGACCGCATCGAGGCTTTAGCTAACGGCATCGCAGAAGAGGCCAAGAAAGAGTTCACGGCCGCCCGGTAGCCGAGAAATGCCAAAGCGCCGTGTTGCGTCCAGCCGCTCCCCCGGCGTTCCCTGGGTTTGCAATGGGCCGTGGCTAGGGGACCGCGGGCTCGTTGAGCAGGACGGTGATGGCCGACGGCTCGACCTCGAGCACTTCGATGCCGTCGGGCAATCCACGCAGCTCGACAGGCACCGCTACCGCGCCCTTCTTCGTGGATGTCTCGCTCAGGCTCACGATGGCGAGCACCGAGGCCGGATTCAAGGCGTCGACTAGCGCCTCGGGGCCGCGGATGCGGGCGGCAACCGCACGAGGCCGAAGCGCACGAGGAACAACACCCTCGGCGTCGACCCGCAATGGCGAGAGCACGCGAACTTTCAACTTCGCTTGGACCCGCAGGGTCACCAGAACAGTTTGCGTGTCGAAGCTCGTGTTAGCAGGAGCCGCCACGAGTTGAACCTCGCGCTGAACGACGCCTTCTTCGAGGTCCGAAACGTCGATCTGGATCGAGCGAACGGTGCGAATCGAGTTGACGACATCTCGCGGCCCATCGACTTCGACGGCCTCCGGAAACACTTCGGGCTCCCCCGCCCACTCGAGGCCCGAAGCCAGCTTGCCCTCGAGAAACACCTCGACTGGAATGTCGCGGACGGCTCGAGGCATCCATTTGAACACCAAGGATGGCGGCACGACCTGCATGACCGAAACGCCCGTTGGCAAATCGAACATCTCTTTCTCGAAATAGTACCGCGACTCTTCGCGGGACTTGAGCTCCACATCGACCGCAGGCAAGGCTTCCTGGCGAAGTGAATTCAGTCGGGCGCGGCTGCCTTTGAGACGCACTCGTACCCGGTCCGGCGTCTCGGTCACCAGGATCATGTCCTTGGCGTCGGGTGGCGGCCGGACGACGACGTCGACGTAGATGTTTCGCTCCATGTCCTCGGCGCCGTGCACGAGCGAGAACATGAGGATCGCGATGCCGAGCGCGCTGGCTTTGAGGCCGATGTTCTCGGTGACGAAGAGCCGCGCGGCATTTAGCGCTTCGACGATCGCGCTCACCGGGTTTCCTCGGCTTTCTTCACGGTGATGACGGCCTCTGGACTCTGCGAGCGACTGGCCTCGGGAGGCGCCAAGGTCGTGCGCCGATCCGCGGCTTTGCGGCGACTGCGCTTAGGTGCGTAGAAGAGGCCGTAGAGCGCATCCCGCAGGGACCCAACGTCGAGGTTCCGAACGATGTTGCCGTCGAAGCAGAGGGAGATCGCGCCACGCTCTTCACTGACGACTACCACGACCGCATCGGTTTCTTCGGTGATGCCAATGCCAGCGCGGTGGCGCGCACCAAGGGAACGGTCGCCTCCGGCAGAGCCTGCCATGGGCAGGAACACGCCTGCTTGCCAGATGCGACCTTCGCGGATCACGACGGCGCCGTCGTGCATGGGGTTTTCGAAGCTCGGGACGAACACGCTGTGCAGGAGCTCTTTACTAACCGCCGCATCGACCTCGGTACCCCGCTCGATGAATTCGTCGAGCGCGGCGCTGCGCTCGAACGCGACCAAGGCGCCGATGCGCTTCTGTGCGAGCGTTCCAGCGGCTTTGATCACTTCTTCCATCGTTTGCGTCTCCTTGGCGGTACGCTGCCCCCGAAGCAGCGGTCGCCTTCCCATTCGAGCGAGCGCGCGTCGAATGTCGGATTGGAAGATGATGACGACGATGACCGCCAGATAGGCGAGCACCGAGTCTAGAATGGTCGTGACGGTCACCAAGCCGACGCGACGCGCAAACAGGTAGCCGACGAAAACGAGACAGAGTCCAATGGCCACCTGCATCGCGCGGGTTCCACGCAGGATGACCAGGGCCCAGTAGATGAGAACCGCCACGAGGCCAATGTCCAGGACGTCATGAAGCACGTCCCAAGGGCTCCGCTGAAAGAAGCTCGAAAAGCCGGAGCTGAGCTCGCTCAAGACGCTGGAGAGCACCTCGATCACCGGGCGCCTCCTCCGGCTTCGTGAAGGGCCTGCGTCATTCGAATCAGCTGGCGCATCGCAAAGACGTCGTGGACACGTACCGCATCGACTCGTGCTGCCGCGCAGATCGCAACCGCGGCTGCCGTGCCGCCGAGGCGCTTGTCGGCAGGCGGGGGCTCTCCGCCTGGATTAGGCGCAAGCTCGGCGATGAAGGATTTCCGCGAAGGCCCCACTAGTACACGGTATCCGGTCTTTCGGAAACGCCCAAGAGAACTTAGCAGCACGGCCGACTGGGCGGCTGTCTTGGCGAATCCGAGCCCGGGATCGAGCCAGACGGACGCCCGTGGCACCCCGGCACGCTCCACGCGTTCAGCAGCCGCCAGAAGCTCGGCGAGCACGTCCTCGACGACGTCCCCGTAGTCGGTGTTGGGCGAGCGCACTTCGCCTCGGCCGCGATTGTGCATGATGACGTAGTCGGCGCCCTGTGCCGCGGCGGCCTTCGCGAGCGCGGGATCTTCAGCACAACGCACGTCGTTGACGACGCTGGCGCCGGCCGCGAGCGCCGCGGTAGCGACCTCCGGCTTGACGGTATCGATGGAAACGCGCGCCCCGAGCCCTCCCGCCAGAGCTTCGATGACGGGCACGACGCGCCGGATCTCATCGGCGGCCGGCACCTCATCGAAGCCTTCACCATAGGTTCGGCCCGCGGGCCTCGAGGATTCGCCACCGATATCGAGCAGGTCGGCGCCCTCCTGCAGCAACCGCCGGCCGTGATCGATCGCTGCCCGAGGCTCCAGGTACTTGCCCCCGTCGCTGAACGAATCCGGCGTCACATTGAGGACGCCCCACAGCTCGGGCATCAGGACCTCCGTCGTTTACCCGGCGCTCGGGACCTCGCGCGGACGGGGCTGAAAGATGGCGCCCTTTCGCTTCTCTTCGCTTTCGCGGCGCTTTTCTGCGTAGGTCGGCACGCTCACGATGACCGACGGCGGCAATTCGTTGCCGGTCATGATCGCCTCGATCTCTTCGCGACCCAGGGTCTCACGCTCGAGCAGGGCCTCGGCAATCGCATCGAGCTCCTTACGGTGCGCTTCGACGATTGCCCTGGCGCGATCGTACTGGGTGCTGATGATGCTGCGAACCTCGTCGTCGATCTCTTTGGCAGTCTCTTCGGAGTAGTCCTTGTGGTAGGACTGACCGAGGAAGCCCGTCTCCTCCTTCTCGACGTAGGAAAGCGGGCCGAGGGATGCGCTCATGCCCCACTCGGTGACCATCGAGCGGGCGAGCTGGGTGGCCTTCTTGAAATCGTCGGCCGCGCCGGTCGTGAGCTGGCTGAACACCACCTCTTCGGCCAGACGCCCGCCGAGCGCCATGGCGATTCGGTCGAGCACCCAGTCCGCGCTGTAGCTCAGGCGGTCCTCCTCGGGGAGCGCCATCGTGATACCAAGCGCGGGGCCGCGTGGAATGATCGTGACCTTGTGAATGGGGTCGTGATTCGGCAGCTTCCAAGCGACCAGGGTGTGACCAGCTTCGTGGTACGCGGTCGTCTTGCGCTCGTGCTCGCTGATGACCAAGGAGCGGCGCTCGGAGCCCATCATGACCTTGTCTTTTGCCATTTCGAAGTCAGACATGGAGACGACGTCCTTGTCCTGACGGGCGGCGAGGAGCGCGGCCTCGTTGACTAGGTTCTCGAGGTCAGCGCCTGAGAAACCAGGCGAACCGCGTGAGATGATGTCGAGCTGGACGTCGTCGCCGAGAGGCACCTTTCGGGTGTGCACCGCGAGGATGCCCTGACGGCCGTTCAAGTCTGGCCGGGGCACGATGATTCGACGGTCGAAGCGGCCGGGACGAAGGATCGCCGGGTCGAGGACATCGGGCCGGTTGGTCGCCGCGATGATGATGACACCTTCGCTCGATTCGAAACCATCCATTTCGACCAGGAGCTGGTTCAGAGTCTGCTCGCGCTCGTCGTGACCACCGCCCAGGCCAGAGCCCCGATGACGGCCGACGGCGTCGATCTCGTCGATGAAGATGATGCACGGCGCATGCTTTTTGCCCTGCTCGAACAAATCACGAACTCGTGAGGCACCCACGCCGACGAACATCTCGACGAAGTCCGAGCCGGAAATGCTGAAGAATGGAACGCCGGCCTCACCGGCAATGGCGCGCGCTAGAAGCGTTTTACCAGTGCCAGGCGCACCCATGAGCAGGACGCCCTTAGGAATTCGGCCCCCAAGCCGCTGAAACTTCTTTGGGTCTTTCAGGAAGGCAATGATCTCTTCGCAGTCGTCTTTGGCCTCGTCGATGCCGGCAACGTCTTTGAAGGTGACCTTGTTCTGGGATTCGTTGAGTAAGCGCGCGCGCGACTTGCCGAAGCTCATCGCCTTGCCGCCGGACGCCTGAAGCTGCCGCATGAAGAACAGAAGGATGCCAACGAGGAAAATCATCGGAAGCCAGGTCACGAGAATGCTCGTCCACAGGCTGTTTTGATCTTCGGGCAGGTACTCGACGCTCACTTCGTTATCGAGCAGCCGCTGGTTGATTTGCTCGCCCATGATCCCAACGGTGACTTTTTCGTTGCGGACGCCACGCTGACCTTGCGCGCTTTCGTCTGCAGACTTGAGCCAGTAGGTGTACTCGCCACTGTTGTCTTGTGGACGGATTTTGACCTTCTGAACTTTGCCCGCGGAGACGTCGGTGACGAACTCGCTGAACGGAACGCTCCGAGGCTGCTCCTCGCGCGCGACAAAATTGAAGATCACGATGCACATCAGGATCACGAGGACCCAGAAGAGCAGTGTTTTTTGGCTTTGCTTCATATGGTAAGGCGGGACGGGAGGCCGAGCTGTCGAACTAGCTGGGAGCCACAACCCCTACATGTCTTTGTGAGGCCGCAGAGCCCACTTGGCAACCTTCGCCCCCTTTGGCGACGCAAGGGCGGCTCAGGGGCGGTTGCTGCGTGTTCTTCGGTGCTCACGATATTCCAACGAAAGTCCGCCGCTTTGCCGACGGACCGACCAACCTGATCCTAGCAGGACCTCCCCCTGACCTGTAAGAAGTCGGCCCATCTCGACCAGGTGGCTGCGGTTTGGGGTTAGTCCTGTTTCCTGCGCAATCCAGCGCCGTAGCCATCGAATCCGTACGGGCGCGGCGAGCTCGGTCAGGGTCTCGACCGAGATCGTGCGCTCGCCCTGCGGCGGCAGTCGGGGAAGCTGTGCGTCGAGGTAGGCATTGAGCTCGGCGGCCTCTGCGCCGAGCGCGCTGAGGTGTTCGACCAAACGAATATCCTCGGTGAGCAGCACGGGCAAAACCTCGTGGCGAATCCGAACCCGCTCGAAGTCTCGCTGATGATTCGACGGATCCTCGATAAACGGAAGGCCGCGATCGAGAACGTAGGCGCGAAGGTCGGAGCGACGGCAGTCGAGGAGCGGCCGGATCACGCCGTCGGCCCGTCGGGGCTCGATCGCCCCGAGGCCACGAATTCCAGTTCCACGCAAAATCCGAGCGAGCACCGTTTCAGCCTGATCGTCCTGGCTGTGACCCACCGCAATACACGTCGCGTCATGAGACCGGGCGATCTCACGGAGAGCGTGATACCGGAGCTCGCGGGCTCGCCCCTGAAGCGACGCCCCCTGCCTCGGCACCTCGACCTGTGCGCTGTAGAAGGGAACGCCAAGGTCGCTTGCAAGCGCGGACACCTGCTCGACCTCGGACGCGGATTCAGGCCGGAGACCGTGATCGATCGATGCAACGCAGATCGTGATGCCCAGCTCGACGCGCAGGCGATGGAGCACGTGCACCAGGGCGGTTGAATCCGGCCCGCCGGAGCACGCCACCAGGACGTGATCTCCGGGGGAAGCCAAGCCGCGCTCGCGAACGGTACGCCGCACCGTCGAGGTGATCATGGAGGAACGCTAAAACACGCCAGACGCGAGGGAAAGCCGCATCTCGGTTCGGTCGCGGAGGCCACCCATTCGCACGGTTTCGGCGTCTTGCACGGCCCGCCTAGAAAAGGAAAAGGCAGGCGCCGCTACACGAAGGCCCGAACGGGAACGCCGAAGTAGCCCGGGCCCGGCTTCGGCAGTCTCGAGCGCTCTTTGCTCTTTCTCGCTTCGGAGCTGAATCTGCTGCGTGGGCTCCCATCTATCCTGCCGCTCTTTTCGGACGCCCTTCACCGTAAGCAGGATGGCGGGCATCACGCCCGCGAGGCCAACCACGAGCACCGCAACCGAGCCCTTTGAGCGGCCAGGCTTGTCGAGCGCAAAATAACCAGCAAGCGCGCCACCCGCGGCGCCGACGATCGGAAACACCGAAAGAGCCCATGCTTTGTTGAGGCCCGACACGGACGGGATGATGAGCCCGAGCTCGGCGCCGACCAGGCCCAAGCCGATGGTTCCCTTCGGCGTGGCCCGAAGGTCCTCGAAGACCACGTTGGAGTCCTGGGCTTCAGCGGCGCGAGGCGCAGCCGACAGCGAAATCGCCGCGAGTAGTGCCAAAGCACATCCGATTCGTTGCACGTTCAATTCCCCCCCTGCTCCAGAGCCTAGATTACACGCAGGCCGAAACCGCCGCAACCACGCGACATTACGTGGGGAATCATTTGCCTTGAATTCGCCCGATGGCCGCCCAAGAATCCCGCGATGGAGGAGCGCGACTTTCAATCCCTGCTGGTGCAGCAGGACGGCCACATCGTCACCCTAACCTTCAACAAGCCCGAAAAGAAGAACCCGTTGAGCCAGGAGCTGGTCAACGAGCTGCTCTGGGCGCTCGACGACGCGGAGGCCGCCGACGAGGTGCGCGTCATCATTCTGACGGGCGCCGGAAATGCGTTCAGCGCCGGGGCTGACCTCAAGGGCATGACCGCGGAGCGAGGTAAGCTCGAAAAAAAGGGCGAGTTCGACGACCTGCTGCTGCGTTTCGATACGATGAAGAAGCCTATCGTCGCGCGCATTCCGGGATATGTGATGGGTGGCGCGATGGGGATCGTCGCCTGCTGCCACTTCGCGATCGCCTGTGAGAGTGCCCTCCTCGGTACACCGGAGATCAAGCGCGGCCTGTTCCCGATGATGATCATGGCGGTGCTCCAGCGGGTCATCCACTCACGCGAGTTGCTGAAGCTCATGTTGCTCGGCGACAAGATCACGGCGACGAAGGCCAAGGAGATCGGCTTGTTGACCGAGGTCGTGCCCGACGATCAGCTCGACGCCCGAGTCGCCGAGCTTGCGGGCCAGCTCGCCAAGCAGTCGCCGAACGCGATGCGGATGGGCCTCAACGCCTACAACGAGCAACGCAAGATGCCGGTCGAAGATGCGCTGCCGTACCTTCGCGAACAACTGTATGTGGTGCTTGCGAGCGAAGACGCCAAGGAAGGCCTGGCGGCGTTTTTTCAGAAGCGCGAACCGCAGTGGACGGGACGCTAGTCGAGCACGTCTTTCACGAGCAGCTCGACCGAGCGACCGCCCATCCAGTGATCGGGCTGAAACTCGCCCACCAGCTCGAGCTCTTTACGACCTTCGAAGCGGGCGAACATGCTCGGCGCAAATGCGCGAATCGAATCCTGGCCGACGCGCAGCTTGAGCTTTGCGTGAACGCGCCCTTCCCCAACTCCGGTCGCCTCGACGACCTGCGCATCGAGCATGAACGTAGGCGCCGGGTGACCTTCGCCAAATGGCCCAAGGCGCTGCAAATCCTCGACCGTCGGGACTCGGAACGCGCCGCCGAGGGCCACGTCGACGTCCACTTCTCGTGCTTCGGCACCTGCCGCGCCCTGCGTCGCGTGAAGAAAGGAAGCACGAAAGGCGTCGAGGTCGCGCTTCAATAGTGACAGTCCTGCCGCGGCTCGATGCCCGCCCCATCCGCTCAGGTGCGAGGCACAGTCTGCGAGCGCGCGATAAACGTCGATGTTGCCGATCGTCCGAACACTGCCGTGCCCGTGCTCGCCATCCAAGGCGATGGCCACCGCCGGGACCCCGAAGGTATCCACCAGCCGGGCGGCCACGATACCGACGACCCCGCGATGCCAGGACTGGCTCGCGACGACCACGCCTTCCTCGGGCGCCTCTCCGTACAGCTCGCGGACCTGCGCGGACGCCTCCTCGGTCGCCAGCTGGGTGAGCATCTTTCGCTCGTCGTTACGCGCCTCGACCTCCTCCAGCAAGCGCCAGGCCTCCTTCGCGGTCTTCGCAGACAAGAAAAGAAGGGTCAGGTCTGCGGCGCCCAGCCTGCCCGGTGCGTTGAGCCTGGGTGCAAAGCGAAAAGCCACGTCTCGCGCGGTGAGCTGCGCGGACTCGGGAATCTTTGCCGCTTGCCGAAGCGCAGCGAGCGCCGGCCTGCTCTTGGACGAGCCGATCGCCATCAAGCCGGCACGCACGAGACGCCGGTTATCA
>Ga0265303_10001913_pt1 | contig 12942 bp, 10 predicted proteins | sample Helome_2_FD_192494 | JGI IMG/M metagenome (GOLD analysis project Ga0265303, IMG submission 192494) | Marine sediment microbial communities from subtidal zone of North Sea - Hel_20160317 (Illumina Assembly) | ecosystem: Environmental > Aquatic > Marine > Subtidal zone > Sediment ...
CGACTCCGCGTAACCGGGCTCGCAGAATATCCGATGGTGTTTGCCGACGACCTCGTCGAGGGTGTAGCCGAAGATGCGGAGGAAGTTCTCGTTGGCCGTGATCACGATGCCTTCGAGGTCGAACTCGATGATGGCCTGGGCCCGCTGGATGGCGCGGACCATGCCTTCGTATTCGGCGATCTGCAGCTTCGACGCGGTGACATCCGTGGCGAACTTCACCACCCGGACCGGATTACCCTTGTCGTCGAACACCGGATTGTAGGAAGCCCGGAGCCAGATCTCCTTGCCGTCCTTGCCCAGACGCTTGAACTCGGCGCAGTTTAATTCGCCACGTCCCAGCTTGTTCCAGAACTCGGCGTAGTCGTCCGATTCTGCATAGACGGGATCGCAAAACATCCGGTGGTGCTTGCCGGCGACCTCTTCGAGCTTGTACCCGAACAGGTCGAGGAAATTCTGGTTTGCCGACAACACGGTGCCTTCGAGGTCGAACTCGATGATCGCCTGGGCCCGGTCGAGGGCCTGGTAGACGGCCGTGAGGTCGCCGGACGCCATCGTGGGTTTTTGTACTGCCTTCATGATCTGTGCTCCGTGAGAGTGCAATTTGTTGCTGTGCGGGTCGCGAGCAGAAGTTGACCAGACTACCAAACAGTCGCACCCGGTGATAGCTCGGCAATATACTTATCTCTGGCCGCCCGAGACCCGTTTTCCTGGCGGTGAGGTCGTCAGCATGCTGTATCATTAATCGCCCCCGACCCAATGGGACGCCCATGCGGATCAACGAAACGACAGGCCCTGTCAGGATAGCCGATTGGCCGAGTCGGCGGACCGAGCGCTCCCGTGCCGAATCTGGCCCGGCGGGCCTCGGCCGTTTTGGGGCGCGTTTCCTGGATTGCCGGTCCGATCACCTGCATCCGATCAGGCCGGTGCGCTGAGGCGGGTCTTCAATGTCGAATTATGCCGACACGCCAGGAGTCGCCATGCAGGTCAGCCGCGACATCGTCGTGGCCTCGATCCAGGTGGATCTGGACGACGAGGTTCTGGCCCGGTTCCGGGAGGAACTGCTGCGCCGTGTCCAGGAGACCGGATCGCGCGGCGTGATCCTCGACGTCTCCGGTCTCGAGACGCTGGACTCCGAGGAATTTTCTGCCCTCCGCCGCATCATGACGATGATCTCGATCATGGGCGCGCAAGCGGTGCTGGCCGGCCTGCGGCCCGGTGTCGTCTCTGCCCTGATGGAGGCCGGCGCCGATACGGATGGCCTGCGTGCTGCGATCGACCTGGATGCGGCTTTCGCGATGCTCCAGCCTGAGCCTGCAACTGAATCTGAGTCGGCGGCAGAAGACGAAGTGTCGAATGCAGCGGCGAAAGAGGCTGACGCAGATCCGGACGCGCCGGATGATAGACCATGAGCGCCGAACTACACCGACAGATACGCAGCGAGATGGACGTCCGCCAGGCCATCCTCGAGTCGCGGCTGTACTCACAAAACGCTGGTTTTGGCGACACGCCCAGCCGCTTGATTGCGACCGCGGTCTCCGAGCTGACGCGCAACATCCTGAAATACGCGGTCAGCGGCGAGCTCACGCTGCGCCGGGTGACCGCGATGGGTCGCCCCGGGATAGAGATCGAGGTCAAGGACGAGGGTCCCGGGATCGCCGACTGCGAGGCGGCGATGAAAGATCACTTCAGTTCCAGCGGCACCCTGGGGCTGGGTCTGCCGGGCGTGAAACGCATGATGGACGAGTTCTCGCTGGAGTCGGGGCCCGGACAGGGCACGCGGGTAACGGCACGCAAGTGGATATGACGGTGGACAAGGCCCTGGAATACTCGAGCCGGGTCCGACCCTGTTTTGGCGAGCGCGTCAGCGGCGACACGGTCGTCATCCGGCCGCTCGGGCAGGCGCTGTTCGTCGCCATCGTGGACGTGTTGGGCCACGGGCCAGAGGCCCACGAATTGACCCATGTGATCGAGGCCTACCTCGGTCGCTACGGAAACGCGGATGTGTCCGGTGTGATGACACGCCTGCATCAGCACCTGAAGGGTACGCGCGGGGCGGCTGTGGGTCTCTGTGCCTTCGACGAGGCCACCGGGTGTCTCGAGTATGTCGGCGTCGGTAATACCGCCATCCGCCGCTTCGGTAGGTCTGATACGCGGTTGGTGTCGAAGGACGGGGTGGTCGGTCACACAATGCGCTCGCTGCTGCCGCAGACGATGCAGCTCCAGCCCGGGGACCTGATAGTCCTCCATACCGACGGCGTCAGCAGCCGCTTCACGGCGGAAGACTATCCGGGTGCCTTGCACCACTCGCCGGAAGAGGTGACCCGCAACATCGTCCAACGTTACGGCAAGAATCATGATGACGCCGCCTGTATCGCAGTGAGGTACAAGCGATGATCGCGCTCGGCCAGATTAGTCTCCAGCACCGGAGTTCGGTGTACGACGCGCGCAACAAGATCCGCGGCCTCGCCAGCGCGCTCGGCTATGACCCGATCGAGGCGACCCGTTTGGCCACCGCCGTCTCCGAGGCCGCGCGGAAACTCCATCGCCAAAGCGTCGAGCCGCGGATCACTGTCGCACTGGCGATGGACTGCTCGCCGCCGCAATTGGTTCTGGATTTCGAATGCCGGGGGATGATTCCGGAACTCGCCGGCCTGGCCGGGTTCTTCGACGGCCTGCGCCGGCGCCGCGCCAGGGACGACTTGCACAGTGTTCGCGCCCTCAAGCCGCTGCCCAAAGCCGCTTTCCGGGCGACGGATGCTTTCGTGGCCGAACAACGTAATCGGATACAGGCGCTCTCCCGCGAGGAACTGATAGGCGAGATCCAGCAGAAGAACCGGGAGCTTGAGCGCCACAGCGCGGAGCTGGAAGTGACCGTGGCTCAGCGCACCGAGGAGTTGAAGCAGGCGATGGAGTCGGCCGAAGCCGCCAGCCAGGCCAAGAGCGGCTTCCTGGCGAACATGAGTCACGAACTGCGCACGCCGATGAACGCGATCATCGGCTACAGCGAGATGCTGATGGAGGACGCCGAGGACGAAGGCAACGAGGAAGCGGCCGGCGACCTGAAAAAGATCCACGGCGCCGCCACCCATCTGCTGTCGCTGATCAACGACGTGCTCGATCTGGCCAAGATCGAGTCCGGCCGGATGGACCTCTACCTGGAAAGCTTCGAGATCCCGACGATGGTGAAGGACGTGGTCGCGACCATCGACACCCTGGTGAAGAAGAACGGCAACCGGCTAAACGTAGAGATGGACGAATCCATCGGTGCGATGCGGGCCGACGTCACCAAGGTCCGCCAGGGGCTGTTCAACCTCTTGAGCAACGCCGCCAAGTTCACTCACGACGGCGAGATCGGGCTGGTGGTTGCGAGCGAACGGGTCGACGACATGGACTGGATACGCATGTCGGTGTCCGACTCCGGTATCGGGATCCCGCCGGAGAAGATCGACCATGTGTTCGAGGAGTTTTCCCAGGCCGACGAGACCACGACCCGCGACTACGGTGGCACCGGACTCGGTCTGCCGATCAGCCGACGGTTCTGCCAGATGATGGGCGGCGATATTACCGTGGAAAGCGTCGTCGGTGAAGGTTCGACTTTTACCATGCGGTTGCCGCTTGACGTGGAGGCGGCGACCCGGGAAACCGAGGCCGAGGCGCAACCGGCGGTAGTACCAGAACCCGGCGCGGAACCCTTGGTGTTGGTGGTCGATGACGATCCCAATGCGCTCGATCTGCTGGGGCGGACATTACAGGAAGCCGGCATGCGGGTGGTCACCGCCAGCAACGGCCAGGAAGCCGTGAATCTGGCCCGGACCCTCCACCCGGCTGCCATCACCCTGGACGTGCTAATGCCCGGCCGGGACGGGTGGGACGTGCTGCGCGAGCTGAAGGCCGACCCCGTCACCCAGGGAATCCCGGTCATCATGGTGACCATGACCGACGATCGCGGATTGGGCTACGCTCTGGGGGCCACCGAGTTCCTGACCAAGCCGGTCCGGCGTACCCAACTCGTGCAACTGCTGGAACGCTACGCGTCAAATAATGAGGACCGCAGTGCGCTGGTCGTGGACGACAAGCCGGAAAACCGTGAGCTGTTGCGCCGCGCGCTGGAACAGGAAGGCTGGCAGGTAAGCGAGGCCGGTAACGGCAGCGAGGCCCTCGACAAATTGGCCGGGCAGAAGCCGTCGCTGATCCTGCTGGATTTGATGATGCCGGTGATGGACGGCTTCGAATTCGTCGCCGAAATGCACAAGCTGAACCCGTCACCGGACATCCCGATCGTGGTGGTGACCGCCAAGGATCTGGACGATGAGGATCGCAAACGCCTCAACGGAGGCGTGGCGGGTTTGATCGAAAAAAGCGGTCTCGACCGGGAATCGCTGCTGGCGCAACTCCGCGAGCAGGTGGCGGCGGCCCGTTAGCCCGTCAATCTGGACAGGCTGTCCTCGACAGGCCTCAGATCCTGATCAACGCACGGTGGCCAGGGGGGAATAGCCCATCCCGTCCGGTTCCCGGCCAGCACGCAGGGTACGCACGATTTCTCCGCTCGCCAGATCGACTTCGGTGATCACGTCGGCGTTGGCATGGGCGACGAAGGCGCGTCCACCGGTGCTGTCGACGACCACGCCGATCGGTACCGAGCTGTCGCCGAAACGGTCTCCGAACAGGCGCTCCTCGACATCCATGCTCTTGAGGTCGAAGGCCACGGTGCGGACTTCGTCCAGGCTGTCGGTGTCATAGATCACCAGGTCTCCGGCCCGCGCCCGGGTAACGAGCACCTGGCCTCGCGGCGTGGCGGTAGCACGGATAGGAAAGCCTGCCGAGGGGATCTCCTTCACCGCCTTCAAGGTCTTCGTGTCGAGGACTGTCAGGGTGTCGGCACCGCGGTTGGTCACCCAGATCTGTGACCCGGATACCGCCACGCCCTCGGCCCCTTCGCCGGTCGCGATGTTCTTCTCGCGCTCGCCGTTCTCGAGATCGAGCACGGTCAGCGAGCCCGAGCCGATATTGGTGAGATAGGCGCGCCGTGCTTCGCGATCGAGCGCGACCATATGGGAGATCTCCTGGTCGGTATCGATGGTCTGCACGACCTCACCCGTCTCGACATCGACCACGATCAGGGCCTTGTCGTCTTCGGCCGTCACCGCCACCCGCGTCTCGTCGATCCATTCAATACCGTGGGGACTCCGATAGTCACCAAGCTCGATGGTCTTGACCACCGCGGCGGCCCGGATATCGATCAGCGTCAGGCTGCGGCCGTCCGCGTTTTTTACGCCGTAGTTGGTCACCAGCGCGAGGCGTCCGTCCGGAGAGATGCCGACTTCATGCGGACCGTCCCCGGTCGGCAAGGTGGCGACGACCCGACCGCTGGCGAGATCGATCAGCGACGCCGTGGCTTCCGCCTTGTTGGCGACGACGAGGGTTGCGGCTTGCGCGGCAGTACCGGCCACGATCAGGCCGAGCAGAGCAGGGAACAGCGTGGTCAAACGGAGAGGACGGATACGGGATGGCATGGCGGCTCCGATCTGAGTGGGAGGGACAGTCTATCTGTTTCTTTCGTCGCGTTCGTGCGCCGATGGTTCAATCGAGACGGGAGCTGCGTCGACTAGCCGAGGCGTCTGTCGCGCCCCCGCATGGTCGCCTCGGTGGTCGAATTGACCACGGTCTTCACCACCGCGTAGAGACCCCAGAGGATCGCGACCGGGATGACCAGCGTCTGCAACAGGAATACCACGATGAGGCGGACGACATTGTCGACGGTATCGCCGGCATTGCGTTTGAGCGTTTCAAATTGTTCCACCAGGTCGAGGCGCTGAGCGGCACCCTTCATCTGGTCCCAGTACTGTTCCAGCATGCCTTTCTCGGATGGCGTTTCGGCTGTGTCGGCGTCCGGGGGCGAGGACAAGTTCGGCGTCATCGACCGGATCGATGTGGTGGCATCGCTCAGGGCCAGCTCGCTGGCGGTGTAATCCTGCTCGAGGAAAAGGCGGAACACCACGTCGGTTCCCAGACTCGCCAGCGGGATGGCGAAACGGGCCATCAGCAGCAGGATAAGCAGCCCGTTCAGCCAGGGCCGGGACGACCGGCGCCGCCAGTACCAGACCGCCCAGATCAGCAGGAGTCCAGTCAGCAGCACCTTGATCAACAGGTGTTGGCCGATGACCAGCAACACCTGCTGTACACCGAAGGATACCGTCGCCAGCAGCATCAGGTCCGAGAATTGCTCGACCAGGTCGTTGATCGGATCCAGCACCTGGCCGACGCTGAAGGTGGCGCTCATGCCGACGCCGGCAGTGACTTCGGTGCCCTGGGCCAGTGAGATCGCCGAGTTGAGTCCCCGCGCCGTGGCAAACGTGACGAATGCACGGGCCAGGCCGGCTTCAAGGCTGTCGCTCGCCTTCTGATCGATCGGCGATATCCAGGCGCAGACCACCAGCGCCAGGATCAGGCCGCCGACCATGATCCGGCTCGAGGCGCTCGATGATTCCGTTGTTCCGATGAGTCTGTCCCGTCTGCCCGGTCAGGACCGGAGCGTGTCCATGTCGATCACGAAGCGGTAGCGGACGTCGCCGCGCTGCATGCGTTCATAAGCCTGGTTGATGTTCCTGATATCCAGCATCTCGATATCACAGACGATGCCGTGTTCGGCGCAAAAATCCAGCATCTCCTGGGTCTCCGGCAGACCGCCGATCAGCGAGCCGGCGAGCTTGCGGCGGCCAAAGATCAGCGCGCCACCGTCCACCGGCGGATCGACCGGTTCGGGCATGCCGACCATGATGTGGGTGCCGTCGCGTTTCAGCGCGGCCAGGTAGGGATTGATGTCGTGCGCGACCGGTACGGTGTCGAGGATGAAGTCGAAGCTGGCGGCGGTAGCGCTCATCTGATCGGCGTCGGTCGAGATCACCACGTGATGGGCGCCGTGGTCTTTGGCTTCGGCCATCTTGGATTGCGAGCGGGTAAACAGCGTGACCTCGGCACCCAGCGCGCGGGCGAACTTGACGCCCATGTGGCCCAGCCCGCCCATACCGACGACGCCGACCCGATGGCCAGGCCCGACGCCAAAATACTTGAGCGGTGAGTAGGTGGTGATGCCGGCGCACAACAGCGGCGCGGCCGCGGCCGGATCCAGCACCTCGGGCATCCGCAGCACGAAGCGATCGCTGACCACGATATGCTCGGAATAGCCGCCATAGGTGCGCGTACCGTCGTGGCGGTCCTCACCGTTGTAGGTGACGGTAAAACCCTGTTCGCAATACTGCTCGAGTCCCTGCTCGCAGGAACCGCAGGTCCGGCAGGAATCGACCAGACAGCCGACCCCGACCCGGTCGCCCGGCTTGAACGCTTGTACCGCGTCACCGACGGCCGTGACCCGGCCGACGATCTCGTGACCCGGGACCACCGGGTAGACGGTGTTGCCCCAGTCGTTGTGGACAAAGTGAATGTCGGTGTGACAGATACCGCAAAACTCGATTTCGATGACGACATCATCCGCGCGTGGCTGGCGTCGCTCGATCGCGAACGGCGCCACGCCGGAGGTCGTGGATTGAGCGCCGTAGGCGCGGATTTTGGACATGTCGCTGGCCCTTTGAACGTAAGCTGATTGCTGATTATGCCACTGGGGCCCGGGCTGGCACGTCGGAGAGCGGCGGCAGAGACGTACTCGGCGCGTCTCTGATACCCATCACTCAGCTAACCGTGCCGATCCGGAATAAAGGGTATAGCCAGAGAGGCGGCTTCTGTTACTCCGCTTTGTTTCCCGCCAGCAGGCTGAGCTTGCGGTTGTAGAGATCCTTTTCTTCCGGCTCTCTGGCGTACTCGAGCGCCAGTTCGAAATCCTTCCGCGCCCGGTCTGGCTCGCCCATTGCAAGCTCTGTCAGGCCCAACAGCTGGTAGAACTCATGTTCCGTTGGCTGGATGCGGACGGCACGCCGGAGTGCATCCCGGGCCTCGGGATACTCGCCATCAGCATAGTGCTGCCTGGCGCGAGCATAGAGGTAGAACGGATTCCTGCGCCGGAAGGCATCAGCTTGCTGGTTGTAATAGGCGGCCAGCTCGGCCTTACCCTGCTGTTCGTACAGGTGCGCCAGGTTGTTGACGGCGAGCAAATTGTCCCGGCCGTAAGACAGGGCCGTGAGGAAAGCCGACTCGGCATAGTCCGGGTAACCGGAGCGCGAGTACACCACCCCCAGATTCGTCCACATATAGCCCGCCCTGGGTGCCAGTTTGAGCGCCAGCTTCTGGTGCGCCAGCGCCTTGCCCGGCTCCTGCTGCAGTAACCAGTGGACGCTCATGTTGTTGTGGTACTGGGCCAGCGCGGCCTGGTCTGAAATCCGCTTGCGGCGGTATGCCTGGTTGAAATGGGTGATGTCGAAATCGACGATCTGGTCATCGAAGACCTGGTACTTCACCAGCACGTTGATATGCCGGCTGGAGATATACAGCTGGCCACGGTTGTCCCAGGTCGCGGGAGTTTCGACCTCCTGAAAGTAGGCTCGCAGACCGACCTCGCGAGCCATGGCGATAAACAGGTTGGTGAAGGACATGCAATTACCTTCCCGGGCGTGAAAGGTCTCAATGGCAGTGTAGGTCCTTACCCTGTTGTATCGGAGGCGAGCCCCGCCGTCGTCGAACAGGGCCTGCAAGAGCAATTTCGTCTTGCGCCAGTCGTGGGCATTTTCGGGAACTCTCTCGGCGAGAAAGGCACGCATCTCGTCATCCAGGGCGAGGACGTCCACCCTGGGTTCTGGCACCGCGACTCCCGGTGGCCCGCTCAGGAGAGCTTCGCGGTCCATCGCAATCCGGCCCCCGGGATGCATCCCGGCAGTGGTGCAGCCGGCCAGCAGCAATGACAGGATCCCTGCCATGACTACCTGCGTATACCTCATCATCCGAACCTCGGCGGTTTGCGTCACCTATAAACCTACGACCAATTTAGGTGACTTGTGGTTCCAGCGCCATGCCAGACGTCGGGCCGACACATCGACACGTCGATATCTGCGCCAGGAACCGCAGACGCGGAAACGGTGTCAGGGCGTATGGCGGGGCTGGCAACACAGTCGATGTACGTCCCGCCGGACCGCCGGCCGGCTGCTCGAGGGCGCTATCGTTGGATGCCGGGCGGATTGCTCTCCGATCCTTGCTGCGCTACGTTCTTTATTCATCCGCCCCGTGGTTGGCAGTCCCTGCGGCGGTGGCAGGCCCCGTCCCGGCAAGGATCCGATGAAAAACAGCGACAAGGGTTTCGATTACGACTGGATCATCATCGGTTCGGGCTTCGGCGGCAGCGTCTCCGCGCTGCGTCTGGCGGAGAAGGGATACAAGGTCGCGGTGCTCGAGCGTGGGCGCCGGTTTGCCGATGACGGCTTCGCCAAATCCACCTGGGATCTGCGCAACTGGCTGTGGGCGCCGAAGCTCGGCCTGCGCGGCATCTTCCGGCTGACGCCGTTCAAGGACGTATTCATAGCAAGTGGCGCCGGTGTCGGCGGCGGCAGCCTGGTCTATGCCAACACGCTGTACCGGGCGGCGCCGGCGTTTTTTGACAATCCACAATGGGCCGGTTTGGCCGACTGGGCCACCGCGCTTTCACCTCACTATGATGTCGCCGAGCGGATGCTCGGCGTCAAGCAGGTGCCGTTCGAGAGCGACGGCCAGCGTCTGCTCAAGCAGGTCGCTGACGGGATGGGCGTGTCGGAGACGTTCCGGCAAACGCCCTGCGGCGTGTTCTTTGGCGAACCGGACAAGGAGGTGCCAGATCCCTATTTCGGGGGCGAGGGTCCGGCGCGTACCGGTTGTACCCGCTGTGGCGCCTGCATGATCGGCTGCCGGGTCGGGGCCAAAAATACGCTGGTCAAGAACTACCTGTGGTTCGCCGAGAAGCGCGGCGTGGAGATCATCGCCGAGCGCGAGGCGAGCGACGTCCGTCCGCTGGGCGCGACGGATGGCGCCGACGGGTATGTGGTCAGTACGCAGCATCCAGGCGCGTGGTGGCGCAAGCGGCGCAGAGATTTCACCGCCCGGGGCGTGATCTTCGCGGCCGGCGCGCTGGGCACCAACCAGTTGCTCGCCAACTGCAAGCATGCCGGATCATTGCCAAAGGTCAGCGATCGGCTCGGCAGTCTGGTGCGCACCAACAGCGAGTCGGTCCTCGCGGTCACGCTGCCGACGGACGCGGAGCTCGAGCCGTGGCGGGATGTCGCGATCAGCGGCAGCATCCACCCGGAGCGCGATACCCATATCGAGTTTGTCACCTATGGGGAGCACGGTGACGCGATGAACCTGCTGTTCACGCGGATGGTCGGCGACGGCACCCGGTTGACGCGTCCGCTGAAGCTCCTCGGCGCGATCGTCCGCCACCCGATCAAGTTTCTGAAGACCCTGTGGCCCTTCGGCTGGTCGCGCCGTTCCGTGATGTTCCTGGTGATGCAGAGCCTCGACAACGCCATCTCTTTCACCGCCAGGCCACGGTGGTTTGGCTCGGGGGTCAGGCTCTCGACCCGGCAGGATCCCGAGAAGCCAAACCCGACCTTTATCCCGGCGGGCAACCGGGCGGCCCAGTGGCTGGAGACCCATACCGACGGCGTCGCCCAGGGCATGATTCTCGAGGCGCTGGCCAATATCCCGACCACGGCGCACATCCTCGGCGGTGCGCCGATTGGCCAGGATGCCGACGGCGGCGTCGTCGACAAACAAAACCGGGTGTTCGGCTATCAGAACCTGCTGGTGTGTGACGGTTCGGCGATGCCCGCGAACCCGGGCGTTAATCCGTCGCTGACGATCACCGCGATCACCGAGCATGCGATGAGCAAGATCCCCGCCAAGGGGGAGGTATCGGTATGAGCGAGATTATCGAGCGCATGGCGTCTACGCTCGCGGCACAGCGCGCGGCATTCGCGAAACACCCCTACCCGAGTCGGAAGGAGCGTCAGTTCAAACTGAATGCGCTCAAAGACGTACTACAGAATTGGCAGGGACGGATGATGCGCGCGGTGAACGCCGACTTTGGCACCCGCTCGGCGACCGAGACGCGTCTGATCGAGGTGCTCGGCCCGACGCTGGAGGCCAACCACGCGATCAGGCAGCTCGGCCGCTGGATGCGGCCGCGGCGACGTCATACCGAACTGCTGTTCGCCACCAATCGCGCCTGGGTCGAGTACCAGCCAAAGGGCGTGGTGGGCATCATCGTGCCGTGGAACTTCCCGGTCTATCTCGGACTCGGACCGCTGATCGCGGCGCTGGCGGCCGGCAACCGGGCGATGATCAAGATGTCGGAGTTCACACCGCAGACCACCGAGGTCGTCTCAGGGATGCTTGCCGACGCCTTCCACGAGGATGAGGTCGCGGTGTTTGGCGGCGAGGTGGAGGAGGCCCGCGCATTCGGCGCATTGCCGTTTGATCATCTCGTGTTTACCGGATCACCGGCGGTGGGTCGCCACGTGATGCGCGCCGCCGCTGAGAACCTTGTCCCGGTGACGCTTGAGCTCGGCGGCAAGTCGCCGGCGCTGGTGGCGCCGGGCGCGGATCTGGCCGATGCGGCCAAACGTATCACTCACGGCAAGGCATTCAATGCCGGTCAGGTGTGTCTTTCCCCCGACTACGCGATGGTTCAGCGGGGCTCGGTCGAGACTTTTACCGAGGCGGTGAGCAAAGCGTTCCGGCGCATGTACGCACAGGTCCAGGGCAATGCCGATTACACCAGCATCATCACCGATCGCCACGCCGAACGGCTGCGCGGGCTGATCGCCGACGCCGAGACCAAGGGCGGCCGGACTGTGATGGCCGGCGACCCGGGCCACGGGCGGCAGCTACCGCTGACCATCGTCAACGAAGTCCGCGACGATATGGGTCTTGCGGAGGAGGAGATCTTCGGTCCGATCCTGCCGGTCATCCCCTACGACACCATCGAGGACGCATTCGCCTATATCAATGCGCGCCCGCGGCCGCTGGCCATCTACGCGTTTGGCGTCGAAGGCGAAGCACTCGAGGCGCTGAAAAGACAGACCCACTCGGGCGGCATATCGCTCAATGACTGGGGCTGGCATGCCTTCCAGCATGACCTGCCGTTTGGCGGCATCGGCAACTCGGGCATGGGTTCGTATCACGGCGAGGAAGGCTTCCGCGAGTTGTCCCACGCCAAGGCGATGTTCCGTCGCCACCGTTTCTTCCCGACCGGGATGCTGTATCCACCCTATGGTGGATGGCTGCAGCGCCTGGCGATGCGGCTCTATCTGAAAGACCCACAGGACTAGACACCCGCGGACCGTTTACCGATTACCATCGGTTATCCGGTCCAGTGCCGCCGCGCCGGCAGAGACAGGTAACTGTCCCCGCATTGGCCTGTCCCCGCATTGGCAAATAACAGACCGCCTCGCCGATCAAATGGTAAGGCCCGCCCGATACGGGCCGACCTCTCGCTTACTGCTCCGCCATGGCCTCCTCGAGCATCTTCGTGAGCCCCTCGAGACTGTAGCTGTAGGGCTGGTCGGCGTTGAGCTGGGCGACCCGCGTCAGTGCGGCCCGGATGGTTGCTTCGGCCTCTTCCTGATCGGGCGCCACCATGTAACGTGTTCTGGGTTTGTCGGCGAACAACGCATGCAGCGTGGCCTCGGCCACTTCGTCGGGCTCCTTGAGGCTCGCATTACGTTCCCTCATCTTATTCAGCTGCTCTTGTTCTTCCGCGGTCAGGTCGCCGGCCTCGGCGGATGTCTTGCCCATGGCATGCAAGACGACCTTTTCCCGGATTTTCGATTTGAAGCCACCGGGCTCGATCACGCTGACGAGCACCCCGGACTCGGCCAACTCAGCGGCCAGCGCGTCGGTATAGGCCTCGATAGCGAACTTGCTCATACTGTAGGTGCCGCTGCGCCTCCCCGAGATAAAGCCCGAGATCGAGCCGATGGTGGTGGTGCGACCCTTGTTCTCGGCGAGCAGCGGCGTAAACGCCTT
>Ga0265303_10001914_pt1 | contig 12938 bp, 13 predicted proteins | sample Helome_2_FD_192494 | JGI IMG/M metagenome (GOLD analysis project Ga0265303, IMG submission 192494) | Marine sediment microbial communities from subtidal zone of North Sea - Hel_20160317 (Illumina Assembly) | ecosystem: Environmental > Aquatic > Marine > Subtidal zone > Sediment ...
CATCAGATTGGCGAACAAGGTCAGGTCAGCAGTCTTTCCGGTAGCGGGGCGCGGAACCCGATTTCTGCCGGCAACAAAAGCGAGCCCGAAAGAGATGCTGCCAATTGTCGACAAGCCTCTCATCCAGTATGCGGTGGAGGAGGCTGTTGATGCCGGTGCGACCAAGCTGATTTTCATTACCGGTAGCTCTAAACGCGCCATCGAGGATCATTTCGATAGCGATCCAGAACTTGAGCGGGCGCTATCCGATAGCGGCAAGGACGACTTACTCCGATCAATTCGCGACATCGTGCCCAAAGGCGTGTCGTGTATTTATATTCGCCAGGGAGAGCCGCTCGGACTCGGTCATGCCGTTTTGTGCGCCAAATCGGCTGTCGGCAATGAACCATTTTTCATCCATCTTGCGGATGACCTGATTGCGGGAGAGCCGCCGTGCCTCGCGCAAATGGCAGCAGAATATGCGCGTCATAGTGGCAGCGTGATCGCTGTGGAGACCGTGCCGCAGGAAGATACATCCAGCTACGGGATTGTTGCCGTAGATGACGAGTCGCGAATTACTCAGATTGTCGAGAAACCGGACCCGACAGCGGCGCCGTCAAACTCCGCTGTTGTCGGACGGTATCTGCTTGCGCCGGAGATTTTTGACAAACTCGAGACAACCGGACGCGGTGCCGGTGGTGAGATCCAACTTACCGACGCCATTGCCGACTTGTTATCGGAATCGGCTGTATACGCCTATTCATTCAGAGGTCAGCGGTTCGACTGTGGCAGCAAACTGGGATACCTGAAGGCCACAGTAGCCTATGGGCTGAGTCACCCCGACACAGGCGACGAATTTCGCGCACATTTGCGTGACACCCTATGCGACTAGCGGTCTGGAGGGCTGTACTGACCACCGCCCTGCGATTAAGCTCGAGTACTACCTCCCCCGGGATACCTCCAATGAGAAGACTGTTTGCGGCTTGCGTATTGCTATTTTCAATATCGGTCAATGCTCAGGATCGATACCTTGTTGATTGGGATGCCGTTGGCGAGGAGACCCTGCTACATCTTTCCGAACTCGTGAAGATCGATACGAGTAACCCGCCGGGTAACGAATCCAGTGCTGCCAAATACGTCAAAGCAATACTCGCGGCGGAGGGCATTGAGTCACAACTGTATGCACTGGACCCGGATCGCGCGAACCTGGTTGCGCGGATCAAGGGAAATGGTTCCAAACGCCCGATCCTCATCATGGGGCACACGGACGTCGTCGGTGTACAGGCAGAGCGCTGGACCGAGGGACCATTTAGCGGCCTGCGCAAAGACGGCTGGGTTTATGGTCGCGGCACGCTGGACGACAAAGACTCAGTGGCCGCCGGCATGATGGTAATGATCATGCTGAAACGCTATGGCGTCGAACTGGATCGAGACATCATTTTCCTGGCCGAATCGGGCGAAGAGGGAACACCGGATGTCGGCATAAATTTCATGGTCGAAAAGCACTGGGATGCAATTGACGCGGAGTACTGCCTTGCTGAAGGCGGCAGCGGAATTCTCGAGGATCAGGGCGTAACAGTGGTAGGTGTGCAAACGACGGAGAAGATGCCTCGACGCGTGACCCTGATCGCGCGTGGCACGGCGGGGCACGGGTCCGTCCCACGCACGGACAATGCCGTTGCAGCGATTGCCCGCGCTGTAGCACGGGCGGACGCATGGCACACCGAAATGCGCCTGAACGGAACGACTGAAGCTTACTTCGATCGTCTGGCGACTGTCTCAGAACCGGAAGACGCTTTCCGTTACCAGAACGTCGATAACCCGGAAGAGTCCGACGCGATCCAGCAACATTTCCTCGAGAATTTCCCGTACCACTATTCGGTTTTGCGGACCTCTGTTGTGCCGACGATTATCGATGGCGGATTTCGTAAGAACGTCATCCCGTCCGAGGCGACCGCGATGCTCGATATTCGCATGCTTCCCGACGAAAACGTGGAGACCTTCTACGCACAACTGGCCGCAGTGATCGATGACCCGAACGTGGAAATCGTTCCGGAGAATATTTACCGTCCGGCGGCGCCCCCTTCCGGACTCGACAATGCAATGTTCGAGAGCATCGAACGCGTAGCGGGTGAAATCTATCCGGATGCCATCGTTCTTCCCACAATGTCCACCGGTGCGACGGACATGGCGCAGGTGCGCGCCAAAGGCGTTCCGGCGTACGGAATCGGCCCTATTCGTAGTATTGCGGAGCTGAATAGCGGCAACGGTGCGCACAGTGATAACGAGCGAGTATCCGAGGATGCGATGAAGGACTTTCTTCGATTTCTCTGGATGACCGTAATTGACATCTCTGCAAGCAAACGATGAGCCAGCTCGATCTCGTCGTTTTCGACATGATTGGAACGACCATTCAAGCCAGCGAAAAGATTCCGCAGGCATTCGTATCGGCTTTTGCGGGCGAGGGTGTCCAGCTGACTTCCACAGATGTGTCTTCAGTTCGTGGTAAGTCAAAGCGCGAGGCTATTCAGGAGCTCCTGTTAAAGCACGCCGGGGACAAATTTGCAGAGCACCGTTCCGATGTCGTCTATGCAGCGTTCAAGGCCCAACTGCTCGAGTGTTATCGTCAAGGACCTGTCAGCGCAATTGATGGCGCGGAAGAAACCTTTGACTGGTGTCGTAGTCACTCGATTCGAACGTCACTGACCACGGGCTTCGATCACGAGCTCGCGGCCGTTCTCATTGATAAACTGGGCTGGCTGGAATTGGTCGACGCCCTTGTGTGCAACGATGATGTCTCAGCGGGCCGGCCGGCTCCGGATCTGATACTGGCAGCGATGAGTCGTTTAAAGCTGGCTGACGTCGCCCGAGTCGCGAGTGTTGGTGACACGGTTTCTGATCTTGAGGCCGGCGCCAATGCCGGGACCCGATGGAACATCGGAGTGTTGTCCGGCGCGCATTCCAAAGAGCAGCTTTCGGCCGCGCCTCATACCGCACTGATCGACAGTGTCGCGAATTTGCCGGAGTTATTTTGCTAGCTGCTCGACGACATTACGTGGAAATACCACGAATAGAATGCGACCCAGACGCCAACGTGCAAAACCCGCAATGTACGTATACCAACAAACCGGTTTAGCGCTCTGCTTGCGGCCGCTGAGACGACCGTTACGATGACGAAACGCATCAATCTCGCCGGTATGCTGATCAGCAGGAAGATGAACAGGCCGTAACCCAGTTGCGCAGCCTCAAGGGCATATAGCTTGTACGGCGTACCAACAAGAGGGCCGATGAATAGCGCCACCAGGCCGCTATTTTGCAGTTGTTCCCGCACGTTATTCAGCATGTCCTCATTGACTGCCGGGATTGTCAGAAACACCGCGCGCAGTTGATCTGCATTGACAAGCCCCACATACCAGGTGAGTGCACCGCCGATCAATGCCCCCAGGAGCGCCCATAGGCACGCCCACATCGCGCGCTTGAAATTACGTAGCGCAATCCAACTGAGTAGGACGTCAGGGACAATAAAGAAGAGTGTCGCTTCAGCCAGACCCCATAGCGCGGCGAGTGCGTTAGTTCGGCTGAGTTTCATTGCCCGCGGCGAGCTCCTGCAGTCCTCTCGCAACCCGGTTGTAGATAGTCAACGTTGTTAGTAGAGCGACAACCAATAATGCGGCATTTGCCCACCAGCCAAGGTCCATCCCGAGACCGAGTAACAGGCCAAACAACCCAAAGACAAAGGCCCGATCGCTTTTTCCCATGGGGCCGTCGTAACGTCGACTGGCACCTACCTGGACCGACACTACACCGGCCATTTCTGTAAGCAGTGACAGGATTACGATAACGACCACGAGCATTGGTGATACACCTGCCACCATGGCGAAAGGCAGATACAGGGCGGCGTCAGCGGCAACGTCGCTCAGTTCGTTGAGAAACCCCCCGAGTTCGCTTTGCATGCCGTGTTCTCTCGCCAACATGCCATCGATGGCATTCAGCGCCATTCGCAGGAACAGCCAAATCGGTATCAGCAGTGCTGCCCAGCGAGCTGCCGGGTTGAGTGCGAACAAGGCGCCGACAACGATTGAGATCAGCAGTGCGATCACAGTAACCTGGTTGGCAGTGACTCCGGCGTTTGCGAGCGCGCGGCAGCCGGGCCGTAACAGGTTCTGGAACGCGGGTTTTAGATCGTAGATTGTCATTGTTGGGGTTCCCCCAATTCGGCGACAGCATCCTGCAGGTCCTCGCAGATGGCGATAACCGATTCGGATGACTTGTCGAGATGCGAGTAGCTTTTCGGCTTGCCAATGCGCAAGCTAAGTTTATGTGGCCGTGGAAAGGCCTTTCCTTTTGGCCAGGCCTTCGTGCCACCGTCGAGATAACAAGGAACGACAGCCAGGTCCGTGCCAACCACAAGGCGCCCGATTCCGGAACGGAACCGACCCATTTCGCCGGTCGTCGTGCGGGTACCCTCGGGAAAAATTATCAGGACATTTCCCTCGTTCTTTAGCAGTTCGGAGCACACGGTAAGGCTCTCCGCACCCTTGGCCTTGCGATCGAATGGCAAGGCATTAATCAAAATAGCCGAGATAGCGCTGCGTGGAAGGCTCGAGAAGAAATAGTCTGCTGCTGCCGCGGGAAAAGTCCGATGAATTTGTCGCAGCGGCACCGAACACAGCATGCACAAGGTGTCGAGGTGACTCGTGTGATTGCACACCAAAATAAAAGAGCCGGTCGCAGGAAGATTGGGCCGACCGTCGATGCGCATGCGATGGTAGGCACGCATCCAGCCACGTAACAGCATCGCGACGACGGAGCGAATCGCGTACATGAACATGTACGGTTCACGTGGGAAGTTGCGCAGATGCTCCGACATCGTTTCATCGATGTCAGGTGACGGGTGATATTCCCATTCGGTCACGAAACAGGCACCTCACGTATTCCGTGAATCCAGCGAATGACGTGAAAGAAAATTGGCGCAACGAAGATCATGCTGTCAATCCTGTCCAGTATGCCGCCATGGCCCTTGATCACGACGCCCATATCCTTGATACCAAGGTCACGTTTGATGTAGCTAATGACCAGGTCGCCGAGCTGGCCACCAACACCAACGACCAATCCCGTAACCACCAGGTGCCAGGGCTCGAAGTGTGGGAACGAAAACCACAGCAGCCAGGGAATACCCAACGAGATAATGATCGCGCCCACAGATCCTTCAATGGTCTTATTCGGGCTGATGTTTTCCCGCAGCTTGTGCTTGCCGAACAGCTTGCCGCAGGTAAATGCCGCTATGTCGTTAATCTCCACCGCAAAAATCAGGTAGAGGATGTAACCGTAGGCATACGTTGTATTTGCCAGGAATCCAAGATGGCTGAACATCCAGCCGAAATACATGAACCCCACGATCGCCAGGGCAATTTGCTGCAACTGACCCTGGGCACGGTTGCGGAAAATTGGCACCAGGAGAATTGCGCCAACAACAAAGGCCGGCAGCGCCATGAAGAATCCGTACCAGCCGTCATAGCCAAGGCGCGGATCCGGGACATACGATGCGACACCGAGCAGGATAATGCCGAGGTAAACAAGGCCGGTCATCCACCAATCATTGTAGAGTCCTGTTGCGCGGGCGAACTCCTTGAAACCGACTATCGCGAGTAGCGTAACGCCTGCAATCACGGCGGTGCGTCCCAGGAAGATGGTGCCGATGACGATCGGTACCATGACAAGCCAGCCGCGGTAGGTATTCCACACGCCAGCCACATTTTTTCCAGATATGCGGAGTATTGTGATCATCACGCCGGCGAACACGAGCAGGCCGCCAATGATCTTTAGGTAGGTCAGGAAGACCTCACTCTGCAACGCGGTTTCAATAGTCATGTCTTATTTCCCCATCAGGTACATGCCGCCAACGAGCAGCGCCATGCCGGCGATATTCACAATCTTGATTGGGGTTCCATACGCATACAGAGCGATCAGGGCCGCCCAGATAAACGTAGATGCGTAGATCGGGTATAGGACGGTCAGAGAGCCACCTTTCTTGAATGCGGCGACAAACAGGACCATGACGGCGACGTAGCAGACCACGCCAGCGAGGAGGCGCGGGTTAACGATGTAGCTGCTAATCGTGCCACCCGCCGCGTCGGCGCCGGATTTGTACAAGTACTGGCCTGCGGCGCCAAATAAGGCCGCAGCAAGAAACATGACAATCGATATAGCGGGTGTAGACATAACCGGGCACCTCTGACCGAACTGAGCAACAGGATAGATAGTCTCCCCGGCAAACGCGAGAATCCTGAGGATGGCCTGACGATTTGCTGATGACTGTTAGTTTCCACGATAGAAATAGCGCCCCGCGAAGCCTCTAATGTAGCAATCCGTATCGGGACGAAGTCCCGGCTGAATTGGAGGCTCAACCATGTTGGACAAAGTATCGGATCTGGCAGGTCCGGGAATCAGCACTTACGAAAAAGTCGCAGAAATCCTGCCGCAAAATTACGAGTCATTACTGGGTCGCAAGGACACTCAGAAAGCCATTTACGATGTGAAGGAGTACATCGAAAAAGGGCTCGCCAGGGAACTCAACCTAATGCTCGTGCAGGTGCCTTTGATCGTTGAGGTGGCATCTGGAATGAACGATATGCTTGATCGTGATGGCTCACGTACGCCTGTCGAGTTTAATTGTGGCCTGGGAATCGATGAACCCGTTCGTGCTTCGATCGTGCAAGCAGCGACCAAGTGGAAACGCTGGGCACTGCAACAGTTTGAATGCGATGTTCATGAAGGTATTAACACGGACATGCGCGCCGTCAGGAAGGATTATTTTCTCGACCACGACCACAGCAGCTATGTCGATCAATGGGACTGGGAACAAGTCATCACTGAAGAGGACCGTACCCTCGAGTATCTGACGACTGTCGTGCAGAAAATCTGGAAGGTTATTGTCGGTGCCGAGAAAATGGTCATGGACAAATACCCGGCGTTGCAGGACCCACGGTTTCCACCATTACCCGAGGAGCTGCACTTCATCCACGCCGAAGAGATCCTGGCGAAGTATCCCGATCTGCCAAGAAAGGATAGGGAGACCAAGATCATCGAAGAATACGGCGCGGTGTTTATCTATGGCATTGGCTGGGTTCTCGAGGACGGCTATCCGCATGAAATGCGTGCAGCCGATTACGATGACTGGGTAACGCCGACCATCGAGAAAGATGGCAAATTGATGCACGGCCTGAACGGCGACATCCTGGTGTACAACCACCTGACTAAAAGACGCCACGAACTCACGTCGATGGGCATCAGGGTGACACCGGAAACGCTAAAGGAGCAGATGACGATTGCTGAGCGCGAGGACGAATTGTCTCAACCGTATCACCAGATGATTCTCAACAACGAGATTCCGCTATCGATCGGCGGTGGGATCGGCCAGTCACGCGTTCAGATGCTGCTGCTCAGGAAGGCACATCTTGGCGAAGTCAGCACGACCGTATGGCCGCCGCAGCTTCATGAGATCTGTGAAGACCACAATATCCACGTACTGAAATAAGCAACGAGGCAATAAAAAAGCCCTCCGAAAAGGAGGGCTTTTGAAAGAAAAACCCTCCATTCGGAGGGCTTTTGAAAGAAAAACCCTCCATTCGGAGGGCTTTTTGGTATTTGGCTCCCCGACGCGGACTCGAACCACGGACATTCTGATTAACAGTCAGACGCTCTACCAACTGAGCTATCGGGGAATAGCGTTGCACCTTGAGGTGCGGGGCGGGATTTTGGTGCAGCACCCGCATGAAGTCAAGCGGACACGGCCCGTTTTATGCGTGCGACGGACTCCTGCAGCTCCTCCATTGAACACGCAAACGACAGGCGAATGTACCCAGGGGCACCAAAAGCGCTGCCTGGCACGACCGCCACGTTGGCCTCGTTGATCAGTAGTTCGGTCAGCGCAAGGTCATCAGCGAGGCCCAGCGAGGCTAAAGCGCCGGATACGCGAGGAAATGCATAGAACGTGCCTTCCCCGGCACGACACTCGAAGCCGGGAATATCGTTGAGGGCAGCGACCAGGTAGTCGTGCCGTTCCTTGTAAGCTGCGGCCATTTTCGCGACCACCACCTGGTCGCCCTCCAGCGCCGCCCTTGCTGCCTCCTGAGACACGCTGCAGGCATTCGACGTGCTCTGGCTCTGTACCGTGGACATCGCTTTGATCAGCACCTCAGGGCCCGCACCGTAGCCAATTCGCCAGCCAGTCATCGCGTAGGCCTTCGACACGCCATTGATGGTGATCGTCCTGTCGTACAGGGAAGGACAGGCATGGGCGAAACTAACGAATGCTTCTTTGGCCCAGTGGATTGGCTCATAGATTTCGTCGGACGCGATGACGACCTGCGGGTACTTTTGCAGAACGGTTTCAAAGGCCTGCAATTCGTCCCGCGTGTAACATGCGCCCGTGGGGTTCGACGGGCTATTTAGAATCAGCAAGCGCGTGCGGTCTGTCAGGGCATCTTTCAATTGAGCCGGCGTGACCTTGAAATCCTCGTCAATGCCGGTCTCAATAAATACCGGCTCACCGTCGGCAAGCAGCACCATGTCCGGATAGGAAACCCAGTAAGGAGCGGGGATGATCACCTCGTCGCCTTGACTCAGGACTGCCAGGCACAGGTTGAAAAGGGCCTGCTTGGCACCCGACGTGACCAGGATCTGCACCGGATCGTATGCGAGGTCGTTGTCGCGCCGAAGCTTGTTCTGGATGGCGGCCTTGAGTTCGGCAGTGCCATCTATTGGCGTGTACTTCGTTGCTCCGGCCTGGATTGCCTTGATCGCAGCCTCCTTGATCGGCTGTGGCGTATCGAAGTCGGGTTCGCCGGTCCCCAGGCTGATGATGTCACGACCCTCGGCCTTGAGCCGGGTAGCCAGTGCAAGAACGGCACCGGTCGGCGAGGGCTTGACCCGCGCCATACGTTTTGAAACTGATAAACTCACTCGCTTGCCTCCGCGCAGCTGACATCCATGGTACGTGAAACAACACATCTGCCCAAGAAGACCAAAGAGTCCGATCGCGACCGCCTGAAACTGGTATCCGGTTTCAGTCCCGCAGGTGATCAGGGGCCCGCAATTGATGGTCTGGTCGAAGGACTGGGCGACGGCCTTGCCCGTCAGACCCTGCTCGGCGTCACCGGCTCGGGCAAGACATTTACCATAGCGAGCGTGATCGAGCGAACCCAACGCCCGGCCATAATCCTCGCGCCAAACAAGACGCTTGCCGCGCAACTGTACGGCGAGATGCGGGAGTTTTTTCCGAAGAACGCTGTCGAGTATTTCGTTTCGTACTACGACTATTACCAACCTGAGGCGTACGTCCCGAGTTCGGATACCTATATCGAAAAAGACGCGTCCATCAATCAGCACATTGAGCAGATGCGGCTCTCGGCCACCAAGGCTCTGCTTGAGCGCTCGGATGCGATTATCGTCGCGACAGTGTCTTCAATTTACGGCCTTGGTGATCCTGAAGCGTACTTCAGCATGGTGCTGCACCTGGATCGCGGCGACCGGATCGATCAGCGCACACTCCTGAGGCGACTCGCAGAGCTTCAATATCAGCGTAACGAACTGGACTTGTCGCAAGGCACGTATCGTGTGCGAGGCGATGTTATTGATATATTCCCGGCGGAGTCGGAACGCGATGCGGTGCGCATTGAGCTGTTTGACGACGAAATCGAGTCACTGTCGTATTTCGATCCACTCACGGGTGAAGTGTCGGCCCGTGTGCCACGGCTGACGATCTTCCCCAAAACGCACTACGTTACTCCTCGCGAAAAACTGGTGGCCGCTTGCGAGGAAATCAAGGTCGAGCTGAAGGACCGACTTGAGTACCTCCGAAATAACGAAAAACTATTGGAAGCTCAACGACTTGAGCAGCGAACCTTATTTGATTTAGAGATGATAAAGGAGCTCGGCTACTGTGCCGGGATCGAGAACTACTCGCGCTACCTGTCTGGCCGGGACGAGGGTGAGCCTCCGCCATGCCTGTTCGATTACCTTCCTGACAACGCCATCCTGATTATCGATGAGAGCCACGTGACCGTGCCGCAGCTTGGCGCCATGTACAAAGGCGATCGCTCACGTAAGGAGACGCTCGTTGAATTCGGTTTCCGGCTACCGTCCGCGCTGGACAACAGACCCTTAAGATTTGATGAGTTCGAGGGCCTGGCGCCACAGACCATTTACACCTCGGCCACGCCTGGCAACTACGAGCACGAACACACAGACAACACCGTGGAACAGCTGGTTCGACCGACAGGGCTCGTCGATCCGGCGATGGATATCCGGCCCGCCAAAACGCAGGTGGACGATGTGCTTTCCGAGATTACCAAGCGGGTGGCCAGGGATGAGCGTGTCCTGATCACCACTCTGACCAAGCGTATGGCCGAGGACCTCACGGACTACCTGCAGGAGCACGGCAAGCGCGTGCGTTACCTGCATTCCGATATTGGGACTGTTGAGCGTACGGAGATCATTCGCGATCTGCGCCTGGGCGCATTTGACGTACTCGTCGGCATCAACCTGTTACGGGAAGGCCTGGACATGCCCGAGGTCTCATTGGTGGCCATTCTCGATGCAGACAAGGAAGGATTTCTGCGCTCGGAACGCTCGCTCATTCAAACGATTGGGCGCGCGGCAAGACATCTTCATGGCACCGCAATTCTATACGCCGACAGGATGACCGGTTCCATGCAGCGAGCGATCGAGGAAACCACGCGCCGACGGGACCGACAACTCGCGCACAACAAAAAACACGGGATTACCCCGGCAACGATAGTGAAGCAGGTCTCCGATATCATGGAGGCTGCGTACCCGGTGCCGGGCCGGCGCAAGCGTCGCGTCGCCGAAGACGGGGCCCACTACGACCAGATGACGCCCGAACAACTTATGAAGCGGGCGGCCAAGCTGGAAAAGAAGATGTTCAAGCACGCCCGCGACCTCGAATTCGAGGATGCTGCAAGACTGCGCGACGAGATTCGCTATATCCGCGAGGAGGGGCTTGGACTGTCCGATCGCAAGGCCGGATAATGGGTCTTGCGTGTCGCCTAAGGCTTGAGTATCGTATGCGCCCCTCGCGTGCAGGTGACACTTTTTTGGGGTGATTAGCTCAGGGGTAGAGCGCCACGTTGACATCGTGGAGGTCGGTGGTTCGAGACCACCATCACCCACCAATTCGCGAATTGCTACCGGCCGTTGTGAATCTGCAACAAAATGCCTGATTTTTTCGGAAAAACAGCCGTTTCCACGGTTGTTTCTTGCTATGCGGCTATATAGAATCGCTTTCCCGCACTTGCTGCGGCGCCTATGGGCGTCCAGACCGTGCCGGGACCTGTTTTAGCACTGGAGGATTTTAGGATCGCAGCCACAAAGCGCGTACGACGTAATGAGGAAATTGATGCCCAGGAAGTCCGGGTAATTGACGCAGAAGGTGAACAAGCCGGCGTAATGCCGCTGACCGACGCAATCGAGCTTGCCAAGGGTGTCTCACTGGATCTTGTCGAGGTTTCACCGAATGCTGAGCCACCGGTCTGCCGGATTATGGATTTCGGCAAGTACCTCTTCGAGCAGAACAAGAAAGCTCAGACGTCCAAGCGCAAGCAGAAACAGGTTCATGTAAAAGAGATTAAGTTTCGGCCTGGAACGGACGAAGGTGACTACCAGGTCAAGCTGCGTAAGCTAGTGGAGTTCCTCGAATACGGGGACAAGACCAAGGTCACATTGAGATTCAGAGGTCGGGAGATGGCGCACCAGGAACTGGGCGCGAAGCTACTGGCCAGGGTCCGAAGTGACCTGGAAGAATATGGCACCGTCGAGCAGATGCCGCAGATGGAAGGTCGGCAGATGATCATGGTGATAGCACCGAAGAAGCATTAAGTAATCGCTCTATGTGGAACACGACAACTGCATAGAGCTTGTATCCCGCCTGCATCGGCCGCACCGCGGTACGTAGCATGGCCAAAAAGTGGAGAAGACAATGTCGAAAATGAAAACCAACCGGGGCGCGGCCAAGCGCTTCCGGAGAACGGCTAAGGGCGGCTTCAAAAGAGCTTCGTCCCACCTCAATCACATCCTTACCAAGAAAAAGTCAAAGCGTAAGCGCCAGCTTGGCATGACCAAGCAAATTGCAGATGCCGACCAGAAGAGCGTGCGCCGCATGCTCCCTTACAGCTAAGAGGGGATTGAGAGATGGCTAGAGTAAAGCGTGGCGTTGTAGCGAAAGCGCGCCATAAAAAAGTCCTTAGCAAAGCGAAAGGTTATTACGGCGCACGCAGCAAGCTGTACAAGACCGCTAAACAGGCCGTTATCAAGGCCGGCCAGTATGCCTATCGTGACCGCCGTCAACGCAAGCGACAGTTTCGTGCGTTGTGGATCGCGCGCATTAACGCGGCCTCACGTCTGCACGGTTTGTCGTACAGTCGACTGATCAACGGTCTCAACCTGGCCAACATCGAGGTTGATCGTAAGGTCCTGGCAGATATCGCTGTACACGACCCGGAAGGATTTGGCGCAATCGCCGAGCAAGCCAAGGCCAGCCTGGCAGAGAGCAGCTAAGGAACCGTTGGTGGCGCGGTTTTGCCGCGCCGTTACGGGGCGATTCTCATGCGGGAACTGAGCGAGCTGGTCGAGACTGCAACGTCGGAAATCGACGCTGCGAGTGACCTGGCCGCGCTGGATGCGGTACGGGTAAAATACCTTGGCAAGAAAGGCGAGCTGACGTCACGCCTGAAATCGCTTAGTGAGCTGTCAGCCGAAGAACGCCCCGCGGCCGGCCAGGAAATCAACCAGGCCAAGCAGGCACTTCAGGCGCGTATCAATGAGCGCCGCGAAGCACTCGATTCGGCTGCCCTGGAAGCCAAGCTCGCCCGTGACGCTGTCGACGTTACGCTTCCCGGACGCGGTGCATCGATTGGTGGGCGGCATCCGGTGTCGAGAGC
>Ga0265303_10001915_pt1 | contig 12935 bp, 10 predicted proteins | sample Helome_2_FD_192494 | JGI IMG/M metagenome (GOLD analysis project Ga0265303, IMG submission 192494) | Marine sediment microbial communities from subtidal zone of North Sea - Hel_20160317 (Illumina Assembly) | ecosystem: Environmental > Aquatic > Marine > Subtidal zone > Sediment ...
GGGCTCGATCTACTGGCACATGGTGTCGAAGCTGATGCTGGCCGTAGAAGAGAACTTCTTCTCAGCCATTGATCGAGGGGCTGATGAAACCGTTATTCGGCGGCTCGGAGACCTCTATTACCGTGTCCGTAATGGTATTGGTTTCAACAAAACTCCCGACGACTATGGCGCCTTTCCAGCCGACCCCTATTCGCATACGCCGGAACATGGCGGCGCTAAACAACCGGGAATGACCGGACAGGTCAAAGAAGAATTGCTGTGCCGATTCGCCGAACTGGGCGTACGAGTAAATGATGGCGTGGTACGTTTCCAGCCGCAGCTGTTGCGGACACGAGAATTTCTCACCGAACCGCGGGAATTCTGTTTTCTTGATGTCAACGGCGACTGGCAGACCCTTGACATTCCCAGTGCAGGGCTTGCATTCACGTGGTGCCAGGTGCCTGTCATCTATTTACTCGATGACAATGCCGAGCCGTCGCTAACGATAACTCGTGACGACGGCGCCGAGGATCAGACAACAGACCTTGTTCTCTCTTCCGCAGACAGTGAGAAGCTGTTTCAGCGCAGCGGCCGCATCCGACAGATAAGCGCTTCTCTGCGGCCAGACATGCTATTCGCCGAATAAGTCATTCAAGGAACACCCATGTCAAATCCATACCAAAGGAAAATGTCTTTGGCCGGAATCGATATCTCCGGCCTTTCCGTTGAGGACCTTCGCGCACTGGCGCGCAAGATCCTCGAGGCGAAGATCCACGGAATCTGTTTTAGCCCGTATGTCGAAGGACAAGGGCCCGGAACACAACTCGGCGAAACTCAGATTCGAGAGCGACTCGCGTTCATTCAACCAAGCGTTAATTGGATACGTAGTTTTTCCTGTACTGAAGGCAACGAATTCATTCCGGCCATCGCCAAGGACTATGGGCTTGGCACTATGGTCGGTGTCTGGCTCGGTGACGACCTTGAGAAAAACGAGATCGAATTGGCGAACGGGATCGAGATCGCCAATGCCGGGCATGCGGACATACTGGCGATTGGTAACGAGGTGCTGCTTCGCGGTGACCTGACAGAGGGTCAGCTCATCGCATACATTAATCGTGCGAAGGAGGCGGTGGCTGAGGTCGATGTTGGCTACGTGGATGCGTACTTCGAGTTTAATGCGCATCCGCGTATATCGTCAGCATGCGATGTCATTCTCGCAAACTGTTACCCGTTCTGGGAGGGCTGCCCCGCCGAGCACGCTCTGCTGTACATGAAGGAGATGTACCGTAGCGCGCAACGGGCAGCGAATGGCAAGAAAGTGATCATCAGCGAAACGGGCTGGCCAAATATCGGCACGCCGACAGACGGTGCCATTCCTTCCCTGGAGAACGCGATTAAGTATTTTGTTGATACGCAGCGTTGGGCGAAGGAAGACGATATCGAGATCTTCTACTTCTCCTCGTTTGACGAAGCCTGGAAAGTCGACGCGGAAGGTGACGTTGGTGCTTACTGGGGCCTTTGGGACAAGGACGGAAAGCCGAAGTATGTTTGAAGAACTCAGGATGAACCTGGAGTACGGCAATGCTATTTGCTACTCCGGCTATCGTGAAGGTCAGTACCCGGGTGGCTCCTATCCGTCCTACGATGAGATCAGGCAAGATCTGCTGATCCTGGCTGAGAACTGGAAGTACCTGAGGCTTTACGATTGCACCCAGCATGCAGAAACAGTGCTGCGAGTCATCGCAAATGAATCACTGCATTTCAAAGTCATGCTGGGCGTCGATATGGCTGCCGAAATGAGCAACCCGCATTGCCCTTGGGGCGCCGATTTCAGCGATGAGACGCTTGAGGCAAATCGCAAGGCCAATAATGAGCAGATCGAGAAAGCGATCGTCCTGGCAAACCGTTACCCGGACATTGTATTTTCAGTGTCGGTCGGCAACGAGGCCAGCGTCGAATGGACCGACCACATGGTTCCGGTCGATAGCCTGGTTGCCCATGTGCTCAACATGAAGAACTCTGTAAGTCAGCCCATCACCTTTTGTGAGAATTACGTTCCCTGGACCTACAAACTGGAACCGCTGGCGGAGGTACTCGATTTCATCTCGATTCACACCTACCCGGCGTGGGAATACCGAACTGTGGAAGACGCGCTCGAGTACACGAGGCAAAACTATCATTCGGTCGTCGATCATTACCCTGGCAAACCGGTTGCCATTACTGAAGCCGGTTGGACGACGGCATCCAACGGTCGCGGCATCGAACCGTGGAATGCCTCCGAGGAATTGCAGGCAAAGTACTACGAAGAACTGGTCGCGTGGACCACGGACGAGAGAATCCTCACCTTTGTTTTCGAGGCTTTTGACGAGCCGTGGAAAGGCTCCCCCGATCCGCTGGAGCCGGAAAAGCACTGGGGCCTGTTTAATCTGGACCGAACGCCGAAGCGCGTCATGCAAGAGCGCTACGCTCACATGTTGCCCTGACGGGTCGCCTGGACTGCCGTGGCAGACAATCAACTTCCCTTGAAGTTCGTTTGACAGCGCTGTCAAACAAATTGTAGTCTGTGTTCGTATGCGAACAAGCAATGCAGATCACACCGAGATTCTCCGCAGTGCCTAAGGCGACCATCTTCGACGTCGCCAAACTGGCCGGCGTATCGATAAAGACGGTATCTCGCGTGACGAACCGCGAACCCAATGTGCGCGCGACGACGAAGGAACGTGTCGACAAGGCAATCGCGGAGCTCAAGTACCGTCCTGATCAGTCTGCGCGAAATCTCGCCAGTCATCGCTCCAACCTGATAGGCCTTGTATATGATGACCCCGGGGCATATGAACTGCCCAGCGCCGGCTATATTATCAATATGCAACAGGGCGCTCTGGAGGCTTGCAGGTCCGCTCGATCTGAATTGCTGATCCATCCCTGCAACTACCGGGACCAGAATGTAGTTACAGGGCTCGAGTCACTTATTGAAGAGACGCGCCCGACCGGAATCATCCTGGCTGCACCGCTATCGAACATGCCGAAAATTGTTCGGGCAATTGAGGCAACGGGCACTAAACTGGTACGCGTCTCCCCGGGCACCACGAATGGCAAGCATCTCGCCGTCGCGACAAACGACCGTGAAGTCTCTGCAGAGATGACCCGTTACCTGGCCTCACTGGGACACGAGAGAGTTGCTTTCATCACCGGGCACCCAAGCCACAAGGCTGTCGCCAAGCGTCTTCTCGGCTACAAGGACGGACTGCGGGACAGTGGATTAGCATTTGTCGAAGAACTGGTTGCGGCCGGCGACAACTCGTTCGGTTCGGGTGAATCTTGCGCCGAGCAGTTACTCGACCTGGAGCAACCACCGACCGCGATTTTTGCTGCCAACGACGACATGGCTGTCGGCGTTATTCGTGTCGCAGATCGTCGCGGGATCTCAGTCCCGCGACAACTGTCTGTGGCCGGTTTCGACGACATCACCCTCGCCAGGCAAATATTTCCGACATTGACCACGATAAGGCAGCCGCTGACTGAGATGGCCGAGTGCGCAGCCAAACTTTTGATCCAGAACAAGAGCGGGGAAGCGCCTGCACCAGGCACCGAGATCGTGCCCGCGACATTGCAAATCCGCGAATCAACGGGACCGGCCCCGGAATAAGCCTGAGTCAGCGACGATCGATAGTCCTGATTGAATGCGAGTCCCCCCCCTATAATCGGATGCTATCGGGATCCAATCAGGTCTGTGGCTGACTGCGCAACCACAATCGGGTATTCGTGTCTCGGTCGTCGCGACGCTGACGCACCCGGTCATCGGCAATGATCGGCATAGCAATGAACCCGCCAACCGTACGCATCCCGCGCAAGCTGAACGTGAAGGTATCACGTGATGATTTGGAATTGTCCAACATGGTCTTGACTCCATAGCGAAACATCTTGGCATGCCGACCGCTGGTCGACGCATGCAAGATAGGCATCTCGACACACGGCTACAAACGAAAAATACTCAAGATTGAGTTTAGAAAAACTCAACTGGAATCAGAGAAGTTCTGCAATATCCAGTCACGCAGGCGCAGCACGTTCCTGTCCCCGGCCCTGTCGTCTTTGCAAACGAGGTAGTAGCTGACGTCGGCGACGAACTCCTGCTTGAATAGCCGTACGATACTCCCTTCTTCGAACCACAGATTTCCCATTGGCACGGGAACCAAGGCCGCGCCAATACCACGCTGCGCGGCCCGGAGTACTGCGATTGTGGAATCGAGGCGGATGATCTTGTTGGTCTCGGGAAGTTCAATGTCCGCCGCTTTCGCCCAGGCTGACCAGGCTTTAGGGTGCGTATCGTGCACGATCATCGGAAAGTCGCTGACGACTTTCTTGTTTTTGATTTTCAGACCTTTCTTGAATTGCGGTGAGCCGGCCGGAATCATACGCAGCGGGAAGAGCAGGTTCGACGACATGTCTGATGGCGGCGCGCGGAAAAGTCGAATCGACAAATCGGCATCCGACGGGTGTTTCTCTGTGCTTTCATCGCTCGTACCGACCTTAATGTCAATGTCCGCGTGGGTTGCAGTGAATTCGCTGAGACGCGGGACGAAATATTCGCTACCGAAGAACGGTTGCACGGAGATCCGCACGGAACCGCTTGCGGCACCCTCCTTATAGCGGGCTACAACCGTGTCCAGTTGCTCAATGAGCGGTCCAACTTCCTCGTAGAGCGATCTACCCGTGTCCGTTAGCTTCAACTCGCGGCTACCGCGCTCGAACAACTGCTGATCCAGTTCCTCCTCGAGACCCTTGATCTGGTGACTCACAGCCGACGGGGTGATGAAGGTTTCTTCGCCTGCCGCACGAAAACTTTCGTAACGGGCCGCGATACAGAATGTTCTCAGTCCGCGTAAGGAGATCCTGGGTTTGGCGCTCATAGTCGGTTGTCAAAGATCGCCAGAGTAGACTCTGACATAGTCAACTTCCATCGTCACCGGAAACACGGTTGCAATGGACATCGCCAGCAGCGGCACGAGCCGGGCTGGATCATCTGAGTGACATCTCATTACTGTCCCGATTGCCGCTGCATGACCAGCTTCGGCGTTCTATCGACGTTAAACACTCCCCAGTGTTTCTCGGCGCCCAGAGGCTTGTCCGGATCGCCTTTCCAGGGCTCGTCGAATGCCTCGAAGAAAAAGACCGTCGTATTCGTTTGCTCGGCCCACTCATAGAGCTCACTGAAGTAACGCGCCTGGTCGCCTACATTGGCACGTTCGCCGAACTCCTCGGCAATAGACGCCCAACCCGCTTCGAGAATAGCGATCGGCTTGTCGGGGAGCGCCGAGTGCACGCCGCGGACATTTTCGACCGTGTAAGAGAAACCGTCATCAATGCCCTTCTCTTCCCAGAGCGCATAGGTATGCACACCGAGGAAATCGACCTCAGCCGCCAGGGGTGCACCATCTCGAATCCACCATTCGTAGTTTTCTGCAACCGTTACCGGTTGCTCGATTGCGTCCTTCACTGTACGGACGTAAGTGATGACCTTTTCCAGCGGCACCATGTGATCGTTCCATTCCACGAGCGCCTCGTTACCGACATTCACGGCAATCACGATATCTTCGAACTGCCGCGCGAGTTCTATACCGCGTTCGACCTCTGCCACATTCTTGAGCGTGTTGGCGGCAAGTTCGTCATCAGGAATAGGCTCGTCCAGCCAGGGACATCCCTCATGGTTGCTGAATTCGGCGCGCAACCAGATTCCGAGCAGGACCTTGATCGGCAGCCCGTGCTCGTGAATCAGCCTCAGCGTAGCCTCGGTGTTCTCGCCTGTGTCGTACATTCGGATAAGCCCGAAGTCGTGCTCGGCGAGGATCTGCAGATCCTCGAGGATTTCGGCATCGGCAGGATTCACCGCTCCGTCACCGCGGTCCGGATGCTGGCCCTCACGGAATCCCGAATAGGCGATCGCCATAACTTCGCCCGACAGCAGACCTGTCGCTTGCTGCGCGAACTCGCGAGGCTTCGCATCGTCCCCTGCGGTGACAAGAAACGGTATATTCGCGTGCGCTGCGTGCCCCGCGTCGTCATACGCGTAAGCGAACAGCCGATATTTTCCGGGTTCCGGCACTGTGATTGATGTCGACGCTGCGCCCGGATCTGCAATCAGACCGTCGAGACTGGCTATCGCCTCTTCAAAGTCGCCGCCCGTCTCAGATGTATCGCTTTCCGGTTTGAGTTCCCAGTCGTAACGCAACACATCGTCATCGGGGTCGACGACATCGAATTTGGCCTGGTAGGCCTGGCCAGCGACCAGCATGACGCTCTGACTGGCGACATTATTTTCCAGTGACAGCGAGCGCACGTGCGGCGACCGATTCTCGGGCCAGGCGCCGTTCCAGATGTAGTGCATGACATCCACGGTCTCGGTTTCTTCGCCGGCCTCGGTAAACATGCCAAACCAGGTTGGGGTGCGTTCCTGTTTCTGGCCCCACAGGAAAACGTAAGAACCAAGCAGCTGCCCTTCGAATGTCGAAAGGACGTCCTGGTAGCCACGAAGAAAGACGCCCGCTTTCTCGCTGCTCGTGTTTTCCGTAGGTGCTCCCCAGTCCGTTTCGTCCATTTCCCAGTAACCGAGTGCGCCCCACTCCGTCACCATGAACGGGCGATCGTAGCCAGTGTCGGCTATCTTTTCAGTCAATGAAAATAAGCCTCCGTAGAGTTGGAAGCTGACGAAATCGATATTAGGCGCGCGAGTTTCGATATCGGCGATCACGTCTTCGCTGAAACCCGATACCGTCGTCGTTGTCGGATGGTTCGGGTCCAGCTCGTGAATCATGGCGGCTACATCGTTAACGGCATCATAGACGCGTGCGTCGGTGTAGTGATGATTCAGTTCGTTGCCAATGATCCAGACTAGTAACGCAGGGTGGTCCCGATACTTGAGGACCTCCTCGCGAAACTGTTCGAGTTGGGCTGCCACCGCCACGGTGTCGCCATAATCGAAGCCCCAGCGCTCTGCCTGCATCGGCAGGCAAAGTGCGACTGTCACACCGTGCTCGTGAGCCGAGTCAAGAAGGTCCTGAACGTCCTGGTACTCAGCCGTAACCGTCCAGTTCCTGATCGAATTGCCACCGTGCGACGCGAATCGTTCGATGTCGTCGATCGCCATACCTGCGCCCTTGATCGTGTAGGGCGAGCCATCGCGCATGAGCTGGTAGCCGGAGGCGGTCTTGACGATCTCAACATTGACCGCCGATTGATCGGTCGTGTTCGTGCAGGCCGCCACAGTGCAGGCAATGATGACGAGTTTAAGAACCGATTTCACTTCATCTCCTTACGAGCATCGTCTCGAGCTCTTCGAGCGAGTGCCCCCGGGTCTCCGGCAGGATACGCATGACGAAAACGAGACCGACGACGGCAATTAAGCCATAGATCAGGAATGTTACCGAGTTGCCAAGATTTTCGAGTTGCCATGGGAAAAGCAACGTCACGAGGAACGCGACGGCGGAATTAATTAGTCCTACGAAGGAAATAGCCATTCCGCGTACATTGTTGGGAAACAACTCGGAGAAAAGTACCCACATAATCGGGCCTATCGAGATCGCGAAACTGGCCACAAACCCCAGGATAGCGAACAGTATCAGCATCGGATTCATGTCAATGGCGCTGCTGACCAGCGCCGACTCGTGTTGCTTGTAGGTATCCTCGCCCACGGCCGCCAACACGGCCTCGCGATACTCGACATCGCTTTCATAGCTCATGTCGACAATCGTCGCAATCTGAACTCGATCAATGTCTTCCGGGAGGTCGTATATCGCTGCACTATCCAGCTTGTACGTCGCCGCCCCGAATCCATAGGACAGGGTCAGCATGCAGACAGCGATGCCAGTCAGCCCAAAGCCAAGTAGCGGTCGCCGCCCGAGCTTGTCGATCAAGGCCATCGCGGCAATCGTGAATGCGAGATTGACCAGGCCCACGAGCACCGCCTGCATGAACGCCGCATTGGTGCCGATGCCCGATTGTTCGAAAATCATCGGTGAATAGAAAAACACCGAGTTGATGCCTGTGATCTGTTGCAGAATGCCGACCGAAACGCCGATCGTCAGAACGAGTTTCATCGAAGGATGGAACAGGGCTTTGAGGCTGACGCCGCCCAACTCCGCCTCCGCCTCGATGCTTTGGTGCACAGACCTGATGTCTTCCGCCGCCTGCTCGGCACCGCTGACTTTTTCCAGGACTTCGAGCGCCTCGTCTTCACGACCACGCAGCGCAAGCCAGCGTGGGCTCTCCGGCACGACGAACAGCGCGAAGAAATACAGGATCGCGGGCAAGGTCTCGACGCCGAGCATCCAGCGCCAGTTCCACTCGGCGAGCCGCAGCGATTCGGCCCAGCTGGCGTCGGATTGCCCCATTGTGAGTATCAGGTAGTTGCTGAAGAACGCCGCCGAGATTCCGATGACGATGTTCAGCTGATTGAAAGACACCATTCGCCCACGCAGCCTGGCCGGCGCGATCTCCGCGATGTACATCGGGGCGATAATCAGGGCCGCGCCAACACCGAGACCGCCGACCATTCGCGCGACGACGAGCAACAGGAAGTTTGGTGCCACAGCTGAAGCGATTGCGGATACGGCGAACAAGACCGACGCTATCTTGAGTACGGGCCGTCTGCCAATGCGGTCGCTGAGGGGCCCCGACAGCATCATGCCGAGCGTCGCTGTCAGTGCCAGCGAGGACACCGACCAGCCGACCTGGATCTTGGTGAGCTGAAACTCGACTTCAATAGAACCGACAACACCCGAAATCACGGAGGCATCGAAGCCCATCAGGAAACCGCCCAGCGCCACGATCAGGGCAACCGTCGCCGTGTAGCGCGTGTTTGACTGCATGTCTTGCCCCTCGCGACCTAGTCGCTGTCGATAATTCGAAACTCGGTTCTCAAACGGGTTTCAGAGCTGCCGCCTATCCACGCATGAAACTCGCCAGGCTCAGTCATTAGCTGCATGTTGCGGCCGAAGAACGCGAGATCATCGGTATGCAGTTCGAAATCGACGGTGACCGTCTGCCCGGGCTCGAGATGTACGCGCCGAAATCCCTTCAATTCCTTTACGGGACGGGTGACATTGCCAAACAGGTCTCGAACATAGAGTTGCACGACCTCCTCTGCCGCGCGCTCACCAGAGTTCGTCAGTTCGGCACTGATCGTTACCGATTCGCCGAGCTCGATTTCACTCTGACTGGTACTTATCTCCCGATAGCCGAACTCGGTGTATGACAGGCCGTGCCCAAACGGAAACAAGGGCGTGTAACCCGCGTCGAGATGAAATGCCGTCATGCCAGTTGAAAGCTGCGGCGCATGCGCGTCGATATCGTCGATGTGCACGATCGTGTCGGGGCTCGGCGGCTTGCCCGTGTTTTTCTGGTTGTAGTAGATCGGGATCTGACCAACCATGCGCGGAAAGGTCGCCGGCAACTTGCCGGAGGGCGACTCTACGCCAAACAGCAAATCGGCAATGGCCGGACCACCCATCGTCCCCGGATGCCAGGCGAAGAGTATGGCATCCACGTGATCGACAATATTGGTCAGGGTCAATGGTCGGCCCGCGAGTATTACGGCGATGACGGGCTTGCCTCTGGCCCGGACTCGGCGAACAAGCTCGGCCTGGTCGCCCGGCAGGCTGATGTCGGCGCGCGAATGAGCCTCGCCCGAGAGGATGGACTCCTCGCCTAGAAAAAGAACGCTGGCATCCGATTCGGCCACGGCATCGACGGCTTCGTCGAACGCATCGCTCGCCCTGCTGCGCGAGTTTTCCATCGCCCGGACGTAGCGAACCTCGACGTCGTCGCCTGCAAGGGCCCGAATCGCGGCCAGCGGTGTGACGCTCAGGCTGGAATCGCCGTCGAATATCCAGGTTCCCAATTGCTCATAGGGGGCGTCGGCAAGTGGCCCGATGACGGCGAGCGAATTCAGCTCGCCCTTGGCGAGTGGCAATACATCCTGTTCGTTCTGGAGCAGCACCACGCTCTGCAGCGCGGCCCGTTTGGCCGTTTTCAGAGCGCCTTCGTTCGCAATTGGCGGCAACGATGACGGATCCGTGTACGGGTTCTCGAAAAGCCCTAGTCGAAACTTCGCACGCAGGATGTTGGCGACCGCGGTGTCGATGACCTGAATATCAACGCGACCGTTCTCGACCAGCGCGGCAAGATGACCAACGTAGGCATCCCCTGCCATTTCCATGTCTACGCCGGCCGTGGCAGCTGCGAACGCGGACTCCCTGTCGTTCTCGGTCAGGCCGTGGATCTGCAACTGGCGAACAGAATCCCAGTCGCTTACGACGAAGCCATCGTATTGCCATTCATCGCGCAATACCTGTCGCATCAGGAACTCGTTTCCCGTGGCCGGAATGCCATCGAGGTCGCTGAACGAAGCCATCAGACTGACGACGCCTGCATCCACGGCCGCCTTGAACGGTGGAAGATAGACGTTGCGCAGTTCGTTTTCCGGAATATTGGTCGTCGCGTAATCGCGGCCACTCTCGGCCGCGCCATAGCCTGCGAAATGTTTGCCGCACGCGGCAATCGAACCATTGGCGGACAGGTCGTCACCCTGATAGCCCTCAACCATGGCCGCTGCCAGTACGCTCGCAAGATGGGGATCCTCGCCAAGACTCTCGGCGATACGCCCCCATCGCGCGTCGCGAGCAATGTCGATCATGGGCGCAAACGTCCAGTTGATGCCCGTCGTGGCTGCTTCACGCGCCGCAATCGCCGCGCCGTCGCGAACGATGTCAGGATTCCAGCTTGCCGCCTGTCCCAGGGGAATCGGCATGACGGTCTTGAAGCCGTGAATCACGTCGCGACCCACGAGCAGCGGGATGCCAAGACGACTCTCCTCGACGGCGATGCGCTGCAGTTCGTTCACGGTCTCAACGTCAACCTGGTTGAGGATCGAGCCGATACTGCCGGCCCGCAGGCGATCCGCCAGGCCCTCGATGGGGTTACCGTCGCTGGCATTGACCTGGCTCATCTGTCCGACTTTTTCGGCCAGCGTCATCTCTGCGAGTAATGCGCCGACCCGTTTCTCTATCCGCACCGAATCTTCGGGGTGCGTCGCAAACGAATCATTCATGATAATCACCAACAACACGCCGCAGAGCACCGCCATCGTTGGCGCGACTATGGCGTTCCCTCTGAGAGTCCGTGGTTTTTGCAAGTACATTATTGTTTTCACAGCGATTCCACCGGTTTTAACAATATTTGACAGCGCTGTCAATTTCGTGGACGATGAGCCCAATAACAAGACGGGGCTCGAGACACCCCGGGGGGACCGCAGAAGTGAGCCAAGCCAAGCACTACGAGACCGCGCCCGAAGATCGAATTCCGTTCACCAGGAAAGTCACTTACGGGCTTGGCGCATTCGTCAACAATCTGCTGGCGGACTCGATCGGTCGCATGGTGATCGTCCTGAATCTCGGTCTCGGAATGAATCCTGCTCTCGTCGGCCTGCTGGCAGCCCTGCCGCGGCTGACCGACGCGATCACAGATCCGTTGATGGGCTATATATCGGATAACACGCGCTCTCGCTGGGGACGTCGTCGCCCTTATATCTTTTGCGGTGCAATCCTGGTCGGCATCGTCTACGCCGTGCTCTGGCAGCTACCAGAAGGCAAGACCGAGTCCTTCTATTTCTGGTACTTCCTGGGCGGGTCGCTGATCTTTTACCTGGCGTACACGATATTCGTCACGCCCTGGGTCGCGCTCGGTTACGAATTGACGCCCGATTATCACGAGCGTACCCGCCTCATGGGTGTGCAGAATTTCATCGGCCAGTCAGCCTACCTGGTAACGCCCTACTTCATCGCCATCATGGCCTCGAACCGGATGGGCGAGGACATGATTGGCGGCGCCGCTAATCTCGCCATCATCGTGGGCGTCACTGTCGTCATGATCGGCGTATTGCCCGCCATATTCCTGCGCGAGCGCTTCAAGGACATCGCCGCGGCGGAGACCGCAGAGAAACATGAGAATTCGGAAAGCGTCTGGACGGTCGTCGCGCGCAACGTCAGCGGCTTCTTCCGCGGGTTCGCGACAACGCTCAAGTTCGTTCCTTTCCTCAAACTCTGCGCCGCCACGTTCCTGGTCTTCAACGGATTTATTCTAATCGCGCATTTCCAGTCCTACGTCATCATCTATTACATCTTTGCCGGTGACACCGAGACCGGTGGGCTGTGGGTAGGCCATTCCGGACTCGTTCAGCAAGCCTCCGCATTCGTGGTAATCATCTTCGCCACCTGGCTAGGCACAAAGATCGGCAAACGCCGCGCGTTCTTTGTCACGACCGGGGTCTCGATGATCGGCTACGCACTCAAGTGGTTCTGTTACAACCCTGATATCCCCTGGTTGCTGCTCGTGCCCGCGCCGCTGATGGCATTCGGTCTCGGTGGCTTGTTCACGCTAATGCCGTCAATGATCGCTGACGTTATCGACATGGATGAGCTGAACACTCACGAGAGGCGCGAAGGCATGTACGGATCGATTTTTTGGTGGGTCGTGAAACTCGGCATGGCGGCAGCGATTGCCGGCGGCGGCATCCTGCTCAATGCAACGGGCTTCGATGTGGCGCTTGAAGGTGAACAGGCTGAACGTACGATTCTCTTCATGCGATTCTTCGACGCATTTATACCTTGTGTTGCCTCGGGCGTTGCGATCTGGGCGATTGCGACATTTTCGATCACGGAAGAGCGCGCGCACGAGGTACGAGCAGAACTTGAAAAACGTCGTGGAGATGCCGCGGTAGCCTGAGAACCTGATCAGGAGACCTGTCGCTGTTCGACCCTGACGCAGTCGCGCCCCGCGGCCTTGGCTGCGTAAAGAGCGAGATCAGCACGTTCGATCAGGTCGTCGACCGAGTCCGTGTCGCGTGCCTGGGCCAATCCAAGGCTGAGCGTGACGTGGAGAGTCGCTTCGCCGCAGTGCACAGCGTC
>Ga0265303_10001916_pt1 | contig 12931 bp, 13 predicted proteins | sample Helome_2_FD_192494 | JGI IMG/M metagenome (GOLD analysis project Ga0265303, IMG submission 192494) | Marine sediment microbial communities from subtidal zone of North Sea - Hel_20160317 (Illumina Assembly) | ecosystem: Environmental > Aquatic > Marine > Subtidal zone > Sediment ...
CCACTGCTCTTCTTCGTTTGATCTATTCCATTTCTGCCAGAAGCCATCTTTATAGGTTTGTCCGGTCAGGCGCGGTTTCGGTGCGGTTTCCCACCGGAAATTAGTGTCTTCCTTATAATATTGTTCTAGCAGAGGCCGGTAGCACAGGTATTCAAACCAGCGGCTGCGGAAAGACATGGGGGCTTCAAGGATTTCAGGGCCCACGGTCAGGAGTACATCCCTCGGTGGCATGCAGCCGAACATGGAGCCCTGCTGCCAGTCGGGGGTCTGGATGGCCTGGCTGAAATCCAAAGGGGTAGGGCGGTCGACGCGAATGCCCCGTTTTTCTAAAATAGCAGCAAAGTTATCCAAAAGTTCGCCGGCTTTTTCTTCCATATCTTCTGGCAGGGGTCCGAAGGTTCCCAGTGGATATCCACGGTCCGGAAAATCCAATTGAACCGCAGGCTCAGGTGCCTGAATTTGGGTGCCAACCGCTCGCCCGACAATCACATGTTTTAAAGGATCCCATTCATTCCACGAACAAACCACGGTTTCCCTGCTGCTTTCCATCATCGCGTTCTCCTGATCATGTCATTTTTAAAAAAGCAAAAACATAATTCAATAGATTAATATAAATTGTTAACTACCTTAAATTAATGTGTAAAAAAGTGAAGCAAGAGACGCAAGAGTCGTCAGTTAAATGCTTAACCTGTTGTTTTAACAACATGCTGTCCGAAACGGATTCAGGTTTAATATTGGCGGCGGCATTTTAGCTTAGAGTTGGTAGTTCTAATTGGCTCAATCTCCTTTTCAGCCCCGCAACCCGCAACGCGCAACACGTAACCCGTTAAAGGTGTAAGAATTCCGGTACCTGGTTTCCTGCCTTCAGCCCATCTTCAATTAATTCCAGAACCCTGGGTTTTTCATCCGGGAATTGATAACCCTCATAATCATGGCTGAGCATTAGACCACCTTTAGAGTTACGCCAGTAATTGCCGGCGTGATCAAAGCAAACCTTAGACGTAACGTCTAAATTCTCGACCATCAGCCTTAGTTCGTTCAATTGCTCATCCGGTGACAGCATCTGAAATTCGCCGCTTTCTTCCCATTCGTAGATCGGGGTGCCCGGCTGGGGAAATAGCGGTCTGGAACGGATATAGTGGGGGTTGATCTCGCTTAACACCCGGGCGGTGTTTCGGGCGTGATTTTCCCACATTTCCTTGCCACCCAAACCCGGCATCCAGTATTCGGAAAGCTGAAATCCGGCTTGCATGGCTTTTTGACCGCCTTTTATATGACCTTCGGCCATGACGCCCTTCTTAATTTTTTTCAATAGTCCGTCATCGCCGGTTTCAAGTCCCACATGCAATCTGTCGAGTCCGGCTTCACGGATGGCTTTGAGTTCTTCCAACTTTTTCTGGCTCAGGGTTTTCGAACGCGCATAAGAGGTCACCCGGGTCAGGGAAGGGAAGGTTTTTCTCAAATACTGCAACACATCGACAAACTGATCTGTTTTCATGATCGGGCTGTTGGCATCCTGTAAAAAAGCTGTTTTTGCGCCTGATTGCAGCCAGTTGAAAACCATCACAAACCCGTGGTGGTAGTTGAGTTCCGGATGCTTGTTGATAAGTTCAATCGCGGCGTCGCGGGTGATTCGGCCATCGAGGCCGAGTCGGTAAGAGATTTCTTTTAATTCATTGCAGATGGCCGCTATGGAATCAATATCATGCTTGATTTCATCGGGTGGCCTGACCTCAAATTTTTCTGTTTTGTACATATTGCAAAACGCACAGCGGTTCCAGGGGCAGTTACGGGTTATTCTGAGAAGCAATGAGAAACTGCCACCTTCACTGGGTGGTCGGTAGACGCCAACTTCGAAATTAAATTTTTGTGCTGATTCAGCAGTCATTGGTTCTCCTTTACTGTTTCGATTAACGACCAGCGACATCCGCGATTTCCCGGGCCAAACTACCCCGTTCAAGTGCTTCGGACGAACTTGCAATACCCATGATGCCGCGTTTGTAGACTCCCTGGAGGATACTTGCCAGGCGAAAAAAGGAGAAGGCCAGATAGAAATTCCAATTGGGAATGTGTTCTCGACCGATATACCGGCAATATTCGGCTACAAATTCGGATTCAGTCGGAATACCGGTTTGGAGTCCGGCCTTGCCGTCAAGGCTCAGTTTGCCGGCGACACCAGCGTGGTAAGCCATGCAGCTGTACCCGAGGTCGCCAAGAGGGTGACCCAGGGTGGATAGTTCCCAGTCCAGCAAAGCCACCACTTTGGGTTCACTGGGATGGAATAACATGTTTTCCATGCGAAAATCGCCGTGAACGATGCAGCTGGTGTCATCTGCGGGAACATTTTCGGGCAGGTATTTCATGAGTTTTTCCATGGAATCGATCTCATCTGTCCGGGCGGCCACATATTGTTTCGACCAGCGGCCGATCTGGCGGCTGAAATAGTTGCCCGGTTTTCCAAAGTTTTCCAGACCCAGTTCCACGTAATTCACAGTGTGCAATGCGGCCAACACCCGGATCATGTCAAAATATATGGCCCGCCGTTCCTGCGGGTTCATATCCGGCAGGGTTAGATCTCCCAGTACACGGCCCGGTACATATTCCATGACAAAGAACGGTGTTCCGATGATGGTGTCATCTTCACACAGCAGGAGCATTTTCGGCACCGGTACATCGGATTTTTCGAGGGCCTTCATAACCCGAAACTCGCGTTCCACCTGATGGGCGGACGGCAGGAGTTTGCCGGGTGGCTTTTTCCTGAGCACGTATTTTAGACCGCCGCTGCTCAAAAGAAAGGTCGGGTTGGATTGGCCGCCCTCAAATTGCTTGACTTGGAGCGGAGTTCTAAATCCCTCCAGATTTGCCGTCAGATAGTCGACTAAGGCTTTCTCATCGAAAAGATGCGCATCGCGAACCGGTGTCACTATGGCTTGATTTTTCATCTCTTCTGAAGTCATAAAATTTCCTCGCTGTCTCGCGTTGACGAAGTCCCCTGTTTTTTATTGCATTTAAATTCTATTGGCAATATCTAATATATTTCACCCTAAATGATTGTAACTAAACTAAAGCAGGAGATGCCAAATGCCTGACTTTCAAAGCCGATACGCTGAAGTAAACAGCATCCGTTTACATTATGTGAGTGTCGGACAGGGGAAGCTGATCATGTTTGTGCACGGTTTTCCCGAGTTCTGGCTCGAGTGGGAAAAACAGCTCGTCGAGTTTGGCAAAGACTATCAGGCCCTGGCCCCGGATATGCGGGGATATAACCTGTCATCAAAGCCTTTGGATATTGAAGACTACCACGTCAAAGACCTGATCGAGGATCTGCGATCGCTGGCAGATCACCTCGGTCATGAAAAATTTATCATGGTGGCCCATGACTGGGGTGGGGCGGTGGCCTGGTCTGCTGCCATGCGTCATCCGGAATTGTTAGAGAAATTGATTATCATCAATTCGCCCCATCCGGCCGTGTTTGCCAGAGAACTGTTGAACAACCCCGCTCAGCAAAAGGCCAGCCAGTATATGCTGATGTTGCGTTCGGCGGAAGCGGAGCGGGTATTATCTAAAAACAACTACGCCAGGCTTATGGATGTACTGGTTCAGTTCGGCAGCAAGTGGGAGATGTCGGAGGAAAAACGCCTCAAGTATATTGCGGCCTGGGCCCAACCGGGGGCCTTAACCGGCAGCCTGAACTACTACCGAGCGTCCCCGCTTTATCCGCCAACTTCTAAGGATGATGAAGTGCAAATCAGCAGCATTTTGAATTTGCCAAAAGAGATGCTGGCAGTCAAGGTGCCGACCCTGGTTATCTGGGGCGAACAGGACCGGGCACTTTTAACCGGCAATTTGAATGGGCTCGAAGAATATATTGAGGATCTGACGGTTAAGAAAATACCTGGCGGAACCCACTGGGTGATTCATGAGCAACCGGAATTGGTTAACGGGCTTATTCGGGATTTTATTAAATTCTGATGAAAACCAGGTTGAAGAATGTTTTGCGCAAACAATTGAAAAACTGGGCCGGGTGGATGCGTGTTTTGCCAATGCGGGAATAGGACAAATTGGAACACCGTTTCATGAAATGCGTGTCGAAGAATGGCACAAAGTATTCGGCATCAATATGGATGGTGTTTTCGTCACCTTCAGGTCCTCTATTCGCGATATGCTGGATCGGGAGGAGGGCGGATCGCTGGTGGTTACCAGCAGTCTTTCTGCGAACTACGGTATGCCGACCGGGGAGCATTATGCCGCTACAAAGGCCGGCGTGATCGCTATTATCAGAGCGCTGGTAGTGGAATACGCCAGATACAACATCCGGGCCAACGCAATTTTGCCGGGCTGGATCGAAACCGATATGACCTCACCCTTGTTCTGCTATGATAAATTCAAGGAAAGCGTCATGCCTCGTATTCCGCAGCGCCGGTGGGGTGTTCCAGAGGATTTTGGACCGATTGCCGTCTATTTTGCCAGCGATTCCAGTCAATATCACAGCGGCGATACCGTTGTCATAGACGGTGGGTACAGTTGTTTTTAAAACCGATCATTCAGAATTTATCCTAATAATGGAGCATAACAATATATGACCGAATATGAAGAGCTAAATCCACAGTTTAAAGAAAGCCTGCTGAACTGGATGAAAACAAAAAATCCTTTTTGGTCTCTTCTCGGTATGGAGCTCATTGAAATCAAAAAAGGCTGGGCGAAAATTCGGTTGCCGTTTACCGAAAAATTAACCAACGGCATTGGCGTAGCTCATGGAGGGGCGATCTTTTCGCCGGCGGATTCGGCCGTGGGTATGGCCCTTGTGGGCTTGCTTAACAAGGACGAAAATATATCCACCCTGGAAATGAAGATTAATTACTTGAAGCCGTTTAACGGGGGGGAAATGATTGCTGAAGCAAAAATTGTTCATAGGGGTACGATGACGGCCATCGGTGACGTGGAGGTTAAGGATGGGAACGGCAATCTCATTGCCAAAGGGTTAGCCACTTACGCCATTTATAAAAAGGAGAATCATTCATAACGTATTTTATAAAAAGGGGATGGGAATGAAGGTCGATGAATTTAAAAACATTATCTATGATCTGGACGCTGAAACCGGAATTGTAACGGTCACCATCAACCGGCCGGAAATCAAAAATGCGCTCACGATACTGGTGTTGTCGGAATTATATTGGGCGGCGGATGCAGTTGAAAACGATTCCTCAGTCAAAGCCATGATCCTTACCGGCGGAAAACCGGCGGCTATGGACGATCCGGCCGGCGAAGCCTTTAGCAGCGGCGGATATTTCAACCTGGCGGAGCTCGAAACCCTTGATGAAAAAACAAAAAGTGATATCGACCTGACAGATATCGCCCAAAAAAGATTGTGTTTAAAAATGTGGCAGCTGGACAAACCGGTTATTGCTGCAATCAATGGATTGGCCATTGGGGGCGGATTTACGATTCCACTGGCCTGTGCCGACCTGATTTATGTATCCGAGCACGCCTGGGTCATGCTTCCCTTCATCAACCTGGGTCTCATTCCTGAGCTCGCTTCCAGCTATCTGCTGCCCAGGTTGGTGGGATTTCAGCGGGCCAAAGAAATAATTTATTTCGGAGAAAAATTGCCGGCCCTGCAGCTGTATGACATGGGCCTGGTAAACAAAGTGCTCCCCCATGATGACCTCGTTCCTTATGCGAAGCAGATGGCCCTGAAACTGATACCACCCCGGGGTGCCGGACTGGCGGCACGCCTGGCCAAACAGGCGCTGCACAGGCCGCTAATCGAAGCGGTAACCAGAGCCCTCGACATTGAAAATGAAGAGTTAAACAAAGCCATTGCATCCGCGGATTTCTGGGAGGCCCTGGCCGCCCGGAAAGAAAACCGGGAACCGGTGTTTAAGGGAGAGTGAAGAATTGGGAAGGCGGAATGCGGAATTCGGAAGAGACACCAATTGGGATTTCATACTTACTAACGGGAGAATTATCTCGTTTAAATTTCTGGATAGTTGGTGTTTTAAATGCCGTCACGACATGCTGGAAGGCTGAGTGTCGTACAGATAGCTAATAAAATATAACGATTAACTAATACCATTAATGGAGGTGGGTTATGAGTGAAAAATTAATAGAGTACTTTAATAAACAGCCCAAGCTTGGCACACTGAGTACATCTGATAAAACCGGAAAAGTCAATTTAAAATGAAACAATATATAAAAGAAATAATCAGCCAGGGAGATGACAGCGGCAATGGCATGACGGTCAGGTTCGGACTGCCGTCAGGATTGGAAATTATCGGATTGCCGACCAAGAATTTTTACGGCGGTCACTGGGATCTGGGGCCGACCTGGAATTATGCGGTTCTGGCCGATAAACCGTTTCTGGTGGATTCCGGGCGCTTTGGCCAGGGTAAAAATCTGGTTGATATGATGGCATCGGCCGGCATCAAAGCTGAGGATCTTGATTTTGTTCTGATCAGCCACGGCCATGAGGACCATGACGGTGGGCTGGCAGAATTAGTCAGATCAACCGATCTGAGAGTAAAGGCTCATGCGATATATGAGCTTTTAATTCGTAAATATCCCTCACAAGCTCCGCCTGGACACAAAGAGGACTTCCCCGCCAAATGCTGGCATTGTCCGATGCCCGAATCATTTTACTCTAAGAATTGCCTCGGGTATCACAACGTATTGCAGGAGTTGAAGATTGATCCGATCGGTGATGGTCAAAGTAAACTGTTAGCAGACGTACATGCCCATCACCTTCCAGGGCATAGTCCGGATTGTATCGCCGTCCTGTTGGGCAGCGAAGCACTCATCGTGGGTGATATCGTGCTGCCCGACATTACACCCTGGCCCACACGCGAGGAAGTGTTCAACGAAGTCGCTCATGTCATCAAACCTCGATACACGGAACCAGGTCGGATTTTCGGTCTGGATCGATACATCAAATCCTTAAAAAAATTGGGAAAGATCGCAGCAGAACATCCTGATTTACTTGTGCTGCCGGCCCATCGTTTCTATTATAAAGGCCAATGGAACGGCCTTCAGCTCGCGGACCGGGTAAACGAACTGTTGGAACACCATGAGCAAAGATGTGCGGCCATTGTTGAAATCCTGCGAAGTGGTCCGAAAACGGCCGACGAACTGGCCCGGGAGCATTTCGAAGAAAGTTTGCTGGAAGGATTCGGCAGTATCATGGCCGCCAATGAGATTGTTAGTCACTGTGAATTTCTCACCGCCTGCGGTGATATTGTCAGTGTGAATGAAAACAAATTTGGAGAAACAGGAACCGTCAGTTTTGAAAAACATATTCAGACAGGAGCTTAAAATGACTCTACCAGATGAATTCAGGGCCTTAGTGATTACCGAAACTGCTGATAACCAATTCGCTCGATCCATCGAGCATAAAAGAATCGATGATTTACCCGAAGGCGATGTGGTTGTTCAGGTGCACTACTCTTCACTCAATTACAAAGACGTTCTTTCTGCCACCGGCAACAAAGGCATCACCCGAAAATTTCCACACACACCTGGAATCGATGCTGCGGGCTTAGTTGTCGTCAGTTCAAATGCAGACTTCCAACCCGGTGACAAGGTGATCGTTACCTCTTACGATCTGGGAATGAACACCGCCGGAGGTTTTGGACAGTACATCCGGGTTCCTTCAGGATGGGTTGTGCCTCAGCCGGAAAACCTCACGGCCAAAGAGGCCATGGTTTATGGTACGGCAGGCTTTACAGCTGCGTTGTCAGTTTGGCAGGTGATTGAAAACGGTGTAAAACCTGATGACGGCGATGTATTGGTTTCCGGGGCTACCGGCGGAGTCGGTAGCATCGCAGTATCCATTTTATCACAGCTGGGTTATTCCGTGACTGCGGTCAATGGGGTGGTGGATGAAGCTGATTATCTGAAAGAAATAGGTGCCAAAGGGATCATCAGTATTGATGAAGCCTGCGATACCAGCGGGCGCCCGCTGTTGAAAAGTCTATGGGCGGCCGGCATCGATACGGTTGGTGGTGATATTTTAGCAACGACCGTCAAATCAACGAATTACGGTGCCACTGTCACCTGTTGTGGCAATGTGGCCTCACCTGACTTGCCGTTGAACGTCTTTCCTTTCATACTACGAGGTGTTAAGTTAATCGGAATTGACTCGCAGAATTGCCCGATGCCACTTAGAAAAAAAATCTGGCAGAAGTTGGCCACTGATTGGAAAATTGATAGGCTAAATACCTTGACGACCGAAGCGTCTTTTGACGAGTTAGAGAATAAAATTGAATTGATGTTGCAGGGAAAACATATCGGCCGCACCATCATTAAAATGACCGATTGATTATTATCAGGAGTTGCCCAATGGAGAAAATAACCCGAAGAGCAATGGCGCTTGCTCGCAGTTACGGCGCCTGTGCGGTTGGCGTTGCGACCCTTGAAACCCTGGAAGGGGGGCCGCCGTCAACGGAATTAACCTATGTTTTACCGAATGCCAGATCGGCGATTAGTTTTGCTGTCCCTTTAAACCAGGCGTTTATCGAGGCATGGTTCAGCAAAAAAAGTCACGAGCAGCATTTTAAAGACAATATTCAAACCAATGTCATCGCCAGCGGTATTTCCCTTGAACTTGCCAACTATCTGGGGCAGAAAGGCTATCCTTCAATCCCCTTGAACGCAAACACGGCCTACCGCGAGGAAAGCAAAAATGGACGTTATGATGAAATTCCGCCCATTTCGCATCGATACCTGGCCGTAAGATCCGGTGTCGGGTTTTTCGGACTGTCCGGCAATGTTCTCACTAAAAACGAAGGTGCTGCCATCATCCTTGGTTCGGTGGTCACCGAAGCCGAATTGATACCGACCGAACCCCTGCCGGCCGGTGAGAACTATTGTGATCTTTGCCGCCTGTGCATAGGTGTCTGCGCCTCGGGCTTTATTGATGGAGAAGAACAGGTATCCGTCACCATGGGGGGCCTTGACTTCTCCTATTCCAAAAAACACCACCACAGCCGTTGCGATTATGTTTGCGGCGGTTTTACCGGACTGCACAAATCCGGCAAGTGGTCGACCTGGTCACCCGGGCGCTTTCCCATACCGGACAAGGACGAGGATTTTTATCCGGCGTTGTTGAACACGGTTGGCCCCTATCTAAAGCGCCCCAAAACCGGACCCGCCTTATTCAATGTCATCATGCCCGGAGACAAGGTGGGATTAACCTGCGGTAACTGCCAGCTTATCTGTCATCCCGACAAAGAAGTTCGTAAAGCCCGGTATAAAATGCTGGTCGAAAGCGGAGTTGTCGTCCAGAATCCGGATGGATCCCTGGAGGCAGTTACACCCGCGGAAGGCAAAAAGAGGATTGCAGAGATGGACCCGGATACCCGGGCACTTTATGAAAATATCTAAAACAAAATCAGGTTGGTATCCTAAAAAAACAAATCACAAGTTCTAAATTACAAATAATATCCAATGACCAAAAACACAAATTCCAAACTAGGACGAAAATCTGATTATATGATTCAGCCTGTTTCGGTCATTGAGATTTCGAATTTGGAATTTATTTGATATTTGGTGCTTGTGATTTGGAATTTGGCAAAAATATGCACAACAATTCCCAAGGTGCTGATAATTACAGCTGTGTACAGGTAAATTTACCATTCTAATTTGAAGGAGTATGCTTATGCTAAAAACGCGGATAACGGAGTTATTTGGTATCGAACGGCCCATCGTCCAGGGCGGATTGATGTGGATTGCCAGAGCAGAACTGGCAGCAGCTGTGGGCAATGCCGGCGGTATCGGCTTTATGACGGCCCTCACTTTCGAGGAAGCAGAGGATCTGCGGGGCGAAATTCGCAAATGCCGTGAGATGACGGATAAGCCTTTTGGGATCAATCTCACCTTTCTTCCGTCTTTGCGCACCATCGACTACCCGGCCTACATCAAGGTCTGCATTGAGGAAGGCATAAAATTTATCGAAACTGCAGGCCGCAATCCGGAACCCTACATGGATCAGCTCAAGTCGGCCGGCATAAAAGTGATTCACAAATGCACGTCGGTGCGCCACGCAATGAAAGCTGAAAAAATCGGATGCGATGTGGTCAGCATTGACGGATTCGAAGCTGCAGGGCATCCCGGTGAAGACGATGTTACCTCTTTGATTCTGATTCCCCGAACCCGCGATGCCATTGATATCCCCATCATCGCTTCCGGTGGTTTTGCCGACGGGCGCGGCCTGGTCGGCTGCCTGGGTCTTGGTGCGGACGGCATGAACATGGGGACCCGTTTTGTCGCCACCAGAGAAGCGCCGGTGCATGACAATGTCAAACAGGCCCTTATTGACCACGGAGAACGCGATACCAGACTGATCATGCGGACCTTGCGCAACACGGAACGCGTCATTCAAAACCAAACCGTGGACAAGGTGCTGGAAATAGAAAGTAAAGGCGATACTAAAATCGAGGATATCGTCCCTTACGTTTCCGGACTCGTCGGCAAAGAAATGCTTGAAGACGGAGAAATGGAAAAGGGCGTGATGTCAGCCGGTCAGTGTATGGGACTGATAAACGATATTCCCTCCTGCCGGGAACTGCTGGATCGGATCATGGCGGATGCTGAAAAAATTATCAACGAAAAATTTAGCCAAGCCATAAAATAAAGGAGAAATTAACATAATGGCGCAAGAAGTTTACAAAGAACTGTATGAGGTGATGAAAAGCCGGCGTGGTCCTTATACCGGACTTGAGATTCCCGAATTCTACGACATGGTAGAAGAATTGTTTACTCCCCAAGAGGCCGAAGTCAACAATATGATGCCCAGAAAACCCGCAACCGCTGCAGAGATTGCCGGAGAAATGAACAGGGATGAAACTGAAATAGAAGCCATCCTGGAAACCATGGCCGATAAAGGTCTGTGCAAAACATATCGGCAAGATAATGTCAGACTCTATCAGGGAGAACCTTTTATGCCCGGAATCTTTGAATATCAGTTCATGTCCGGGAAAGCCACTGACCGGGACAGAAAGATCGCGGGTCTGATTAAAGCCTATAAAAATGCCTTTAATGCTGCCAGGGGTGAGGTCAAAATGACCTTTCCGATCACCCGGGTTATCCCCGTTGACAGGACCATTGAGGCCGGCAATACCGTCCACACATACGATCAGGTGTCGACCTATATCGATAAAAACGAGACGATCGGCGTCGGCACCTGCTACTGCCGCCAGGCTTCAAAGTTGGTGGGTGAAGACACCCACGACATGCCCATGGATGTGTGCATGTGGTTCGGAAACATGGCTGAATATGCCATCGAGAGGTTGGGGGCCCGCCAGATGACCAAAGTGGAAGCCAAAAAGGTATTAGACACGGCAGAGGAGGCCGGACTGGTCCACATGAGCCGTAACACGACGGAAAATGTAAATTTTATCTGCAATTGTGACCGCTGGCACTGCGAAGTCATCAAAGGTGTTTTAAAGCAATCCAAACCGGCGCTATTTTTCAATTCGGGATTCCAGCCGCGATTTGATCCGGATCTTTGCGTCGCCTGTGAGACCTGCATCGAGCGATGTCCTCCGGAAGCTCTGGTCATGGGTGACAATGAGGTTCCGGAATTAAATTTGGACCGGTGTTTTGGGTGTGCGGTATGTGCCACCGGCTGTCCTTCCGAGGCCATAGTGATGGGGGCCAAACCCGATTTTCCGGCACCACCGAAGGATTCAAAGGAGTTGATTACGTCCCTTAAAGCGAGTTTTGCGGCAAAGACCTAAAGGTATAAAAATCATCCAGGGAGATATCCAATAAAATCATGACAGATGATAATGATCAGTTTGAATGCGGCATCTGGGACAAGGAGGGTGACTGCATGATACCGCTGGCATCACTGGAGACTTTGCCGATGTGCCATCGGAAAACCATCCCTTCCGATTATCAGGACCTGATGGGCCACATGAATATAAGATGGTATTTTGACCTATTTGCCAAATCCGGTCGGAAGTTTTTCAAATCTCATGGATTGGATGAAGATTATTTTCGAAATGGAAATTTTGGGGTTTTTGCCTTGAAGCATTTTATACAGTATTTCGCCGAGGTGCGAGTCGGGCAGACGGTTGCTGTTCATTCCCGTCTAATCGCTCGGTCGGATAAACGATTTCATTTCATGCTCTTTATGATAAATGAAACCACCACCCAGCTGGCTTCCACTTTTGAGGCATTGATAACTCACGCTGACTTGAAAATTAGACGGTCTGCGCCAATGCCCGCTCAGATCGTACAAAAATTTGATGCCACTCTGGCCGAGTATGAATCACTGGATTGGGAAGCGCCGATTAGCGGTGCTATCCGGTTGTAGAGCCTATCTTAAGCCGCACCCATATATGCCGGGTAGCTGCCCAAATTTTTCAGCGAAATAGTCATCTTACTCATACGCTCGAGCACTTGGGCAACATTGGAATCTTCCTCCGAGCCTTCGAAATCAAGAAAAAAACTATAGTTGCTCGGATCCGAGCGCAGGGGCATCGAAGAAATCCGGGTCAGATTGATTTTGGCCTCTGCAAATAATTGGAGCACACCATACAGCTGACCGGCTTCGTGGGCAACGGCGAAGATGATCGATGTTTTATCGCTCTTTTCAGCACTGGCTGTTCTGGAAAGAAGTAAGAACCGGGTTGAATTGGAAGGTCCGTCCTCGATCCCCTCTTTTATAATTTCAAGATCATACAGTTCACCGCATAATGCGCTTGCAATAGCCGCGGCGGCTTTGGGATTTTCCCGAGCCAGCATTTTGGCTGCCCCCGCGGTATCGTAATATGGACGCGGTTCGAGTTTATTGCGCATCATGAAATCACGGCACTGGGCCAGGGCTTGTGGATGTGAATAAACCACCCGGATCTCACGATACTCGGTTACTTCGGTGGCCAACAGACAGTGATTTACGACTACCTTGACTTCACCGATGACTTTCAGCTCC
>Ga0265303_10001918_pt1 | contig 12925 bp, 10 predicted proteins | sample Helome_2_FD_192494 | JGI IMG/M metagenome (GOLD analysis project Ga0265303, IMG submission 192494) | Marine sediment microbial communities from subtidal zone of North Sea - Hel_20160317 (Illumina Assembly) | ecosystem: Environmental > Aquatic > Marine > Subtidal zone > Sediment ...
GGACCCTGTGTTGCGCCGCCGCTGATGGCTGCCCTGATCGTGATCGGTTCATCAGGCGACGCAATACTCGGAGGCGCCGCCCTGTTTTCACTCGCGATGGGCATGGGCCTGCCGCTGATCGTGTTTGGCGTTTCCGCCGGCAAGCTGGTCCCCAGGGCAGGCGCCTGGATGGACGCGATCAAGGCTGTATTCGGTGTTGCTTTACTGGCGCTGGCAATCTGGATGCTGGAACGGATTTTGCCGGGTGCGATCATCATGTTGCTGTGGGGCGTGCTTGCAATCTCATGCGGCATTTACCTTGGCGCACTGGAACGAATCGAAACAGGCTCATCCGGTTGGAAGCGCCTCTGGAAATCTCTGGGGATTGTCCTGTTGGTGCTCGGAATTCTTGAACTTGTGGGCGCTGCCTCGGGCGGTGATTACTGGTTGCGGCCGTTGACGGGGATCCAGTCCTCGCCCGGTGACGCTGCGGCGGAAAAACATGTGGCGTTCCGCAGGATTAAATCCGTAGAAGACCTGGAGCAATCTCTTACACAGGCGATGCCGGGTGGCGCTGGCGCGATGCTGGATTTCTACGCCGACTGGTGCGTGGAATGTAAGCGTATGGAGCGCAACACCTTCCCTGATCAAGGCGTGCAGGTATTGCTCGACCGGTTCGAGCTTCTCCAGGCTGATGTCACTGCCAACGATGATACCGACCAGGCATTGATGAAAACATTTGGCATTATTGGTCCCCCGGCCATCCTGTTCTTTGATCAGACCGGGGTGGAAATGACGTCCTATCGGCTGGTCGGCTATTTTGAGCCCGAGGAGTTTATGGATCATCTCGAGCAGGTGCTCGCTGCGCAGTGAGCCGAAACCTCCTCATCATGGCCGTGGTGGCCCTGGTAGCGGCATCCGGCGGTTATTTCCTGGCAAAAGCCCTGAATCTTTCCTCCGGGACGGGTGGTCCGGGAGTGGGGATGAAGGTAAGTGATGCAACGCCTGCGCCGGCAAGCGAAGACCTGCTTGGCCAGCGGCGTCCCGATTTCACCTTGAACGACACCGCAGGGCAGCCGGTTTCTGCCGGCGATTTCGACGGCCATGTCTGGCTGCTCAATTTCTGGGCCACCTGGTGCGCTCCGTGCGTCGAAGAGATGCCAATGCTGTCTCAGCTGCAACAGGATTATGCCGGTCGTGGGTTAAAAGTCGTGGGCATCGCTCTCGATGACGCTGACCGCGCGCGAGAGTTCGCGGCCGGCATGGGGATAAAATATCCTGTCCTGGTCGGTCAGGCCGACGTGGTGCTGACCGGGCGCCGTTACGGAAACCTGACAGGCATGCTCCCCTTCAGCGTACTGGTAGACGCCGAAGGCCTTGTCCGCTGGACCCACCTGGGCGCCCTGACCCGAAAAGACCTTGAACATCAAATAAAATCCCTCAGGTAGCTTGCAAACCCGGGCGCAGCCGCCTTCCGCAATACAATTGCGGGAGCAGGGAAGCTGGGGTTGCCAGCGGCCGACTATGGCGAAATTCAATCATCTTGCAGCGATTTGTCTCGATTTGTGGACAAATCGTCGTTTGTGGTTCAAAATTCCTCTTCTTCAGGAAGGTCCGTCTACATGGCAAGCATACTGGTTCTCAATGGTCCCAATCTCAACCTGCTGGGCAGCAGGGAGCCCGGCCAATACGGGCATCGCACGCTGGAAGAAATAATGGAAGACCTCGCCCGTTTTGCCGGTGCCTGCGGTCACGAATTAAATCATGTACAGGAAAACAGCGAAGGTGTGCTGGTGGAAGCCGTGCACAAAGCCGCAATTGACGGTGTTGACTACATCATCTTCAATCCTGCAGCCTACACCCATACCAGCGTGGCGCTCAGAGACGCGCTGCTGGCGGTCAGGATCCCTTTTGTCGAGGTGCATTTGTCGGCCATTGCAACACGTGAGCCTTTCAGACAGATTTCCTATTTTTCGGACATAGCCATGGGCGTAATCACTGGATTCCAGGGTGAAAGCTACATGCTCGCCATGCAGGCCATCATCAACCATATAGAACCCTGATTCATACATGCCGGGCCGGCGTCCCGGCAGGAGTTGTACGAGTGGATATCAGAAAGATAAAAAAACTCATCGAATTGTTGGAAGATTCCAGCCTGACGGAAATTGAAATCGTGGAAGGTGAAGAGTCTGTTCGCCTGAGCCGGGGAGGGCATGCCAGCGCCGGAATGCTACAGCAATCCATACACCCTGATGTCCAGGCAGCAGCCTGGTCCGCACCTGCAGCGCCCGCGGCGCCCCCGGCCGTTGAAGCTGCGGCGCCTCCTCAGGAAGAGACGGTTCCCGAGGGCGAACTGGTTCGAGCGCCCATGGTTGGTACTTTCTATGCATCGTCCAGTCCCGAAACTGAACCTTTCGTTTCATTGGGTCAGCAAGTCTCTGAAGGCGAAACAATGTGCATCATCGAAGCAATGAAAATGTTCAACCAGATTGAAGCCGAAGCTTCCGGCACCGTGGTGGCGATCCTGGTTGAAAACGGTCAGCCCGTTGAATTCGATCAGCCACTCTTCGTGATTCGGTAATTGTTCCGAAATGGCTGTCCTCGAAAAAATCGTCATTGCCAACCGCGGGGAAATAGCACTCCGGATTCTTCGCGCCTGCCACGCCATGGGCATCAAAACGGTTGCCCTGCATTCGACAGTGGACCGTAATCTGAAGCACGTTGCAATGGCGGATGAATCTGTCTGCATCGGCCCCGCGCCCGCCACCGAAAGTTATCTCAATGTACCCGCCATTATTGCGGCAACCGAGGTCACTGACGCGGTAGCAATCCATCCCGGATACGGCTTTCTTGCTGAAAATGCGGATTTTGCTGAGCGGGTGGAGCAAAGTGGATTTATTTTTATCGGCCCGAGACCCGAAACCATCCGACTGATGGGCGACAAGGTCTCAGCCATCAAGGCGATGAGAGAGGCGGGCGTACCCTGTGTACCCGGTTCAGACGGTCCCTTGTCTGACGACTCGCAAGAGTGCATCAAAATCGCACGTGAGGTGGGTTATCCAGTCATTATCAAGGCCTCCGCCGGCGGCGGCGGACGTGGCATGCGTGTCGTCAACACCGAAGCACACCTGCACAACGCCCTGCAACTGACCAGGCAAGAGGCGGCCACTGCTTTCGGCGATGCCACCGTTTACCTGGAGAAATTTCTCGAAAATCCCAGGCATATCGAAATCCAGGTCGTCGCCGATCAGCATGGCAACGCCATTCATCTTGGCGAGCGTGATTGCTCCAGCCAGCGCCGCCATCAGAAAGTGATTGAAGAAGCGCCGGCACCAGGAATTAGCGACGAACAACGCGATGAGATCGGCATGCTCTGTGTCGAAGCCTGCAAGCGAATAGGCTACCGCGGCGCCGGAACCTTCGAGTTCCTTTACGACGGGGGGTGCTTCTACTTCATTGAAATGAATACGCGAATCCAGGTAGAACACCCGGTCACGGAACGCATTACCGGGGTTGACCTGGTGCGCGAGCAGATCCTGGTCGCGGCCGGTGACCGGCTTTCACACAAGCAGGAAGATATCCGGATTCGAGGTCACGCCATTGAATGCCGGATCAATGCTGAGGATCCTGTGACGTTCATGCCTTCGCCGGGCCTCGTTGAAGGATTTCACGCACCCGGTGGGCCGGGAATCCGTACAGAATCTCATATATATGACGGCTATCGTGTTCCGCCAAATTACGATTCCATGATCGGCAAGATCATCGCCCATGGAGAAGACCGTGCAATGGCGATTGCCCGCATGCGGGTTGCGCTGGACGAAATGGTGCTCAACGGAATCAAGACCAATGTGCCCCTGCATAAATGGTTCCTATGGGACCGCGGCTTTCTGAGAGGCGGTTTTAATATCCACTATCTGCAAAAACGCATCGAAGAGCGTAACGGCTGAGGGGTCTTCAATGGCCTGGATCGAGATCAGCATCAGCGTGGTGAGAGAACTCACGGCGCTGGCTGAATTGACCCTGGAACAACTAGGCGCTCTGGCCATAACCCTGGAGGACGACGAAGATCACCCGGTGCTGGAGCCTGGGCCGGGCGAGACGCCTTTGTGGCCAACCGTGTATCTGCGTGGCCTGTTCGAGGAGAGTACTGACCGAGAACGTGTGCTCGAGGCGCTGCAGCGCGTAAGCGGATCTGACCGGCCAGACCATATTCGATGGCGGGAAGTCGGAGACCAGGATTGGGAACGCGCCTGGATTGATCGTTTCGCTCCAATGAAGTTTGGACGTCGTCTCTGGATTGTGCCGGGCGGGATGCAGATTCCGTTTGACCCGGAGAACATCGAAATTCGCCTTGATCCGGGATTGGCGTTCGGGACCGGGACCCACCCTACCACGGCTTTGTGCCTGGATTGGCTCGACGGCCGGGATGTCGATTTCAGCACGGTGGTCGACTACGGTTGTGGTTCCGGTATCCTGGGAATAGCGGCGGCGCTGAAGGGGGCCCGACGGGTGATCTGCGTGGATAACGACCTTCAGGCATTAGAGGCCACGGCAGACAACGCTGCCAGAAATTCGGTTTCGGGAATCATTGAGTGCCTTACTCCGCAAAGCTATATGGAACGAGGGGCTGACATCGTCATGGCGAATATCCTCGCCGGCCCCCTGATCAGACTTGCCCCGGTACTGCTGGGCTCTCTTCGCCCGCAGGGTTCCCTGGTCCTGTCCGGCATTCTCCAGGAGCAGGCGGATGAAGTCCTTGCGGCTTACCAGGAGGGTTTAGCCGGGACCGGAATAGAAAACAGGGAAGAATGGGTTCTCATGCACGGCCAGCGTCTGGCTGTAAGATCGAACGAATCCCGACAGAGTCCATGAAACTGAACGCAAAAATCTCCCGGCAGCTCACTGACTTACTGGCTTATCTGTTGATACCTGGTATTGCCGTCATCACCACGGCATCGTTTTCCAGGCGAATCTTACACCGGGTATCCGCCTGGGGCTGGGTTTTGAGTGCAGCAGCCGATGCTGCTTACGACGGCGCCCGGAAACACGTAGACATCCCGGATCGGGAAAGGTGGAAACGACGCTGGAAACAAGTGGAGCTTCTCGATGCCCGTGATGTCGTCATGATGGTTTTCGGCCGCACCCATTCAGTGATGGCTGAGATTGAGTGCCCTCCGGATTTTGAAATTGCCAGGGATCGGGTGATGGTGGGGATGCACTGGGGGCCCGCCATTTCAATTCTGAGGCTGCTCTCGGTTTCGGGCCTGAGACCGGCATTTCCTTTTCGTCCAATGGAGCCACGACTGCTGCGTACCAGGCCTTTTTATTACCTGTTCAGCCGCGTGGCGGCTCACTATCTTTTCAGCACGTTGGGTGACCGGGCTGTGCCGGTGGGCGGCGCTGGCGGAGTATTGCAGGGTTTGCTGGATGAGCCGGGAAGTATCTGTGTCCTGATGGACGCTCCACCCAGGCGGGGCAGGTCAAACCTGACCAGATCGGTGCTTGGAGGCAGCGCCCGGTTTCACGCGGGATTCCCAGGCTTGCTCGCAGCCAGGCACAAGGAATATGTTCTTTATGCCATGAACCTGAGCGAGGATGGCTCGATCCGAAAACGCCTGGAAGTGGTGGGGCCGTTCATTGCCGATAATTCGGAAGAGTTCATCAGCAATTACGCCACTTTTCTTGACCGGCATCTTTCGAAAGATTCAGCGCAATGGCGTATCTGGCATGCCCAGCATCAATTCTGGCTTGAAACAGTCCAGACCGTAGATTCAGACTCTGGTGCGTAATCCGGGTTATTACCAGAAATCGGGTTTTTCCGGCAAGGCGTCATAGCGGGCAACGGAGTCGAGGATTTCCTGGCGTGCAGCCTCAGCGTCTTCCCAGCCTGTGATGTTCACCCATTTGCCGGTTTCCAGGTCTTTATAGTGGTCAAAGAAATGCGAAATCTGAAGGCGAAGCAATTCATCAACATCTTCGAGCCTCTTCACGTTCCGGTAAAGACCGGTAACGTCTTCGGTCGGAACCGCCAGAATTTTAGCGTCTTCACCCGACTCGTCTTCCATCCGCAGCAAGCCCACCGGGCGGCAGGTCACAACGGCACCATAATTTATCGGTACAGGCATCACGACCATAACGTCAGTGGGGTCGCCGTCACCACAGAGGGTATGAGGGATGTAGCCGTAATTACAGGGGTAGTGCATGGCGGTTTTCAACATGCGGTCCAGGAACAGGGCGCCTGATTCCTTATCGACCTCGTACTTCACGGCAGGGCTGTGCATCGGGATTTCGATGATTACATTGACGTTGTTTGGAACGTCCTTTCCAACCGGCACAGCCTGCAGACTCATATTGACTCCAATAAACGTTTGGTGAGCCGGTTAGTATACCTTTAAACTATCGCGCCTCGTCATGTCGCATCACCCGAAAAAGGATTGAAAGTGCTGACCCTGATTAAAAATGCAGATATTTTCGCCCCCGAAGCGATCGGCATCGCTTATCTCTTACTGGGTGGCGGTAAAATACTCCACATCGGCCACGGGAGCCCGGATATCGACGAGTCCCTGCTTGGTGCAACCATCGACCTGGAAGGCGCCCCGGCAGGCCCCGGCCTGATTGATTGTCATGTCCATGTCACCGGGGGCGGAGGCGAAGACGGCTTTGCCACCCAGGCCCCGCCGGTTCCGCTGAGTCGTTTCACGCGGTATGGCGTGACTTCGGTCGTTGGCCTGTTGGGAACAGATGATGAGACACGCTCTACGGCAAGTCTCCTCGCGCGCACCAGGGCCTTGAGAGAAGAAGGGCTGTCGGCCTGGTGCTGGACCGGCGGTTACCACGTCCCGCCCACGACACTGACCGGGTCGGTACGCGGCGATATCGTGAATATCGACTGCGTAATCGGTCTCGGAGAGTTGGCCGTCAGCGATCACCGGTCGAGCCAGCCGACTTTCGAAGAACTGGCGCGCCTTGCGTCTGAAGCACATGTGGCCGGTCTGCTGAGCAAAAAGGCCGGCGTGTTACACCTTCACCTTGGTGACGGAAGCAGGGGGCTATCGCTGGTAAGGCGCTTGCTGGACGAAACGGAACTGCCGCCCAGGGTGTTTCACCCCACCCACGTCAATCGCCGCAAGGAATTGTTTGAGGAGGCCTGTGAACTGAGCCGGCAAAACTGCGTGATCGATGTCACCGCATTTCCGGTCGATGAGGGAGAAAATGCCTGGTCGGCGCCGGATGCCTGGGAACTGTTCCATAAGAAATCCTGTCCTGCAGGGAACCTGACCATCAGCTCAGACGGTGGGGGTTGCCTGCCGCATTTCGATGAAAATGGAGAACTGGTGAAGATGGCTTTTGCGACTTCAGCCGGCTTGGCGGACACGTTGCGGGAGTTGACTCGCCGGGGCCACCGGCTGGATGCTGTTTTACCGGCGGTGACCAGTAACGTTGCCCGTTTGCTCAGGCTTCCGGGTAAAGGGCGGATCGCCGAGGGTTATGACGCTGATCTTGTTTGCTTCGACAGGGACCACCAGGTGAGGCATGTCATGGCGGGTGGGCGCTGGTTGGTTAAGGATGGAGCACCTTTGATAACAGGCGTGTTTGAAGACTGATTACTTTTTCTTTGATGGATTATACGAAATGCCGGCGATTCCCCAAGAACAAACCCCCAGAGGCTACATCATTCCCATCGGCGGAGCCGAAGGGAAAGGAAAAAACCCCGCGATCCTGAGCCGTTATGTTGAGTTATGTGGTGGAGATGACGCACGGATCCTGGTGATTCCCACGGCTTCCCTGTTGAATGAAACCGGACCGCTGTACAAGGAATTATTCATGGAACTGGGGGCAGAGTCCATGTGTGTGCCGATTGAAACCCGTGACGAATGTTTCAATGAAGAAACCCTGAGGGTGCTGGATGGGGCAAGCGGAATATTCATTACCGGTGGTAACCAGCTTCGGCTGTCAACCATATTGGGTGGGACCCCGGTTGCCCGGCGAATCCGCAATCTGAATTCACGAGGTGTTCACATTGCCGGGACTTCAGCGGGTGCGGCGATCGTGTCGGAGCATATGATTGCCGGCGGACGCAGCGGTTCTTCACCGCGGGAAAGCGGCGTTGAACTGGCACCCGGCCTGGGTCTAACCAACCGGGTGATTATTGACCAGCACTTCAATCAGCGCCAGCGCATGGGGCGGCTGTTGGCGGCCTTGTCATTCAATCCATTTGCCTGTGGCCTTGGCATCGATGAAAACACTGCCGGATTCATTGCCCCGGGCGGGGAGATGGAAGTCGTGGGCAAGGGCACCATAACCGTTGTCGATCCTTCCGACCTGCGTCATTCATCCATGAGCTATGTACGCCGGGCGGAGGCCGTGACCCTGATCGGCCTCAAGCTCCATGTGCTTGCTGAAGGCGGTAGTTTCAATATTGAAACGCGTCACGCAACAATGGGCTGAGAAAAATTCGTTTGGCGGTAACCGTGGTCCGGCGGTAAGATGCCTTGACCTCCTCCAATCGCAGGTCGCTGTCCTATGAAAATTTTGGCCACCAACGTCTATGTCGGCCCCAGCCTCTACGCCCACTTTCGAGTCATTCGCCACCAGGTCGATATCGGCACCCTGGAAGAATGGCCTTCAGTGCGCCTGGGTACGGAATTTATAGATGCGCTGGTCGAGGGATTGCCGGGTCTGTCGAATCACGGTTGTTCCTTTGGTGAACCGGGCGGCTTTCTGCGTCGTCTGAGGGAAGACGAAGGCACCTGGATGGCGCATATCTGGGAACATGCCGCGATCGAGTTACAGAACATGGCGGGTTCTGACGTCTCGTTCGGCAAGACACGGAGTATCGGGCCGCCCGGCCACTACAACATGGTGTTCCAGTACAAGCAAAAGGAGGTGGGCCTGGAAGCGTCGAGGATCTCGCGGCAACTCTTGCTGAGCCTCTTACCCGGTCACCTCAAAGATGAATTCACCAACGAAATTGAAAAGGATTTCGATTTTGAAGAGGAGCGCGACGATTTTATCCGTTTCGCCCAGCGCAAAGAACTGGGCCCCAGTACAGCATCGTTGGTCAAAGCGGCTGAGGAACGAGAAATACCCTACCTGCGGCTCAACAAACATTCGCTGGTGCAATTCGGACACGGCAGTTACCAGCAGCGCATTCAGGCGACCATCACCAGCAAGACACCACACATCGCCGTCGAGATCTCCTGTGACAAGGAGGACACCCACAATTTATTGCGAGACCTTGGATTGCCTGTTCCGCAGCAGCGCCTGGTGTACGGTGAGCGCGAAGCCGCACGGGCCGCCGAACGGATTGGCTATCCGGTCGTGGTCAAACCGCTCGACGCGAACCACGGCCGCGGCGTATCGATCAACCTGATGGATAATGACCAGGTCAGGACAGCCTACGGGATGGCCCGTGAGAGTGCGCGGGGCAGAAGTGTTCTGGTCGAGAGTTTTATCGAGGGCATGGATCACCGCATGCTGGTGGTGAACGATGAGTTGGTTGCAGTCGCCAAACGCGTTCCCGGCCACGTGGTGGGTGACGGACTGCACACCATCGCCGAGCTGGTCGATATCGTAAACGAAGACCCGAGACGCGGCATTGGCCATGAAAAGGTCCTGACGCGCCTGGAACTGGATCACCAGGCTGAACGCCTGATGGAAAAAGGCGGTGTCGACGAAGACAGTGTCTTACCCGCAGGCGAAGTGTTCTTCCTGCGCTCGACAGCCAACCTGTCGACGGGTGGAACGGCCATTGACATGACAGATGTTGTCCACCCGGACAATCGGGAAATGGCGGTGCGGGCAGTCCAGGCTGTCGGCCTCGATGTGGGGGGAGCTGACTTCCTGACATCGGATATCACCCAATCCTACAAAGAAGTCGGTGGCGCAATAGTCGAGGTGAACGCAGCCCCCGGTTTTCGCATGCACGTGGCTCCATCGGAAGGTGAACCCCGTGACGTTTCCGGCAAGGTTATGGACATGTTATTCCCCCCCGGCAGTCCCAGGCGCATTCCGGTCGCCAGCATCACCGGCACCAACGGCAAGACCACCACATCACGAATGCTGGCCCACATCCTGAAAACGGCCGGGCACTCAGTCGGCATGACATCAACAGACGGGGTGTACATCGACGGCCGGCTGTCGGTTAAGGGCGACATGACCGGTCCAGCCTCGGCACACATCGTGTTGCGTGATCCAACCGTCGACATGGCCGTGATGGAGACCGCGCGAGGCGGCCTGTTGCGTTCCGGTCTGGGTTATCGCCGTTGCGATGTTTCAGCTTGCCTGAACGTGGCTTCTGATCACCTGGGCCTGAAAGGAATCGATACGCTGGAGCAACTGGCCGAGTTGAAGCGAATTCCCATTGAAGTAGCCAAGGATACGGCCATTTTGAACGCGGACGATGAACTCTGCCTGCATATGGCCGACTATACCGAAGCCGAACATGTCTGCTATATCACGATGAATCCGGCCCACGCCCTGGTGAAAGAGCATATCCTGGCCGGCGGCCGTGCAATGGTGCTGGAGCAGGGTATCGGCGGTGACATGATTACCCTTTATGACAACGGTACACACTACCAGTTGTTGTGGACCCACCTGATTCCCGCAACCATGGAAGGAAAGGCCACTCATAATGTCCAGAACGCCATGTTTGCCGCGGCACTGGCCTTCAGCATGGGCAAATCACTGGACGATATCCGGCACGGCCTGCGCACCTTCAACACGACGATCTTCCAGGCTCCGGGAAGGATGAATGTATTTGACGAACATCCTTTCCGTGTGATTCTCGACTATGGGCACAATGCGGCGGCCATCGCCAGCATCAGCCAACTGGTCAGCCGGCTCGAAGTCGGCGGCAAGCGAATCTGCGTGCTGGCGGCACCAGGTGACCGGCGCGACGAGGACATCAGGGCGATCGCCGAGAAAGCCGCGGGCCACTTTGATTTCTATATCTGCAAGGCAGACGATAACCGGCGAGGACGGGGATCGGACGAAGTACCTGAAATGCTTCGCGATCAGTTGCGTGAGTCCGGGGTTAAGAAACGCCGCATCAGCGTCATACCTGATGAGTTCGATGCGGTAAAAGCTGCCCTGGACATGGCCCGCGAAGGCGACCTGGTGATGATTTTTGGAGACAACATCGAACGGTGCTGGAGCCAGGTTGCCGGGCACCAGGCAGAAGAGACTGATGCGGTTGAAACGAATCCGGACAAATCGGTCCAGAGTTTTGTCGAGGAAGATCCCGAAGCATTTACGCTGGATCCGGGCTCCGAGTTGATCAGGGATGAGCGTGGTGTGCGCATCGCAAGGATCGAAGAGGAGTCAGACTGAGTCCTGTCACCAGGCCCTGGAAATCCAAGATGAAGCTGGAACTGAAAGACAGCAGGCGGCTCACAGGCGCAAACCTTTTCTGGGATCACCCCAGCGCCATCATTGACGTTGCCATTGACGGACCGCGCGAAGCGGTGATCCGCGCCTGGGAGAAGGCCAGCGCAGAATGGCTGGACGCAGTGGCTTATGCGAATGAGAAAACCTGTTTCCGTGTTTTCGACGGGGGCGCGAGCCTGTTGATTTCGGCGCCGATCGATGTGCTGTATTCGATGTGCGAGCTGAACGAATTGGCATGGGCCAGCGCCGTATCCGCCTGCGGTACCGGTGACGCTCCTGATCCGGATGAAGAAATTCCGAGGCTTACGCGTCTGTTCGATGAAGAACGGAATCCCGCGCTGCTGGCTTTACAAAAGGCCGCGCAGGAACACAGCGTTCCTTTCCTCTGGGATGATGACGAAGTTTCCCTGGGTTATGGTAAAACAACCTGCGTATGGAAACCGGACGCTTTACCCACTCCGGAAGAGATCGACTGGGATCGCATCAAAGCCATTCCCCTGGCACTGGTCACCGGAACCAACGGCAAGTCCACCACGGTTCGAATGACAGCGGCCATCATGACAGCCGCGGGGTTCAAAGCCGGCCTGACTTCCACGGATTTTATTCGTGTCGGTGAGCGCATGATCGACACTGGAGATTATTCCGGAACGGGCGGCGCGCGCATGCTGGTGCGTCAGCCTGATGTGGAAATGGCTGTTTTGGAGGTGGCGCGCGGAGGCCTGTTGCGTCGCGGTTTGGGTGTCGAGCGCGCCGATGTGGCCGCAGTGACCAATGTGGCCGCCGACCACCTGGGCGATTATGGAATCAACTCGGTACCTGAGTTGATTCCGGCGAAGTTCATCGTTCGCCGGGCGTTGGAAGCAGACGCGCCATTGGTTTTGAACGCTGATGACGCAGGAGTGGTTGAATTTGCTGCAACCCTGGACCAGCGTATTTACTGGTTCAGCCTGGATCCGGAAAATCCGCATCTGATGAACTCACGCGCCAACGATGGACGGGTATGTTACCTGGACGGTGACTGGCTGGTGGCCGCTGAAGGTTCCAGCCGCCGCCGTGTTGTGCCGGTGGCGGAAATACCGGCCGCGATGGGGGGTATCGTGAGATACAACATCAGCAATGCACTCGCCGCGATGTGTATTGCGACGTCACTGGGTATTGACGATGCCGCGATTCGAAAAGGCCTGGCGATATTTCGCGGTGATGAACATGACAACCCGGGCCGCGGTAACTGGTTTGAGCATCATCTTGATGATGGGGTCATCCGTATCCTGGTGGACTTTGCGCATAATGAGCACGGGATGAAGGCCCTGGCCGATGCCGTCATGCTGGTTCCCGCCGAGAGAGTGATATTGTTGATGGGTCAGGCCGGAGACCGGGCCGACAAGGACATCGTCGATCTCGTCAGAGCGGCCAGCAGCATCAGGCCGAAGCAGTTGCTGGTGGCGGAGTTGCCGGGCTATGAGCGGGGCCGCGAACCGTTTGAAGTGCCACAACTGATCAGACAGGAAGCGCTGAGATCCGGCATCAGCGATAACGCAATTGAAATATTCCCTGGCCC
>Ga0265303_10001919_pt1 | contig 12923 bp, 7 predicted proteins | sample Helome_2_FD_192494 | JGI IMG/M metagenome (GOLD analysis project Ga0265303, IMG submission 192494) | Marine sediment microbial communities from subtidal zone of North Sea - Hel_20160317 (Illumina Assembly) | ecosystem: Environmental > Aquatic > Marine > Subtidal zone > Sediment ...
ATGCCTCGGCGAGAATGGCCGTCTTGCGCAGTTCTGAAATGCCGCCGATGTGAACGACGTCCGGCATGATCACGTCGACCAGCCGTTCCGAACAGAGCGGCGCGAAGTAGTAGCGTGAGGTCAGGCGTTCTCCGGTCGCGAGCGGCACACTCGTTTGAGCTCGTATCTGGCGTGCTTCCTCAAGCACTTCGTTCTCGAGCTGCGTCACCTCTTCGACCCAGAATGGGCGATATTCCTCGACGCGATTACAGAATTCGACGGCCGCCGACGGCGTTGGCTTACCATGTGCCTCGACGATGATGTCGAAGTCGGGGCCGACAACGTCGCGAACGCGGGCCAGGTGCTCGATACCTTCACGGATTGCAACACGGTGGTTGATCGGCTTACCGCCGGAGTAGAAGCCGCCCTTGATGCAGGTCCAGCCCTCTTCCTTCCGTACTCGCCAAAGATCGAGTTCTTCTTCGTAGGACTTGGCCCGGCGCTTCTTCGTGTGACTGATGCGATCGAGATAACCCTCGTGGCAATAGAGCCGCACCTTGTCGCGAGCCTTGCCACCCAGCAGTTGCCAGATCGGTCGGCCCAGCGCTTTGCCGAGAATGTCCCACAGGGCGATCTCCACCGCCGATAACGCCCCCATGAGAATGGGGCCACCGCGGTAACGCGGACCGATGAACATGCCACGCCAGTGGCGTTCGATCTCGGTCGGATCTTTACCCACCAGGTAGCGCTTGTGGGCCTCGATCGCAGCCGCGATAACCTCGCCTTTGTTCGACAGCGTGCCTTCACCCAGGCCCGTGATGCCCTGGTTCGTATACAGCTTCACAAACACGAAGTTCTCGTCGTTACCCGCATCGACGAGGAATGTTTTAAGGTCAGTGATCTTCAGGTTGAGCGGTTTCGCGTCCTCGAACGTGCGTTCGAGCGGTCCGGCTGCCGCTGATGCAGGGTGTCCCAGTGAGCTAATCCCGGCCAGACCGGCCACCGCGGTTCCCGCGCTCGTTTTCAGGAAATTTCTGCGGTCCATGTGTCCCATCGCCCCCGGCTCCCCCAAAATGGGAACGTTCTCATTTTTTGGCGGCGAGCGCAAATAAAGCGAGGCATTCTGGCCGGGCGAAAGAAAACTTCTTTTTATAACAATCGGTTACAAGGTGCCCTGCGGAGCCTGTCGCTCACATTGCCCACGCATAGCCGATTTTCATGAACCAGCTACGATCCGAGGCGACGAGTGAATCGAGATTGTCCTCGTCGATGTAAGCATCGGAATAGCCCAGGAAGAAGACCGTACGAGGGTTCATCTTCCACGAGTAGAGGAGCTGCCGACCCCTGTCGCTCGTGTGTTGGTCCACAGGGTCGACGTATTCGTCGGGATTTCGCTCGACATCCGCTTGCTGCAGGATCAGGCGAACGTATGACCGCATGTTGAATTGCCATGTCAGGCGAGCGTCGACGACGTCAGCGTCAAATATCCTGCTTCCGCCCTTCGTATCGAGTTCAAGACGAGTTCCATTCAGGTTCAGCAACAGGTGTCGATTGACATTCCAGCTGACGAAGGGAGTCAGACGCTGCTGGTTTGCAAGGCGCGAATTGGTGTAGTCAATCTCGTCACCAAACGCGGAGTGGATGCCGAGTACGAGACCCCCGAAAGGCTGGACGCGCGTCGAAACATTGACCCGATCAAAGTCGTAGAGCTGCCCATCGTCAAATTCCTGCCCGGTGCGCATGTTCACGTTGAACCACGACTGCAACGGGCCGTTCATCGTGAACTGGACGATGTACGTGTCCTCGAGCAACTGGCCGTCTTCTCGGTCTTTGACTTCGTAGGCGCCGCGCAGTCGCATTCGGGTCCACCAGTTCTCATCGCTGTGCCACTTGCGCCCAAAAGAGACTTCCTGCTGCTCGCTGCCGGACTGCGCCATGAACCCGGCATCCGCGCGAAAATCATCGTCAATCTGCCAGTGCAGTACTTCTGCAAACCAGTCGCGGTTCTCGAACGTGTGCCTCAGGAACAATGCGTCCCCGGAGAACTGATCCTGCGGCTGGTCGAATTCGAGCGCCACGTCGAGCGGGTACTCGGTTTGCGAATGCAGCAATTGCGCAACAAATTCATGGTTGTCGTTGATGCGCCAGCGCGCATCGACGCCACCTACGATATTGCGATAGTCGTCGCCGTCTCTCGCGGTGACTACGCCGCCAAGGGTCGATGTACTGGCGAGCGAGTGGCTGTAGCGACCGACGAACACCGTGTTTGCCTGCTCCAGAACAGTGGCGTCGGAACCCGTTGCGCCCGGGAACAGTAAACTCGTCACTTCGTCGCGTGCCGTGAATGCAGCGATCGTGTGAACGCCGCGCTTGCCCGCGATCTTGCCGGCCGCTTCCGGGTCCACGACACTGCGCGTAAATACGGCCTGTAGCGGCATGTTGAAATAGTCGGCGCCTTCGAGGAAGAACGGCCGCTTCTCCGGGTACCGCAATGAAAAGCGATTGTTGATATCGAGCTGGATACCATCGGATTCAATCTGCGAAAAATCCGGGTTGATCGCGAGATTCGCTGTTACCTCCGGCGTCAGCCCGTAGCGGATCGTTACCCCGCCATCGACGACCGCGTCCTCTGTGTCGAGTGGCTCTGCGCCTGGATACTCGGTCGTTCGCAACTGTGAGGCTGTGACCGTAGGAACGATCTCAAGATTCTTGCTTTGCTTCGAGCCGGCAAAGCCCTCGAGCTTCGGGTATTGGCAGATCTTGCAGTTGCGGCCGCGGTCCTTCGACATGTTTGAGATCGACACATCGCGATCGCGCGGGTACTTGCGCACCACCCGAAAACCCCACGTCTGATTGCCGTCCATATCCTGGAAACGGAGCTGGTTGAGCGGAATACGCATTTCGACGACGTAGCCATCGTCAACAATTCTGCCCGCGGAATCCCAGATCGCGTCCCAGGAAACGTCGCTGTTGTTGTTGACGTCGTCGGTCGTCTGATCGAACTGGACGCCAAGCGGGTTTGCATAGAAGTTGAAGGACCGGCGACCGTCATTGAACGTGTCCAGACTGATGCCGACGAAATCGCCCGGACCCAGGGAATCGCGGTCGCGTAACCAGGCACGAATGTTTTCGGGCTGGGGATCGTAGGCCTTGAACGCGACGAACAGGTTCTCGCCGTCCTCCGCAAGATAGGCGACCGTGCGTACTGGCGCCGGGGTGTTTTCGCCCGGGTCATTTTCGTACTCGAGCTCTACGCGAAGCGCGTCTTCCCAGACCATTTCATCGAGCAAACCGTCGACTTCGATGGACCTGTCGGTCCGCGGTAATTCAGGAATGGTCGCGTTCGCCGCCATCGAAATGAACGGCAAGACTGCAAGTGCGACACGCTTGAACATTAAAACTCCCGAATAATCGGGCGCGGATGCTAGCGGCAAACTCGCGAGTTTTCCAACCGAACTTTCTTGCAGCACTCCATAAAGCCACGTCGCAAAGGCCTGTCAATAGCCTTCCTTCGGGGTGTAATACAGGCGGCCGGCCTGCCAGGATTCGTGACGTCGTAGTGACAATTCATCGATGTGGTCGTGCCAGGCAGAACGACCGTTAACGAGCTCCGAGGCCTTTAGAACCACGGGTTTCCACCACACACGCATACCCGCCGCATCGTGCAGAGTCATCGTTAGGGTCGGGTCGGCGGCACTCATGTCGAACTCGAGCCGGACGATTTGACACTACGCGAGTACACCTGGCGCATGCGAATTTCAGGTCGACGGGCGTTCCAGTCACCTTTTTCAGTTTTTTGCGCTCGCCGCCACACCGGAACTCCGGCACGAAATCTACGAGAAGCAAGCAGCTCAGAAGATCGACCTCGGATCCCATATCGTCGCTTCGATATGGGGCTCCGGGCGGGTCTCGGTCGAATAGTAATAGACCGTAACGACTTTGCCGTCGGCCCTGACGACTGATCTGCAATAGCCAATATCCCAGGTCGCCGCGTCATCACGAAGGAGGATCTCGTCACTCCAAGAGGCCCCGTCGTCGGCGCTCACTCTTGCGCGGATGCTGTAGGGGACGCCGCGATAGGCGTACGTTACCGCCAGCAGTCCGTCGTCGGTTCTCACCAATGCCGGCGGATTGCCATTACGCAGGCCGGTGTCGGTATCGGCGATCTTGGCCAGGAAACTCCACGTCTCGCCGTTATCCCTGGACTCATAGGCATCGATCCAGTTCCTCGGCAACACCCTGAAATCGCCGGGCGGATCGTGCCTGCGTCGCATGGTTGTAACGAGGTGCTTGTCGGAGATACGAACCGTCGATGACATGACCGACCGAATGGTGTCACTGTCCGCCATCCACGATACGAATTCGAAACTCCGCCCGCCATCCCGCGTACGAGCTGCAAACGAGCGATCCTGCAAAATCGCCTGGACGGTATCCACATCGTCGGCGGACAGGAAGAAGTGCGCATCATGCGGGCCGTTGACCAGGTAGTCGGTCCTGGCGGACAGTTTGCCCATATTGAGCCCTCCAAATTCGAAGGGCCCCTGCCAGGATTTGCCACGGTTATCGCTGACGAAGAACGTCGCCTGGTTGTTCCTGACGATGAGGTCGGCGTCTGTGAACGTCAGAGGCGTATCCAGTTGATCCGCCGGAGAATTGTTGGAGAAATTCTCGGTCTCCTCCAGCGACCAGGTTTTCCCGCCATCGACGCTGCGACTCAATAACGGCCCACCCGGTTTGGAATGATCAATCGAATGATGGAACGGGTTGAACTTGTACCAGGCCCCGGTGAAATTCACCAGGATCTCATCGCCCCAGCTCCAGATTCCGCCATTCGCCGGCCATCCTCCGAATTGTCCTTCTTTGTAATAGACGATGTGGTGCTCAGCCGCGGCACTGAGAAAACCGCTTCGATCGATCGATGCCGGATCAGGTTCGTCGACGAAGTCGTATCGCTGCTGATGCTCGTCGGTATGGTAGAAACTCGCCGGCGGAATCTCTGCTTGCGCTGAGTTTGCCCAGCTCCATTGCACCGAGAAGCGGCCGAAATCCTTCCCGTCCTTCCTGCCATCATTCAGAAAGGTAATGCGCACAGGATATGACGCCCCCTCTTCCATGCTGACTGGCAGTTCCGACCCGGGGGACTCGGATGTGGCGACGGCCAGATCGTCTCCGATCTGAAGTTGTATTACCTTGTTCGATCGCAGGTGCAGGGTGACGTCACCGTCGACCGGCCCAATGATATTGCCATCCCAGATTCCTGAACTGCCCGTTGTCTGGAAAGTCGAGTCGTCCCAATTCTGCTCGAGATCTTTCAGGATCATCCTCGCCTTGATCGCGGTCAGATTGGGTTCGCTGAAGTACAACCCCGTCAGACCCGGCTCGCGCCCTGCGCTCTCCGAATGGCAACTCGCTGCCGAAAATGCGAGTACGAAAAGCAGAACCAGTTTGGTGATATGCGACATGTTTCAGATCCGAATTTAACGGCGCGTTCAGGAGCCCCAGCTTGTGGCACGTTATCAGAACTTCTATTCTTCGCGAAGTTCATCCCCGACCCGATACAAGAAAAGAGCTGTAATGAAATCACTAATTCTCCTGATTACCGCCCTTGGGTTAAGCGTTGCACAAACAACGATCGCTCAGGATATGCCACCCTCCGTCGAAGAAAGCGCGAAGGAACCGATCAGGTATGTTGGCGATCGTGTGCCGGATCCCCTTTATTTTGATGGGAAGCTTCCGCACGCTGTCGGTGTTCACCACTACCAGGTTTACCGGGCGAATCGCGCAATACCGTTGCTGGGAGACGACGTTGGTTGGACCTACAACCATCAACCTTACATTGCGTACTGGAATGACACGTTCTACATCCAGTACCTGAGCAACCTCTTCGAGGAGCACGGTGCGCCTGGCAAGACCCAGATCGTGACTTCGAAGGATGGTCGGCACTGGGACGAACCTGTCGTTGTCTTCCCCGAGTACGCTTTGCCCGAAATCAAGTACGGCGACTCTCACGTGAAAGCCGGCATGGGATCAGTCATGCACCAGCGCATGGGATTCTACATCGCACCAAATGGCAGACTGCTTACTCTCGGCTTTTACGGTTACTCGGCGACGCCGCGCAATTCGCCCAATGCAGGCAATGGATTGGGCAGAGTTGTGCGTGAGATTCACGAAGACGGCAGTCTTGGGCCGATTTATTTCATTCGCTACAACCGCCATGCCGGTTGGAATGAAACGAACACGAACTTCCCGTTTTACAAGACCAGCGATGACGTCGAGTTCAGGGCGGCTTGCGAAGCGCTGTTGTCTGACAAACTCGTCACCTTGCAGTGGTGGGAAGAAGACCGCGGCGAGGATGGTTTCTTTTCAATTGTGCCCGGTGACGTACCGGGATCCCAGTATTTCGCAGCTGATATCACGTCATCTGGCGGATCCGGAAAGGCCTTTAATTATTACCGGCGACCGGACGGGGCACTGGTTGGAATCTGGAAGAACAAGTACTCGGCCATGAGTACTGACAACGGGGAAACGTGGACAAAGATTACAAAGAATCGATCACTCCTGACAACGGGCGCCAAGACCTGGGGACAACAGACCGAGGATGGTAAATACATTCTCGTGCACAACCAGTCTGCCACCTCTCGAAATCGTTACCCGATGACCTCCATGACGAGTAGCGATGGCCACCGGTTCGATGATCTCCTGGCGCTCCGGAACGATATTCCTTTCCGGCGTTACCAGGGCATTCACAAGCGTTTCGGCACGCACTATTTCCGCGGTATTTTCGAAGGCAATGGCAACCCGCCCGGGGATGAAACCTGGATCGTCTATACGGTGAACAAGGAAGACATCTGGATTGCGAGACTGCCGGCGACCGTGTCCGGATCAGTTGACGATGATGTTCGTCAAGACTTTGAAAATGTTGATAATTCCATGCAGCTCACTCGGTGGAATATCTACGAGCCAACCTGGGCGCCAGTGCGAATTGTCACGGATCCTGCCGACTCGGAAAACCGGGTTCTGGAAATGAGAGATGAGGAACCGGTTGACTATTCGCGCGTCGAACGAGCGCTGCCGGAAAGCAAGAAACTCAAGGTCAAATTCAGGATCAACGCACAGCATATTCCGTTGGGATTTGCCATGAACGTCGAGGTGCAGGACAAGCACGGAAACCGACCGATGAGAATTCGGTTCGACAAGCAATGGATAAGCGTCGATCACATGAATGCGGAAGTGCCAAAGCCGGTACCGATGCGCCTCAATCAGTGGCTCAATATCGAATTGCAAATGGACAGCAACACGCAGAGTTACTCGATGAAGATTGATGGAGAAGAACTTGGCGAGGCAATTCCATTCCCCGTCGATGTCGAGGCGTTGCAGAGAATTGTGTTCAGGACCGGGCCTTACCGCGGTGAGATCCAGCCGGTCGTACTAAACGAAGCTACGACAGACCCTGCCGGAATCAACACAGAAGACATTCCAGGCACGGAAACGAAATCCCCGGCGGCGGTGTATCTGATCGACGATGTGTTCATTAGCCAGGGGAAAGCTCATTAGCATGTGGAAATACGTCCTGCTGCTGCCACTGGCCATCACGCTGGTCGCATCCTGCTCGAAAGAAGAGGAACCGCAGCGCCCGAACATCGTCTTCATACTTGCCGACGATGTCGGCACTGAAGTAATAGGAAGCTACGGGGGTACTTCTTACAGCACACCGAACATCGACGCGCTGGCAGAAACGGGATTGCAGTTTAACCATGCCTACAGCGCGCCAGTCTGCTCACCTTCCCGAGTCAAACTGATGACCGGCCGGTATGGCTTCAGAACCGGACAGACGTGGGGAACTATCCCGGCTGACGAAATTACGTTCGGACACATCTTGCGAGATGCAGGTTACGAAGTCGCATTGTCCGGCAAATGGCAGATGACCCTTCTCAAGGATGACCCTGATCACATTCGGAAGATGGGTTTCGATGAGAGCTCCGTGTTTGGCTGGCATGAGGGCCCCCGCTACTACGAGCCGCTTATTTATGAGAATGGGAAGATCAGGGACGATGTTAAAGACGCTTACGGGCCTGATGTATTCAATGATTTCATTCTGGACTTTATAAGACGCAACAAGGATCGGCAGTTCTTTGCCTACTACCCGATGGTCCTCGCTCATGACATCAGCAACGATCTCGATGTTCCGCCACCGACCGGCCCGATAGAACGCTATGAGACGTTCAAGGAAAACATAGAGTATGCGGATACGCTGGTAGGAGAAGTTGTCGAGGTTCTCGACGAACTCGGTCTACGCGAGAACACGCTGCTCATCTACCTGAGCGATAACGGCACGCCCCATCACTACATCACCGAATACAGTGATGGCGAGTACGTCAAGGAACCCGTGTTCTCCGCAGTCGGCGACCAGATGATCCAGGGTGGCAAGAGCTACCTGACCGACCAGGGCACGCACGTACCGTTCATCGCGAACTGGCCGGGCACAATTGCGCCGGGCACGTCCACCGATATCCTCGTCGACTTCAGTGATTTCCTGCCGACCATTACCGACCTGACCGGGTCAGCAATACCGACAGACCGGGTAATCGACGGCCGCAGCTTTGCAGCGTTTCTAAATGGCCGGGACTATGTTCCTCGTGAGTGGGCATTCCAGGAATGGGAGGGCAAGGCCTGGATCAGAGACCAACGCTGGAAGCTCTACCTCGACGGCCGTTTCTTTGACATGAGCGCCGATCCGTTCGAACAGAACCCGATTGCGCCGGGCGAAGACAGCGAGGCAAGCGCCAAAGTCAGGGTGTTTTTGTCCGAAGAGTTACATCGACTCAGGCAGGATAGGTAGTTCTCCGCATTGCCGCATTTCATCGGGATCTAGGAGACTCCCGCCGCCTTCTAAATTCCTCGGGAGAACGAAATGCGGGTAACAGTGCTTGGCACAGGATTGGTCGGTGGCGCAATTGCGAAGGATCTCGCCCTGGAGCCTGGATGGTCCATACGGGCTGTTGATCTCTCACAATCGTCCCTGGATGAGCTCGCTGGCCATGACAACATAGAGCTGACCTGCAAGGATGTCTCTTGTGAGCCTGCCTTGAATGCCGTAATCAGTGACGCTGACCTGGTTGTAAACGCCGTTCCGGGCGGCATGGGCTTTGAGACCATGCGGCGCATCATCGATACAGGCAAGAACGTCGTCGATATCTCTTTCTTCGGTGAAGATCCTTTCGAACTCGACGATCTGGCCAAACAACGCGGCGTAACTGCAATAGTTGACTGCGGTGTCGCTCCTGGCTTGTGCAACATGATCGCCGGCCACGTGCAAAACAACATGGACAGGGTCGACTCATACCTGTGCCTTGTCGGCGGGCTGCCGGTGGTTCGCTCGTGGCCCTACGAATACAAAGCGGTGTTCTCACCGCTGGATGTCATGGCCGAATTCACTCGCCCGGCGCGCTTTGTCGAACATGGTGAACTCGTCGTTCGCCCCGCCCTGTCCGACGTGGAATTGATTGATTTCGAAGGCGTCGGCACACTCGAGGCTTTCAACACGGATGGTCTGCGCAGTCTCGCACGCACCATGGACATTCCGTTCATGAAAGAGAAGACCATGCGTTACCCGGGCCATGCCAACCTGGCGCGGGTGTTCCGTGACAGCGGCTTCTTCGACACCGATCCCATCGACGTGGACGGTATGCAAGTAAGGCCTATCGACGTTACGTCCCGCTTGCTGATCGAGCAGTGGCGGCTCGCAGAGAACGAAGCAGACCTGACCGTTATGCAGGTCATCCTGGAAGGGCAACACAACGGCCGCCGCGAGAGGCGCGACTTCTACTTGCTTGATCGCTTCGACACCAAGACCGGTACTACCTCAATGGCACGCACGACAGGCTACACATGCTCTATTACGGCACGACAGGTTCTGGCCGGGATGTTCACGCGCAAAGGTATTTGCCCGCCCGAGTACCTCGGTGCTACCGAAGGATGCTACGAACACATGCTGGCAGAGCTCGAAGAACGCGGTATCTACATGGACGAGGCGGTGACGGATCTATCTGCAGAAGCGGCTCATCCGGAGATAAACCGCTTTCAGAGAAAGATCGCCTGACGACCTAACCGCCTTCAATAGCCGCCTGAATCGCGGCCTTGTATTCGTGACCCAGACGCTGCAGCGGATGCGCCTCGATCATCCTCTCGGCGACATCAAGCGCCTCATTCAATTGTTCCCGCTTGAAGTAGAAGTCGATGAGCGCATACAGGAAGTCGAAGTTCTGAGGCTCCAGATCGAGAGCGTGACGCAGCGCAACTTCGGCTTCTGTATCGCGCGATAACTGTGCCAGCAACAGGCCATAGTTGTAATGCACGCGTGCGTTCTGTGGCATGCCTTCCGCTGCACGGGCAAGGAAGGGCAGAGACTCATCAACGCGACTCATACCGACCAATAGAAGTGCAAGAGAGTATGCGGCATCGTATTGTTCGGGATAGTCGGCAAGGACTTCCCGGAAGAGCTGCTCGGCTTCGTCGGCGCCACCCTGCTGGCTGAGCAGCATGGCCAGGTTCATCTTGGCCGGGAAGAACAGATCGTCGACCTTTAGTGCCATTCGGTAGTAGCGTTCCGCCGATTGTGCATCGCCCTGACTGGCGTACAGGTTGGCGAGGTTCATACCCGATGCGGCGAAGTCCAGGCTGCGTTCCGTGGCACTGACATACTCTGCCAGTACCCTGTCAAACAGGCTGCGCTGCTGGGGCTGGAAGTACTCCGGTCCGACGCCGCCGAGATGTGAAGCTGCAGCGATACGCACAGCACGAACGGGATCCGACAACATGGGTGCCAGGCGTTCGACCATGCCCTCGGGGGTCGGATGCGTGATGACATTGACAGCGGCCAGGCGAATGAGCTCATCCTCATCTGTCAGTGCCTGCCGCAATGCCGCATCGACTCGTTCACCCGAATAAGCTCGTAACGCATCCAGTGCAGTCGCACGCACGATAGCCGGGTACAACGGATTCTCAATCAACGCGAGCAGCCCTTCTTCTGCCTCCGGGTCACCGTTTCGGGCGGCAGCCAGGACGGTGCCGAAATGTGGCTTGCGCGCGGTGCCGTACCAGGTGGTGAAGGCCTCGACACTCCACTCGACAGTCTGGTCATCGTGGCAACCGCTTTGGCCGCATGCATTGGGCACATCGAGCTCCAGGCTCAGGTCGGGCCTTGGCACGCGAATGCTGTGATCGGCCCGCCAGTCGATACCCATGTAGACCTGTTCCGGCATGTGGCATTTGATACACAGTGCACCGTCGCTAGGCTCGTCATCGACGACCAGTTTGTGAAAATGATGGGTCTCGGTGTCGTAGGTGTCGCCCTGGTGACACTGCAGGCAGAGGTTATTTCCCTGCTGATGCAGTTTGAGGCTGTGCATATCATGACAGTCATCGCAGCGCACGCCGTTCGCGTACATCTTGCTCTGCAGGAACGACCCCCAGACGTAATCCTCCTCGAGAATTTGGCCGTCAGGGTGGTAAGTGCGTTCAACGAGCAGCGATGGCGTGAAGTTCTCAAGAAGGCTCACTTGGTTGTGGTCATATTCACCGATCTCACCGCGCCGCGAGTGACACGCGGCACAAATCTCCACGAGTTGCCGATTGTCTATGTCGCTGGTCTGGACAACGAGTCCGTAGTTAGTGGTCTCGGTGCGCCCCATCGGGTCGACATTGGCCCAATCGACATGCGCTGAGCCTGCCCCATGGCATGCTTCACAGCTGACATCGATCTCTGCCCATTCGGTGTTGTATGTGTCGGTTTGTGCGTCGTAGTTCTTGCGCAAATCGGTCGAGTGACACTCCGCACACATCCCATTCCAGTTCTGGCCATTGCGTGTCCAGTGCAACCAGTCATCGGCCGCAACCTCGTTGCCCTCGGTGAGGGAATACCAGCGTTGGCGCTCCGTATCCCAGGTGATCGACAAAGCCTGTAAGCGGCCTCCCGGGAATGGCACGAGATACTGCTGCAACGGTTCCACACCGAAGGTGTACTGCACTTCGAATTCAGCCATCTCGCCGCCCGGTCCTTCGGTGTAGACGAAGTACTTTTCGTCCCTGCGGTAAAGACGGGATTCAATGCCATTGTGCGTAAACACCGCATCGTCGAAATCGCCAAGCACTGTGTCCGGGGTAGCCACATCCATGGCGTTATCGTGGTCCGATCCCAGCCAGCTTTCATAGGCTTCAGTGTGGCACTCGATACACTGTTCACGCCCAACGAAAGTTGCAGGGGCTTCGACGGCGCTCACCGTGACGTCAGGTTGCCGCGACTCCCGCAGGACATACAGCGGTATGGATATAACAATTACGAGGAGCGATACAACGATCGCGATCCGCCAATTCCGCACGGTCAGGCCCGCACGACTTGATCAGGCGCGAAACCCTGGCGTCGAACAGGACGGCTGGTGTCGACGCTGACCACGCCGTCCTCAATCGTTACCGGAAAGAGATCCAGCGGCCGCGACGCAGGCGCACTAATAATGTCACCGTGAATATCGAATGCCGACGCATGGCACGGGCAGCTAAAGCGCTGCTCATCTTCATTCCAGGGAACGCTGCAGCCCAGGTGGGTGCACTTGCGGTGCATCGCAAGAAAACCGCCATCTTCAAGGCGGGCCAGGAAGAACTTGCCGTCGACAAAAGCCGTAACGCTGCCGGGCGCAAATTGCTCAACGGGTCCGGCGACCTTCATGCCAATACCAGCCGACAACGCCTTTTGTTGCCTGCCGGGTAACAGCACCGACACCGCAACCCAACCAGCCTGCAAGACCGCCACGCCACCAAGGACACGCGTCATGCGTGAAAGAAAGCTGCGCCTCTGCTTGTTGACGCCTACCATGGCGACACCAGGGCCATGCCGGCGCCACGGAACCAGATGCCCGTTGCCGTCAGAGCCGCGAACGCGACGAACAGCA
>Ga0265303_10001920_pt1 | contig 12922 bp, 7 predicted proteins | sample Helome_2_FD_192494 | JGI IMG/M metagenome (GOLD analysis project Ga0265303, IMG submission 192494) | Marine sediment microbial communities from subtidal zone of North Sea - Hel_20160317 (Illumina Assembly) | ecosystem: Environmental > Aquatic > Marine > Subtidal zone > Sediment ...
GACGATCATGTTCTCGGCAGGGACGAAAGTCGCTTGCTTCGACGGATAGACGATGAGCTTCCCACCGGACAGGCCCTTACCCACGTAGTCGTTGGCATCGCCTTCGAGCTCGAGTGTGACGCCCTTCGCAAGCCAGGCGCCGAAGCTCTGGCCGGCGGAACCGATGAACTTGAAGTGCACCGTGCCTTCCGGAAGGAGGTCTTCCCCCCATCGCTTGGCGATCTCGTGGCTGAGCATCGTTCCGACGGTGCGGTTGGTGTTCTTGATTTTCATCTCACCGCGGACGGGCTTCGCGTCGCAGATCGCAGGCTGGGCAAGCTCGATGAGCCGATTGTCGAGCGCCTTGTCGAGGCCGTGATCCTGCCGCTTCGTGCAGTAGACGTCGGTCACGGCGTTCTTCTTCTTGGCCTTGGTGAGGATGGGTGTGAGGTCGATGCCTCGGGCCTTCCAGTGGACCAGGGCGTCCACCATGTCGAGCTTGTCGACGCGGCCCACCATCTCTAGGAAGGTGCGGAACCCGAGCGAGGCCATGATCTCACGCGCTTCTTCGGCAACCATGAAGAGGTAGTTGATCACGTGCTCGGGCTTGCCCTTGAACTTCTTTCGAAGATCGGGGTCTTGCGTGGCAATCCCGACCGGGCAGGTGTTGAGGTGGCATTTGCGCATCATGATGCAGCCCATCGCGATGAGCGGCGCCGTGCTCAAGCCGATCTCCTCGGCGCCAAGCAGTGCGCCGATGACGACGTCGCGACCGGTCTTCATCTGCCCATCTGTCTGCAGGACGACTCGACTCCGAAGGTCGTTCATGACCAGCGTCTGATGCGTCTCCGCAATGCCGAGCTCCCAGGGAAGTCCCGCATGCTTGATTGAAGTCAGCGGTGAAGCGCCGGTGCCGCCATCGTGACCGCTGATCAGGATATGATCGGCGTGGGCCTTGGAAACGCCAGCCGCAATCGTGCCCACGCCAACCTCGCTGACGAGCTTGACGCTAATCCGCGCTGAGGGGTTGCTGTTTTTCAGGTCGTGAATCAGCTGCGCGAGATCCTCGATCGAGTAGATGTCGTGGTGTGGCGGCGGGCTGATGAGACCAACGCCCGGGGTCGAATTGCGCACCGCTGCGATCTTCTCGTCGACCTTGCGGCCGGGAAGCTCACCGCCCTCGCCCGGCTTCGCGCCCTGCGCCATCTTGATCTGGATTTCATCGGCGTTCGTTAGGTAGTTGATGCTCACACCGAAGCGCCCCGACGCGACCTGCTTGATCGCCGATCGCATAGGATTCATCGCTCCGTTCGCCAGCGGCAGATAGCGTTCCGGCGCTTCGCCACCCTCGCCCGTGTTCGACTTGCCGCCGAGTCGGTTCATCGCGATCGCTAGCGTCGAGTGCGCCTCCATCGAAATCGAACCGAAGCTCATCGCGCCGGTTGCAAACCGCTTCACGATTTCACTCGCGGGCTCGACCTCGCTCAGCGGAATCGGATCGCTGTTTTTGAACCGCATCAAGCCTCGGAGCGTGCAGCGGTCCCGGGCGCTGTCATTGGCGTGCTCGGCAAAACGCTTGTACGCATCGCTGCTGTTGGCACGCGCCGCGACCTGCAGGTTCGAGATCGTCTCTGGGTTCCACATGTGACGCTCACCGTTGGCGCGCCAATGGAACTGCCCGTCGTTCGGGAGAATCGGCAGCCGCGGCTCGTCTTCGCTGGGGTAGCCCAGCGCATGCCGCTCGACGAGCTCCTGCGCGATGACGTTGAATCCGATGCCCTGAATCCGGCTCGCCGTACCGACGAAGCAGAGATCGATGACAGAGCTGTTGAGGCCCACGGCTTCGAAGATCTGCGCGCCTTTGTACGACTGAAGCGTCGAAATTCCCATCTTGCCGAAGACCTTGAACATGCCCTTGGCCACCGCTTTGCGGTAGCCGTCGACGATGCTGTCGTCGTCGGGGAAACGCTCTGCGTCGAGGGTTCCGAGTCGGCGCTCTTGCCACAGGGCTTCGAAGGCCAGGTACGGGTTGATCGCATCTGCGCCGTATCCAACGAGACAGCAGTGGTGGTGCACCTCTCGCGCCTCGCCGGTTGCCACGACGATTCCGACCCTGGTGCGCTTCTCGGTGGCAACCAAATGATGGTGAACTGTGCCGGTCGCCAACAGAGCGCTCACCGGGATGCGGTCTGGGCCCGCTGGGCGGTCGGTAAGCAGGATGAGGCTGTACCCCTCGTCTACCGCCTGCTCCGCCTCCTCTCGGATGCGTGTGAGCGTGGGCTCGAGCCCGTCGGGGCCGTCAGCCCGGGGCCATGTGATGTCGATGAGCTTGCTGCGCCAGCCGCGCTCGTCGATGGTCTTGAGCGCGCGAACCTCTTCGTTGGTCAAAATCGGGTGGGGAACCCGAAGGCGGTGCGCGTGCTCGGGGGTCGTCGTGAGGAGGTTCCGCTCCGGCCCGATGTAGCACTCCATCCCCATGATCACTTCTTCTCGAATCGAGTCGATGGGCGGGTTGGTCACTTGAGCGAAGAGCTGTTTGAAGTAGTCGTACGCGAGCCGCGGCTGATCGCTCAGGACCGCAAGAGCCGAGTCGTTGCCCATGGACCCGACCGGATCGCGCTTCTGCTCGATCATCGGGCGCAGCATGAACTGCATCGTTTCGGTGGTGTAACCAAAGGACTGCATGCGCGACAGGAGCGTCTCGGGTTCGTAGCCATGCGCGTCGCCGTGAACCGGTAACTTGGTGAGCTTGAGACGCTGCTCGCTGATCCACTCGCCGTACGAAAGGCGCGTGGCGACATCGTTCTTGAGCTCCTCGTCCGGAATCATGCGGCCCTGCTCGAAGTCGATGAGGAACATGCGTCCGGGTTGCAGGCGGCCCTTGTGCTTGACCGTTTCCGGCGGCACCGGAAGGACGCCAACTTCGGACGCCATGATCACGCGGTCGTCGTGGGTCAGGTAGTAGCGGCTCGGTCGGAGGCCGTTTCGATCGAGAACGGCTCCGATCATCGTGCCGTCGGTGAACGCAATGGACGCCGGACCGTCCCAGGGCTCCATCAGGCAGGAATGGTATTCGTAGAAATCCCGCTTCGCCTGCGGCATGTTCTCGTGCTTCTGCCAGGCCTCGGGGATCATCATCATCGCAGCCTCGGGCATGCTGCGACCGTTCATGTACAGAAACTCGAGAACGTTATCGAGTGTGCCCGAGTCAGAAAGCCCTAGCTCAGCCACCGGGAACAGCTTGCTCAAGTCGTCGCCAAACAGCTCGCTCTCGACGACGCCCTGGCGTGAATGCATCGCGTTCTTGTTGCCGCGAAGTGTGTTGATCTCGCCGTTGTGGCTGAGGCAACGAAGCGGCTGGGCGCGCTCCCAGGTCGGGAACGTGTTGGTCGCGAAGCGCGAATGGACCATCGCGAGATGCGTTTCGAAGTCCGGGTCGGTCAGATCGCCGTAAAACGGAAGAACCTGCTCGCAGGCGAGCATGCCCTTGTAGATGATGGTCCTGCTCGAAAGGGAGCAGGCGTAGAGCATCGATCGTTGCTGCAGGCTCGGGTCGACGCGAAGCGGGCTCGCGGAGCTTTTTCGGATGACGTAGAGCTGCCTCTCGAATGCATCTTGGTCGAGACCTTCGGCCGATGCGATGAAGAGCTGCTCGATCTGCGGCATGCTTTCGAGCGCCGTCGGCCCGAGGTTTGCTCCATCAGGATCGGTCGGAACGACACGCCAGCCGAGCAAACGCTGGCCCTGCGCTTCAATCGCCTTTACGAATGCTGCCTTGCAGTACGCGCGCTCCGCCTCGTCGGTCGGAAGGAAAATATTGCCGACGCCATACTTGCCCGGCGCCGGAAGCTCGATGCCCAGCTCCGCCTTGGCCGCGCGACGCAAGAGCTTGTCCGGCAGCGCCGTGAGCATGCCAGCGCCATCGCCGGTATTGGTCTCGGAGCCACGGGCACCTCGGTGGTCCATGTTGCAGAGAATGCGATTGGCGTCTTTGACGATTTGGTTGGATGCGACGCCCTTGATCTGAGCAACGAAGCCCACGCCGCAGGCGTCCTTCTCGTTCGCGGGGTCGTAGAGACCGTGTTTTTCGGGAAGTCCGTACTGCATGTTCAAGCGCTTTGGGGGGTTTGTGGGCTGTCTGCGGAGCGTCGGGCTCGTTGGCGGCGCCGCGCATCGGACGTGGGCTCGCTAGGAGGAAGGGGGATTTCTGCCCTCTCAGTGTGGGTCGAGAGCACCACCATGGTTTCGGTACCAGCGACCCCGTCCATGGAGCGGATGCGGCTAATCAGCTGCTCGAGGGCCTCGGTGTTCGGGGTCTTTACCTTGAGAACCAGCGTGAAGCCACCGGTCACGTGGTGGCATTCGAGGACCTGAGCAACCGAATCGACCCAGGTTTCGAATGCCTGGAGGAGCTGTGGGTCGCTGATCGAGACCCCGATGAAAGCCGAAATGTCGAGACCGAGCTTCCGAGCATCGAGGACCGCGTGATAACCTTTGATGATCCCAGCGTTTTCGAGCTTTCGGACGCGTTCCATCACCGAAGGAGCGCTCATGCCCACCGAGGCGCCGATCTCCTTCAACGAACGCTTGCAATCGGTCTGCAGCTCTTCCAGAAGTTGCCGATCAATTTCATCTATAACGTATGTTTTTCCTAAGTTCATTAGGCTGAATCCCCGAGAAGCCTAATAGATAGGGCTCATCTGTCCTGAAGTCAAACCGATAGGAGGGGGCCGAAATTGGTCTTGTTAATTGAACTTCCTATGTAATACTTTGATGACAGCGGCACACCTCGAACTGGGCCTCTGGAGTGGAAAGGTCTGATGAAGGATTCGAGCGCTGAAGACATGGATTCGGTGCGCCCTGATCGCGTTGGAGCGCAGTCGCGAAACGTCGGCTGGCACGCTCCTTCGAAGATCGGTCGCTACGAGCTCTGCTTCGAGCTGGCCTCGGGGGGGATGGCGAGCGTCCATCTCGCGCGAGTGGAAGGAAACCCGGGCTTCGAAAAGCTCGTTGCGCTCAAGCGAATCCATCCGCATCTCGCCAGCGAACAGGAGTATGTCGAGATGTTTCTCGACGAGGCGCGGATCGCATCTCGGATTACCCACAGCAACGTCTGTAGTGTCTTCGATTTTGGCGAAGCCGATGGCGAGTACTTCATTGCAATGGAGTATCTCGTCGGGGAACCTCTCTCGCGCGTTCACCGACGTGTCCTGGCCGACGTCAATCAGCGGAGCTCGCCGCTCTTGCCGATGCGAATGGCACGCATCATCGCACAGGCGTGTGAAGGGCTTCACGCTGCGCATGAGCTCACCGACGCAGAAGGCGAGTCCCTGCATGTCGTCCACCGGGATGTTTCGGCGGAGAACCTCTTCGTGACCTACGACGGGGCCACACAAGTCGTGGACTTCGGCATCGCGCACGCTCGACAGCGAGTCCACCACTCCGAGGCAGGTCAGGTCAAAGGTACGTTTCCGTACATGGCGCCCGAGCAAATGACCTCCGCAGCTGTCGACCGCCGAGTCGACGTCTGGGCCTTGGGCGCCGTCCTATGGGAGCTGCTCACCCAGCGGAAGCTTTTCCTCAGGGAGACGGACGTGAACACCATGTACGCGGTCCTGTCGGGCGAGATTCGACCACCGTCCGCCCATTGCAGCGAGGTCTCGGCGGAGCTGGACGAAATCGTGCTCAAAGCGCTTCAGCGCAGCCCAGACGAGCGATGGCAGAGCGCACGGGAGATGGGCAAGGCGCTACGCCGCTATCTCGCCAAGCAGGACGAGCTGATCGGCCCGGCCGAGGTCGCAGACTGGATGCAGCAACTGTTTCCAAGCGGCGAGATGAGAAAGCGAGAGCTGATGCATATCGCGCGGAGCAGGGAACACACCCAATCGGAGGCGCAGGTTGCGGCAAAGGAGCAGAACGGCGAACGCCCTTCCCGCTTCCCTGCGCTGATTGTCGACCGCATGCCGCCCGCGCCGCCCCTGCCGGCGAGCTTGCTGGTGATGTTGATCGGCGTGCTGACGGTGCTAGCCGTCGTCACGATCGATTGGCTGCGACAGTAGCGTCATGACGCCGAACGCAAAGTAAGGCGGCCCCGCGGCGTGAACGAGCCCTCTGAGCCGACCGCGACGGTCGAGCACGGGCGCACCGGAGCTGCCGTTGCGAATGGGGCACGAAGAAAGCACGCGAATCGAAGAATGGGGAAGCTCGCTCGAGGAAGCGAGACGGCGGTTGTCGTCGACGATGCAACGCCGGCTTCTGACCCGATGGACGTCGTCGTAGAAACGGTCGGCCGTCACCGAAAGGACGCGGACGACTTCGCCCGACGGAACGTTTCCTCGGCCGATGGGGATCGCCGGGCGCAGCGCGTCCCGATGGAGCTTCAACACCGCGTAGTCTGGTGAGAGAAGGCTAGAGCTGGGCGTGGACGCGGACTCGATTCGCTCACAGCCGATCCACTCGGCGGCTCGGCCATCGGACTGCGCGAACCCCAGCCAAAGACCGTCGCAGCTTCCGCCGTTGGCAAGCTCCCAGGCCACGCAGTGCCCGGCGGTGACTGCAGTTCGAGGACCGATCAGTGCCGCGGTGCAGCGCATGGGTTCCCGAGGTGCTGAAAGTCCGACCAGTAGCGCAACGGACTCGCTGCATAGTTCTCCCACAGGGCAGGAAACCTCGTAGCGCGGAGGCCCCAAATCGATGTAGCGTGCGGACGTTGAAGAGGTCGCCTTGCACGCCGTCAACGAAAGGAGTGCTGCGATCCACAACCGCGATACGAACTGTGCCCTCCCCTTCATTCACTCAATCTATCAAGCGTCGACGACCCCGTCACATGCCCTGCTTTGCGCCTGTTTCTTGGCCTAAAGAGCCAGTTTGGATAGAACGGATCGGGATGCTCCGCACGCTCGGGATCGCCATGCTGTGCCTTGCCGCCTTGGCTCCATCCCGAGTGGACGCTGATGCGTCCGTGCTGATCGTGCAGCAGGGCGATGCGCTGAGCTCGATCGCGAAACGTGCGGGCGTGTCGGTCGCGGAGATCAAACATTGGAATGAGCTCGACGGCGACATGATCCGAATCGGTCAGAAGCTCATCGTCGGCAGAGCTGCGGCGAGGTCGCACTCCGAAGAAGGCATCGATTGGACCCCTCCCTTCGACTACGGCGCTGCGGTTTCGAAAACCAAGACGCAAAGCGAAGCTCGAATCGCAGCGCGCGACCCGTCCAGTGCGGTCGCAACCCGCCTTTCGGACGACGCGGCCGAAGGGAAAAGATCCAAGCGCGGCCAAACCTACCGCGTTCAGAAAGGCGACACGCTCACCGGAATCGCCCTTCGGCACCGCACGACGATTGGCGAGCTGCTCGCGTCGAATCCGGGTCTTCGTGCCGATCGAATTTTTCCTGGCCAAACGATCGACATCGGCGCACCGAGGCCCGAAGTCGTATTCAAGCTCGAGCGCGGGGACAATTTGCTCGCGGTGGCGAGCCGGTACGACGTGAGCCCCCGCGACCTGAGCCGCTGGAACGCGGGGCTGAGCCATCGAAACCCTCGGCCGGGGACCCAGGTTCGCCTCTACACACGAGTGCCCGTCAGCCCGTCGCAGGCCATTGGCCCGACCAACCGCGGGCGTCTCGAGAACGGCGTGCGTCTGCCGTCGCACCGCGGCTACTTGATTCGCAGTGCCGCGCGCGCGTACGGCACCGAGGAAACGACACGCTGGATCGTCGAGGCGTTCAATGCGGTGGATTCGAAGTTCAAGCAGCGCAAGGTCGTCCGCGTCCACGACATCAGCGACCGCGACGGCGGCAAGCTTCGGGATCACAAAAGCCACCAAAACGGACGTGACGCAGACATCAGCTACTACCAGGACGAGTGCGGCCCCCGAGGGTGTCGATTCGACGACTTTCGGGCATCGGAGCTCGACGTTGCGCGACAATGGACCTTGCTCGAGCACTGGCTTCGCCACGGGCAGGCGGAGATGATCTTCATCGACTATCGCCTGCAGGCCAAGCTCTACCGCTACGCGAAGAAGAAGGGCGCCACCAAGGCGCAGCTCGACCGCTGGATCCAATACCCGCGCGGCAAGTACGAGCCGAACGGCGTGATTCGTCACTTTCCGAATCACGACGATCACCTTCACGTTCGCTTCGTGTGCCCGTACTCCGATCTCAGCTGCCGGCCTTGAGAGCGGTCGAGCCGAACAGCGCTTCTTCGAGCTTGCGCATGGCGGCAGCCCGGGCGTTGACCCGTCGTCGCTGCTCCGCAGTCATTTCGCCGTAGGTGATCGCGAAGCCGTCGGGGAGGAACATGGGTTCGAAACCGTGGCCAAGCTCTCCCCGAATGGGCCAGACCAAGGTTCCTAGCGATTCGCCCCGAAATGTAAGCGCACGGCCGTCCGGCCAGGCGACGCACAGAACGCAAATGTAGGTCGCGCGGCGGCTCACCCCTTCGCCGAGCTCAACGAGGCGCGCTTCGACGCGACGGCGTGCGACATCGAAGTCGCGCCCCTCCCCGGCCCAGCGCGCCGTGTGAATTCCCGGCTCGCCTCCGAGCGCGTGCACGGCAACTCCGGAGTCGTCTGCAATCGCCATGCGGCCGGTGGCCTGCGCAGCTGCAACAGCTTTGAGCTCGGCGTTGGCTTCGAAGGTCGTTCCCGTTTCCTCTGGCTCAGGCAGCTCGAGGTCTTTTGCGGCGGTCAGTCGAACGGGAAGGTTCGCGAACAGGTCCTGCAGCTCCAGGGTTTTTCCCGAGTTGTGTGTCGCAAGGACCCAGTCGCTGGAGAGGCCTGTCACTACTTCGCGCGTTCGAAAGGGAAGCGAGGCGGTGAGGTGTCGGCAAAGCTCGGATAAGGCTTGCGCCGGTCGAGCTGCTTTTGAAACACATTGGGCTTCGACGTCGGCAAATCGCAGCGTCCGCGCTCACATACGTAGGCCGTGCTCTTCCCGCCCATCGCCCGCTTGGCTTCGAGCCAAGGGATGGTCGCTTCTTGTTGGCTCGCCTCGGTATTGGTTAGAACGGTGAAGACCTTGTTGGGCACGAACGACTTCCGAAGCCGCTCGCTCAGCGCGCCGGCCTCTTCTCGGCTCGCAGGAGCTATCAGCGCAACTTCGAGAGCGGTGTCGTAATACCTGTCGAGGGCCACCAGGAGCAAAGGAAAGCCCGTCGGTGAGCGGGTCACTTGAAAGGCAAGCGATGCGAACAGGCGCTCGGCCCGGCGCCGCCATTTCGGGTCTCCGGTGAAATCGTGGAGGCGGAGGAGGTTGTTTGCCGCGACGGAATTCCCGGACGGGACGGCGCGGTCATAGATGGGCTTTTCCCGGACCAGCAGCGCTTCGCCGTCGGCGGCGGTCAAATAGTAGCCGCCGGTTTGCTCGTCGAGGTAGCGCAGATCTTGATCGGTTTGAAGCTCGACTGCGCGTTTGATCCAGGCTGCGTCGCCGGTCGCTTCGTAGAGATCGAGGCAAGCGGTCACCATGAAGGCGTAGTCATCGAGAAACGACGCGCTTCCCTTCTTCCCCTCGCGATAGGTCCGTACCAGCGCTCCATCTTCGGCGCGCATCTGTTCGAGCACGAATTGAGCGGCGCGTGCTGCGCTCTCGACGTATCGCGGTTCTGCCAGCATCCATCCCGCTTTGGCGAAAGCGGCGACCATCATGCCGTTCCAGGCGGCGATGATTTTTTCGTCACGGATCGGCGGCGGGCGAGATGCCCGGGCATGGTAGAGGGTGGATCGAGCGCTGCGGATCACGTCGGCGACGCGCTTGGCGGTGAGACCCCGCTCGGACGCAAGCGCTCGGTCGGACTTGACGCGATGGAGGATGTTTCGGCCTTCGAAATTCCCGCGCTTGGTTACGCCAAACGCGGAAGAAACGAGCGTTGCATCTTCGGCGCCGAGCAATGCCTCGAGCTCGTCGGGCGTCCAGGTGAAGAACCAACCTTCTTCGTCGTGCCCGCTCGGAGTCGGGCTGTCGGCGTCGGTCGCCGAATAGAAGCCGCCGTCAGGAGAGGTCATCTCGAGGGCCACGTAGTCGAGGATCTCTCGAGCCACGCGCTGATACGCCACATCGCCCGTGTGTTGCCAGGCCTCCAAATAGACCACGGCGAGCTGGGCGTTGTCGTAAAGCATCTTCTCGAAGTGCGGAACCAGCCACTGGGCGTCGGTCGAGTAGCGGTGGAAGCCGCCTCCAACCTGGTCATAGATTCCGCCGGCCGCCATTTTATCGAGCGTGGTCGCGACCATGGCCGTCGCGCCCGCGTCACGCGTCCGACGCGCGTACCGCAAAAGCAACGAGAGCCGCGAAGGCTGCGGGAATTTCGGCGCACCGCCAAACCCGCCGTCGACCGGATCGAACATCCTGCCCAGGTTCTGCGCGGCCACGGCGATCACCTTGTCGCTTGGAACGCCGGGCCCAGGCCGAATTGCTGCCGCTTGCTCGACACGCTGACTGAGCTCCTGGGCGCGCGCGACCACCTGGGTCGGCTCGTTCGTGTAGAGGCTCACCATCTCGGCGAGGATGTCGATCAGCCCAGCCCGGTTGCCGCGAAAACCTTTTCTTGGAGGGAAGTAGGTGCCACCAAAGAAAGGCTCCTTGTCAGGGGTCATGATGACGGTCATCGGCCATCCGCCGCGACCGGTGAGAATGGTAACCGCAGTCATGTAGACGCTGTCGATATCGGGCCGCTCCTCCCGGTCGACCTTGATCGCGATGAAGTGACGATTGAGATAGGCAGCGATCTCCTCGTCTTCGAAGGACTCGCGCTCCATCACATGGCACCAGTGACAGGTCGAATAGCCCACCGATAGGAAGATCGGCTTGTTCTCTCGCTTGGCGCGCTCGAACGCTTCGTCCGACCAGGCGTACCAGTTGACCGGATTGTGGGCGTGCTGAAGGAGGTACGGGCTCGACTCCAGGATCAGCCGATTGGTGAATCGCGGCGAGCCATCGTCGTTGAGATGGTGACTGCGAGGAACGTAGGCCGGCCCCTGAGCGGCGAGCGCTCGGTCGAGCCCTTCCTGAAGCGCCTCGTCGACGAAGGCGACGCCGGGCACGTCGGGGTCGCTTTCGGCGCCCGCGCTCGGCTCCGCGGTCGATTTGGGCTCGCGCGGCGGGACCGGTTCGCAGGCGAACGCCGGCAGCGCCGCGGTGACGACAAGGAGCAAAGCTCCATAACCTGTTGCTGGGAATCGGTTCATTTTGCCCAAACCCCAATGAGATCGGGAGCTTGCAGAAGGAGGCTCGTAGGGCTAGATCGTGGGGATCGCAAGCGGATGCAAGCCCCGCGCGTCCGTGATACACGACGGGCTCATTTTTCCGGTCCGCGCGGCCGGCGTTCACACGAATTTCGAGGAACTGTCATCGATGGCTGAGTCTACACCCTCCGTAACACCCAGAGTTTTCGAGCACGTCAGCAGAAAAGACTGGGGCCGCTCCGTGCTCGTACTCGAGATCCCGGACAAGCGAACATTCCTCTTCGAGGACGGAGCCGAGCGCAGCTTCCGGCCGGATTACTGGCACAAGATGGAGATCGTCGAGGTGATGGGCAACGAGGCGGTGCGCATCGACCGAATCGCGCGCCGTAACCAGGCCCCGGCGCCGGGCTCGACCCGCAAGTCCAAGGCCCCGCCAAAGAAGCCCGACATCACGTTCGAGCAGCAGGTCGCCTACTTCATGACCCTCTACCCGGTTGGTTTCGAGGATGAGACGTACATCAAAGCCGAGCGTGGCGTGCCCGACGGGAAGGGCCGCGAGAAGCTCAAGGATGCGGCGATCGAGCGCGCCGAAGATCTCCTCAGCCAGAAAAACCTGGACGAGCTGACGGGCAACAGGAGCTACGAAGAAATCCACCAGATGATCTACGAGTTTCTGACGAGCACCAAGAGCACCACACAAAAGGCTGAAGCAACTCGGTTTAAGAACCTCCCGGAAGACAGCCGTGAGACGGTGGCGTTGGCGCTTCGAGAGCTGCTCTACGGCGAGCGGACGTATCCGATTCGCTTCGACTCGTTCGTCGCGGCGCTCGATGTCGAGGACGGTGCCACTTGGCCCCTGACGACCTTGCTCGCTGGACTGGTCTATCCGAACGAGCATTTGTTCGTGAAGCCGACCTTCCTGAAGAAGCAGGCACTCATCTTGGACATCGACCCCAAGTACGACACGACGCCGAACTCCACGACGTACACGCAGTTCCTTGAGGCCGCCAAAAAGACGATGGAGCTTCTGCAAGAGGCAGGGCAGCGGCCGCGCGACCTCTGGGACGTGCACGTATTCATCTGCAAGACACTCAGCCCAAAGGCGATCAAGGAAGCTACCGGCGTCGCGTAGCGCTGCGCGATGAAGGCCTTGGTCCGAGCGGAATCCTGGCCGATTCGAGGAGGGTTTCGGATCGCGCGCGGCGCTCGGGCAGCGGCCGACGTCATCGTGCTCGAGCTTCGTGACGGCGGCTCGAACGGACGAGGCGAGTGCGTTCCCTACGCACGATACGGGGAATCGATCGACTCGGTGTCCGCGGAGATAAAGACAGCCTGCCAGGACCTCGAAGGGGACGACCCGCGGGAGCGCTTGGCCTCGATGCGCCCAGGCGCAGCCCGGAACGCGATCGACTGCGCGCTCTGGGAGCTGACGGCGAAGCGCATGGGTACGGAAGTGTGGCGGCTGGCAGGCCTCGGCTCGGCGCCGCGACCGGTTCAAACCATGCGCACGGTCAGCGTCGACAGCGCCGAGCGAATGAAGACCGCGGCAGCGAAACACGCCCGGGCAGCCGTGATCAAGGTGAAGGTCGACGGCGGTGAGGATCTGGAGCGTATCGCAGCCGTGCACCGAGCTGCGCCCGATTCCGAGCTCGTCATCGACGCCAACGAAGCCTGGTCGGAGCAGCAGCTCGAAGCTTGGCTGCCGCAACTCCCGCAGCTGGGCGTCGTGTTGCTAGAGCAGCCTCTTGCAGCCGGCGAGGA
>Ga0265303_10001921_pt1 | contig 12907 bp, 14 predicted proteins | sample Helome_2_FD_192494 | JGI IMG/M metagenome (GOLD analysis project Ga0265303, IMG submission 192494) | Marine sediment microbial communities from subtidal zone of North Sea - Hel_20160317 (Illumina Assembly) | ecosystem: Environmental > Aquatic > Marine > Subtidal zone > Sediment ...
CCTACCTGGACAACTGGAAACGTCGAATTGAAGCGGTCGGCGCAAAATACCTTCCGGAGCTCGGTGATGTGGGCACACTGTCGGGCAGCCCAACGTTGATGGTCAGCATCGACGCGTCGGGCGATCTCGAGGAAGCCGTAATTCGCAAGACCAGCGGATCGACTGTTCTCGATCTTGCGGCACTCGATATCTTGCAGCGCGCATCGCCATTTAATCCGTTTCCGCCCGAGATTGCCGCCGAATACGACACCGTTCGCTTCGAGTACAAATGGCTGTTTGCCGACCAGCTGGTCTCGACCGCCGCGAACGCTGACTGACGCCTCAGACCCGTCGCTTGTACCCAGCGACAGTAGGATTGATACTGGTGGTATGGGATCCGATACGACGCTTACCAATCAGTTACTTATCGCCATGCCAGGCATGGCGGACCCCAATTTCAGCACGACGGTCACCCTAATCTGTGAACATAATGACGACGGGGCATTGGGTATTATCATCAATCGTCCGCTAACGCTAAGACTGTCCGGATTGTTTGAGCAGTTGAGCGTCGACAACGCGGACCCCGGCGCTGCCGCGGACCCGGTCTTGTCGGGTGGACCTGTCGGAACCGAGCGTGGCTTCGTGTTGCACGGGCCGGGTCGGAGTTACGACAACACGTTGCCAGTGTCCGATGATATCCAGCTGACACTGTCTCGCGATGTCATTGACGCCATGGCGAGTGGTGAAGGCCCCGACAAATCACTCGTTGCGCTGGGCTACGCCGGGTGGGAACCAGGACAGCTTGAATACGAAATGCTGGCCAACTCCTGGCTCAACGTACCCGCGACACCTGAACTTGTTTTTGATACTCCGTACGCCGAACGCTGGAACTCCGCGGCGCGTACGCTGGGTATCGACATAGCCCAGATGTCATCGGATGCCGGTCACGCGTGACTTGACGCCGCCGAGGACAATACTCGCTCTTGACTTCGGACTGCGGCGTATCGGCGTGGCGGTCGGTCAGGACATCACCGGCTCCGCGAGCCCGCTCGGCGTCGTGGCAAATCGATCCGACGGCCCAGACTATGAACGCTTGGGCGAATTGATCCGGCAATGGCGTCCGACGCAGCTGGTCGTCGGCATGCCCTTGCACGCAGACGGCTCACCCAGCGATATGGAGGTACCGGTCAACGCCTTTATAGAGGCGCTTTCGCGTTACGATTTGCCCATAGAGACGGTCGATGAACGATACACGTCGATTGAAGCGAAACGCGCACTCAAAGAAGCCCGTGCCACTGGCAAGCGCGGGCGGATATCCAAAGAAATGATCGACAGTGCTGCCGCAGTCTTCATAGCGGAACGGTACCTGGCGAGTTTGTAGCGGGTTCAGGTGTCCCAGACGACCGTCGTGGCATCGAATACGGGGCCGTCGACGCACACTCGTTTCATGGCGGGCCCGGTGGGCGTTTCTATTTTCACGGTACAACCCGCGCAACCTCCGACCGCGCATGCCATGTATTCTTCGAGCGACACCTGGCACGGTAATGCGTATTGGACCGCCAGCGACGCGACGACCTTCAGCATGGGCGTCGGTCCGCAAGCAAAAATTTCCGTCTTTGCCAGTTGGTCAGCAGACAGGGTAGAAAGCCACCGGGCTGCGAGATCCGTCACGTAGCCGTCGAAGCAGCCGTCGAAGCCGGCCAGCGTCGCGAGCCGACTTGGCACACCCCAGCTTTCGAGCAGCGGCATTGACTTATTGATCGACGCATCCAGCCACGGCGTTACCAGCTTTGAGGTCACCAGATCGAACGGAAACGGAATTTCGGAGCCGAGAATCGCCAACGGGTTCCAGCGCCTCTCCGGATCCCGTAAGGCATCGGCCACAAATACCATCGGCGGAATACCGACACCGCCGCCGATCAGCAATACATTAGGTCGCTCGGGTGACGGAGAGAATGGCTTGCCGATCGGGCCCAGCACACTGACGGACTCGCCGGGCACCTTTTGCGACAACAGGCGCAACCCGTCACCAACGATTTTAAAGAGAATCTCTATCCAGTCGTCTTTCGCGCGCATGATAGACATAGGGCGGCGCATCGGACGCAACTTGTGGCAACTGATGTGCACGAAGTTCCCGGGTTTCGCGGCTACGGCACACAACGGCGCACGAACACGCATGACGAACTGCTCGCCCGGGAAAGTAACCACCGAGACTACCTCGCCCTCCTCAACATACAGCGTGCCACGATTTGCTTGCGCTTTACGTTGAGCCGCTGTGGTCATCGGGCGGACATGATCCGGCCGACGCGATCGAGAACGGCCATGCGAATCGCCACACCGTTGGTAACTTGTTGGGTGATGACCGAATTCGGTCCGTCCGCCACCGTGCTTTCTATTTCGATACCGCGGTTCATCGGCCCGGGATGCATGACAATGACGTCAGGTGCCGCCACTTTCAGGCGCTCGTGGCTTATCCCGTAGTTTGCAAAGTACTCATCGATGGCCGGAATACCGTCAAGGTTGCCGATGCGCTCTCGCTGAATGCGCAGCCCCATCACTACGTCGGCACCGGCGAGCCCCTCCGCAAGATTGTCGAAAATGAGAGCTCCCGGCAGTGTGTCAGGGTCTGGCGCAAGCGCGGCCGGCGAGATAAGCCGGAGTTCGCCAACACCCATCGTCGTCAATCCGTGGGATGCCGACATCGCGACTCGCGAGTGACGGATATCGCCGACAATTGCGATCGTAAGGTTTTCGATTCCACCCTTATGCTGGCGGATGGTTAGCAGGTCGAGCAAGCCCTGGGTCGGGTGCGATACCTCAGCTTCTCCGGCATTCAAAATGCTGACGTGATCCAGCACGTTGTTCGCAATATACGCCGGCACGCCGGAGCTGGCATCACGCACGACCATGACGTCGACCTGCATTGCTTCAAGCGTGTAGATAGTGTCGAGGATGCTCTCGCCCTTTTTGCGGGACGACGTGTTCACGTCGAGGTTTAGAACGTCGGCGCCCAGCCGCTTGCCTGCCAGGTCAAATGACGCGCGGGTACGCGTGCTCGGCTCGAAAAAAAGGTTCGCAACCGTCCGGCCGGCCAGCGATTTGCTTCTCACGGGCAGGCTGCCAGGCGCCGTCAGGTAGCGCTCGGCGTCGTCGAGGATGTCGATCAACAGTCGTTTATCGAGGCCTTTCAGGGTCAGCAAATGACGAAGATTGCCGTTGGCATCGAGTTGCAGGGCCGCCTCATCGTCGATTGGTCTTGATTTGCTAGTGGCGCTCATGGCGGGGCAATTCTACGGACATTATCAACCAGCCACCAGCGATCACTCACCTGCCGCCGCTGCCAAACCGTGTGTTTGTAGGAGCGCGCCCAGCGCGCGAAGCGTAAGCGGCGGTCGCAAGACCGCTTCGGTTGTCGGCCGCTGGGGCGGCCTCCTACAGGGAAACCCGGCGATCGACGCCCGCGGTCTGAATGGTGGGTGTGGGGGGTTAGCCGCCGAAGTTGACTTTGGCTTCGAGGTTGGCGCGTGAGTCAGCGTGTGACATCGCCTCGTCCATCGTGATTGTGCCGTCCTTGTAAAGCTCTAGCAGCGCATCATCGAAGGTCTTCATTCCGGACTCGCCGCTATCCCTATGGGCTTCCTTAACAGCGGTGATGTCGCCCTTGAGGATCAGATCCTTGATATGCGGCGTATTGAGCAGAAGTTCGACCGCAGCGACGCGCTTGCCGTTGCGGGCGCGCACCAGTCGTTGCGAGAGAATCGCTCGCAGATAGTGCGCCAGGTCCATGAATACCTGGGCATGCTGCTCCTGCGGAAACAGGTTGATGATCCGATCCAGCGTCTCCGCCGAGTTATTCGAGTGTACCGTCGCCAGCACGAGATGGCCGGTACCCGCCATGTCCAGCGCTGCGCGCATGGACTCTGTGTCACGTATTTCACCGATCTGGATTACGTCCGGTGCTGCCCGAACCACGCTTTTGAGTGCGCGATCGTAGGACTTGGTGTCCAGTCCTATTTCCCGCTGATTGACGATCGACTGCTTGTTTGGATGCAGGAATTCGATTGGATCCTCAATGGTAACGATGTGCGACGAGGTTTTTTCGTTGCGATGGTTGATCATTGCCGCGAGCGTCGTCGACTTGCCGGCCCCGGTTGAACCACACATCAGGATCAGGCCACGCCGTAACATGACCAGTTCTTTGATTTGCTTCGGCATCCCGAGTTCTTCGAGCGTTGGCATGTCCGACGTAATGTAGCGCAACACCATGGAAACGCTGCCACGCTGGTGGAAGACGTTAACGCGAAAACGACCCAGGCCCTGCTCGGACAACGCGAAGTCGATTTCCAGGTCCTTATTGAACTGCTCCATCTGGTCTTCGGTCATCAGCTCGAATGCGGCCTGTTTCACCATCTTCGGTGTCATCTCGAGCTTGTTGACCGGCATGATCTTGCCTTCGATCTTGATCTTCGCCGGGGTGAATGGTGCGAAAAAAAGGTCGGATGCGTTTTTCTCAACCATCAACTTGAAAAGTGGTTTGACGTTCATCTGTGGGTGGTCCCTGTGTTGCTCAGAATGTCCGAGCGGAATCTTCTTCCATGATTGCCAGGCTCTCGGCCTGCTGTTCGGCGGCCGACGAATCGCGCTTGCTTTCCAGCTTGATACGCAACCGTAGTTCATTCTTCGAGTCGGCATTTCGCATCGCTTCTTCGTAGGTAATGATGCCGTCTTCGTAAAGATAGAAAAGCGCCTGATCGAACGTCTGCATGCCCAGTCGCGTCGACTTGGACATGATTTCTTTGATTTGCCCAACTGCGCCCTTGAAGATCAAATCCTGAACCAGCGGCGTGTTGAGCATGATTTCCATCGCGGCGACACGACCGATGCCGCCTTCACGTGGAATTAGCCGCTGCGCTATGAACGCTTTCGTGTTCAGAGACAGGTCCATCAACAGCTGTTGACGCCGCTCCTCCGGGAAGAAGTTGATGATGCGATCCATTGCCTGGTTGGCACTGTTCGCGTGAAGTGTCGCGAGGCAAAGGTGGCCAGTCTCTGCGAACTGAATACCGTATTCCATCGTCTCTTTGTCGCGTATCTCGCCGATCAGAATGACGTCTGGTGCCTGGCGCAGCGTGTTTTTCAGTGCCGCGTGCCAGGTGTCGGTATCGACACCAACCTCGCGCTGCGTGATCACACAGCCATCATGTGGATGAACGTACTCGACAGGATCCTCGATTGAGATGATATGGCCGCGCGAGTTTGAATTGCGATGGCCAATCATGGCTGCCAGCGTGGTCGACTTACCAGACCCTGTGCCGCCGACAACGATACAAAGACCTCGCTTGTTCATGACGATGTCTTTCAGAATGGGTGGCAGGTCAAGATCTTCGAGCGTCGGTATTTCAGTAGTGATCGTTCGCAGAACCGCGCCGACCATGCCCTGCTGAATGAATGCGCTGACACGGAAGCGACCGATACCCTGCGGCGCGATCGCAAAATTACATTCCTTGGTCGCGTCAAATTCCTTGATCTGTTTGTCGTTCATGATTGACCGAACCATCATTGCGGCCTGTTCGGGGGACAAGGGCGTATCAGTGGCTTTGTGGACCGTGCCGTCGACTTTGATCGCCGGCGGAAATGCAGCTGTCAAAAAGAGGTCCGAACCCTCTCGTTCGACCATTTTGCGCAATAGATTTTGTGTCAGTCGTACCGCTTGTTCGCGTTCCATTCTTTGTGTCTCCTTCCAAGCCGGCGACTAGCCGCCTGCCTTAGAAATTCTCCTTGTTGACCGCCCGGAAGCGAGCTTCTTCCTTGTTGATCAGTCCCTTTTGCATCAGTTCGGCGAGGTTCTGATCCAACGTGTGCATTCCAGATCCCTGGCCCGTCTGAATTGCCGAATACATCTGGGCAATCTTGCCTTCACGAATCAGGTTGCGAATCGCTGGCGTACCAATCATGATTTCATGCGCCGCAATCCGACCACCACCTACTTTCTTCAAGAGTGTTTGCGAAATAACGGCACGCAGTGATTCGGAGAGCATTGCCCGCACCATTTCCTTCTCGGCCGCAGGAAACACGTCGACAACGCGGTCAATGGTCTTGGCAGCCGAACTGGTATGCAGGGTACCGAAGACCAGGTGACCGGTTTCCGCCGCGGTCAGCGCCAATCGAATTGTCTCGAGGTCACGAAGCTCGCCGACAAGCACGACGTCCGGGTCCTCGCGCAGTGCGGATCGAAGCGCTTCATTGAAGCCGAGCGTATCGCGATGCACCTCACGCTGGTTTATGAGCGATTTCTTCGACTCATGGACGAACTCGATGGGATCCTCAATCGTGAGAATGTGGTCAGGTTTATTGTCGTTGATGTAGTCGACCATGGCCGCGAGCGTCGTCGACTTACCCGAGCCGGTAGGTCCGGTGACCAGGACGATACCGCGGGGGTGCATCGATACGTCCTTGAAAATGGGTGGCGCGCCGAGGTCTTCCAGACTCAGGATCTCGGATGGAATGGTTCGAAACACCGCGGCCGAACCGCGATTCTGGTTGAAGGCATTGACGCGAAAACGCGCCAGTTTCGGGATTTCGAAGGAAAAGTCAGTCTCAAGGAACTCCTCGTAGTCCTTGCGCTGCTTGTCATTCATGATGTCGTACACCATGCTATTGACGTCCTTGTGGGTGAGCGCCGGCATGTTGACACGTTTGATGTCGCCATCAACTCGAATCATGGGCGGCACACCAGCTGACAAGTGCAGGTCAGACGCGTTGTTTTTTACAGCGAACGACAACAACTGGGCAACGTCGACAGCCATATTTCTCCCTCATAAGATTGGGTTCCGGACTTACCATAACCCGGAACGAACTGAGCCTAGTATAGCGAAGCAACCGGACTAAAACGTGATTAGAGTCACGGAAAACTTGCGAAAAATCCGCGATTTGCTGGCGATCGCGGCGGTCGAGGCCGATCGTGACCCGGATACTGTCAAATTGCTCGCCGTGAGCAAGAAACAGCCGCTGGACAGCGTTCTCGCCGCCGCCGCACTCGGTCAGCGGGATTTCGGCGAAAACATCGTTCAGGAGGGTCTGGACAAGATTCGGGCCACGGCCCAAGAGGGCCTGACCTGGCACTTCATCGGCCACTTGCAGAGCAATAAAACACGAGCCGTCGCTGAAAACTTTGACTGGGTGCACACAATCGACAAACCGAAAATAGCGAAGCGCCTGAGTCAGCAGCGTCCCGCCGAACTTGGACCGCTCAATGCCTGTTTACAGGTTAATATCGACAACGAACCGAGCAAATCAGGTGCCGCCGCCGATGAGTTGAGCGAGCTCGCAGCGGCCTGCAGCGAATTGCCGAACATTCGACTTCGCGGGCTGATGTGTCTGCCGGCCATTCGGAATGAATTCGAAGCACAGCGTGAGCCCTTCGCAAAGCTCCGCGATCTCGCGCAGGGATTGCGGCGCAGCGGAGTCCCGATCGACACGCTGTCAATGGGTATGACAGCAGATTACAGGGCCGCGATATTCGAAGGTGCGACAATCGTGCGTATTGGCACCGCGTTGTTTGGCGAACGAGCGTAACGACAGGAAAACCGATGGACTACGGAAAAGTCGCCTTTGTAGGCGGCGGTAACATGACACGAGCGCTTACCGGCGGGATGCTCGCCGCAGGATACGAACCCACCCACATTCTGGTATCCGAGCCGCTTGCCGATCACCGCGAGAGTCTCGCCGAAGAACTCCCGCATTCAGTCATTCATGAAGATAACGAGGTAGTGGTCGGTGAGTCCGAGTGCGTCGTTCTCGCTGTCAAACCCCAGATACTCAGCCAGGTCTGCAAACCACTGGCCGGCACCGTGCAGCGTACAAAACCGCTCATCATTTCGATTGCGGCCGGCGTGCGCAGTCACGATATCGATACGTGGCTGGGGGGCGGTCTGTCGGTCGTTCGTGTTATGCCGAATCAAGCCGCGCTGCTACGCCTTGGAATTTCCGGAATGTATGCCAATGAGCGCACCACACCCGAGCAATTTCAGATCGCGAGTAGCATCATCGCAACAACCGGTCCTGTCATTCCCGTGCGCACCGAAGAAGACATCGATACCGTGACAGCGGTTTCCGGAACGGGCCCTGCCTATTTCTACCTCCTGGTCGATATGCTCGTCAAAGTTGCTGAGCGGCTCGGGCTGGATCACGACTCGGCGCTTAAGTTGTCGCTCGAAACAGCACGTGGCGCCGGCGAGCTGGCGGAGCAATCCGGGGAAACCATGGACACGTTGATCGCCCGCGTACGATCGCCGGGGGGTACGACAGCGGCCGCATTCGACAGCCTCGAGTCCAATGGCTTTCGTGACATCTTCAGCGCGGCGGTAATTGCTGCCCGCGATCGCGCGGTCGAGCTCGCCGATCGGGCGCACGAAGCAGGCAAGGACTGAAAAATGCCATCCAATATCTCATCCGCTATCGTCTTTATCGTCAACGCTGTAACCAGTCTTTACTTGCTGGTTCTGCTACTGCGTTTCTGGATGCCATGGCTTCGCGCCGATTTTCGCAATCCGCTGGCACAGGGAATACTGCGGATCACATCACCGATCGTCATTCCCGTACGCCGCATCGTGCCATCGTTCGGCCGTCTGGATACCGCTACCGTGCTCGTCGCTTTTGTTATTCAGTATCTGACGGTTCTTTTGTTGTTGCTGATCCTGGGACAAACGGCAGGTATCGCGGCGATTACAGTCACGTCGATCGTCAAACTTGTTGTGCTTTCCATCAACCTTTTTGTCTATGCGATATTTATCCGCATTATTCTCAGCTGGATCTCGCAAGGCGGCTACAATCCGGCGACCGCGATAATCACGACGCTTACCGAGCCGCTGTTGCGGCCCTTTCGGCGAATCCTCCCGCCGATGGGCGGATTCGATATCTCCCCGATCTTCGCCGTCATCCTGCTGCTCGCCGCGACAATTGTCGTGAATGGATTCAAGCCATTGGGAATCTAGTGTCCTGTCGTCAACGCCGAGACGTGCGCAAACCGTCACCAGTGGTTTATAGTCAGGGAAAAGGGGTGGGTATCATGACGATTACCCGAACGATGATCTCTTTGTCTTTGCTCGTACTCGCCGCGGCATGCGGCGGGGCTGGCGACTCTGGAGATGTGCCTGAGGCGCAACCAGCCGGCGCCACGTCGGCCGATATCGGCAACCATGTTGTTCACTTCAGCGCGTTGTCCACAGACCAGCTACGTCCGGAAGTCGCACGCGCATATAACATTCTCCGTAGCAAGAACCGCGCGATGCTCAATGTTTCGGTTATCGGTAAAGCAGACAAAGCGCCGGTTACCGCAACTGTCAACGTCAAAACAGTCAATCTCACCGGCCAGCTAAAAAACGTCACGATGCGTCAAATCAATGAACAGGAAGCGATTTACTACATCGGCGAAACCGCGGTAGCCAACCGCGAGACACTGGTCTTTGATATCAGCGTCATACCCGAAGGTGAGGAAAGAGCGGCTGAAGTTCGATTCAAGCGTCAGTTCTACACGGACTAATCGTTTTTGCGGCGCGCTTTTGGTGACGATCAAATGAAGCGATCTATCGATCGCCAGCTCCGCATCCCGATGCCATAACCCAAAAAAACCTTAAAAAAAAGGCTTTTTTTGTCTTACACGACTGTAAAACATGTGTTATCGTCGCGCTGATTTTTGATGCGGGCTGAGCCCGTTTTTGCCACGAGCTTCCGCTCGTTTTTCTTTTTAGGAGTCAGTTTTTCATGGCCACAAACACCAACAAGCCACCCACCAAGTCTGAAATCTACGCAAAGATCGTTGACGATACCGGTCTGTCGCGCAAAGACGTCGCTGCAGTTTTCGAATCGCTTAACGGTCAGATCAAGAAGAATCTTGGCGGTCGTGGTGCCCCGGGTATGTTCACGGTACCTGGTCTCTTGAAGCTTCGAGTCGTCAAGAAACCGGCTCGTCCAGCTCGCAAGGGTACCAACCCGTTCACGGGCGAAGAAATGATGTTCAAAGCCAAGCCTGCTTCAAAAGTAGTTAAGGTTTCTGCCTTGAAGGGCCTGAAAGACATGGTCTGATATTCAGAAATTTTCTGAATGAAAGCCGGGGATTCCCCGGCTTTTTTTATGGCTTCCAATCTACTCGGCCTCTGCCATTTACGAACTCCGCCACGACCTCGCGCAAGTCCATCAGCCGGCCATGAAAAAAGTGCTCGGCATCTTCGAGAATCAGCAACTCGGGTCCCGGCTCAAGGCTGTTTACCCAGTCGATCGTCTCGTCAATGTCGACGAGCTCATCTTTGTCACCTTGTACGATCAGCCACGGACACGCCGGTTGTTTCGCCAGGCCTGATGCGAACCGCGACACGGCCGGTGCCACGCTGACGAGGCCATGTACGTTACTTTCAATGGCGGCACGGACCGCAATGGCCGCACCAAACGAAAATCCTGCCAGCCACAACGAGTTGTCCGGCAATCTTTTGCGCATCCAGTCAACGGCAGCCAGCGCATCGTCCAACTCTCCAATACCCTCATCGAAATGGCCTTCGCTTTTCTCGGTTCCACGAAAATTAAATCGCAGCGCAGCGAAGCCGGAACGAACGAAAGTCCGCGCCAGCGTATGGGCAACTTTATTGTGCATGGTGCCGCCATGCTGTGGGTGCGGGTGGCACACGACTACCGTTCCAAGGAGCTCGGTATTCGTGGGAGTTTCCAGCACAGCCTCCAGTTGTCCAACCGGACCAGCGATGAAAAACGACTCCGTCCTGGGTTGTTTTGACATTTGACGTCCTGGCTTCGTCCTGAACAAGGGTGGCCTGTGCCCCAGTGTCCTGTCCCGCAAGTACATTTGATTTCAGAGCCAGCCGATCGCGCTGAAATTGTATGGGCTTTCGGGACAGGACACTAGTTATTGCTGTAAAATTATGACCTTATGCAATACTGGCCTTATTTGAAAGGACCGCAAAGTTAAGCGGGTGATGCCATGAATTCCACGATGGACCTCGAGACGCAATATTGTGCTCATAACTACCATCCGCTGCCGGTGGTTCTCACGCGTGGCGAAGGTGTATTCGTCTGGGATGACCAAGGAAACAAGTACCTCGATATGATGAGTGCCTATTCGGCCGTCAGTCACGGGCATGCAAACCCACGGCTGGTCCGTCTCGTTCAGGAGCAGGTTGCTCGCCTGACCATTGTATCGCGCGCATTCTACTCGAATACCCTTGGGCCATTTCTCGAGCGCGTTTGCGAGCTGACCGGGCAGGATATGGCGCTGCCGATGAACACGGGGGCCGAGGCCGTCGAAACAGCAATCAAAGCCGCGCGCAAATGGGCCTACACCGTCAAAGGCGTGGCACACGACCAGGCTGAGATAATCAGCTGCAACGGTAACTTCCATGGCCGCACTATGGCGGCGGTCACGATGTCGGATGAGCCGCAATACCAAAGTGGCTTTGGGCCGTTTCCCCCAGGCTTTCTTAACGTGGCGTACGGTGATATCGGCGCGCTTGAGGGGGCAATCAACGCGAATACCGCCGCATTCATCGTCGAGCCCATTCAGGGTGAGGGCGGCATCATCATGCCGCCTAAAGGATACCTGAAGGCGGCCGCCCGATTATGCAAGAAAACCAACGTACTGTTTATCGCTGATGAAATTCAGACGGGACTGGGTCGGACGGGCAAACTACTGGCATGCGAACACGAAGGTATCAAGCCGGATGCACTGATTCTCGGCAAGGCCCTGGGTGGTGGCATATTGCCGGTATCGATGTTTCTTGCGCGTCGCGATGTCATGGAGGTATTCACTCCCGGTGATCACGGCAGCACATTCGGCGGCAACCCGTTTGCCGCCGCCGTGGGGCTCGAGGCGCTCAATATATTGATCGACGAAAACCTGGCTGCCAACAGCGCGGCGATGGGCAATCATCTCATCAAACAGCTGCGCGCGATCGACACCCCGTTAATACTCGAGGTACGGGGCAAAGGGCTTTTCCTTGGTGTCGAGATCGATCCGGACTTCGCGAGTGCGCGTAACGTATGCAAGGCACTCCTGAAGCGCGGGCTTCTTAGCAAGGAAACGCACAACACGGTCGTTCGGCTGGCGCCCCCGCTCGTGATCAGCAGAGCCGAGATAGACTGGGCCGTCACACAGATCCGGGATGTACTTGACGAGCTGAACCCGCATCGACTCGCGTCCTGAGTTTCGCACTGGAATAGTTGAATGCCTGAAATCACTGCCATATACATTGCCCTGCCGGCGTTGGCCATAATAGTCGGTGGCGCCACCGGGTGGATCGTGCGCGGCAATCGGGCTCGCCAGGAAAAAGCAGCGATAAACGCAGGCTGGCACGAGCAGATGGAGGCACAAAGAACTGAGCATCAACGCCTGGTCGATCAGAGCAAGAGCCTGATGGACCAAATCAGCCAGTACCAGGCCTCCAACCAGGATGCGAAGAAGCGTGCGAGGGAACTGTCGGAGGCCGCGCAAAATGCCCACACGCGCCGCGACGAACTGCAGCGTGAGATCAAGGATGTTCGCAGCAACCTTGAGACCGTGTTGAGCCAGCGAGACAAGTTGCGCTCGGATATTGCGAACCAGGACTTTGAAAAGACAACCTCCGAACAGAAAGACGAAAAAATATTCCAACTCAGCCGTGAGCTGGAAAGCTGGCACGATCGCCTGCCGCCGTTGATCGAACGCTACCGGGTCCGAAATGAGGAAGCCGTGCAGCTTGAGGCGGATCTCGCTGAATCTTTTCGCCGCATAGAAGAGCTTGAGGCAGCGAATAATGATAATCAAACGCGCATAGAACCGGTCCGCGACCCCGAATTGCTGACGAATGGACGCGACGCCTCAAATGATCCAGCCGAACACCAGGACGACCTCGAGGCGGGCTCGGCGGAGAATACCGGTCACGACGAG
>Ga0265303_10001923_pt1 | contig 12902 bp, 11 predicted proteins | sample Helome_2_FD_192494 | JGI IMG/M metagenome (GOLD analysis project Ga0265303, IMG submission 192494) | Marine sediment microbial communities from subtidal zone of North Sea - Hel_20160317 (Illumina Assembly) | ecosystem: Environmental > Aquatic > Marine > Subtidal zone > Sediment ...
CTCGCCAGGAATTGTGTCGACCAGGTTATGCACCAGCAACACATTCCCCAGCGACTTCGACATCTTCGTCTTGTCGATACTCAGGAAGCCATTGTGCAGCCAATAGCGTGCAAACGGGGCGCCACCATGTGCACAGCTGCTCTGCGCGCATTCGTTTTCATGATGTGGAAACACGAGATCCTGTCCACCGGCGTGAATGTCGATCGTGTCGCCCAGATGTTTTGCGGCCATGGCCGAGCATTCGATGTGCCATCCGGGGCGCCCCCTTCCCCACGGCGAATCCCAGCCGGGAAGTTCCGGCGTCGAGGGCTTCCACAACACAAAATCATGCGCCGCCCGCTTGTACGGTGCGACCTCGACGCGCGAGCCTGCAATCATTTCTCGCAGATCGCGTTTTGAAAGCTCCCCGTAACGCTCGTAGGACGACACATCGAAAAGAACATGCCCATCGGCTACGTAGGCAAAACCTTTGTCGACCAACGTTTCGATCATGTCGATCATTTCGTCGATATGCTGCGTCGCACGTGGCTCGACGTCCGGGAGCTGCACGCCCAACGCACCCATGTCATCGTTGTAGGCCTTTATGTACCTGGCTGTAATTTCTTCGATAGGCTTGCCCGTCTCGATCGACGCTGCATTGATCTTGTCGTCCACATCCGTGATGTTTCGCGCAAACGTCAGTTTGTAGTGGCGGCGCAAAACACGCGCGAGCAAGTCGAAAACCACGGCCGGTCGGGCATTGCCTATGTGTGCATAGTTGTAGACGGTTGGCCCACACAGGTACATCGTCACCTCGCCCTCTTTCTGGGGCTCGAAGGGGAATTTCTCGCCGCGCAGCGTGTCGTACAGCTGAATGGTCATGGTGTCTCGGTTCGGTCGCCTGAATAAAGCCATGATAGCAATATTGCTGACTATCGCTACGATCGGTATTCTTCCCGTCCGCAGGAATTTCATCGAGGTCTCACAATGTCCGTCGTGCCCGTCAGATTTCAAGCCCGCAAATCGATCGAGCAGGTTGAGGAAGGCAACGACCTGGCGCCGAAATTCGACGACCGCGGCCTTATCACCGTCGTCACGACCGACGCCACCTCTGGCGAACTGCTGATGCAGGGTTATATGAACGCCGAGGCGCTGCAGCTGACAATAAGCTCGGGTGAGGCCCACTACTACAGCCGCAGCCGCAATGTTCTATGGCACAAGGGCGCTACCAGTGGTCTCGTTCAGACCGTGCGCGAGCTCCTTGTCGACGACGACCAGGACTGCATCTGGCTGCGCGTCGATGTGGCGGGCGGCGCAAGCTGCCACGTCGGTTACCGTAGTTGCTTCTACCGCAAAGTACCCATCGGCGCGGATTTCGAAACACAGCACGTAGACGGTCACGTACAACTCGAGTGGACCGACACCGAAAAGGTCTTCGATCCCAAAGACGTTTACGGCAACGCACCGAACCCCACGGTTCTATAGTCAGCACTCGCGGCTACGACCCACGCTTCAAGTCAGGCAGTGGACAGCGGCGTTGATTCACCCATCCGGTCCGACAATCGGCCGATACCCCTAGGGCACCTGGCATACTTTGTTGGCGGACTGCCTCGCTGCGCTCGCTTTATGTCTCGCCAACAAAGATCTCGTCCACTTGCCGGATCGGCACGACTGGGACAGCGGCGGTGAGTGCGGGGGTGTCTCATGAACGTGGGAGCGGCTTCCAGCCGCGATCAGGTATTCATCGGGCCTGGAAGGCCCTCCTACGGACACCCCCGGGCTCGACGCCGCTGTTAGAAAGATGGGAGGCTGGCCGAACGGGTGTTGTCAGAATTTCCCTTCGGAGTCGTGGCGCCGCTTGTCCCGTCGTCGTCGTGCTGCAGGCTGCGGCTCCCGGTAGGCGATGGCCCGCGCCTGAAGTGCATATTCGATGGTTCCGATCATCCACAGGAAGTAACCCATCAGCTCGATGAATTCTTCGATGGCGAGCTTGATCACGCGTTGATAGGCGTCACCCAGGATCGACATCCACAGCGGTTCGTGACCGACCAGGGAAACGAAAGCGAACAGAATGACGGCGCCGGCAAACAGCAACGTCAGTCCGGGCGATGGCCAGGTACGCGCGAACGCCACGTTCAGCCGCTTGCGGTGCCGATAGGTATAAACGATCAGAAGCGATCCCAGAATTGCGATCAGCACCTGCCACAAGTTGTCGGCCACAAAACGATCGAGAAAATAATCGGATTCGCGAATCAGGAAGATGAGCGCCAAGCCACCGAACAGGAATGCGATGGGTCGTTGCGACGGGCAATACTTAGCAACCCAACCCATGATCAGTCCGCAGGCGACGAGGATAATGGCCTGAATAATCTCGACCGGCGAGAATTCGCTGGTGCCATAAATATCGGTTTCGGCAACGACAACGTGCAACTTCAGGCTACCGGGAGAGGCGATTTCCAACTGAGTCAGCGCCCAGGTCACAAACGCGACGGCGATGAAGTAGGAAAGATACCGGAACCAGCCCATACGAAACTATACACCGCCGCTTCGCGCTAGCGACGAAGGGCAAAAGTCGGTTCGCTCGATTCCGCCAAAAGGCGCTGATTAATAAGGAATTCCCTCGCGTCATCCGAATCATGCTCGAACCACTCGCGAGTACTGCCGAGGCGAAAACTATAGCCCCAGGCATCCATGTCTTGCATGAGGCGATCGCGCCCAACACCGCGGAGGTAATCCGCCAGGACGACTTGCAGATAACAGACAGCCGCTTCTTCCAGGTCATCACCACCCGCATCACGATTCAGCTGCAGGCGACGGTCCCGACTCATACAGATGACATGGCAACTCTCGTGCAACACCGAGTGGATCGGCGTGTCGCCACGAACATACACGGTCTTGCTGACGATACCCGCCTCACTCTCACCCCAGAAGCTGCCCGTTATCGGCTCATCATCCTGCTGCACGACGAGTTCCAGAGTGTACCGGTCGAGTAGTGAAACGAGGTCCTGGACATCGACGTCCGCAACCGCAAGCACGGTGTCTTTCGTCGCGGCGACCACCGGCTAATTACAACCTCGAGATTTGTTTCAGGACGATGCGCACGAGGTCATCCGCGATCGCTTCGCGCATCAACTCTTCTTCATGGGACTTGCCTAGCACGAGTTCCGGGTCGTAAGTATAGTCGCGGGTACCCGTGAGCATGCGGGCATCCAGCAGTCGTTGGGAAGCGCCGTCGATTGCGTACTCAATCGTATAGAAAACCTCGTACTCCGTCGGTACATTGCGCGCCGATACCGACAATACGCGCTGGTCTGTTTCATCGCGCAGGATCGACAACGTGGCAGTAGAGTCCGCAGCCGCGTCGACAAGACTGACTCCCGCCGCCTGCAATTGCACCCGGAGTTTTCGATAGAACAGGCTGTGACGGTCGTCGGTCACAACGTACATCCGCTCCATCTCGGGTGGAATGGTCAGCGCGCCCTGAAGCTGGAATCCACACCCGGCGACGAGTGCCACGATCGCTATGATCAGAATTCTAGACAACGATATTTACCAGTCGGCCCGGCACGACGATGACCTTCTTGATATCTTTGTCCGCGATAAAACGCTGCACATTGTCATCCGCGATCGCCAGGCGCTCGATAGTCGTCTTGTCGGCTTCCACAGGCACCGGAACACGCGCCCGGAGTTTGCCATTCACCTGTACTACCATCTCGATCAGGTCGAGTTCGAGGGCCGACTCGTCGACCTCGGGCCATGCCCGGTCGATCAACGGATTCTGGTGACCCAGTTTCTGCCACAAGGCATGGCAGATATGCGGCACTATTGGCGATAGCATGAGCACGACCGACTCCAACGCTTCGTGCTCCACGGCCCGACCCGTGTCGCTCGTGTCCTCGAACCTGTTGACAGCGTTCAGAAGTTCCATCGCGGCAGCTACTGCCGTGTTGAAACTGCTGCGGCGACCGATATCGTCACTGATTTTCGCAATCGTCTGATGCGTTTTGCGCCGCAGGCCTTTTTGCGGGTCATCCAGACTGTCGCGATCGATAGCAACAGTCGGTCCGGCCGCAGCGTGATCAACGACGGCGTTCCAGAAACGTTTCAAGAACCGAAAGCTGCCTTGTACACCATCGTCCGACCATTCGAGCGCTTGCTCCGGCGGTGACGCAAACATCATGAACAGTCGAACCGTATCGGCGCCATATTTACCGATAAGCTCCTGCGGGTCGACCGTATTGCCTTTCGCTTTGGACATTTTTGCGCCGTCTTTGAGCACCATTCCCTGTGTCAATAGATTGGTGAAGGGTTCCGAAACGTCAGTCAAGCCTTCGTCGCGCATGATGCGCTGGAAAAATCGCGAATACAGCAAGTGCAGAATGGCGTGCTCGACGCCGCCGGTATACTGATCGACCGGGGTCCAGTAAGCAGCACGCTCGTCGAGCATTGCCGTATCGTTGTCCGGGCACGCGTAACGCGCGAAATACCAGGATGATTCGACGAATGTGTCAAACGTGTCCGTTTCGCGTCGCGCATCCTTGCCGCATTTCGGACACTTGACCTCGTAGAATTCGGGCATTTCGCGCAGCGGTGAACCGACGCCCGTGAACTCGACCTCCTCGGGTAGCAGCACCGGTAACTGATCTTCCGGCACGGGCACGGCGTCGCAGTCATTACAGTAGATGATGGGAATGGGCGTTCCCCAGTATCTCTGTCGTGACACGCCCCAATCCCGCAGACGGTAGTTGACCGTGCGGCGGCCGCGACCTGTCGCCTCGAAATGGTCCGCGATCGCGTTGAAGGCATCCTCATACCCGAGGCCGTCGAACTCCCCGGAGTTGACCAGCACTCCCTTGTCAACGAATACAGCTTCTTCGATATCGATCTCGGTACCGTCCGCGGGCGCGATGACCTGTTTTATCGGCACGCCGTGTTTCTTGGCGAATTCCCAGTCGCGGGCATCGTGGCCCGGAACCGCCATGACGGCACCGGTTCCGTAACTCATGAGGACGAAGTTCGCGACCCAGAGCGGTACGTCTTCGCCCGTGAGCGGGTGGACTGCGGAGATGCCGAGCGCCATGCCCTTCTTCTCCATCGTTTCGAGCGTCGCCTCCGCCGCATCAGTCTTCATGCATTCCTCGACAAAGGCGGCGATTTCCGGGTTGCCGGCCGCCGCCCTGGTCGCCAACGGGTGTTCGGCCGCAACAGCCATGTATGTGACGCCCATCAGTGTATCGGGCCGTGTCGTGTATACGGTCAGCGGCTCACCTTCACCGGCCACATCGAATGACAGCTCCACACCCTCGGAGCGCCCGATCCAGTTACGTTGCATGGTCTTGACCGATTCCGGCCAGCCCGGCATGCGATCGAGCTCATCGAGCAGTTCATCGGCGTAGGCCGTGATCTTCATGAACCACTGTGGAATCTCGCGCCGCTCAACCAGCGCGTCGGAACGCCAGCCACGACCGTCGATGACCTGCTCGTTCGCGAGCACCGTCTGGTCGACCGGGTCCCAGTTAACGACCGAGTTCTTTCGGTACACCAGCCCTTTTTCGAACATCCTCGTGAACAGCCACTGCTCCCAGCGATAATATTCCGGTCGGCATGTCGTTACTTCGCGTGTCCAGTCGTACGCATAACCCAGGCGATCGAGCTGCCCGCGCATCTCCTCGATATTGTCGTAGGTCCACTTCGCCGGCGGGACGCCGCGTTGAATAGCGGCATTTTCTGCGGGCATGCCAAACGCGTCCCAGCCCATGGGCTGCAGAACATGCTTGCCTTGCATACGCTGGTAGCGAGCGAATACATCGCTGATCGTGAATACCCGAACATGCCCCATGTGCAGCTTGCCGCTCGGGTACGGAAACATTGTCAGGCAATAGAATTTCTCTTTGCCCGGGTCTTCCTTTACCTCAAAGCTCTTTGCATTGGCCCAGTGTTGCTGGGCCGCCTGTTCGACAGCGTTGGGTTGATACGGGGTACTCATCGGGTCGCTTTACAGTGTGTGACGTGAAACCCGCAAGCCTACATGAACAAGCCGCAATTCGCAGCAGGCGGGCTTTACAGACTGGCGGAACTGCGAATCCAGAAGAGGCCGATAATCACGAAGCAGAATCCGATAACGGGCCAGTTACCGATCTGCCCGTAAGGCGTTGCACCACGCCGCGATTCGATATCAGCCGTCATGACCTGGGGCTCGAATTGTTTGCCGACGGTGAGCAACTCACCCTTGGCGCCAATGAATGCGCTAATTCCTGTATTCGTGGACCGAATTGCATAGCGCCCCACCTCAAGGGCGCGCATTCGTGCAATTTCGAGGTGTTGATGTGGCGCAATTGAATCACCGAACCAGGCGTCGTTACTGACATTAATCAGCAGGTTTGCCTCTGGAAACGCATACAGTTGTTCAGCGCCGTAGGCATCTTCGTAACAGATTGCCACCGCGAGTTTCGCCCCGTTCGCCGCGACCAGGAGCGGCTGAATCGCCTCGCCGGCCGCGAGGTCCGAATGCGGCAGGTTTTGCATCTTCATCCACTCGCGCACACCGGACGGCACCGGAAAGTACTCGCCGAAAGGAACGAGGTGGCGTTTACGATAGGACTGTCGCTCAGGACCACCGAGTATGACGACGCTGTTGTAAATCTCTGCCTCGGGACCACGTTCCAGGATACCGAAGACAATGCTCTGTTCGCGACCCGACAGATCGCTCTGAAGCAACTGAATATAGTCGGCGACCCGATCGTCGACGGCCGGTATCGCCACCTCCGGCCATACGACAATTTCTGCGTCCGGGAGGCGTAACGTCGATTTTCGATAGAAGTCCATAATCGCCTGCCGTTGATTGGGCTCCCACTTCTTGTCTTGCGACACGCCTGCCTGGACAATACTCGTTCGCACCGTCTTGCCGTCCGCTTCGGTCCAGTCGACCGTTTGCAGCATGCCGCCTGCCAGCCACGGGAGAATGAGCGCCGTCAGGCTCCCCATTCGTGCTACACCGCTCGACATGAAGAATACGATGACCGCCGTCGTGCTGATCATCAGCATGAACGAGACACCATAGACACCAAGTACCGGCGCCCAGCCAGCAAGCCAGCCGTCTATCTGCGCATAGCCAATTGCCAGCCACGGAAACCCGGTGAAGACCCAGCCGCGCAGCCACTCGATTGCTACCCAGGCCGCGGGTGCCACGAACAGCAGCAGCCAGGGCTCGCCGTGCGACATACGGCTGATGAGCCACCCCGCAATCGCGAGGAACGCGGCCATGATCACGGCCAGGCCGATCATGAGCAATAGCGCAATCCAGAGCGCCGCATGGCCGAAAACATGAACCGAGATATAGATCCAGTACGTACCTGTCAGAAACATACCGAGGCCAAACCAGAACGCGTGCCCGCCCGCATCGCGTGGCGACACCGTCATGCAGATGTACAACAGTGGCAACAACAGCAGTGGCGTCATTACGGACCAGCCGAAGGGCGCAAAAGACAGCGACATCGCCGAGCCCAGAACAAACGTGATCAAGCGACTGATGGCTGGCCGGTCGGCTGGCAGCAGCAGGATCGAGTGCCGGTCGCTTGCCACGTGGTTTTACTTGTCCAGCCGCTGCACTTGCAGCGCGTCGATACGACGCTTGTCTGCTTTGATGACAGCGAATTCGAAACCACCAAATTGCAGCTTTTCGCCACGTCGCGGCAGGCGCCCAAGCTCATGCATAACCAATCCGCCGATCGTGTCGTATTCTTCGTCGGCCAGCTCGCACTCGAAATAGTCGTTAAAATCTTCGACCCGCGTCAGTGCGCGGACAGCGAAGCTCGGCTTGCCATTGCGGTCGCCATCCGCACGAATAAATTCAGCCTCTTCCTGATCGTGCTCATCATCGATCTCACCGACAATTTCCTCGAGCACATCTTCGATCGTGAGTAATCCGGCGACACCGCCGTATTCATCGACCACTATAGCCATGTGATTGTGACTTGCACGAAACTCTTTCAGCAACGCTTTGAGGCGTTTGGACTCCGGGATAACAGACGCCGGCCGCAGCAGTTTCCGGACGGCGACGTCCTGTGTCGCGCCCGTGCCAAAGTAGCGCAGCAGGTCCTTGGCCAACAAAATGCCGAGAATCTCATCCCGATCTTCGCCAATAACGGGAAATCGAGAATGGCCGGATTCGACGATTAACGCGAGGATTTCATCAAACGCCTGCTCGATATCGATGACGACCATCTGCGAGCGCGGCACCATGACTTCCCGGACCTGGGTTTCAGAGACCTCGAGAACGCCCGCGAGCATGCTCTTCTCTTCCGCATCGAGTTCGACTTCGGTTTGAATCGGGATTGAATTTCGTCGCGGCTCCAGGGTTCGCCCGTGAACGCGCGCTTGATGCGTGCGACAAGTCCGGGGGTTCCCGAGCCGCTGGTACTTGGCGGTTTGTCGTTCATAATCTCTGAGTCTATCAGGTCTCTAACGTGACGTTACATAGGGGTCGGCCAGGCCGAAATCTCTCAAGACACGAGCCTCGACACTCTCCATCTCCGCCGCATCCGCATCTGTCTCGTGGTCGTACCCAAGCAGATGCAGCGTGCCGTGGACCAGGAGGTGTGCCCAATGGTCACCAATGGCCTTGCCCTGCTCGGCGGCTTCTTCTCGAACGACGGCCGCGCAAATCACGATGTCGCCCAGCATCTCGGCCGCGTCCGCAGGAAGTCCGCTTATTGCGCCACCAGCGAAAGACAGCACATTGGTTGTCGCATCCTTCTGCCGATAATCACGATTCAATCGCCGCATTTCATCGTTATCGACCAATCGAACCGATAATTCAGTCTTGTTGCCGAGCGCTCTGCCGGACCCCGCCACGGCTCTCGATACCCAAGCTTCGACGATGCGGGACGTGGGGATGTCCGAATCGTCACATGCGACCTGGACGTCAACGACGAATGCAGTACCGGTATTCACTACACCGAGTCAGCTGGCCTGCTCATTGTCTTCGTAAGCCTTGACGATGTGCTGTACCAACTGGTGCCGCACAACGTCTTTCGGCGTGAAGTAAGTGAAAGCGACACCTTTGACATTCTCGAGAACGGCAGTCGCGTTCTTCAGCCCCGAAGTCTGGCCATTCGGCAGATCGATCTGCGTGATATCGCCCGTAACCACTGCGCGCGAGCCAAACCCAATGCGCGTAAGAAACATCTTCATCTGTTCCACGCTGGTGTTCTGTGCCTCATCGAGAATGACGAACGATTCGTTCAATGAACGTCCTCGCATGAATGCAAGCGGTGCAATCTCGATGACGTTACGTTCGATGAGCTGAGTCACACGCTCAGCACCAACCATATCGTAAAGCGCGTCATACATCGGCCGAAGATAGGGATCGACTTTCTGTGACAAATCGCCCGGCAGGAATCCCAGCCGTTCGCCCGCTTCGACCGCAGGGCGCACCAATACAATTCTGCGAACGTCATCTTTCTCAAGCGCGTCGACGGCACAGGCAACGGCAAGATACGTTTTCCCGGTACCGGCTGGCCCGATGCCGAAGGCAAGGTCATACTGTTGAATGCTCTTCAGGTATGCCACCTGGTTCGCACCGCGGGGTCGAACCAGCTTGCGTCGTGTCTGTATCGAGACGGCATCATCGTCGGCTTGCTGTTTGTTCGTGTCCGCGTCATTCATTAGAGACTCCTGCAACAGCATGTGCACACGTTCCGGATCCAGCCGTTCTTTACCGGTCATTTCAAACATCGACAACAACAGGTCGCCACCCGCTTCAGCCGCGCCGGGACGGCCGGTCACCCGAAACCGGTTTCCACGGCTGGCGATCTCCACGTCGAGCCGGCGTTCGATTTGTCGCAAGTGTTCGTCGAATTGGCCACACAAATTGGCCAGGCGAGTGTTATCGGCAGGCTCGAGGATAATATCCCGAGATATCTGGACAGCATTCAAGATCTGTTTTCAAAACCTCGGCGCAGGCGGCCGCCTGTCAGGAAGACAGGCACGGTGCCATGGTCGCTCGACGTCACGGCAGGAAATCTATCAGGGCAATAGACCATCGACTGACAGACTACCCTGAAGCACGCGCCTTGGGAAGTACCTGCCGACCACGTAGTGAATTAGGCAGCGCTTCGGTGATGACAACGTCAACGAAACGGCCGATGCACGACGGGTCGGCGTCAAAATTTACCCAGCGATTATTCTCTGTTCGACCGGCAACCTGGCTCTCGCTTTTCTTCGATGTCTTCTCGACGAGCACTCGCTCCGTGGTCCCGACCATGCGCTGGCTTATTTCCATCGCTTGCTGATTGATACGGGCCTGCAGGATCTGCAAGCGCTGTTTCTTCACCTGCATCGGCGTGTCGTCGGCAAGGCTTGCGGCCGGGGTGCCGGGTCGGGCGCTGTAAATGAAGCTAAAGGACTGGTCGAAGCCGATTTCAGCGATCAGGTTCATCAATGCTTCGAAGTCCTTGTCAGTCTCACCGGGAAATCCGACGATGAAGTCAGACGACAAAGAAATCCCCGGTCGTGCGTCACGCAATTTTCGAATCTTCTGCTTGTACTCGAGAATCGTGTGCCCACGTTTCATGGCCGCCAATATGCGATCAGAGCCATGCTGTACCGGCAGGTGCAGGTAACTCGCAAGCTTGGGCACCTCAGCGTACGCCTGCACAAGGCTGTCCGTGAATTCGACGGGATGCGACGTTGTGAAACGAATTCTCTCGATGCCTTCGATGGCGGCAACGTAGTAAATCAAGGTCGCGAGATCGGCTATGGCGCCATCGTGCATCGGGCCTCTGTAGGCGTTGACGTTCTGGCCAAGCAGGTTTACCTCGCAAACACCCTGTTCGGCCAGGCTTGCAACTTCCGCAATCACATCATCGAAGGGCCGGCTGATCTCCTCGCCACGTGTGTAAGGCACGACGCAGAAGCTGCAGTACTTGCTGCAACCCTCCATGATAGATACGAAGGCCGTCGGTCCTTCGGCGCGCGGTTCGGGCAAACGATCGAACTTCTCGATTTCCGGAAACGAAATATCGACCACCGACGCGCTGGCCTTCGCCGCGTCGTCAATCATCTCCGGCAGGCGATGAAGTGTCTGGGGGCCAAAAACGACGTCGACGAACGGTGCGCGCCTGATAATACCGTCGCCTTCCTGGCTGGCCACACAGCCGCCAACACCGATCTTCACATCGGGGTTCTTTTCCTTGAGCGCACGCCAGCGTCCGAGCTCCGAAAAGACCTTCTCCTGCGCCTTTTCGCGAATGGAGCAGGTGTTCACGAGCAACAGGTCCGCATCCTCTGCGGCATCCGTTCGTTCGTAGCCGTGCGACACGCGCAAGATGTCTGCCATTTTGTCCGAGTCGTACTCGTTCATCTGGCAGCCCATTGTCTTGATGTACAGCTTCACTGCGAAAGTGTCGACACTCAGGGAGCGTTTCGTCTAGAACGGAATATCGTCGTCGAAGTCGTCGGGACCCGGTTGCGGTGGTGCACTACCGCCACCGCCCTGAGCGCCGCCACCCTGACCGCCGCTGCTGGCGCCGCTGCTGGCGCCGCCGAAGTTGCCTCCGCCACCACCACCGCGGCCGCCGAGCATTTGCATTTCATCGGCGATGATCTCCGTCGTGTAGCGGTCATTGCCATCCTGGCCCTGCCACTTGCGCGTGCGCAGCTTGCCCTCGATATAGACCTGCGAGCCTTTGCGAAGATACTCTGCCGCGATTTCGGCCAGACGATTGAACATCGCCACACGATGCCACTCGGTGCGATCCTTCTGCTCGCCTGTCTGCTTGTCTTTCCACGATTCGTTGGTCGCGACGGTGAAGTTCGTAACGGCTGACCCACTGGGCATATAGCGCGTCTCGGGATCCTGCCCGAGATTACCAACGATGATGACTTTGTTTATTCCGCGGGCCATATTGGTCCCCTGTCTGTTGCTCTGTTATTGATCGTCACCCGCTGCCTGGGCAGCGAGGGGGGAACTATTGTAGAGCCTGATGGGGCAAAAGCTAGCCCGATTTCTCGAGCGATAGCCCGAATTCGGATCAGAGGTTCCCTATTATCGCCGGAATCGCCCGAAACTCTGCAATGCCAGCCAGATGCCGGCCAACAGCGCGCAGACGAAAAATACATCCGCAGGCCGACCATGGCCCAGGAATCGACCGCCGATCAGGCCTCCGGAAAAGGCGCCAAGAAACTGCGCGCTGGAAAATACGCCGAGAGACGCACCGCGCACGTCATCCTCGGCGAGCACGGATAAACGAGCGGGCAGCCCCGCCTCCAGAAAATTGAAGCCACCGAAATAAATCACAAGAGCCAGGAACACCGGACCGACGGAGAAGCCGAGAAACGTCAGCGCCAACTGCGCGCCGAGAACCAGGGTCACGGCGACCCCGATAAGGCGGCCCCGCCCACGATGCTCGTCCTTCAGGATCATCGGCACTGTGATCACGAGCGACATCAGAAGCGCGCCGACGTACATTTTCCAGTGATCGATCAACGCCATTTGCAGGCGGTCAGTCAAGAGAAATGGCAGTGCAACGAAAGTCGCGGTCATGATCGTATGCAACAGGAAGACGTAGAAGTCGATCCGCAGCAGATCGGCGCGGAAAGCAGGCAATAAACTCCAGCTTTCGCGTTGCGCCGGGCGCGGAATCTCGGGCAATAAACCAAGCAGCAGACCGGCGACAACGGCGAGTCCGGCTGCAATCCAGAACAGCGACCTGACACCGAGCTGCGCGGCGATTAACGGCCCGGCAACCATGGCCAGCATGAAGGCCAGGCCGATACCGATACCGAACACGGCCATCGAACGGGTGCGAACCTCCTCACGGGTCGCATCGGTGATGAGGGCGGTCAGCGTCGCCGAAATCGCCCCGGCCCCCTGCAGCAGGCGACCGGCGATGACGCCGTAGATGGAATCACTGAGCGCGGCC
>Ga0265303_10001925_pt1 | contig 12901 bp, 17 predicted proteins | sample Helome_2_FD_192494 | JGI IMG/M metagenome (GOLD analysis project Ga0265303, IMG submission 192494) | Marine sediment microbial communities from subtidal zone of North Sea - Hel_20160317 (Illumina Assembly) | ecosystem: Environmental > Aquatic > Marine > Subtidal zone > Sediment ...
GGTCCCATGGCGACCATCGCCTCGAGGTCCCGCACTGCAGCATCCGCACCTTGGCGGTCAGCCTTGTTCACCACCAGCACGTCTGCGATCTCGAGGAATCCGGCCTTTGAGACCTGGATCGCGTCGCCCCAACCAGGGCTGACCACAACCACGGTTGTGTCAGTAGTGGTGGCAACCTCTACCTCGGACTGGCCCACACCCACGGTCTCGACAATGACCTCATCGAAGCCGAGCCCATCGAGGGCAGAGACGATGGGCGGCGTGGTTTCCGATATGCCCCCAAGGGCACCGCGGTTTGCGAGGGATCGGATGTAGACACGGTCATCGCCGGCGAGGGAACCCATGCGTATCCGGTCCCCGAGAATGGCGCCGCCCGAAAAGGGACTTGACGGATCGACAGCGACGACTGCGAGCCGACCCGCACCGACAAGGCGCGGGATGAGTTCGGAGACCAGCGTCGACTTGCCTGTTCCAGGCGCACCCGTGACGCCCGTGATCCATGCCCGCCCAGATTCAGAGAACAGAACAGAGAAGAGATCCCTGCCTTCGGGCGTTCGGTTCTCGATGTGTGTGAGCACTCTGGCGAGAGCCCGCACGTCTGCATTTCGAGCGGATGCGAGGAGGTCTGTCTCGGTCACCGTGTCGACGTTAGCGGCGACTGTCTAGCTGGCGATGACCTCGGTCACGCCAGGCACCCGATCCCTCAGGATTCGCTCGATTCCTGCGGTCACCGTGGTTTCCGATATCGGGCAGCCCCCACAGGCACCCACGAGTTCGAGGAGGACCGTTCCCCCATCGACCCCGGAGAGGATCATGTCTCCTCCGTCGGCGAGCAGCGCAGGGCGGATGTACTCGAGTGCGGCGTCGAGCTTCTCACGATCGATGTTGGACTCGCCGGTGGCCTTTCGGTCTGCCGGTGAGGCGATCTGGATGATGCTGCCTTCGATCTCGGTCATGTCACTCCTCGAGTGGCGTGATGGTACCGCCGTACTGCTGACAGATTTACAACACCCTGGTAGTGCCAATACTTCCCGCCGTCCAGGTCCGCTGTCGCAGGGCGAATGTCAACGTCGGTCGTCAGCGAGGCCAGGGACGGTCGGTGAGCTTCGGGGCTCCTGGCTGCCCAACCAGCACGACTCCGCTCATCGTGGACCTCAGCGTCCACGTGCCTGCGGGGAGCACTCCGTAGGGAACCCCGTTGACCCTGAGGTTCGATGAGCCGTCGACCACGACGTCCACCTCGCGACGCCCGGTCATCAACCCGACAACGACTTCGTCAGGGACGAAGTCGCCAGCAACGGTGGATTCAGCTCCCGCGTAGTAGTGGGCAAGGATCTCGTCGTGGCTTGCGCCGTCGTCTGCAAGGATGCGAGCACCCCACTGGCTCATCCCCACCCCGTGGCCCCACCCCTCGCCATCGAGCAGCACCTTGTCCCTTCCGATGCGTTCGGCCTCCGGGAGAAACCGATCGACACTGCCTGGCGGCACGGCGACGTGCTCAAGGTTGTACGTGTAGGACGGGAGGGGCTGAGGGAGGCGACCACCATCAGCAAGGTCTGCCGGGAGCGAACCCGGATACAGATCGTCGCCATGGCGATTGAACGATCCCTTCATGGCAGGCGCTAGCACGCTGTCGGTGCCTTGCGCCGTCACCACGGTGATCGTCGTTCGACCATCCCCTTCCGGTGGATCATCGACATCGAGGGCCACGAGTTCGCCACCGATATCCATGCCGTCTGCCCGAAGGATCTCCACGAACTGTGCCGCCGAGATCTCGAAACCCCATGTCGCGAACGGGGCAATGCCGACCTCGGGTGAGTCGACAGGCTGGAGGTAGGGCACGGGGTCAGACGACCATACGTCCTGATTCGCCCGCGAGCGACTCCCCACCATCGATGTGTACACGGCTTCGATCGGCCTTCCCTGGTAGAGGACGAGCTCATCGGTCGTGGCCTCAACGGCCTCGCGCCATCGGTCCCCGTGGTCGCCCTCCACCAACTGGGTGCCCCGATACACCTGGCACCTGCTGGTTGCGCAGATGTCATATCCGTAGAGAGCAGCATCGCCACCCCTTCCGCCGAGCAGCGTGCGGGCAAGATAGGTTCGTGCGGCGACGGCCTGGGCCTGGAGCGCCTCAGCATTCCAGAGGAACGGCATTTCGGCAATGCCTTGGAGGTACTGCTCGATCGACGCCCTCTCGCTGACGGCGATGCCATCCCTGTGGACGACGAACATCATTGGGCCCGCATACGGACGGTCGTTCAGCTCAAACCGCGTACCGTCGGTACCAACGAGCTCGATGCTCACGACGTCGACAGGCGGTTCCGTGGCGAGGGCGGCTGGGGTGCCGACGATGACGGACGCAAGGGCCGTGACGGCAACGAGAAGGCGCCTCATGATCGGCGGATGGACGCTCCGAGCGACGCCAGTTTGTCGACGAAGCCGTCGTAGCCGCGGTCCACATGTTGGGCGTCGCGAATGACCGTCTCCCCATCGGCCCTCAGGCCCGCGATTGCGAGCGCTGCGGCGGCGCGAATGTCGCATCCATCGATCTCGCATCCGGATAGCTCATCGACCCCGCGAATGACCACGTGCTGGCCGTCAGCGTGGATTTCCGATCCCATGCGATTCAGCTCGCCGAGGTAGCGGAACCGACCCGAATAGATGTTCTCCGTGACCAGTGACGTTCCGTCCGCTACCGAGAGGTACGCAACCATCTGTGGATGCATGTCCGTGTGGAATCCAGGGTACGGGAGTGTCGCGATGTCGACAGCAGCCGGCCGGTGCGGTCCAGCGATCGTGACGGAATCCTCGGTTGTCTCGACCTGGCATCCGGTCTCGACCAGTTTGCGAAGTTCCATGCGAAGGTGTTCCGGCCGACACCCGGTGACGGTGACCTCACCGCGCGACATCGCGCCAGCTACGAGGTAGGTGCCAGCCTCGAGCCGGTCCGGCACGGTGCGGTGCGAGGCTGGGGCGAGTTCGGGGACGCCGTGGATCTCGAGGGTCGACGTTCCGGCGCCATCGATCTTGGCACCCATCTTCATGAGGTACTCGGCGAGGTCCGTCAGTTCGGGCTCGCGAGCAGCATTCGAAATCGTGGTCGTCCCCTTGGCGAGGACACCGGCCAGAAGGAGGTTCTCGGTGGCTCCAACTGATGGGAACTCAAGGAACACATCGGTGCCGACAAGCCCGTGCGGAGCGGAACCGTGGAGGACGCCGTGGCGAAGGTCGAACTGCGCGCCCATTGCCTCGAGACCTCGAACATGGAAATCAATGGGCCGCGATCCAAAGTCATCTCCGCCTGGAAGCGCAACCCGCGCCTCCCCCGTGCGGGCAAGGAGTGCGCCGAGTACGAGGATCGACGCCCTCATCTGACGAACGAGGTCGAGCGGAGCCTCAGGGTTCGGATCCTCTGGAACGGTCACCGTGAGGGTGGACGCCTCTCGGACGCAGGTGGCTCCAACATGCTCGAGCACGCGCCCCATGATCTCGACATCGAGGATGTTCGGTACATTCGAGATCGTGTGGGTCCCAGGTGCAAGCAGCGTGGCCACCATGTGCTTGAGCACTGCATTCTTCGCCCCGAGGACGCCAATCGAACCATGCAACGGTGCGCCGCCGCGCACATAAATCGAATCCACCATTGGAGGAAGGTTACGTCGGATCGCCGCTAGGAACGGGAATTGCACTCAGCTCGATGGGCGCACAGAGGGAAACACGACATCAACATGGGTCTCCCACGAGTTGTTCGGCGCCCGGACTTCGACCCCGATTCCACTCGAGAGGTCCACGGGAACGATGAGGTACCACATGTCACCGGTTGAGTGGGTGCCCCATGACCGGATTGCGCCTCCCACCATGCGCTCCGTGCGAATCAGTCTTCCCTCGTCCGCCTCCTCGAGCAACGACCAGAAGGCCGCCATCACGTCCTCAGTGGTCGCAGGCCACGAACCGCCTGCCGCAGTAACGATCGCCTCCAAGTCGACGGCATTCGCCGTGAGGAAGGTTTCGTCCGGTGCGATCTCGTGATGGAACGCGATGTGTGTCTCAGCGATCTCACCATCCCAGCCTTTGGGCGCCTCCATACAGAGTGCAGACGTGCAGGTCTCGATTGTTGGCGTCACGGGCGGCGCAGCTGGCCCAGACGAGCAGGAAGCAATCGTCAGCCCCGCGGCCATCATCAGGCCAAGGATCCTCTTCATCCTTCGTAGGCTACAGAGGCGGCATCTGGCGCCGGTCGACGGTACGATCAGCGTTCCCGCTGAGAGGACCAGCATGCGTGTGGTGATCGGAGCTGATCACGCAGGGTTTCCGCTGAAAGAAGAACTCGTCGAGCACCTCGAATCGCGCGGTGCCTCGGTAACCGACGTCGGCACGGACTCAACCGATCCCGTCGACTACCCGGACTACGCCGCGGCGGTTGCACGGGCAGTCGTTTCTGGTCAAGCGGATCGAGGGATCGTGGTGTGCGGATCCGGTGCGGGTGCATCGATTGCCGCAAACAAGATCACAGGCGCACGCTCGGCTGTGGTCCACGACCACTACACCGCCCACCAAGCCGTTGAGCACGATGACATGAACGTTCTTGCCCTTGGCGCTCGGGTTATCGGGCCGACATCCGCGGTCGAGATCGTCGATGCCTACCTCGACGCGAGGTTCACCGGAGAGGAACGCCATGCGCGTCGCCTCCGCAAGGTCGTTGAGCTCGACAGGAATCGCGGTTGAATATCTCGTCAACCACCACCCGCGAATGGACGACGGATAGTCATGCACTCTGAACCGCCCCCAGAACAATCGATATGGGCAGCTGGCTGCGTGGTCACCAAGGTCGATGACGAAGGCGAGCCACGCTATCTCCTCATCCATCGACCTCGCTACGACGATTGGACCCTGCCCAAAGGAAAGCTCGACAAGAACGAGACATTCCTAGAGGGTGCACTCCGCGAGACGTGGGAAGAAACGGGTGTGAAACCAGAGCACCCGAGGCTTGTCGGCACGATTGCGTATCACACACAGAACGAAAACCCGAAAGTGGTGCGCTGGTGGCTCACGGAGGGCAACAAGGGATCGTTCACGCCCAACAAGGAGGTCGACCAGATCAGATGGTCAAAACTCAAGAAGGGCAGGAAGCGACTCACCTACCGCAACGATCGAGAGGTCCTCGCCAGAGCGAACGACATGTTCCATGCACGATCGGCAGGCATGATCTACCTCGTTCGCCATGGCAGTGCAGGAAAGAAGGTCGCGACGAACCCGGACGACTGGTCCCGTCGGCTCGACAAGCGAGGCAAGGAACAGCGCAGGGCCATCCGGAGGCTGCTCCAGGCGCATCCGCTCACGCGCATCGGTACGTCTGACTACACGCGATGCATCGAGACGGTGCAACCGCTGTCGGACCGCATGGGGATTCCTGTCGAATTCGAACCGGCGCTCGTGGAGGGTTCCCAACCACACCGCATGATGTCACTCATCCACAGCCTTCAGGAGGAGTCAGCAGTGCTGTGTTCCCACGGCGATGTCATCGCCGACCTCGTAGGACACCTCTTTGCGTCCGGTGTACCGATGGATGGTCCCATGGAGTGGAAGAAGGGATCCATCTGGGAGCTCCGCACGATCCAGGGTCGAGTAGTTTCGGCTCGCTACGTGCGTCCATCCGACTGAGGGCTACCCGGACCCAGCACCCGCGTACCGATCCAGTGAAGGGTCGCCGCGGCCGCGATGTCGAGGGCGTCCTCCAGCGTGAGGCCGGATGCCTTCAGCGGGACAAACGAATGGTCCCCGCTCTCGATCACCACAAGAGTTCCGCTCGGCACCTCATCTGCGACACCGCTGACGAGATCCACAGGACCGAGTCGGTCGCGATCGCCGGACATGAACAGCTGTGGCATCGCAATGTCATCCAGGTGGTCGGTCAGCCGCGGCTCAGTCTTTCCGAACGCCACCAGCGGATAGCCGTAGTAGACAATCCCGGATGGGCTCGCCCTGTGGTCCGCTACGAGGTGACCGCCGATCCGTCCACCCATGGACTTCCCACCGATGACGGCGGTGTCCACGGTGGCATCAAGCTCTTCAAATGCAGCCTCATGCACATCGAGCAGTTTGGGGAGCCGGTCAGGGGCTTTCCGACCAGCGTGCATATATGCATAGTCAAACGTCATCACCGTGATCCCAAGGGCCACGAGACGATCGCGTAGCCCGACCATCCATGGATGCCCCTGTCCACCCCCGGCTCCGTGTGCGAGGAGCATGCCAATCCCGGAAGGATCGCTTGGTTGGGAAACGACAGCGTCAACATCACCGTGGGGAGTCCCAATCGTGATCTCAGTGACGCCCATGCATCGCTCCCTCTTCGTTGCCTCTGGTTCATCGCCTCTGGTCACTGGCTGTGCGACCACCATCGCAGAACTCTGAGCGCCCGGAGCGTATTCCACCTGCCAGCGACCCGCCCTGGCTCGAGTGTGAAGAAGACCTCACCCGAGTACTGGCTCCCTTTCGGCCATCGTCCGTCCGCCCTTCGGCTGGACAGGATCACCCCGATCGCGTCGTCGGCCCTCTCATCCCTTGTGGCTCTGATCGAGGCGAGGAAGTCCATGCCGCGGAGCAGGTCGTAGTGCCACCGTGGCGGGAAATGGGCCTTCAACCACTCGGGATTGATCACCGAGCCATCGCGATGCGAGCGAAACATCTGATGCCGAAGCAGGAACTCGCTGCCAGAGGCGATTACAGGGTCGGCATCGTGCGTGCTGCGGAACGCGCGCCATAGATCGATGGCCTCGAGCGCGGAGATCGTCGTATGAAATGACGAGTGGATCGCACCGATACGGTCGCTGCAGTTCCAAGCTCCATCATCCATCCGAGCCGACAAAAGCAATCCAGCGATCGAGTCCAGCCTGGAATCATCGACCTCGAAATACGAACAAACCGACAGCACCATTGCATTGACGCACCGCTCGGCGTAGTCGTGGGAAGGCCAGTAGCTCACTCCTCCTTCTGGCCAGCTGGCTTCGTCGAGCAGCCGCCGACAGCCCATACGAGCACGGGCGTCAGCGGGGTCGAGACCCATCCGCCTGAGCAAGAGCAACGTGTAGTTCGTCGACGTCCACTTCGGTTGGTAGAGCCCATCTGCCCACATGCCGGAAGCATCCTGGCTCGCGAGCAGATCGTGTCCCCATCCGGTTCGCCCGATGGTGGCCCTGGTCGCTCGCCACTGCGATTCAGGCGCATCAAGGAGGTCACGCTCAACCTGCCATCGAATTGCCGGATCTCCATCGAGCAGCCAATCCAGGGTTTCCCTGTCGATGTCTGTCCGATCGATGGCGGCATTGTCGATGCCGTCCTCGCTCTGCGGGTGCACGCCGATGTCGCTCACTGACAGGTCCACCTCCTCTTCTCCAACGCTACACGGCATCGGTATGGTGCCTGGAATGGACACGATCATCGTTCCCGATCCACCCTCGCTCGCCATCGTCGCGGCAGACCTCTTAGAGTCCCAGATCTCCTCGGCCAGCCAGACGCTGCTCGGACTTGCTGGTGGTTCGACGCCTCGGCCGATGCACGATGAATTGACACGGAGAACAATCGACTGGTCAACCGTCGCTGCGTGGATCCCGGATGAGCGGTGGGTGCCACCCGACGATGAGGCTTCGAACCAGCGGATGGCCCGTGACACGCTCACCGGGAGGGTCGGCCTGAGGCTGCTCGCACCGGACACGTCAGGTGAGGACCCGGCACGAGCGGCGATGGCCTACGCAGACAAGATCGCTCCGCTCCTCATGGATGACGCCACCAGATCGATCACGATTCTTGGGATGGGCGTAGATGGCCATACGGCCTCACTGTTCCCAGGCACCGACGGCCTCGGAGACACTTCGCATTCCTACATCGCCAACTACGTGCCACATCTCGAGACGTGGCGCATCACCGCAACGTTCGGGTTGCTCGCCCAATCCGACGTCGTGGTCTTCCTCGTTTCAGGCGAGGCCAAGGCGGGAAAGGTCGCTGAGATTGCTTCTGGGGCCACCTACCCCGCAGCCAGAGTCACCGCCCAGGAGCGTGTTGTATGGCTTCTTGACGAGGCAGCAGCCGCCGAGCTGTAACACCGGAGTCAGATGCCCCCGGACCGCAGTGCATCAATGAGGAATCGGCCGAGGTCCGTTGTCGCTGTCAACTCCCCAACTCGTGCACGGACAGCATCACTGATCTGGCTCTGCGTACATCCGAGTTCCGCTGCGATCTCGTCGATCTGCCTGGCCTCGTCCTCGAACCTGGCAAGCGATGGGAGGTCGCCCTCCAATGCCATGAAGTCCGCAACGGTGATGTCAGCGAACTCCTCGTCAACATCATCGATGAGGTTCTGGAACAGCTCCATGGTTTCGTCCACGACCTCGTCGCAGGTCGTTGCCGAGACACCGTCGGACGAACAACCGACGCCAACCAACGAGAACACCAGGGCAAGGATCAGAACAAGAAACCGTTTCACGATGTGCGAGGGTACCGACAGCGCCCCCAACGTGGGGCCAATCAGGCTTCGTGCACGTCGTCGACGATGCCGACGACCACCGATCGGATCGGTCCCGTTTCGACACCATGGATCTGCCTGGCCGATGTGCCTTCATCGAGGATGAGGACCGTTTCATCAGCTCCCGCTCCCGCGACGTCGGTGCAGATGAGGTAGTCACCCGTATCCGCGTCGTGGTCGATGAGCCTGCACAGCAGGAGTCGTTGGCCGTCGAAGAACGGATGGTTGATGGTGGACACCACGTTCCCGACCACACGACCAACCTTCATGCCCTGACCTCCACGTCATCGACGATTCCCACGATTGCATGGTCTACAGGGACAAACCTCGGTTCCATCGCCTCCGCGGCCTCGCGGGATGCCACGAAGTAGACGACATCACCAGGCCCGGCCTGGTGAACGGCATCGGCAGCCACGACACAGGCGCCTACATCCTGCTGGCGATCGTTGAGCGGTTGGACCAGGAGCAGGCGCATTCCGACCATGCCAGGGTCCTTGATCGTTGCGACCACCGATCCCCTGACCCGTCCAAGCTTCATGTCGCACCCCGCCCATGCTCTCGAACGCGATCGCGGAACCGCGCTGACGCTCCGAGGTCGTTCCGCAGATCTGGTGCCAGTTGGGGGATGACCACCGATGCGACAAGCATCGGCCCGGCACGGTCAACCGCTGCTTCCACAGCCGCCCCAACGTCGCCCACAGCCCCCTCGACAACCAGATAGGCCTTCCCCCCGATTCCGTCAGCGAGGCGAATGCCTGCAAGCGTCACCGACGCCGCCTTGACCGCCGCATCAGCCGCGTCGATGCCAGAGGACACGCTGGATGTCTCAACGACGCCGAGGGCCTCTCCGTGGGTCTCGACCGTCGGCGCTCCCCCGTTGGCAACTGCGTCGGCAACCTGGCGAGCAATGTCTGGCATGAACCGGACGTCAACGGGCGTCACATCCATACCAGACACAATCTCGAGCGCCACTTCCACCGACGCCGTATCCCCTGCCACAAGCACAACGTACTTCCCAGGATGGCTTGTGCCTGTGAGGAGCGATGCGACCGGGGCGCCCTTCCCAATCTGGTCAGCGCACAGGATTCCCCGTGCGATCGAGTCGAATTCCCACACCGCAACTGCCGGTGATCGTGGGGTATCAGACAATGCGAAGCGCCCCGACAACGCTCACCCTGCGGTGGCGAGAGAAGGTGCGGGGTCTCGTGAGCCCCTCGCCTGTCGGGCTGGCGATGGAGAACGATGTGTAGCCCTCACCGTCAGCCCCGAGACCTGCGATGTTCGAGCCATTCGCGACGAAGATCGAGCAGTTCATCGCTCGCGCCATGCTCGTGATCGCATCAACATTCGTCGAATGGATCGACGCGGTGTGGCGGAATCCGTGCTCCGAACGCACGGCAAGGTCGACGGCCGTATCGACGTCCTTCACGCGAACAACCGGCATGACCGGCATCATTTGTTCGGTCCACACCAGGTTGTGTTCGGCCGGCACCTCTGCGATGAGCAACCTGGTCTCGGGAGGCAGCATGAGCCCGATCTCGGCAGCAATCATCGCAGCATCCTTCCCGACAAACCGGCCATCGATGAGTCCAGGCTTGTTCGGCGGACCTGCCTCCTTGAAGATCACTCGCTCGAGGCGCTTGAGCTCGTGCTCCTTGAGGCGGTAGCCGCCAACGGCACCCATGTGCTGTACAAGGCGATCCGCGATCGTGTCAACGGCAATCGTGGTCTTCTCGTCGACGCAGATGATGTTGTTGTCGAATGAGGCACCGGCGACGATGTCCTTCGCAGCCTTGGCGATGTCCGCTGTCTGGTCGACAACAGCGGGCGGGTTTCCCGGTCCCGCGGTAATCGCCTTCTTCGGCGTGCGAAGTGCCTCCTTGACCACCCCTGGCCCTCCGGTGACGAGCAGCACCCTCACGTCAGGGTGCTGCATGAGTGCCTGAGCCGATTCGAGCGTTGGAGAAGCAACGCACGTGACCAGATCGGCTGGGCCTCCGGCGGACACGATGGCCCGATTGAGCAGTTTGACGTTCTCCACCGAGACGCTCTTGGCGCTCGGATGGACGTTGAACGTGACCGAGTTCCCAGCCGAGAGGATGGCAATAGCGTTGTTGATGATCGTTGATGTGGGATTCGTGGTCGGGGTGATCGCACCTATCACGCCGTACGGGGCGTACTCGGAGACCATCATGCCCTGATCGCCTGTGACGACCATCGGCTCGAGATCTTCCGGGCCAGGGGTTCGATCGATGACAAGCTGGTTCTTGAGGATCTTGTCGTCCGCTCGTCCGAGTCCGGTCTCCTGGCGAGCCATGTATGCGAGACGCTCGTTCTCTGCTCGCATCGAGACACGGATCGCTTCGATGATTCGCTTCCTCGCGTCGAGTCCGACCGATTGGTAGGCGCCGAAGGAACGTTTGGCCGCCCGGACCGCATCATCAACAGTTCGGAACACGCCTTCACCGATGGAGTCGTCAACGTTGGCCACCGCATCTGCAGCCTCGATCGCCTGACCGGATCGCCCTGAGATGTCACCGGTGGCGACGCGACCCTTCACCCTGGAGATGATGGCTTGGATGTCTGCGTTGCTCAGGTCTGGCATGTCACTTCACAAATACCGTTTCACCGTCGACATCCCATTGGTCGACAATCGCCATGATGACGGCGTCGCACGGCTTGTCCTTCGTGACCTGTGTCTGGCGGGCAGAGCTTCCCGAGGCGTAGAGCACTACCTCCCCGACTCCGGCACCAACCGAGTCGACGGCAATCACATACCCGCCGCTCGGTTCGCCATGTTCATCAATCTGCCTGACCACGAGCATCGGAAGCCCTTCAAGCAAGGGTTCCTTGCGCGAGGCGACGAGGGTTCCCGTAACTTTCCCGAGGTTCATGTTGTCTCCGTTGGCTCGTCCGGATCGTTCAGCCGACGGCGTCCTGCGCATCGTCACTCCGACCGAGTGGCAACACAAGGTCGAGGTTGACGTGCGGACGTGCAATGACATGGGTAGCAATCACTTCGCCGACCTTCTCGCCGCCGCGGACACCTGCGTCTACTGCTGCCTTCACCGCCGCAACATCGCCGCGGACGATCGCCGTCACATAACCGCCACCGGTCTCCTCGTAGCTCACGAGTTCGACCTTTGCTGCCTTCACCATCGCGTCAGCAGCCTCGACCATCGCAGCAAAACTGCGGCATTCGATCATCCCCAGTGCGTCTGCCATTCTGTTCCTCCGTTCGTTTCCCGAATCGCTTCTATGAACTGTCTCGGCCGGTCAGATCCTCGAGCGCTCCGACGGCAGCCTGCCAGCCAACCTCAACGTCTTGCTCCTCACCGCCGAGGTATACACGGCCAACCGCACCGAATGCCCGCACCTCGAGCACGTTGATGTTCGATGCCTTCTCAGCCTCGTTCGCAGCGAGCGCTGCATAGGCCGCTGGGTTGCATTCGAGGACGTACAAGGTCTGGCCAGGAATGATCATCTGTCCGTGTCGCATGCGGTTGATCAGCTGGGCATGGTGATCGTCGATCCGCCGGATGATCTGGCTCGACAGAACCTTGGGCTTCACCCTGTCGTCCTCCGTGAGGCCAAGAGCATCGAGGATCGCCTCGCCCGCCGCCCGAGTTTCGGCCTGTTCCGGGGAGTGGATTTCCAGCAATCCAAACACGCGCTCGATGATCTGCATGCCGGGCTTGACCGTTGTCGCCTTCAGGGCGATGTCGGTCAGACGGTTGATTTCGATTCCAGGAGCGACCTCGACAAACAGTGTGGCCTCACCTGCCAGTGGCAGGAAACCTTGTGCCGTCGTCCCGAGAAACGCAGCGTATTGGGGCTGCAGGCTGTCGAGGAACGCGTAGGAACGCAGTTCAATACCGGTCGCCATCGTCATCTCCTTCTGTTCCGCTCACGATTTGTACTCCAGCGGACGCACCGATGCGGGTCGCCCCCGCAGCGATCATGTCCTCGGCATCCTCCAAGGTTCGCACGCCGCCAGATGCCTTCACACCCATGTCGGGACCGACCGTCTCACGCATCAGCGCCACGTCATACACAGTGGCACCCCCGCCGCCGAATCCGGTCGAGGTCTTGACGAAATCGGCCTTCGCCTGCTTGGCGAGTGCCGAGGCTATGACCTTCTCCTCGTCCGTAAGGAGCGCCGTCTCAAGGATCACCTTGCAGATCGCTCCGCCCTCGTGGGCAGCGTCCACCACCTGCTCGATGTCCTTGCGAACCACATCGTTCATCCCTGACTTGAGTGCGCCGACGTTGATCACCATGTCGACTTCCTTCGCACCATCGCGAAGTGCACGGCGGGCCTCCATCGCCTTGATCTGGGACGCATCTGCTCCAAGGGGGAAACCGATCACCGTGCACACC
>Ga0265303_10001926_pt1 | contig 12894 bp, 11 predicted proteins | sample Helome_2_FD_192494 | JGI IMG/M metagenome (GOLD analysis project Ga0265303, IMG submission 192494) | Marine sediment microbial communities from subtidal zone of North Sea - Hel_20160317 (Illumina Assembly) | ecosystem: Environmental > Aquatic > Marine > Subtidal zone > Sediment ...
AGGGTTCGAATCCCTCTCTCTCCGCCAGATTTACAAAGACCAGACAATGCGCCCGTAGCTCAGCTGGATAGAGTACTCGGCTACGAACCGAGCGGTCGGGAGTTCGAATCTCTCCGGGCGCGCCAACTTTTCGGAGTTAGATCAAGCAGTTAGTGCCTCAGGCGCTAGCTGCTTTTTTCTTCAAAATGAACAGTGCGGGAGTTTTGCGTGACCCCTGACCAACCACTCGGTTAGCTGCCGAAAGTAAATTGCCAAATTCGGCGGCTGAGTAGTGGGTTGTGATCCTTCCCGAGCGGTGTCCCAACAAATCCTGCCTGTCCTCGAAAGACACGCCGGCAGCTCTTAATCGGCGGCCAAACGTGTGTTTCAGATCATGCACCCGGACTTGCGGCAACCCCGCTCTTAACCGTCCCTTCCGCCAAGCTGCAGTGTTCATCTTCCGGATTCGCTTGCCGTTGTAGGTGAAGACGTACTTTCGGTGCTCGCCGCGCACATCATTGACGATCGACATCGCCGTGCGATTCAAGACAACCAAACGCTCTTCACCGTTCTTGACGAGCGTCTCGGGGACTATGAAGACCGAGGTTTCCAGCTCGGGTACCTCTACCTCCCAATCCCATTGAAGCGAACACACTTCCTGCTCACGGCAACCGGTGTTGACCTTGTAAAGCGCCATCCGGGCCAGATGGTCCGGAAGCTCTTTGAACAGTCGCGTTTGCTCTTCCCAGGAAAGCGGGTAGGGCTTGCGCGCATCGGTCACCTTGAGCGACGTGATCTTCGGCGGTCGGTCCAACCAGGTGAGGCCATATTCGTCGAGCCACTCGGAGGCGGCCAGATTCAATATGCGTCTCACCGATGCCAGGGCCAGGTTGATGGTCTTCGTCTTCCTGCCCTGAGCGCGTCTGTCGTCGATGAAGTCCTGCAACGTACCGATGTGAACCCTTCGAAGGTCAAGGTCACCTATGTACGAATCAAGTTGCTTTAGGTGCAGCTCGTCGAGATAGATGCTTCGCTTGTGCTGGTTTTCTCGTACGTATCGTTCGCCGGCTTCCCGAAACAGTCGCTTTGGTCGTTCGCCGTAAATCGACGCTCGGCGTGCTCTCTCTATCCGCATGGCCAGATAAAACTCCGCCTGTTCTAGCTCTGTTTCTCCTGTGCTTTCGCACAGGCGTTTACCTCCTATCGTCTTATCGATGTGCCAGATTTCGCCTCGCTTAACGAGTCCGGCAGTTCTTATTCGTCCCATGGCCTTCTCCTTTCTGCCGCGGGACGCCCGTTGCGAGAGACATAGTCTGCCACCCAGGCGTCGAGTTCAAGTCGGTCGAAGGCGACGCCCTGCCGACCGATAGGGATGGTAGTTAGGTACGGGCGCACCTCGGCGTTGAAGCGGTTGCGATCCATGCCGAGATAAAAGGGCGTGTCCCGCAGGCGGATCATGCGCGGGAGTAAGGCTAGTGTTCTTCGGTCTGTGGTTTTGCCAGTCATTGTCCCGAGCCTCGATTCGTCGGAGGACTTGGTGCAAGTACCGGCCGTCCAACCTTGAGCGCACCACGGACGTCAGTCGGCCGGACCCACGGCCCATTGAGCCGCTCGATCCAGCCGTCGCGATCGAGAGCGAGGATCAGCAGCCGCACCGTCAGCCAGTGTCGATAACGCGTGCTACTGGTGTACTCGCGGGTTTGTTCCACCAGATACCAGCGCAGGTGCTTCAACTGCCACTGGTAGGGACCGACCTGCCAACGCCGCCAGACGGTTTCGGCGATGTGCCCGCTTCGGGCGAGATGCTGGCACACGCTGCCGCGCCTCGATCCTGGCAACCGTTTCGCCAGCAGCGATCGGGCGATGCGTGCTGCTGCCCGATGATTCGCCGGCCGGCTCATCGGGCACCACCGATGTAGGTGGCGATCACCTCAATGCGGGCGTGACCTAGTTCCTGCGCAATGGCTTGTCGTGCCGCACGATCAGTGCTTCGATCAACACACAGTCGACCGGCAATGACCGGTGCGGCTGACCCAGTCAGTCGCCGGTAACGTTCGCAGGCGTAAGCAGCACGCAGGTCATGGATCTTCTTTAGACCGTAGTCGTCTCTGACAGCGGCCCAGACATGATGAACGTGCGAGTTCCACTGTTTCCAGGTGAGGTTTGCTGGAATCAAATTCCTGCCCCGACCTTGGGCTTTGGCGGCTCGCATCAGACAACCGATCGCGCTGCCTGAGACCGGGACCCAGCGATCCACACGATGACCCCGGCCGCCTTTGGTGCCGGCCGTGATATTGACCGCACCGTGTTTCTTCACCTGACCCAAGGCGACTCGTGCATTGAGCAAGCAGGCTTCTTTTAGGCGCAGCCCGAGTGCCCGGGCAACTTCGACCAATGCCGCGATGTGCTCGTGCCCGTTCTGGCGCAGTTGATCGGCACACTGGCGCACGACCTTTTGATCGAGACCCGCCGGCGTTGTGGTTCGTATTCGTGATCGTTGGCCGACAAGCTCGACTGGCGCAACGCGAACCTGCCGATCGCTCCGCATCGCCTGCATCACAACGTTAACCGATGACAGCAGGTTCTGTGCGTAGGCCGGAGACATGCCAGCATCGACCTTCGCTCTGAGAGATTTTCCGTAGTCCTGCACGACCTCCTTATCGATCAATCGTGCATCGCGTATTTCGCGCTCGTCGCGACACCAGGTAGCGAACCGTCGCCAGCGCTCGGCATGGCCGGTGACGGTCCCATAGTGCCCATTGCCGTACTGCTCTCGCAGAGCCTGTTTGCCAGCCCATGTCATCTGTTTGCCGTAACCAAAGTTACGACGACCGCCTGTTTTGCCCATGATGTCTTCCTCATCCAATTCGGGGTTCCTGTCGCAGTGTTTCCGTTCGGTTTCTCACAGCGATTCCTGGTCTCTGGTGAGTGATAAACCGCGAATTGGCTGGCGGTCACAGCGTGAGTGCCCCATTGCAGGGCCTAAGCAGCTCGACGCGCTGTTACTTCAATCCCAGCTGGTCGTCACACCCCAGAACGACCCCAAAGGGCCGCGGAATCGGGTGCGGGCTGCGCCAGTCAATCCATCGACCGGCCGCCGGGCAGCGGGTGCAAGCTTTTGCAATCGTGCGAAACACATGCAAAGCCTGTAGGGACGCAGACTTGCGCCAGTTTCAAGAGGCCCGTCTCTGTGCGGCGCCGGGGCGCTCACAAAGACGGGCTGGGTTGCAACAGGGGATCGACGCAGGACATTACTGGGTCACGCATCCGGCATGACGGCAGCAAAGACAGCATCGCGTTGTTGCGGCGTACTGAAGGGTTGCACCAGGAACTGGTGCAATGGACAGGCTCACGCAGACGCGCTGCCTACTGGGTCAACGAACCGGTTGTTTGAATTGCAATCGAGTTGCGCTGACTAAAGGTGAGATCGACGGCTGTTGCCGTTGCGCCTGCTTGAAGATCTCTTTTGGCGCGGGGTGCTCCGATAAATAGGAGCGGGCTTGTCGTTGGTATACCGCAACGACGACGGTGTTGATGCGAGGACTTTATCGCGTGTCCAGCGGATAGGCCAGCGGAAAGTGGGGCAGAGTTTCTGCCCCCGTTTCTGCGGAATTTTCGAAGAAGCGGAGTCAAAGCATAGAGTGTCAATCAGCCGATAACAAAGGTTGCAATCAGCCTCAACGGCATCCGGCAAAACCATGCCCCGCTTGGTCGAACCGCGGCTTGTCGAAGTACTCGACGACAGTCACGCGAGCGGCAACTCCTGACCCGGTCTTTCCCCTGGTACGAGAGCTAAGTAAGGGTCAGGACTGATCATTACCGGCCAATTTTTGCCACTCAAGCCCCTCGTATCGCTCCCGAAACTTGCCACTCGTGAACGGCCGGTATTCACTGTGATTTCAAATACAGGAAAGGCCGGCCCTCGAAGAGGGTCGGCCTTTCCTGTTGCCTACTCCACAGGAGCCTTCAATAGGGCCAACCACCAAAAAGGCGGGCTACCGACCGGCGTATTGATTTGCTGCGGCATGAGCGCGGGTACCAGAACGCCGTGCGGCGCCACGGCCAGGTGAATCTCAGCCCCGGCTGGATTGTCCAGCGCATGGGGTCCACCGAATTGCGTTTCACCCACGGATATGTGTCCGACCAGATTCAGCGAACCGCTTCCGGAGATGGCATGCCCAGCGAAGTTGTAGACGCCGCCCCTGCCTTCCGTAAAGTCGTTCGGAGCCGGAGCACCAGGTGGTGGAGGAATGCACCCGTTGGGAACTGCGCATTTTTCGGGATCATTGAAGAAGAAGAACCAACCCGTAAAGACTTCGGGTATCCCGGGGACGGGGGCAACGGTCTGGAAGGGATTTGCCGGCGGATAAGAATAACTTCCGGGCGCGGGTGTCGGCATATTGATAGACGCCGTGATCCCGTTCTTGGTACGGATCAGTGACGCCCCGCCAGGTGAAACGATGGGTCCGGCAGGACCTTGCCCGACCACATCTACCGTCTGTTTGACTGCACCATTCGCATAGGTTTTGGAACTGGGCAAGACCAGCAAGACTACTGCAATAAGACACGCTAGCATTTTCATTTTTTTGTTCTCCAGATGGTTGACTACAAGTGGTATTTTCATAGGTTCATTCGAACACCGTTGCCAGTGGCAACGCCTTATAGAAATCTAAAATTTGTCTTATTTTTTTCTAATTGTTTAAAAAATCAAGCGCTTGAGCAGCAGCCGGCCGGGCTATAATGGCGCGCAATCGAGCTAGGCTGCCATCGTCCGTTGAGTAAAATACAAACAATAAAGGTTGGCGAATGGGCGGTATCACCGGCTCAGAATCTTCTTGAGCGCGACGGTCAGTCGGTCAAGCTCAAGCCTCGCGCCATGGACGTTCTGGAGTACCTTGCCGTCCACGCAGGGGAAGTCGTTTCGACTGACGAATTGATCAGCACCGTCTGGCAGGGACGTGTCGTGGGCGACGGTACGGTTTATCAGAGCATCAATCAGCTCCGACAGGCACTTGGGGATAGTACGGGGAAGGCGGGCTATATCGAGACTATCGCCAAGCGCGGTTATTGTTTGGTCGCCGACGTCGAAATGATTCCTCGAAGCGTGGCCCGCAGCAGCAAAACGTTTGACACGATTCTGATCGTTTTACTTGTGCTCGCGCTATCATATTTCGCCTTCGACAAATTTCTGCTGTCGCCGAACCGCGAATCAGCCGCGATGGAAGCTGTAAGGAAGCAAGCTACGACAGAAGCTCTCGACAGCGCCAAAGCATCTGCGTTTGATCGTTCTGTCGCTGTCCTGTCTTTTACCAATAGCAGCAATGACCCTTCAGACGACTACCTGAGCGAAGGACTCAGCGATGAGTTGCGTGACCGCCTGGCGCAATTGCCAAGTATGCGGGTCGTCGCTCGCAGTTCGTCCATTCGTTTTCGTGATCAGGCACTGGATGCCACGATGATCGCGTCTCAGCTCGGCGTTAGCCGGGTCATCGAGGGACGATTCAACCGGCAGGGCAACCGAATAATACTCACGATTGAACTCATAGATGCCGTCACCGGATTTCAACTATGGTCGCAGAGTTATGAGCGCACGAGCCGGGATCTCTTGTTATTGCAGCAGGATCTCGCCCGCGCTGTAGCCAACCAGCTGGTGCCGGCGCTGAGCATTGACGAAGAGATTCACGCACCCTCTGCGCAACAGATTTCGGCCCACGACCTGTTGCTGCTCGGCAGGCAGTTCGAACAGCAGGTGACTGACCAGCAGTTGGTCGATGAATCGATAGTGCGAAAGGCGATCGACTATTATCGGCTCGCCATCGCTCAGGATTCCCAGTTGGCAGAGGCTCATGCCAGACTCGGCAAAATGCTGCTATACGTCGGCGACATCGACGCGGCCGAAGATTCGATTTTCGAAGCCCTGAAGCTGGATCCAAGGTTATCTGATGCGCACGCAACGGTCGGCCTCTACTACTGGACGACACGACAGTCGGGCGTCGGTGCATCGTATAAGCGTGCGATCGAACTCAATCCGAACAATGCCGATGCCTTGTCATATTACGCATCCTGGCTCTGGCTTCAGGGCGAACCTGGGCAGGCGGCACAGTTCTACCGCCTGGCACTTGACATAGATCCAATGTCGGTGCTTCGGCATGCCGAGTACGGCTACAAAGTAGCTCTCGCAGGAAAGCGAGACGAAGCCGAGCGGACTGTATCCCGAATCCTGGAACTTTTTCCGACTGCGCCGGGGTATCTTGCAGCGGCTCGAATTGCTGACGCTTACGGCGCGCCTGACCAGGCCATTGCGTTCGCGCTAAAGGCCCGGTTACTCCGCCCAGATGACCCGGACGTCGCAGGTCAACTTGCCGAGCTTCACGCACGCATCGGAGACTTCGAAAGTGCAGCCCTGTTTGAGCCAGAGCCCGGCATGGGTCAGCTGTTCTTGCAGAGGCGCTATGTCGAACTCATCGACCTGGGTCAGGAGCTGATGATTGACCAGCCAGGCGATGTTAATGTTCTTTACCTTCTGGCGTTTGCACTGAATACAGAGGGACGCTTCGAGGAGTCAATCCGTATTCTCAATTTGGCGGGCATGGCAGACTTAGTGTTAGGCGAATCACGTCGAGCGAATGAGACACATTACTTGCCGACGCTAATTTCAGCGTTGCAGGCCACCGGTGACACCGTTCAGGCACGCGACCTCGCCGAATGGCACTTGCGATTCATTAACAAAATGTCACGCGGCGAAGAGGACCGCAGTGCCTGGTTAAATCCCTTCGGTGCGGCATGCGCGCTGTCGCAGCTCAACAGGGACGAGGAGTCTTTGGCCTCGCTTGAGACATTGCTGGATGCCACCGCTATCGCCTGGACACCGTGGATTAAGGACCACACCTGTTTCCAGAAATTTCAGAACGAACCTCGATATCGCGCCGTTGTGTCCGCTCTCGATGCGCGCTTGGCGACGATACGAGAGCGGCTCCCCGTCACGCTCGAAAGGTATGGACTCCTGTCCGAATTGCCCGGTCAAAAATAGCGGCTAATCCCGATACTCCAGGCCACATCGATAAGATGCACTGTGTCACCCCATACGGTCGTAAATGCTGACCCCGATAACTGGTACTTGTCTGCAAAAAACCAGTTGGCCCCAATGCCAACGTTGCCAAATTCATGTTTCGACGTTCGGTCGTGTTGATACCAGCGCTCATCCGTACGACTGCCAGGTGGAAAATTGGTAGCCTCATCGCCCTGCCCGAACTTCGTTTGAACAAACAGGTTGGCCGAAAAACTTTCTGAGAAAAAATATCCCAATTCGCCGTTGAGGCGAAAATGATTGACACCGACTCCAAGTGTCTCTTCTACGAACGTGTAACTGGTTTCGATATTGTAGTACCAGTAAGAAAACGGCATTTGTTGGGTCAGATCAACACCGACCTCCAACTTCCACAGGTTTTGCCCGACTGCCGCCTGCGCAAAATGCGGGTAGTCATGTGAAGGAATAAACGCATTGACGAATGGCTCGACAATGACCGGATCTGTGCGCCACAAATAACTGATACCGACTAAGAAATCCTGAAAATTGCTGTGGTAGCTTCCGTCATCAAGGAACGGAACTTCCGGCCTCGGCGGGACCAACGTCAACGGATCATGCTGAGCCGGACCGTCGTATCGTTTCGTGACAAACGGCAGGCCTGCTGTTATCTGCCATCGGTCAGTGAGTGAATAGTTTATCTCAACGTACAGGCTTTGTGTCCGGACTTCGCCGATATCAACTTTTGTATGTCCTATATCGAAATCACTTACACTGATGCTCTGGTAATCAATCGATATGGATCCTTTTCCTGCTGCATGATCGGCATCCTCCAATTGAAGGCTATCCGCGCCGAAAGCTTGCGTTGTCAAGGAAAAGCCCAATACGTAAGACGACACTAGTCCGATCGGGAAATGATGGCATGGCGCCCGCAGACCTCGACGAGCGATCGTAGACATGCCGCTAATCAATATTTTTTTCCATGGCAAACTGTAAACTCGGCGGACATCTGTCGAAGCCATCGAATCTAGATCTGAAGACTGGCGTATGGCCTGTCACGATTGTGGGTAGCAAAAGAGAATGCCTGCGTCAGTCGGCATTTTGTTTCAAGGTCCTGTGAATTGCCTTGAGATACTTGCGAACGTCATCATCCGTCGTCACGACATTACCAAATCGCGCTCTTGCCAGGCGTTGATCGGCGGACCCCTTCTCGACTACGGGCACCCAATTGGGATGCGCCGCAACTTCCGGTGACTGCGCCTCCACTACCTCGCGCTTACTGTAGGGTGCAACGACGACATCAAATTCATGGCCCTGAATTTCGCGCATCAATTCGTCATCGCTGGCAACAATGGAAACGTTGTGGCCGGCCGAGCGAAGATCTTCAGCAACAACACGCTCACTTTCCGTGCGCGCAAAGACCAGAACCGAACCAGGAATTGGTGCTGAGAACGCACGATAGTGTACACCCTTGCCAACGCGGAACATGCTCTCGCCGCAGGCATATGTGGCACTGGAAAAAACGGCCATCGTGACCACCGCCACAATCGCGAACACATTGAATTTGTGCATACCAGCGCCCCCGAAAGCGATCAATAGAATTGACATGTAACGAATAGAGCTGAACCTATTAATAGCAGAAACTATTGAATAATCAACGGCTATCCTGCGGCCGTTTAGCATATGGAGTCCGGCCTTTTCATTACGATTGCCCGGACCAGCCCCAGCAAGGTCTGCAGCGATTTGGTCGATCGGGCGATTCACGGCTGCCTGGCAGGAACGCAACGCAAGGTGCTCAAGACTGCTGATTCTGCGCATATGGCTGGCATGAAATTGCATGTCACAGAGTAACGTAGAGCTGCCACGTTATCGTCCGTAAGGTATGACCATGGCAACGGCCGGAGCAACATCGTGAATGGCAAAGGGTACTGTCGTGACGAGAATGTCCGATATCTATTCTTAATGAAAAAAAGGAGATGTTACCGCCTACAATTGGCCGTTGCGGAGGGTGACGACATGCGTTGCGGTATTTGTCCAGCACCTTTCCTCTACCGTCCGATAGGGTGATGCACAAATTGATGGCTGAAAAAAGCAGTGAAGGCAAAGAAGGCTGGTGCGGCAATCGAAATCTCGTTATCAGCTTCCCAAGCTGATAACCTGCCTCGTCATCGCCGAGCAAGCGTTCGGAATACCTCATTGACCACTTGATATCGCAGCCGTTAGCGGCCCGTCGCCATTCCCCAAAGAAGACGTTCGAACTGCAAGTTTTGGGAAAAGCGGCCATTCGTCTTAAGCGGCAAGAATGGGTCAGGACTGACTACTGCCGGCCAATACTTGCCGCTCTAGTGAATCCAGTCCGTTACGTTGTTTGAGATTCGCGGTTTCACGGAATGCTTGTATATCGGGCCTTCTGTGTTCCCGGAGCAGTAATGCCAAAGACTCAATTGACTATGAGTGTTTTTGTCTGAGCGATCCCAATTTGGGTGCCTAGAAATCTTCGGCCAGAGCAATGCAAGTGGTTTTAGGGAGTATACGCAACGAGCAGCCCATAAGGGGGCCACTGCTGACCCAGAACGGTCAATGAGAGACTTACTCTATTGTAATTTTTTTAGTGCGGTTTTCCTTACTATTGGATCAGGATCATTGTGCGCAATAGTCCTTAGTCGAGCAGCATTAATAGACAATTCTTCAATAGCAAGTTTTCTTAGATTTGCATCGCAATGGAACGCTACATCTCTTAACGCACTGTCAATTAGGTTAATCTTTTTCCCATCGCCTGTTCGAGCGCCGAAGTCAAAATTATCACCTAATCGTAATTGAATAGTGTGCAGTTTCTTGAGCAAGTTTCGACGTTCTGACTCATTGAGTCTATACAACAGATTAATCCTGGGATGTTGAATATCAATCGAAATTCTACGAAAAGCCATTTCCAGTTGTTCATGAGTGCTATTACTATCTATCTCATAATTATAACGAATTTCTGAAATAGGGTCGTCAATGAATTCCTGTCGCATACTGTGTAGTTTAATAGTGAGGTCACAATTAGTTTCCCACTCGTCATCGGGGTAACTCCCTGCCCGAATACCTTTTAGACCCGGCAGAATACTTTGCACCAATATCGTTCGAGATTGATCGCTAGCAGTAGGTATTGATTCGAGAATCCAATAGTATCGTTGAACCATCCAAGGATCCGTCTTCGCAATTCTTCCCTTGACCGTATCCATTTCAATTAGTTTTTCCGCCGCTTTAGTCTGTACTTGAACATCTGGGCTATGTAGCCATGTTGGAAAGTAATCTCTAAATTTTGATTGATTCTTGTATAAAGGCTCCTCAAGATCCTCTATCTGCAATGAATTGATTGCTCGTACCAATAAATCACTTGTCGAACCTACCTCTAATATTTTGGACATAACTAAGCGACGACTTTTTCCATTTCTTTGCCAATCGAGACACGCTTCGCGCGCTTCAGTTTTACCATTTTCAATCAGATCTATTGGAATGCGTTCAGGATAGATCTGAATAAGGACATGGCATAATTCTGCCAAGGTTTCCTGCAATGCTTTCTGTTTACTTTTTGCCTTCTCGCCTGGCAAATTCGACAAATCTAGGGAAGAGGGACCCCCCACGGAACCATTAATTTCGAACTCACGTAAAACAAGAGCACTCGACTTAATTTCAAACTTTCCTTTAGCAACAAAGCCGACATCATATTTCAGAACCGGGCCCATTGAATTGTCTGATGCCCCAACTCTCACTTTCTTCATATAACCCTGTTCGGAAAAACCTGTTCTAAGATCAATTGATATCGACAGATCCGAATTGGCACTATCTGTGGGAATCAATCGGAACGCATGTACAAGTTCACGAACAGCTGGCTCAAATTCTTCCCACGGATTATGTGATAGTTTTAACTCGACCGATGCGGCACCATTGAGCAACTTGCTATTCCTCTCATCTTCTGTCTCTGCAGGGACTACAGGCTTTCCAGAGCATCCGATTACTAGAGCAATCAAAGACAAATTTATGGATATTTGAGCGTGTTTTCTCATTGTTCGTAATTGAGCTATTTGACCTCAGGGGTAGTCAAAGTGAGTGAATAGCGATATTTCGCCGGAGACTATCTTATCATCGAGATATCTTCGGTAATGGCCGGAATCCGTCATCCAAGCGTTTTGGGGTAGGATTGGCCCGTACTGACTCGAACCAACGTTCGTCTCAGAGATAAGTTCGGGTCAGGAGTTGCCGCTGAGGCCGGGCTTCTCTGACCGGTCTCCGTTTTACGTATATCCCAGAATTGACGCCCATTCTTGGTGGTCCATAATTGTCGCGAGAATGGCAAAGTTAGCCAAAGCTAACGACGCAAAGCCACGGGTCCTCGCTTCCTCCGCGACGTTCGTCCGAAGGACCCAAGATCGCCGGGTTGCCACAACCTGATTGAATCTAGCGCAGACACTCGCGAAGGAGGGCAACATGGCAAACAAGTTATCCCGGCGAATTGTCGCCGGTCTCGCCGTATTGGCAGTCTCGATCGCCGCGATACCCGCCAAGGCACAGGTCGTCGTAGCCAATCCGACGACGTACGATTTTTTCACGGTGTACATTGGCCAGTCTGCGAAAATGACGGGGAGTGTAACCAATGCGAATGGCGGTACTATCTTCATTTACGAGATGGAGTGGATTTACAACCCGCTCGACGCGTTTTCAATTACGTCACCAATCTCAGTGCCTTTCCCATTGCGTTCGGGGGAATCGACTGACTACGAAGTCACATTCACGCCGCCAGACTTTAGTTTTTGGAACGCGACATTACGGATCCACACTGATTCACTCAGCCACCCCTATGTCGACATCACGTTCTGGGGCTTTGGTGACTACCCAGGACCAGACCCGTGCTCGCCCCTGACAAACTGTGGCGGAATTTGCGTAGTCCTGGACTCAGATATCGCCAATTGTGGTGCCTGCAGTAATGTATGTGATGTACCGGAGCATGGCTCGGCTAGTTGTGAATTTGGCGTATGCAGCATCTTATGCGATCTGGGATACGATGCTGTCGGAAATGCTTGCGTCCCGGTTGACCCCTGCGCGCCGCTAATCAGCTGTGGCGGCACATGCGTGGATCTCAACTCGGATATCGCGAACTGCGGTATCTGCGGTAACGTTTGCACCGTGCCAGATTTCGCACTTGCGTCCTGTCAAACTGGCGTCTGTGATTTTGAGTGCAATCTCGGTTACATCCTCGAGGACGGGCTGTGCGTGCCCGACCTGACGGACGCGATTGCATTGATGCACGAACTGCTAGTGTTCTTTGACGAGTCGATCGCGGACGGCACCCTGCAAGGAACCGGGGTGTACCCGGTGAGTGCGAATCGCGAAAGGATTCTGAGACACATGCTCGAGGTAGTGCTGGCCCGTATCGAGGGCGGTCAATTGACGGCTGCTTGTGCGCAACTCGACAACGCCTACGTGCGAACTGACGGGGTTCGGCCGCAGCCGGACTTCGTACAAGGACCCGCATCTGATGACCTTGCGGACCGGATCATCAGCGTTGTGTCCGCTTTGGGTTGTGCTGGATCGTGAGACCAAGGCAAAGCGGAACTGGCTACTCGCCTATTCGCAGTCAGTCCCGCTTCTGCGGGACTGACTGGTTGCGAACGAGTGGCAACTTCTGACCCTTTCTTCGCACTAAGCGTGAGTGGCTGCTTTTCCCGAAACCAGCCGTTCAAATCGAAGATTTTGGAAATTCTGACAGGCTGCTTCCGGCCAATAGCAGCCGCTGAAGAAACTGAACTAGGGGTCGGATACCGAGTTGTGACTGCCCTCGAGATACTGAACGGAGGCGTCACACATTTTTGCAACGAATGCGATTTCGACATCCAGAGTTTTCATTGTCA
>Ga0265303_10001928_pt1 | contig 12886 bp, 12 predicted proteins | sample Helome_2_FD_192494 | JGI IMG/M metagenome (GOLD analysis project Ga0265303, IMG submission 192494) | Marine sediment microbial communities from subtidal zone of North Sea - Hel_20160317 (Illumina Assembly) | ecosystem: Environmental > Aquatic > Marine > Subtidal zone > Sediment ...
GCTTCGAGGAATTGAGGTGTCGGAGGAGGTGCAGGCGGCCGCAGAAGTACCGGAAGCACTCGTTGCGGCGCTCGAAGACGACATCAACACGCCCAAGGCCATGGCGGAGTTCTTCGCCCTGGCGCGCGCGCTGAACAAGTCGAACGATCCCGCCGAAATGGAGAAACTCGCGGCACAGATGTACGTCTCGGGCGAGCTGATGGGCCTGCTGGGCAGCAATCCAGAGGCCTGGTTTGCGGGCGATGTGGAAGGTGACGTGTCCTCCGAGGAAATCGAAGCCCTGATTGCCAAGCGTAACGAGGCGCGTGCCAACAAAGACTGGGCCGCAGCGGATGGTTTCCGCGACCAACTCGGCGAAATGGGGATTACGATCGAGGACGGGCCCGCGGGCACGACCTGGCGCCGGAGCTGACTGTGAGTAACGAGATCGCCGTAGCGCAGGAGGAACTGATTGCGGACTTCGAGTTGTTTGAAGACTGGATGGACCGCTACCAATACCTCATAGATCTTGGCCGGAGGCTGCCCGAGTTCCCCGAGGAACTGCGCACCGAGGAAAACCGCATTCGCGGCTGCCAGTCGCAGGTCTGGTTCGTCGCGGAGCAGAAGGATGGTCGGATCGAGTTTCGGGCGATCAGCGACGCAGCGATTGTGTCAGGACTGATAGCCTTGTTACTGCGTCTCTACAGCGGGCGTTACCCACAGGATATTCTCGATACACCGCCCGAATTCGTCTCGGCGCTGCAGCTCGAAAGCCACCTGAGCCCGACCCGCAGCAATGGTCTGAGTTCCATGCTCAAAGCGATTCGCAGGTTCGCGGCAGAGGCGCTCGAGGCGGCCTGATGCCGAATGCCGTCAGCCGAGTGCTCGCCAAGCCGCTGATCGGACTCGTACGCCTCTATCGCCTGCTGTTCTCGCCGTGGCTCGGTTCGAACTGCAGATACCAGCCAACCTGTTCCAGTTACGCTATCGAGGCGCTGCAGGTGCACGGTGTAGTGCGCGGCAGTTGGCTGGCCGCGAAACGTATTGGCCGATGTCATCCTTGGGGAGGATCAGGGTACGATCCGGTGCCGGGGACAGAAGACAACAATGAGCCCCACTAAGTTCATTCGCACTATCTCAGCACCCGTAACTGAGCTTGCCCTGCTGCTGCCGCTGTTGCTTCTCTGGGGGATTACCGGTTTCGGTGTCTGGGCGATAGCGAGTGGGAATCCCGGGCGCCTGGCCGGTGGCATTCTGGTTCTTATCTTGTCTGTGCCGCCCATTTTTCGTTTTCAAACCCACGTGGTCGAGTCATACGCCAATGGGAAAGTGCCGGAAGCCCTGGACGCTGAGTTCTTCAATTGGATCGGCTCAATGTGGTCAATCCTCCCACTATTTCTTGCCATCCTCGTCGGCCTCGCCAGCTACCATGCTGAAGCTGCATGGGGTACGGCGGGTACCTGGTTTGTGATCGTTGCTGCGTCGGCAATAGTGCCGGCATCGCTGGCTGTCCTGGCAATCACGCATTCCGCACTGCACGCGCTTAACCCGGTTGCGCTGCTTAATGTCTATCGGCGTGTCGGCGCGCCGTTCCTTGTCGCACCGGCCTATGTCCTGGTTGTGACAATGATCAGTCTCGAGCTGGCGCCGCTACCTGTTTCAGTTGGCACTGCAGTCGGCTTGTTCACGATGTTTTCGCTCGCGTCGCTGACGGGCGCTCTGATCGAACCCATTAGACTGATCGACGAAGTTGACATCCCGGCACCACTGGAAAGAACAGACACCGGGATTTCCGCGGATGTGGAAAAAGAGAGGGTGGCGGCGCTGGCCCATGCTTATGGGTTTATTAGTCGCAACAATCGGGAGGGTGGTTTCAAACACATCTTCAGCGAAATCGAGAAGGACCCCGATCCGGTTGCTGCATGGGGCTGGTTCCTGGACCGGATGCTGGGTTGGGAACAAAAGCAACATGCGTTGTTCTTTGCGCAGCACTGCGTTCGGGACATGCTCGCAAACAACGAGAATATACCGGCGCTGAAGACGATCCTGCGCTGTCGCCTGATCGACGAAAATTTCAAGCCATTTCCCGAGGATGTGCCAGCGGCCGTCCAGGCGGCCGAAAACAGCGGAAATATCGAGCTGGCGACCGTGCTGAAATCGGGTTAAGGCGCTACAATAAGTGGCATGGACAAACGCCTGCTCAACATCCTGCGCTGCCCGGTCACCTACAAGGGCCTGTCAGTATTGAAGAAAGACAAGCTCGAGAAGATCAACGCGGCCATTGCCGCGGGCAAAGTCGAGTCCCACGAGGGCGTCAAACTCTCACAGCCATTGGCCGAGGCATTGGTCACCGATGATGGCAAGCGTGTGTATCCGGTCGATGAGGGCATCCCGGTGCTGCTCGAAGGTGAGTCGATACACATGGAGCAGCTTGCTTGAAGATCCGGGCTAACCAGCTTTCCTCACACCTAAAGAACTCGCTCGCTCCCTGCTACCTCGTCACTGGTGACGAACACCTGCTTGTATCTGAAGCGCTCGACGAGATTCGCGATGCTGCCAGGGCGAAAGGTTTTGGCAATCGTGAACTGCATATCGCAACCACGGGATTCGGCTGGCAAGAGCTCGCTGCGTCGACTGGCAACATGTCGCTGTTCGCCGAGCAACGTATCGTCGAGCTGCGCTTGCCAACGGGTAAGCCCGGTCGCGCAGGTGGCCAGGTTATTGTTGATCTCGCCGCACAGGCGGGTCCTGAGCTGCTTTTTATCGTTACAGGCCCCAAGCTCGACAAGAGCAGTTCAAACTCCAAATGGGCCAAGACGCTTGATCAGCAAGGTGTGAGCCTGCCTGTCTGGCCAATTACGCTTCGCGAATTGCCGGGCTGGATCGCCAATCGCATGCGTCAGACGGGTCTGCAGCCCGATCGCGATGCAGTTGCGCTGATTGCCGATCGCGTCGAAGGCAACTTGCTCGCCGCCGGCCAGGAGATTGAGAAGCTGCGCCTGTTGTTGGGTGAAGGCAAAGTGTCGGCCGAAGACGTGAACAAGGCTGTCGCAAACAGCAGCCGATACGATGTTTACAAACTTACCGACGCCGCTATCGCCGGCGACGCATCGCGGGCCGTGAAGATTCTCGGCGGCCTCAAGGCTGAAGGTGTTGAGCCGGTCATCGTGATGTGGGCACTCACGCGTGAATTACGCACCCTCGCGACGCTCGATGACGCTGTGCGCCAGGGAACAGACCTCGGTAGTGCAATGCAGGCGGCTCGCGTCTGGAATAACCGGCAGGGGCTCCTGCGCAGTTGTATTAGCCGACATCAGCACGGGGCGTTTCATCGCATGCTCAAGGCAAGCGGTCGAGCTGACGCCGCAGCGAAAGGCCAGCGCTACGGGGATCCGTGGCAGATGGCAGCCGATATCGTCGTCGGGATGGCGCGCACATGAGGCCCATCGGTATTTTCGGCGGTACGTTTGACCCTGTTCATTACGGCCATCTGCGTTCTGCGTTCGAGATGCTGCAGGCGCTCAAGTTTGACGAGGTCCGTTTCGTGCCTTGCAGTGATCCGCCCCACCGCGGCGTCACTTACGCGAGTGCTGCGCAGCGTCTGCGCCTTGTGCAGCTTGCCATTGAAGGGCAGTCGGGCTTCATCGCAGACGACCGCGAATTACAGCGTGACGGGCCGTCCTACACGATTGACACCCTGGCCTCATTGCGTGAGGAATTTCCGGACCGCTCATTGGGTCTAATTGTTGGCATGGATGCGTTCCTCGGATTGCCCGGTTGGCACCGCTGGGATGAAATCCTCGATGTGGCGCACATCGTGGTTGCACATCGACCCGGGTGGAAAGCACCCGACATTGGTGTGCTGGGTGACTTGATTAGTGACTACGGCACGCATCGCGTGGACGACTTGCACAGCGCAGTAAATGGGCGGATCCACATACATGCGGTCACACAACTGGAAATCGCATCGACTGAGATTCGCGACCTCGTCGCCGCAGGGCGTGACCCGCGATTTCTCATGCCCGACCAGGTGCGCGATGCCATCCTGGAATTGAAGATCTACGACTAATGCGGCCACGGCTTGCCGCGGAGGACATGAATTTGAGTAACACAGAGAACCACGCATGAATAGCGAAGCACTGACCGACCTGGTCGTAGATGCGCTTGACGATGTTAAAGCCAAAGACATAGTACGGCTTGATGTTCGCGATATGACGCCGGTAACCGACTACATGGTCGTCGCCAGCGGCACGTCGAACCGTCATGTCAAAGCACTGGTGGATAATGTCGCCGAGAAAGCAAAGGCGGCAGGCTATCGGCCAATCGGTATCGAAGGCGCGGACGGGGGAGAGTGGGTATTGCTCGACCTCGAAGACACGCTTGTTCATGTGATGCTGCCCAAAGTGCGTGAGTTCTATAAGTTGGAGAAACTCTGGTCGATCTCCCCCAAAGGGGACGCGACGGCAAACGAAGGGTGAGCCGTGCATATTCGACTACTGGCCGTAGGTGATCGTCAGCCGTCCTGGGTGGACGAGGCCTTTGGCGTTTATTCCGGGCGTCTTCCGCGAGAGTGGAAATTCCGCCTCGATGTCATACCGACCGTGCGCCGTAACAAGAACGACAAATCGCGCCAGGCCATGGAAGCTGAAGGTGACCTCATTCTCGGCAAACTCGGCCAGTCAGAACAGGTTGTCCTGCTGGATGAGCGTGGCAAGCAGCTCAGCAGCAAGTTGCTGGCCGGTAAGCTCGGCGACTGGCAGATCGACGGCCGGGATCTTTGTTTTGTTATTGGTGGTCCCGATGGAGTCTCCGGTGCCTGCAAACAGCGGGCCGATTTTACGTGGTCGTTGTCGCAGCTGACATTACCGCATGGGCTTGCGCGCGTGCTGTTCGCGGAGCAGTTGTATCGCGCCCATTCGCTACGTACCGGCCACCCGTATCACCGCGCCTAGGGAGCCCAGAATGCCGACCAGCCCGAATCTGCTCCTTGCATCGACGTCACCGCGGCGCAGCGAAATACTCTCGGCACTGAATCTCGATTTTTCTGTTGTGCACGTCGACGTCGATGAGACGCCACTGGCTACCGAGACGCCCGGTGAAATGGTGTTGCGCCTGGCCGTGGCCAAGGCCTGCGCTGTCACGCTCGGAGCCTCGGACATCGCCTTGGGTGCCGATACCGCCGTGGTCATCGATGGACAGGCGCTCGGCAAACCGGCCGATGAAGAGGATGGCCTGGCTATGCTGTCTGCGCTCTCCGGGCGCAGTCATATGGTTGTCACGGGTGTGGCTCTGTGTGGGGGGCATGGTACCCGCACCGCACTTTCGGAAACCGAAGTCAGATTTCGGGAAATCAGTCGCGACGAGGCGCTCGCATACTGGCAAAGTGGGGAACCCTGTGACAAAGCAGGCGCCTATGCCATACAAGGTCTGGGTGGTGCCTTTGTCGAACGGATCAAGGGCAGCTATTCCGGTGTGGTCGGATTGCCCGTGTTCGAGACCGCTGCGTTGCTCAGGGAAGCTGGCCTCGAGGTTGTGACCTGAAGACTGCAAATGACCGACGAATCCCAAAAAGAAGAAATCCTGATCAACGTCACGCCGAGCGAAGTGCGTGCAGCATTGCTCGAGAACGGCGTGTTGCAGGAGGTCTACATTGAACGTGCCGCGCGCCGCGGCCTGATCAGCAATATCTACAAGGGCCGGGTGCTGCGTGTACTGCCCGGTATGCAGGCCGCGTTCATCGATATCGGTCTTGAACGCACCGCATTCCTGCACGTGTCCGACATTGCCAAGCCAGGCCTGGCCGAGAACGGAGACGACGTCCCCAATATTCGTGATCTCGTTCGTGAGGGTGACGAAATCATGGTGCAGGTCGTCAAGGATCCCCTGGGCAACAAGGGAGCGCGGCTCACAAGCTATGTAACGCTGCCTTCACGGCACATGGTGCTGCTACCGCACAGCGATACCGTGGGGATTTCCGCCCGCATCGAGGACGACGAAGAACGCGATCGTCTGCGTGGCATGGTTGAGGAACTGCTCGCGGAAAGCGACCTCAAGTGCGGCGCCATTGTACGCACCGTTGCCGAGGGCACGGACAAGGAAGCGCTGGCGGCGGATCTGCGCTACCTGCTCCGCTTATGGGACGTCGTTAAGGAACGGTGCAGGAAACGTAGTGTAAAAACACTGATACACGAGGACCTGTCGCTGCCGATGCGAGTACTGCGCGACATGGTAACCGGTGATGTCGAACGGGTTCTCGTTGACTCAGAGAGCGACTACGAGGCTATGCAGAATTTCGGAAATACCTATCTGCCCGATGCAAACCTGACGATCGAGCTGTACAAACGGCGCCGGCCGATCTTCGACCTGCATGGCATCGAGGATGAGATTCATCGCTCGCTGGACAGAAGTATCCCTTTAAAATCAGGGGGGTACCTGATTTTCGACCAAACCGAGGCCATGACGACCATTGACGTCAACACGGGTGGGTACGTCGGCCACCGCAACCTCGAAGAAACGATCTATCGCACTAACCTGGAGGCGGCGGTCGCGATTGCCCGGCAGCTTCGGCTCCGGAACCTGGGCGGCATAATTATTATTGATTTCATCGACATGGAAGAGATCGACCACCGAGAGAATGTCCTGCATGCGCTCGAGCAGGCGCTTGCACGCGATCATGCACGCCACCAGATAACGCCGGTTTCACCGCTTGGATTGGTCGAGATGACCAGGAAGCGTACGCGCGAAAGTCTGCAACACGTATTGTGCGAGGACTGCTCCGCGTGCGCCGGACGTGGCTTTGTCATGACCGCAGAGACCGCCTGTTTCGAGATCTTTCGCGAGATCATTCGCCAGTCTCGACAGTTCGAGTTCGACGAGGTCATGGTTCTGGCGAATCAGGATGTGATCGAGCTGTTGCTTGATGAACAGGCACGCAGCCTCGCAGAGTTGGAGGAACAGACCGGTAAGTCGATTCGACTGCAAACTGAATCGTTGTATTTGCAGGATCAGTTTGACGTTGTGTTGATGTAGCCAAGACGAACGCATGAAACAGTTCTTCAGAAAACTACTAAAGGTCGCCGGGTATACCACGGCCGCTTTGGTCATTCTGTTGGCTGTTGTCGTCGGGCTGTTTCGACTCTTCCTGCCCCGACTGCCCGAATACCAGGACGATATCGAGAACTGGGCTGGCAATGCCATTGGTATGGAGGTGCGGTTTTCCGGTATGAACGCCCGCTGGGGTCTGAGTGGTCCGGAGGTGGAGTTCTACGATACCGAGCTGATTCGTCCAGACAATCAGACCCGCTTGATCGAGGCTGAGCTGGTCAGTATCGGCGTCTCGGTAACCAGCCTGATGTTTGACCAGGCCCTGGTCGTGGATCGCGTCACGATTCGCGACACCAGCGTCGAAGTTCGCCAATTGGAAAGCGGCGGCTGGTGGATCCAGGGTGACTCGCTCGACGAGCTGCCCTTTCTTCAGGAACGTGGGCCGCAGCAGCTGCGTGATATGGAGATTGTCGGCGAAGATATCGAGATCCGCTTCCTGCAGCCGGGCGATGAGCGCCCGCACTTCTTCAATGTACCGAACGTGCTCTTCAGCATCGACGCAAATCGTATTGCAGTTGATGCAGATGTCAGGTTGCCGAACGAGCTGGGGCGAGGCATCGGCCTGTCAGCCACTCGACTCCTGGGTCTCCCCGAGGGTCAGAGGAACTGGGACGTCAGCATCGAGGCCGACAACATCATGTTGCCGGGTTGGTCAGAATTGCATTCTTCCCTGGAGGGCCGCGTCTTGTCCGGCACGGGAGACGTTGATGTTTCATTCGTCCTTGCGGACAAGAGTATTCGAAACGCCTCGCTCGATGCGGACCTTGAAGACGTATCGCTCGAAGAGGGGCGATTCTTCGACCTGGCCGGGCGTATCGAGCTCGACTCGTCAACGGATGGCTGGCTTGTTGCCGCAGAAGACTTCCAGATTGCGACCGACGGGCACGAATGGCCTGAGTCGACTTTGCGAGCCGAGGCCAGTACAGACGGCGAGGGTAAGATTGCATTGCTCGACCTGCGTGCGACCTACGTTAATCTCGAAGACAGTTTCCTGTTGTTGCCGCTGCTACCCGAAGAACAGCGTGAATTCCTGGCCAACCTGGCGCCAAGCGGCGAAGTTCGCGATCTGGATGCCACGGTCTCCGAGATCGGCGGCGATGTCCCATACTTCGATATCTCGGTTAGTCTCGAGAATGTCGGCTTTGCTGCGGACGACAAGCGTCCCGGGGTACGCGGTTTTACCGGCTACGTAAAGGGCGATCGTCCAGGTGGCCGGATAGAGCTCGAATCCTCAGCCCTGATCATCGACGTGCCGAGGGTCTTCGACGGACCGGTCGAAGTCGGGGGGCTCGAGGGTATTGTTTTCTGGCGGAGTACCGATGAGCTGACGCGGTTGTCGCCGTCGGGTTTGCACATTATGAACCCGGTGATTGAAAGCCGTGGTTACGGTGAATTGACGTTCTTAAAAGGGCAGGCAGCTCCGCACATTGAATACAGCAGCACGTACAGCATAAGTGACGTATCTGCGGTTGACCCTTACCTACCGCACAAAGTGATGACACCCAAACTCCGGACGTGGTTTCAGACGGCCCTGGTAAAAGGCTCGATTCCTCGAGGGACAGTGCGAATGAACGGGGTGCTCGACGGCGAGTTCTTCCGCGGCAGGGGTGGCAACCTGCTGGTAGAAGGCTCGGCCCGCAACCTGACACTGCAAGCGCACCGTGACTGGCCGGCGCTGGAGCAGATGGATGCCGAGCTCGTCCTGGATCACACACGTCTCTATTCTGTAAAGAACCGTTCGGTGAGCGAGGGCAACGCCTCGGTCGATGCACACGTCGAAATCGCCGACCTCTACGATCCTGTCGTGACGGTAAAGGCATTGACGACCGGTACGCTGGAGACAATGTACCAGTATGTGATTCGAAGTCCGCTCAACGACAAGATGGGTGGAAATCTCGAGCGGGTAACACCTGTAGGCGATGCGTCTTTTCAGTTCGATCTTGCCGTGCCACTCAAGCGCGCTGACGATACGACGATCGATGGCCTGCTGCGCAGCAACAACGGTGCACTTTCGATCAAGGGTTTCCCCGCGCCGATTGAGGACATCATTGGTGAAGTGACGATCACACAAGACTACTTCCAGAGCGACAATCTTGGTGCACGCTTCCTCGGTGAGCCCGTGACAATGAGTATCAGTCGCTCCGACGACCCGGGTTTGTTCGCCGTCGCCACGATGACAGGTTTGGCTGGTGCGCGCGCGATCGTTGAAGACCTGGGTATGCCCCTGGAAGGGTCGATCGAGGGTGCAATGCAGTACTCGGCAGACATGTTGTTCCCTCGTGGGGGACAGGAGCCGCCACGACCGCTCACTATTCAGATGGTCACCGAGCTGGAGGGACTTGCAATTACCTTGCCCGCCCCGGTTGGCAAGCCTGCCGAGGACCCGATGCGACTGACCGGTGAGCTGCAAATCATGCCGGGCGGTGAAGTAATCCAGAGCATAGGCGAAGCCGACAATGGAATGTCGTGGCACCTGGTGTTTAACCGCCTGGAAGAGTCGTGGGACTTCGACCGCGGGGTGTTACTGGACGGTCCTGGTGTCATTGAACCGGCAGAGACTCGGGGTCTGCACATCCGTGGGGCGACGAGCACGGTGCGCCTCGAAGACTGGCTGACGCGCACGGACCAGGAAGATGATGACGATAGTGCAGCAGACCGTATCCGATCGATTGACGTGGTTATTGAAGACCTGTTTGCTGTTGGACAGCACCTGAAGAACCATCACGTGCGACTGGATCGTAGCGCGCTCGACTGGCAGGTCCAGGTAGAGGGTGAGAATGTCGTCGGTTCTATTCGTGTGCCGTACGACTTCACGTCCGATCGAGCCATGCTGATCGAAATGGAGCGCTTGTATCTCCCGGGTGATGAGGTATCGCCACCGTCGCCAACAGTACTCGATCCCAGGGATTTTCCCCCGATTACGTTGACGGCGGACGACGTTGCCTTCGGCAATCGAAATATTGGGGCAGTCAACCTGAACATCGTGCGCACCGAAGATGGACTTGAAATAGAAAGTCTGATGACAGAGGACGAGTCTTTTACCGTTGTCGGGTCGGGACGATGGGTATTTGATGAAGACGAGGAGCTACGGAGCAGGACCTACATCACTGCGACGCTGAATAGCGATGATGTCGAGTCGACGCTGGCACGCCTGGACTTCGCCGAGGGGATCAGCGGTGGATCAATGGGCGTTATCTTCGATCTGAGCTGGGGTGGCCCCCCGCGGGAGGCCTACTACGATGTTCTCGATGGCGAGGTTCAGATTCGTCTGGAGAACGGCGCGCTCGAGGAAGTGGAACCCGGAGCCGGGCGCATGCTGGGTCTGGTCAGTTTTGTCGCATTACCTCGGCGGCTGTCCCTCGACTTTCGAGATGTCTTCAACAAAGGGTTTGGGTACGACGAGATAGCCGGTAATTTCACGATAGAAGACGGCATTGCGATGACCTGCGATATGTCGCTGGAGGGTCCGTCTGCATTGATCGGCGTTGTAGGCCAGGTCGATATTGCGCAAAACCTGTATGAACAGGGCGCCGTAATCAGCGCCAAGGTCGGTAACACGCTGCCGATCGTCGGCGCGGTCGTTGGTGGGCCGCCAGGTGCCGCAGCAATGTTGATTTTCTCGCAGATTTTCAAGAAGCCGCTGCAGCAGGTCGGCCAGGTTTACTATGGCATCGCGGGACCCTGGGAAGAGCCCGAGATCGAGCCGATCGACCTGGATGAATTTGTACGCTACGGCGACATGGCCAACTGTCTCAACGAAACGGGACCCCAGTAATATGCGTGCCGCAGCGATTCAGATGAACAGTGGTCCGGACCTGGGAGCAAACCTCGAGCTGGCCGACCGACTGCTGGGTGAGGCTGCCGCCGATGGCTGCGTCCTTGCTGTCCTTCCCGAAAATTTTGCACTGATGCCCGAGCAGGGCAAGGACAAGGCACGGCATGCAGAAGAACCCGGGGATGGTCCGATACAGGCCTTTCTGTCGGGTGCTGCGGCGAACCACGGCCTTTGTATTGTCGGCGGCAGCATGCCGCTGGTTTCGCCCGGCATCGCCGACGATCGAGTCTATGGAGCCTGCCCCGTCTATGACAATAAGGGCAAGCTTCAGACCCTGTATCGCAAGATCCACCTGTTCGACGTCGACCTGGTCGAAAAGCAGGAGTCCTACCGTGAGTCGGATTCGATGTACCCGGGCGATGAGCCCATTGTTGTCGACACGCCTGTCGGTCGAATCGGCCTGACGATCTGCTACGACCTGCGTTTCCCCGAGATGTTTCGGCAACTTGTGGATGACGGCGCGACGGTATTCACGGTTCCTGCTGCATTCACAGTGACGACGGGGAAGGCGCACTGGCACACCCTGTTGCGTGCCCGCGCGATCGAAAATCTGGCATATGTCATCGCGCCGGGGCAATATGGCCTGCACCCGGATGACCGTTCAACGTTCGGACACTCACTGATTTGCGATCCCTGGGGCCGTGTTCTGGCTGAACAGGCCGAGGGAAACTGTGTCGTCGCCGCCGATATCGACCCCGAGTTGCCGGCACGCCTGCGTAGTGAGTTTCCGGCTCTGGCGAATCGGCGTCTGACCTGATGACAATGGAATTACAGGACAAGGCTTGAGCACTAACCCCTCGATTGACGCGGTCATGACGCGCCTGCTGGAGCCCGCCGGGCTCGGTGAGCAGCAATTGTCGACGACGCTCGGCAACCTCATGCGAGGCGGCGTCGACTATGCCGATCTGTACTTCCAGGTCATGCGCCAGGAAAGCTGGACGCTGGAAGATGGGATCATTCGCGAGGGCAGCTTCAGTCTGGACCAGGGCGTGGGCGTGCGCGCCAATAGTGGTGAGAAAACGGGTTTTGCGTACTCGGATGAACTCGTGCTGCCAGCCCTGGAGGCCGCCGCAGGTGCCGCCAGAGCCATTTCCCGGCAAGGGCAGGACAAGCGTGTCCAGGCCTGGCAACGCAGCAATGCAGCTGTGCTGTACCCGCAGTCGGACCCGACCACGAGTATCGACGACAAACAGAAAACCGCTTTGCTGCTGGAACTGGACGCGGCAACTCGTGCCCTCGACAAGCGAGTTGAACAGGTGATCATCAGCCTGGCGAGCAGCCAGGACCTCGTGCTGGTAGCGGCATCTGATGGCACGATGGCTGCAGATGTACGACCGCTCATTCGTCTCAATGTCAGCGTGATTCTCGAGCAGAACGGCCAGCGTGAGCAGGGATATTCGGGCGGCGGCGCCCGTGCTGACCTCGGATACTTCGTCGACGGTGACCTGCCGCTCGACTATGCGCGTGAAGCCGTGCGCCAGGCTGTTGTGCAACTGGACGCACAACCTGCGCCAGCGGGCACCATGCCCGTCGTACTGGGCAATGGCTGGCCTGGCATCCTGTTGCACGAAGCCGTCGGTCACGGCCTGGAGGGAGATTTCAACCGCAAGGGTGTTTCGGCATTCAGCGGCAAGGTTGGTCAAAGAGTAGCTTCCGAGCATTGCACGATCGTCGATGACGGGACGCTCCTGAATCGTCGCGGTTCACTGGCGGTGGATGACGAGGGTATTCCCAGTCAGGAAACGGTGCTCGTCGAGAATGGCATCCTGCGCGGCTATATGCAGGACAAACTCAACGCCAGGCTGATGGGCGTAGAGCCAACGGGTAACGGTCGACGCGAGTCATTTGCACATATACCCATGCCGCGCATGACCAATACGTACATGCTGGCCGGCAAGCACGATCCGGCGGAGATCATTGCGTCCGTCGACAAGGGTATCTATGCACCAAACTTTGGTGGCGGCCAGG
>Ga0265303_10001929_pt1 | contig 12881 bp, 10 predicted proteins | sample Helome_2_FD_192494 | JGI IMG/M metagenome (GOLD analysis project Ga0265303, IMG submission 192494) | Marine sediment microbial communities from subtidal zone of North Sea - Hel_20160317 (Illumina Assembly) | ecosystem: Environmental > Aquatic > Marine > Subtidal zone > Sediment ...
GGCATCGTTGCGCACCAACCAATAGATCTCGCAGTTGGAGTTATCCTGGTCAATTGGCGTAAAAACGTAAGCAACGACGTGGTCGCTGTAGGCCAGCAGGAAAGAGAACGCGCCGAACGAGAAATCTGAAGCGCCACCATCGTAGTCAGTGAAGTCACCAAGCAACGGCGCAACCGGGGCACCGTCTTCGCTACCGGTCTTGTACTTGTCAAACAACGCCGTTCGACTGTAGCCATAACCTATCTCGCCAGGTCGTGCAGCGGTATCGATGAAGTCGAAGTACAAGTCCTTGACACCGCAGGCCTCCATTCTCTCCTGCATCTTGCCCTGCACACGCTCGCGCTTGTCACGATCCAGCATCAGGGTGTGCATGCGCGCGTACTCCGGGTGCGCGGTCGCACAGTGGTAGCACTCCTGGTAGTTCTCGATAGAGAGTTTCCAGTTGGCGGGGATTTCGTAGCTCTTCTGTGCGGCCACCTTGAGGTTCTCGAAATCGAACATGGCCATCGGTTCGGCCAGGTCGCGCTTTGCGCCTTCGAGCGATAGCGGCTCGTCTGTGAAACAAACGAAGATCAATCCGTGGATTACGTCCACGGAAACGGGTTTCAGGCTGTGCGACGCCTTGTCGAAATCATCGGGCATGTTGCGGGCCGCGTGCAGGTCGCCGTCAATGTCGTACATCCAGCCGTGATAGGGACACGTAAACTTGTCGGCATGACCGCTGGACTCGAGGCAGACCAGCGATCCCCGATGCCGGCAGACATTGGCAAAACCCTTGAGCTGGCCGTCGGACCCCCTGACGATGATCGCAGACTCGCGCGCAACGTTCAGTACCTTGAAATCGCCCGGCTCGGGCAGCTGCGAGTCGTGCCCGGCCAATATCCAGTTGCGATTGATGATGCGCTCGAGTTCGAGTTCGTAGATTTCGGGGTCCGAATAGAACCGCTGGTCGAGCGAATATCCCGGCCTTTGGTCTGCAATCAGTTGCTCGATTGGCCGCTTCTGTTCGTTGCCTCCCAAAGCCATGCTTTATTCCACCATGTGAAACCAACTGGTAAATATCTTGTTACGATAGCACAGCCTTCAATCACCTCCAGATACGGGATTTTGCGAATTTCCTTGAGACTTTTTTTTGTCTGCGCCATCGCAGTCATGCTGGCGTCGGCGTGCGGCTCGAATGAAGATCCTGTCGCCAGCACTATTATCGTCGGCGCCACAGTTTACGACGGCACAGGTGCCGCTGGTGTAAAACACGAAGTCAGATTCGCCGGCGACCGCATCATCGAGGTCGGTGACCTGACTCCTGTCGAAGGGGAGGCGGTCATCAATGCAGACGGACTGATTCTCGCTCCCGGGTTTATCGACACTCACGGTCATTACTATGACCATCGAGGGGAGTATCGGCTCATGCCGGCCGTGCTCAGCCAGGGCGTGACGACGACCGTCACGGCGATGGACGGATTCTCGCTGGCTGACGAAGACCTCGACCATGTACCGGTAGCCCGGCTCGTTCAAGCTTTCGAAGATAATCCCGCCGCGGTCAACGTCGCCGCTTACTCGGCGCACAACAGTATCCGGCAGCACGTGATGGGCAAAGACAATCGGCGCCCGGCGACTGTAGAGGAACTGGCAGCAATGGCAGTGCTGGTCAAAGCCGATATGCAAGCCGGCGCGTTGGGCCTGTCATCGGGGCTCGAGTATGAGCCCGGCATTTTCTCATCGACAGAGGAAGTAATTGAGCTTGCCCGGATTGCCGCTGATTTCGGCGGTAGCTATGCGAGTCACGTTCGTGACGAAGACGATCTCATGATCGAAGCAATCAAGGAGCTGGTCCTGATTGGTCGCGAGGCCGGACTCCCGGTTCACGTCTCTCACATCAAGCTCGCGGACCGTGCGCTGTGGGGAACGACAAAGACCGTCCTCAACTTGCTGGACGCATCGCGCGACGAGGGCATCGACGTCACAGCCGACATTTATCCCTACGAGCACTGGGCCAGCAATCTTGGAATCCTGTTTCCCGACCGCGACTTCACCAATCGCGAAGCGGCGGAGTTTACCTTTCTGCACACGGCATCACCCGACGACATCCTGTTGACGTATTTCGCTCCGGATCCCGCACTCGAGGGACTGACCATTGCACAAGTCGCGAAAAATTCTGGCAAGGATGCCGTCAGTATGCTTCTGGAGCTTGCCCAGGCAGCCGATCAGTACTTCCGTAAGCACGAACGCTGGGGCGCGATGATCATTGCCAGGGGCATGAACGAGGCCGACGTGTCGAAGTTCATGCGATGGCCTTACACCAACATCTGTACCGACGGCGGTTACTACATCGATCATCCACGCAGCTATGGTTCGTTTCCGCGGGTCTTTCGCCGGTTCGTTGGAGAACTCGAAACGCTGAGTGTCGCCGAGGCCATTTACAAGATGACCGGATTGTCTGCGCGTGCCCTGGGCCTGACTGACCGCGGATACCTGAAACCCGGCATGCATGCCGACCTGGTGCTTTTCGACCCGGAATCCATCACCGATCGCGCGACCATGGCGAATCCGCATGCGCCGTCGGCTGGCATAGACAAGGTCTGGGTCAATGGCGAGCTCGCTTTTGAAAACGGTGAACCTACCGAGCGATTCGCAGGCCGCATCGTTACGCACGGCAATCGCCAATCAGCCAAGCCGAGTGGCTGAGCGATTCGACACCGTCGAGGACGTTCTTCGTGTACTGCAGCCGCAGTTGCCCGTCTACTGCATTTTTCCGCACGTTTATCGCGAAACGGCAAAACACTTTGTCAGCGGATTCCCGGGGCGTGTTCTCTACGCACTGAAAGCCAATAACCATCCACTGGTAATCAGTAGCCTGCATGAAGCCGGCGTCGAGCACTTCGACTGTGCGTCTCTGCAGGAAATCAGGTTGGCCAGGCAACTGTGCCCGGACGCGTCGTGTTATTTCATGAACCCCGTACGCTTCGAGGGCGATGCCAGAGTTGCGCAAGACGACTTTGGCGTGCGCCACTTCAAGGTTGATCACATCAGCGGAATTGCGCCATTGCTTCGCGAGGTCGATGCCGCGTCGTCGGTTGTTTTCGCGCGCATGGCCGTCAGTCACGATTCCGCCGTCGGAGACCTGTCGACGAAGTTCGGCGCACCACCCGACAAGATCCCCGAACTGTTGACGGCCATCCGTGACAGCGGCGCCGAAGCTGCGCTTGCATTCAACGTCGGTACGGGTGTCATGCATCCGGAGGCTTACGTTCATTCCCTGCAGCGCGCACGCGACGCTTTGCGGCAGGTGCCCTTTCGCGTTCGCCTGGTCGACGTTGGCGGCGGCTTTCCGAAGTCTTACCCGGGATTCCCTGCGCCGCCGCTTGACGAGTATTTTGCCGCTATCCGGGGCCTTCGCCACGAACTGCCTCTTACAGACAACGCTGAATTGATGGCGGAGCCCGGTCGGGCATTGAGCGCGCCTGGCATGTCCACGCTGACGAAAGTTCTGCTACGCAAGGACGACTGCCTGTTTCTCAACGACGGAATGTACGGCGCCTTCTGGGAGCTGCGCTTCAGGGGGCACCTGGAATATGCAGCGCGTTGTCTTCGGGGTCACGAGCCGTTGCCTGGCGAGACGATGTCGTTTCGCCTTTTCGGGCCTACCTGCGATTCGAGCGACGAGATGCCGGCGAGAGTCGATTTGCCCATTGATATCAACGTCGGCGATTACATCGAGTTCGGCACAATGGGCGCCTACAGCTTGAGCGGCCGGACCGACTTCAACGGCTTCTACAGCGAGGACGTCGTCGAGATAACGGCGCCATGCAGCCGACCGCCGAAGTAAATCCAACTCAGACCCCTCTTCCTGAAACCATTGAGGGAGTGGCAAAATCAGCAGCATCTCGGGATATACTGTGATTGCAGCTGCCAGACGACTATAAAAACAGGGGGCGCACATGGGAGGAAACACCTTCATCGAGCCGTTGACGGGTCATGCCGATTTCGATTCGCTGATCGCCGAGCTCGCCGAAGAACGCGATCCTGGCAAGGCCGAGGCCATCCGCGAAGGGATCATCAAGCGGTTTGCCGTGCACGGCGCCGTGTTTATTTCCGATATGGCCAGCTTTTCGGCGACGTCAAGGAAGCGCGGTGTCTGTCACTTTCTCAAGCTCATTCACCGCGCCCGACAGATCATGGCGCCCATCGTTGAAGCCAGCGGTGGCAAGCTGCTGAAGTGCGACGCCGACAACTGCTACGCGTTTTTCGAGACGACCGACCAGGCGATTAAGGCGAGCTTCGATGTGAACGCGGCAGTATTCGCATCGAACGAAGAATTCCCGCTCGAGGAACAGATATACCTTTCGATCGGCATCGACTACGGCCGCGTGCTCCTGATCGGCGACGACGATTTTTACGGCGACCCGGTCAACACGGCCTCGAAACTCGGCGAGGACCTTGCCGTTCGCGCCGAGACGCTCGTCACCAATCGCGCACTTGAGCACTCGAATTTCGAGATTCCCGAACTTGCCGAACGCATGGTGGCCCGGATATCGGACATCGAGATCAAGTATGTTCGCGTACCGATGACCGAGGAAAGCGGGAACAACTGATTCATGACGCAGGGCATCGACGACACGCAGGCGCTACAACAGATACTCGAGGTCACTCGCAAACTTGCAGCACCGTTCGATCTCGATACGATGCTGGCCGAAGTCGTGGACGCCAGTCGCCGGATCCTCAATGCGGATCGCGGCACAGTGTTCCTCTACGACAGTATGGGGAACGAACTGGTCGTCCGCGTCGGCACCGGTCTCGAGCCCATCCGCATTCCGGCCGACAAGGGCATCGTCGGCGAGTCCGCGATGACGCGCAAGCTCATCAATGTGCCGGACTGTTACGCCGATGATCGATTTAACCGTGCGATTGACAAGCAAACAGGCTATCGATCGCGCTGTATGCTGACGATCCCGCTGATTGGGTACGAAGATTCACTCGTCGGTGTTCTGCAGATACTCAACAAGAACAACGGTGTCTTTGACGACAAGGACGAATACGTTGCGCAGGCGCTCGCGGCGCAGGCCGCGGTCGTTCTGCATCGCGCCAAGATCACCGAGCAAATCATCGCCTCGGAGAGACTCGATCGGGAAATTACCGTTGCGCGCGACGTACAGATGGGCACTTTGCCAAAAAGCATGCCCGAGATTGCAGGCTATGACTTCGGCGGCGCCTTTACGCCGACCGACCAGACCGGCGGCGACCTGTACGATTTCGTGCCGCTGGACGAGCGGCGCCTGTTCCTGCTCATGGGAGATGCGACGGGACACGGTATCGGGCCTGCGCTGAGCGCGACACAGGTGCGCGCGATGCTGCGCGTGGCAATACGGCTCAACTCGACATTGGACGACGCCTTCGTCCACATCAATGATCAACTTTGTGAAGACCTCCCCGACGATCGCTTCGTAACCGGGTTCTTCGGATTGCTCGACAGCGCATCAAACACTGTCAGGTTCCACTCGGGCGGACAGGGCCCGATCATGCACTTTCACGCGAGCACCAGAGAGTACGACTGGCATCCGGCGACCACGTTTCCACTCGGATACATGCCGCAGACGAAGCTCGCCGAGCCGGTTTCGGTAACGCTCGAGCCCGGGGACGTGCTCGGGCTCATTTCTGACGGCATTTACGAATACGAGAATGAGTCCGGCCTGCAGTTCGGTCAGCAGGGCGTCATCAACATTCTCGACAACAACCTCGATGCGAGCGCCCAGGACCTCGTAGACCTCATCATGACCTCTGCGCAGCAGCATGGTGGTGACGCGCCCCAGGCAGACGACATCACTATCGTGCTCGCACGGAGATTACCGGAGTAGAACGCGACTCTTCAGATGCAACGGAACTTCGCGAGAAATTACGATTCGCTGACTGCGATCTACGAGTTCGCAGAGGGAATCCTCGCGCAGCATCAAATCGCTGAGGCCGTTCGTTTTCCCGTGCATCTTGCAATGGAGGAGCTATTCACCAACATGGTGAAGTACAACCCGGATTGCGACAGCGAAATTGCTGTTGGCGTTGATGTAAAAGGCGGCCGGGTCACGGTCGAACTGACCGAATTCGATGTTGACGAATTTGACGTCACGCGCCGCCGCGAGGTCGACACGGGAGCATCGCTCGAGGACCGCACACCCGGCGGGCTCGGCCTGTACCTGCTGCAGAACATCGTGGACAAGCTCGAGTACGAGTACCGCGATCGTCGAAGTAGAGTAATATTTACCAAGGAGTCAGGATAAGCACATGTTTGAGATTGGCTACGGCAGTGATGGCGAGGTTTTGTGCAGCGGTCGGCTGGATGCGGCGCAATGCGCGAAAGCACAGTCATTTATGGACGATATTGCCGATAACAGCACACTGGATTTTTCGCGCCTTGAATACATCTCGAGCGCCGGTCTGGGTATACTGTTGAAGACGCAGAAACGGCTGGCCGAGAGTGGCGCGGCACTAAGAATAATAAACGTCAACAACCATATACACGACGTCTTCCGCTACTCCGGCTTCGACGCGATTTTCGACATACACGCAAAAACAGAATAAGTCGAACCGCGAATTCACCAACTTTTGGCCCGGTCATTTGTACGTATGAGTAAGACAGACGATACAAAATTGATTGAGCGGTGCATAAATGGTGACCGCAAGGCCTTCGAAACCTTGTTGGTCCAGTATGAAAAACCGGTGTTCAATGCAGCCTACCGCATGCTGAACAGCAGGGACGACGCGAAAGACGTGACCCAGACGGTTTTTCTGAAAGTGTTCGAGAACTTCGACCACTACGATCCATCGCGCCGCTTCTTCAGCTGGATTTACCGAATCACGTTGAACGAGTCGATCAACTGGCTCGGCAAATCCAAACGGCTGGAGCCGCTGCAACACGAAGCAGTGGATGATGGCAAGGGTCCGGAACAGGAGGTCGATAGTGCCAATCTCTCTGAAAACGTGCAGGCGGCGCTGATGTCCATCAAGGCTGAATACCGAACCGTTATCGTCTTGAAGCATTTCCTGGGATGCAGCTATGTCGAGATCAGCGAGATTCTCGAGATCCCGGAGAAGAAGGTTAAATCGCGTCTTTATTCGGCGAGGCAGCTACTTAAAGACGCCCTGAGCGGCACAATCTGATGGCGATAGAGCAGAAATACCTCGACCTGATTAACGCTGACATCGATGGCGAGATCAGTTCAGGCGACACGGCGGACCTGGAGACGTATCTCTCGCAGAGTGCCGAGGGCCGTGCTTTGCGCGATGAGTTATCGAGCCTGTGTTCCTCGCTCGATGCCGTGAAAGCCGAGGAGCCACCACCACACCTGAGGCACGTGATCATGAATTCCGCGAAAACCCCGGAACCGAAACCCGCAAGTGCGGGTTTCATCCAGACGCTGTTCGCGGCGCCCGCTTTGCGGTATGCCGCGACATTCGCGGCCGGCGTGTTCCTGACCCTGAGCCTCGTCAATTCGGGGCAGATTTCCAACCAGGCGTTCGACGATGTCACCGGGCTGGTTGGCAGCGTGGCCGATCCGATCGATGCGGAGTTAGTCAGCAGCGTGTCGGTTAGTAAGCAGGCCCTCGCAGGGACTGTCTCGCTGCGAAGCGCAGGAACCATGTTGATTCTCGATTTCGACCTTGTGTCCGCGGACCCTATCGAAATCGAGGCGGGCTATACGGATCCGTCGATCTGGTTCAACGGTTTTGCACAGCTCGAAAGCAGCGGTACGAGTGTTTCAGCCGAAGTGGGCCGCGTGACGCTGGGCATGCAAGGCAAGCGACGTTATGCCGTTTACCTGCATAACGAGGGCGGCCGCGAGACTACGGTAAACCTGCAGTTCAAAGCCAATGGAGAGATTGTGCACGAGGCGAGCCTCGATTACGCACCGGCCGAATAGCGGCCGCAACCAACTTTATTCGACCTGGTTTGTATTACGGGTTAGGAAGGACAGTGTAGAGCCCTTCACGGGGGCCAAGGGGACGAGAAGATGGCAACAAGCAACAAGGCAATCCCACTAGTATTAGCCGGGGTAGCGGCACTTGCCGTAATTGGCTATTTCGGCATGAGCGCTGGGCCCGAAGATGCCGCAGGCACTGTCGCGCCGGCTGATCGTTATCGTGCGGAGCAGCCGGATGCATCTGATGTGCAGCTTGGCGACCAGGAGATTCAAGAGGTCCTGCAGACCGACGAATTTAGCCGCCTTGTCGCCGACGACTCGTTCCAGAAAGCGATGGCCAACTCCGAGTTTCGCGCGGCCCTGGAGAACCGGGCTTTTCTCGAGGCAATGAACAACTCGGCCGTTCGCGAAGCGATGGCCAGTCGCGAGTTCCACGAGGCTTTGGCAGGCCGCGAGTTCCACGAAGCTTTGGCAAGTCGTGAGTTTCACGCAGCCCTCGAGAATCGCGCTTTTCTCGAGGCGATGAACAACTCGGCCGTTCGCGAGGCCTTGGCGAGCCGCGAATTCCTGGCCGCGTTGTCGAATAGCGAATTTCGCGAGGCGATGGAAGCGACGGCCGTCCGTGAAGCCATGGCAAACCGCGCGTTCCATGAAGCCCTGGCGAACCGCGCCTTCCTTGAAGCACTGAACAACGCCGAGGTTCGCGAAGCACTCGCGAGTCGTGAGGTCCAGGCCGCTCTGGAGAACCAGGCATTCCTCGCAGCGCTCGATAATGCCGCGGTTCGCGAGGCAATGGAGAATTCGGCGGTGCGCGAGGCTCTCGCGAGTCGCGCCTTCCACGAGGCACTGGCCAACCGCGCTTTCCATGAAGCAATGGCGAACCGTGCGTTCCACGAAGCCCTGGCGAGTCGCGAATTCCATGCTGCGCTGGAGAACCGCGCTTTTCTCGAGGCAATGAACAATTCGGCCGTCCGTGAAGCGATGGCGAACCGCGCTTTCCACGAGGCACTGGCGAACCGCGCCTTCCACGAGGCACTGGCGAATCGCGCTTTCCACGAAGCGCTGGCCAATTCCGCATTTCGCGATGCGCTGGCCAACCAGGCATTCCGCGATGCGCTGGCCAACCAGGCGTTCCGCGATGCGCTGGCCAATTCCGCATTTCGCGATGCCCTGGCTAACTCGGCGTTCCGCGATGCGCTCGCAAACCGCGCGGCAAGAGCGGCTGTCTCGAACTAGAATTCAGGCATGACACAATAAGAACAACAACATGAAATGCTACAAACTGGCGCTGGCGGCCTTGATGGCCGCCAGCTTTTCCGTTCAGGGCCAGGGGCTGCAGAGCGTAGAAACGGACCAGCTGCGACTGCTGTACTTTGACCCGACCGAGACTTACCTGGTCCCGCGCGTCATTCAGAGTTATCACGACGCGATGGAAGTGCACCAGCGAGTCCTGGACTACGAGTCCACTGAGAAGACCACCGTACTGCTGGTCGACTTCGCTGACTACGGCAACGCGAACGCCACGGCCGTGCCGGGTAATCTCGTCATGCTGCAGGTGTCACCCATCATTCCCAGCTTCGAGACCTTCGCGCCGGCGGAGCGCATGGGTACGCTGATGAACCACGAAATGGTCCACGTGGTCACAACGGACCAGCCGGCCCCGGTGGAAAACAGGTATCGCAAACTATTCGGCGGCAAAGTGCTGCCCGTATCCGATCACCCCGAGTCGATTCTGTACCACTATCTGACCGCGCCGCGTGATGCCAGCCCTCGCTGGTACCTCGAGGGCATTGCCGTGTTCATGGAAACCTGGATGGCCGGGGGGCTTGGCCGCGCACAAGGCGGCTACGATGAAATGATGTTCCGGACGATGGTTCGGGACGACGCGCATTTCTATGACCCGCTCGGGCTTGTCGCCGAAGGCGTCGAAGCAGATTTCCAGGTCGGTGCGAACGCCTACCTGTACGGCGGGCGATTCATGAGCTACGTGGCCTATACGTACTCTCCCGAGCAGCTCATTGACTGGATCAAGCGCACGGCCGACGGCGAACGCGCCTATGACAAGGAGTTCGAGCGAGTATTCGGCATCCCCCTCGACGATGCCTGGAATAACTGGATCTCTTGGGAAAAGACATTCCAGCGCGGCAACCTCGAGGAAATCCGGCAATTTCCGCTTAGCGAATACGAGAACCTGGCGGATAACGGGTTCGGTTCGATGTCACGCGCGTATTACGATCTCGAGCGAAACAGCCTGATCGCCGGAATGCGCTACCCCGGGGTCGTGGCGCACATCGGAGAGTACTCGCTGGACAGTCGCGAGATGTCCCGTCTCGAAGACATCAAGGTGCCGATGCTTTATACGGTGACATCCGTCGCCTATGACCCGGAGGCAGAGACCGTCTTCTATGCGACGGACAACAAGGCGTATCGCGACCTGATGGCCCTCGACGTGAACACTGGCAAGGCTCGCATGCTGCTGCACGACGCGCGCATCGGTGATCTTGTCTTCAACCAGGCTGATCGTTCGATCTGGGGCCTGCGTCACCTTAGCGGTTACGTATCGATCGTCCGCATTCCTTACCCGTACGAGGAATGGGACCTTGTGCACAGGTTCCCGTACGGTACCGTCGTCTTCGACCTGGACCTGTCCGCGGACGGCGAAATGTTGTCTGCTTCATTTGGCGACATCGAAGGCCTCCAGTCGCTGAGAGTCTTCAGCCTGGAGGATCTCATCGCGGGTGAGGTCAAGGAGACTCACAAGTTCGATTTCGGACTCGCCATTCCCGAAGGCTTTGTCTTTTCTCCCGATGGCCGATATCTGTTCGGAAGCGCCTACTACACCGGTGTGTCGAATATCTTCCGCTACGAACTCGAAAACGGTGAACTCGAGGCAGTTAGCAACTCGGAAACGGGCTTCTTCCGGCCAATTCCGCTAGACAATGAGGATCTCATCGTCTTCAACTACACGGGCGAGGGCTTCGTTCCGGCGAGGATCAAGGCGGACCCGATCGAGGATGTCGCAGCGGTGACATTCCTGGGTACGCAAACGATTGCGAAGCATCCGCAGCTGAAGGACTGGCAGGTCAATCCGCATAGCGATGTGCCCGCCGAATCACGCATCGTTGCCCGCGGCGAGTACGTGCCGGCCAAAAACCTCCGGATGGAGTCCATCTACCCGATTGCGCTCGGTTACAAGGATTCAGAATCGCTTGCGATAATGGCCAATTTTTCCGACCCGGTGATGCTCGATTCGCTCGGACTAACCCTGGGCTACAGCCTTGACAGCGACCTCCCCTCGAACGAGCGGCTGAATGCAATGGTCGACTACCGCCACTCGGTCATCACGAACAGCCCACTCTCCGGCACGTGGCGATTCGGCGCACGGCACAATTACGCGGACTTCTACGACATATTCGGGCCAACAGAACAAAGTCGCAAGGGCACCAGATTCTACGTGGGCTACGAGAAGGCACTGCTTTACGACGAACCGCGGCTGCTGGAGTTCTCTACAGAGCTCAGTCACAACGTGAATATTGACGCCCTGCCTCGCTACCAGGACATTCCGGCTTCGATCGACAAGCTCACGAGCTTGGGAGCGCGACTCGGCTTCTCGCACGTACGGAAGTCGCTGGGTGCCGTTGATGACGAGAAAGGTATCAAGTGGAATATCGCTACGACCGTGAACTACGTAGACGGAGACACCATTCCAAAGATAGGCGGCAACTTCGATATCGGTTTTGCATTGCCGCTGAAGAATTCATCCATCTGGTTGCGCAACGCCGCTGGTGCGGCTTTTGGCGACGTCGACGACGAATTCGCGAACTTCTTCTTCGGCGGATTTGGAAATAACTACGTCGACCACCAGGAAGTGAAGCGCTACCGGGAGTTCTACGCGATGCCGGGATTCGACCTCAACACGATTCCGGGACGTAATTTTCATCGGGCCATGCTCGAATGGAACCTTCCTCCAATCCGCTTTTCACGGGCGGGCACTGCCAACTTCTATACTTCCTGGGCGCGGCCGGCATTGTTCGTGAGCGCAATTACGACCAACCTCGACGACAGCGCATTCAGGCAGGAGGCGCAGAATGCCGGCGCGCAAGTCGATTTTCATTTCAAGGTCAAGTCGCGCTATGCCCTGACCTTGTCGCTTGGATACGCCAAGGGATTTGGCAGCTCGCCAATCGAGGATGACGAAGAGTGGATGGCATCGCTTAAGATACTCTGAATGACTTCGGACCTCGCATTGCACGCCGTCCTCGGCCTGCTGCCTGTTTGCTGCTTCCTCGCGGCGCTCGTTTATCTCGACAGTTACAAGCTCACACCCATGCGCCGGGTGCTGGCGGCAATCGGGCTGGGCTGCGGCACGGCTGTCCTGAGCTACCCGGTGAATGTTCTCGGCCTCGAGTGGCTGGGCGTCGATTTCACGGTCTATACGCGATACCTGGCGCCGCTTGTCGAGGAAGCGCTCAAGGCCGTTGTCATTGTCGCACTAATTCGGCGCAACCGAATCGGCTTTCTCGTTGACGCGGCGATCTTTGGCTTCGCCGTTGGCGCGGGCTTCGCCATATTCGAAAATCTCTTCTACCTGCAGCGGTTGCCGGATACGCAGCTCGGCACCTGGATCGTTCGTGGCTTCGGCACCGCGATCATGCACGGCGGCGCAACGGCAATCTTCGCGATCGTTTCACATACGTTCGCAGGGCAGAAGGCGACACGGGGGCGTGCCATATTCTTGCCCGGTTTCGCCGTCGCCGTGATTCTGCACTCGGTCTTTAATCATTTCTTTTTTGCGCCTATCGTGAATACGCTCGTCGTCCTCGCGGCCTTGCCCATCGTACTGACCGTCATCTTCCAGCAAAGCGAAAAATCGGTATCCGACTGGTTGGGCATGGGATTCGACGCCGATACGGAGCTGCTGGAACTCATCAACTCGGGCGAGTTTTCGACCTCGAGGGCTGGCATGTACCT
>Ga0265303_10001930_pt1 | contig 12878 bp, 8 predicted proteins | sample Helome_2_FD_192494 | JGI IMG/M metagenome (GOLD analysis project Ga0265303, IMG submission 192494) | Marine sediment microbial communities from subtidal zone of North Sea - Hel_20160317 (Illumina Assembly) | ecosystem: Environmental > Aquatic > Marine > Subtidal zone > Sediment ...
CACACCATTCGACGTCCGACTTCGTGCAACATGCGGGCTAACCCCCTATACTCGATTAACCAGTATTGAGTTTATAAAAGCTTACCTTATAACCAACCACCCTTTAGTCTTGTTCGTCGTGGTCGTCGTTATCGGAAGCGAGCCCGGTCGGAACGGCTTCGGTGACGGCGCTGTTTCCTTCCGAGTCCGTAGCGGTAACCTGCAACGTGAGAGCGCTGGCTTCAATCTCAAGAATTGAGACACCGCCCTCATATTCCCACTCGATCTCAACATCGTCCGCTTCATCCTCGATCTCGAACTCGATAAGTTGCCCGTTCTCAACCGCTATTGGGGTCAGCCAGCCAGGGATAAGAAACACCGCTTCCGTTGTAGTGACCGCACCACAACTGTCAATGACGCTGAAGCTGACGATGAAGCGACCCTCGTCATCATCATCGGGTTCATCACCATCGCCATGGGGTGTCAATTCAGCGGTTATTGTCGGCGCAATGGTGTCGCTTGAGGTGACAACCGCTGTGTCTACACCGAATTCCCCGTGGTTATCGGTGACGGTAACGGTCACCGTGAAGACCCCCGTACCGGCATAGTCATGGTTGAGGGTGAACGTGTTGTCCGCATTCAGGGCAAGCGTCTCTACGCCAGAGCCATCACCATAGTCCACGGTTGCCGTCCAGGTATCCATCCCCGGATCTGTGAATGAACCCGTGCTGGCGAAGGTAGCGCCGCACTCGAGGCTGGTATCGATACCTGCATCGACTGTCGGCGTCGTGTTCAGCGTAATCGTGGTGCTTGCCGAGTGCTGATTACCCGCAGCATCACGAGCTATCGCCTCGATCGTGGAGCTTCCAAAGTCGAAAGGTCCTATCACTGCATTGCAGGCGATGGTCTCAGCCACGGTCTGGTTACCCGAACCTGCCGCCTCGCATACCACCTCGCCATTCAGAGTGACCTGGAGATCGAAGCCATAGCCTTGATCCGATGCCGTCACCTCGAGCGGAACAGTCGTTTGCGTGTCCGGTAATATGAGTGCTGCGTTCGGCGAGACGATGCTTACGCTGGGTACCCAGCCATCCACATAGACGGGACGTTCGTCGAAGGATTCGTTTCCGTCCAGGTCGGTTGCAGTGGTTATTATCATATTGGTGCCGTTTTGAACCGCAACGTCAGTGCCGAAGCTCACCTCGTTTTCGGGATTGCCGGTGAGCTCAAATGTAATGGGATCGCCGTCGATCGTCATGCTGGCGATGCCGGTGTCATCGGCGGCTGTTCCCAATACCGTTAACGACGTGGCATTCGTGAGATAGTAGGCGGGTGGTTGCTCGACCACGATAATGGGTTTGCCTGAGACTGGCACCCCTTTACGGACGCCACACTCCAGGGTAATCGGGAAGCCAGGGAAGGTCAGGTAGGTTCCGTCCTCGGTCTGGAAGCGAATATTTCTGAGGTTGTACTCGGCTGCGAGGCCGTGCAATTCGATGGTTGGCTCCAGAGCATTACGAACAGTCAAACTCCCGTTCATGGTGACATAGAGTTCACGGGCACCGGTTTCAGTATATCGATAGCCGTAGCCATTCAGACTGGGGTAGCTCAGCAATCCACCCGATTCGTCGCGATAGCGTACCACGACGGAGCCGGTGCAATACTCCCGATCCTCGACCAGTGTCACGCCAGCAACCAGGTCAGTCGGGGAGCCAAAATTGTAGGTCGAACCGTCGTAGTAATGCCTGTAATCGTTGATGATGAGTGAAAAGTAAGACCGATAGTCGGTTAGAATTTCGTTCTTGTAAGCGTTGACGCGCCAGGGCAACCAGGGCCCCTCCTGTCCGAACAAGCGGTAACTACCGTCGACGTTGGATCCTGATTTTGTGTGCTGGGCGCTGCCTCCATACGTTGGAGGATAGATCCAGCCAAACACTGGATCGTAATATTGGCGTGTGTCAGCCGACAGCGTGTAACTGGTCAACGCCTGATCCGCCAGGGTACCGCTGAACTTCAGTGCACCGGTCAGTATCCCCGTGTCGCTGAAGAAGTTCTTCAGATTGTTTTGGTTGGCTTGCACCACAAGCTGGTTGTTGGCGCAATCACCTTGTTCGCAAGGCCATGTCAGATAGGTCTGGCTGTTGTCGAACCAGCTTAAGGCCCTCAGGTTATAGCTGTAGGGTTCGAGATCGTCGGTCTGCACACTGGCGAACTCATAGGGTGCAGGATTCGTGTTTAATGGCAGATTCTGGTAGTAATAGCGGCGGCCATACGCATTCACCCGATGCCTGAAGAACGCGCCCTGATCGGGCGATGTGAGCTCCACCGTGCCATTGATCGAGCCATAGTCGTACTGGGGATCTTCCTGGATGTCGGGTATGGGCGCGACATGGTTAATCGCGAGCGGGATTGGGAGCACCTGGTTGCCAGCAATGCTCTGGTAAAGATACTCCGCTGGCGTCATCCAGAAGTTGTAGTAGGTGTAGTACGATCGACCTTCGATGACATTACGAACTCGCACCGTCGCCCAGATTCTTACATTACCATTGGGTACGACTGGCATGTCCCATTCCCCTAGCGGGCTGTATTGGGAAGTGGTATAACTCTGTGAATAAGTCCTTTCACCGTCTGCTGGTGCCACATTCTCCAGTGCATAGCCCCAGGCAACCCAGTCGCTGTAGGTATCATCTCCAGTGATGTCGATCTGGTAACGTATCGTCGCTGCCTCAGGGAACGCATAATCGTTGGGGACGGTCGCACCTACCGGAACCTGGATGCTCCGGGTATTGAAATACATGCGTGTGTAAGGGTAATAAACGTCAACCGGCCTGATAAAGGCGTTCGCGTTGACCGCATAGTCCCAGTCACCGCCTTCGACGGTTAAGGTATAACTGTCACCTGTAATGCTTTTGGAAGCACTGTAGCCGTCACCCGAGGCGGAGACGTTGGCACTATGTACGTTGTAGTTACCTATCGTGAAGCTACCGGTCAGGTAGCCTGGATGCAGAACGATATCGGCCGATACCGTCGATACCGCCGCGGTAACAGCGAACAGATAAGCCGCACGCCAAAGTGTTTTATTAAGAGATTTTTTCATCATTTTCACTCCCTGCCTAGGGGACTACTTGGCCGACGACATCGAAGCTGTGCCGATCACCTAATCCACATGTATACTCAATGTGCCAGATAACCGGCTCGCCTGTCGGTTCCGCCTGGGTTATCTCGAGAGGCACAATAAACTGATCGAGCACTTCCACTTGCTCTCCGTCGAGCAAGGTACCGAGACTGATCTGACGTTGGTCGTATATGGCCTGGTCGGTTTCTGTGACCCAGGCAATCAGGTCGATAGCATCTTCGCCACTGGTGTTGTAGACGTTCAGGTACAAGGTGCCTGCCAAGTTGTGAGCATCCTGATTGAGGTTTTCCACTCGGTAGTGAACATGGAAACTATCTTCGGCAAGGCTTGTACTGGGCAGGAATGCAAGAGTAACGACGGCAAAAATGCCTGTAATGAATTCAATTCTCATTTCTCCTCCTGACTATCTTGTGTGCGGTTTCGGGTCGTCTACATAGGGGACTACTGACTGCTGATGTTCATGATCATCAGCAGAAATGAGCCGACAGGAATGAATAAAACACTTTTACTAAAAGTCCAACTATCCAGCTAAACATCCCCACCAACAGACCACCATCTGCTAAATATATTCCCTTAGCGTATATAGGGTATCATTAAAACAAACGCGTTCGAATGAGTTTTACAAGCATTTACAAACCAACCTCAAACTCGTCCCCATCACTACCTTGCTGCTCTTTCTTTGATCAAGTCATAAACGTCATAAGGGAACGGAATTATTCATTGTTGAACAATCCTGATTAAGGTTATTACTATCAGGTAAAGCTAACCATTAGCATAGAAACTACTATGCCAAGACACGCAAGGCTGTAGCTGCCTGAATACCCATATCATATTGTTCAACACGGAAATAACTGAGAGGCTTGATTTATCGAGTCTGATGATTATCAGCTTTACTTATAGTAGCTGAAATAAGCTGTATCATGCTAACCCGCATATTGCTTGAGAATGCAGAATTTTGGGGAGATTTCAGTGAGTCACAAGTTCGATTTGCCCCATGAAAATCAAACAATGGGCATAGCCATAGCTATGGTTACAGGTCAATCGGGCAAAGTGGCCACTGAAATTTTTCCAAAAACTGCATAGCGTTGTAGGGCACATAGTGTACTTTTCTAATATACGAAAAATTTCAATTCCGTTCATGCACTTATGTGGATTTGTGAGCGTTCTCATGCAATATGCGGGCTAAGGCGCTTCTGTTCATGCATATTGTTTGATGATAAATATATACATGCGCGTGCAACGCCTTAAGAAAAACATTAATATCAAATACGATGAAGGTAGTTGGTAGTCGATGAGCACTGTACGTTAATCAAAAAATAGTCTTTTCCTCGAATCTAGATGCAATCATTGCGCAAAGACCTATTGGCGTAGCGGTAAAATCATATCCTGGAAACGCCCGGGTTGTGATCGAGTCGCGAGACATCCAGGCGTCTACACATCATTATATTTGCCCCCACTACTTCAGGGATTTTTTAATACGATCAAAACTACTCAGAACCTCTTCGCCCACCAGTCGCAGCGACGCTAACACGTTTTCGACAGATTCTTCAGCCGCGTCTTTTACCGGCGCAAAATCATTGCTCATCTTGTCAAGCTTCTGCATGGCTTCATCATATTCTTCCTTCGCTTCGGCAGCACCAAGGTGTATGTGCAATCCCAGTTCGTCGCGTTGTTGTTTTAGCGCACCGATGGTTTCTTCAATCTTACTTTTTGTATCGGACATCTCTTTTCTCCTTTGTTGTGTTGTTCGGCCATCGCCGGTGTTTAATAGATAAGAACCAGATTACCTCAGTTTACATCTATTGTGTTTTTATCAAGCGGCCATCGGCGGAATCTAGGATCATGGGGACACTGAGAAACATGCCTGCTATACCCCGGATGCTACCCCAGAATGTAAGTGACAGCAGGATCATAAAGCAGCCCAGGTTGAGTGATTTCCCCATATAGGCCGGCTCAACGACATTGCCAATAACAAACTGTGCGCCACCAAAACCCGGCACAACCAGAATAAACGGCGTGATAGTATCGAATTGCACCAGCGCAACCAATGCCGGGAAGATGACGCCTAATACCGAACCGATGTTTGGAATGAAGTTGAGAAAAAAGAGCATCAGCGCCCATACCGCTGAAAACGTAATTGTTGTCCCCAGATGACAATAGCCAATGGTCGTCAGGGTCGTCGATATCCGGCGTATAGACGATTCGCCATTCTTCAATGCGGGCCAACTCTGCGTTCAGCGGAATCCAGGATAATCGCGCACGCGGTGAAACAGATCATTCGGTTTTCACCGACACCGGCCTGTCCGGGCGGAACAGTGCGTCCAGCACCGCCGGGTCACGGTCATATGCGTCCTCATAAAAGCGAACACCGCCTTCCTCATCGGGTTCAGCTGTCCAGTAGAGCAGAAACACGCGCAGCGGTTCAGTGAGGTGCACGGTCGTGGTCTTGCCGCTCTCAATCGTCCTATCGATGGCTTCCCGCGTCCATTTTGGCTGGTCTGCCAGAAGACGTTCAGCCAGGTCGAGCGGATTCTTGGTTCGTATGCAGCCGTGAGAGAAGGTGCGTTCGGAACGCTCAAAAAGCTGCCGGCCCGGTGTGTCGTGCAGGTAGACGGCATGAGAATTAGGGAAAATAAACTTCACCAGACCGAGCGCATTTCGGGGTCCGGGTCTTTGTACCACGTAGTAGGGAAAGTTATTGGCACTGGCCCCAGCCCAGTCAACGTCTGCCGGGTCCACTTTCTTCCCCGAGCGGTGCACCAGATCATAATTACGCGACGACAGGTAGCTGGCATCGGCTTTCATTTTTGGCAGCATCTCTTTGAGAATGATGCTGCGCGGCACCGTCCAGGTGGGGTTGAACACAATGTATTGCATGTTCGCCGCGAAGATTGGCGTCATGTGATACTTGGCGCCGACAATGGCCCGGGTTTGCCAGGTCGGCGCTCTGTCCTCGAACTGCCGAACATAGAATCCTGCAATATTAACGAACACGAAGTCTACCGCCTCCGTGGCTTCTTCTCTGACCCAGCGGGCACGCTCCAGATTGACCCTGATCTGGTCAACCCGCTGGGCTGCAGTGATGTTCATGGTACGCAGGGTCTTCGGCCCAACGGCGCCGTCCACGTCCAGCGCGTAGTGTTTCTGGAAACGACGCACCGATTCCTCCAGATCAGCGTCGAACGCGTTTTCATCTGTGCTAGCCTCAGGCTTATCTCCGAATTCAGCGGCGAGTCGAGCCCGGATAACGCTGACCCTGGAGTCAACATCTCCCGGCCTCAGGGTTTGTCCCGCGGGTACGGACGGCCAGCCGCCTGCACTGGCAATCTGCCGGTAGCTTTCCAGTTGATCCTGCATGCCCTGGTAGTAAGGAAACGCAGGCGCCAGGGCCTTTAGAAGGTCTGCCAGGCTGCCGGCAGACAATGCTTCCTGCAGAACCTCCTCTGGTGCACGCTTCAGCAGTGGCCGTTTCAGATTCCACGAAGCCGTCAGCGCTGCAGGGTCGACCTTGCCGTAGACCAGCTGGTAAGCATAGGCCACCAGGCCATCCGTCAATAGCAGATCGAGATCGGTGTTGATCCGCGCGTCGTTCGGCTGTTTTGTTTTCTGTTCCCGCAGCAAGCGGATGGCATCAACATGAAAATCATCCGGTGACAGTCCGTGCTCGCCGCTGCTAGCCAGGGCGTGCAAAACGTTTTCCACATTGGACGGATCGGTCCAGGCGAGTTCGAAGCGCCGGCCCTCGTAGAAGCGGGCAAGAAAATCCACCGCAATAAGCCGGGAGCCGGCAATCTCGAGTTCCCCGCTGTCGTGTGCATTCTCAACTGTCTGACGCAGAAGCTCTGACGTGGATTGGCACCATCCCGCGAAGGGGACTAAGGCCAATAACAGGATAATCCAGACCGCTTCCCTCGCCGACCCGATCGATCGCCGCCAAACAGGGACTGCGATGCTGTCGCTCATGCCCGCCTCCTGTCTTGTTTGATCGGATGATGATCGCCGGCATCGATGGTATTTCATAGAAACCTCTGTTATCTAGGGAAACATTGACTTACATTAACAGCCCACGTACGAGCCTGTATAACCTGAATCTTATGTAACAAACAATCTTACCCGAATCACCATCCAGTAAGCAGACAAAATATCAATGCTGCATACAGCTGGATATACCATTGTTTTTGGTAACGCAGTATCCAACACCAGCGTATAGGCGTGTTGCGATTGTTCCCAGGTAACAGGATACCATTTTTTGATAGTCACTAAAGTCTGTTGAACCTATATAAAGGTTCAATAGACATTAGTGACTATCTGACAAGTGCCAGGACATCGCTTACATTGCTTTTTAACTATAGCGAAGGGCTTGGTAATCAGCTGTATGTGATCGTTACATCCGGAACGTCTGCGGACGAGTGCGCCATCGTTGAAACCAGCAGCATAATGTAAATAAGGCTAACTCGTTTTATTATTCATTTTCTTTGGAGACGTTACCGGAAAGTTGCGTGGTACAAAGAGCGTGAGCGAAGTGGTACTACGTCAGCCTGGCCAGCCTTATTATGACTTATTTGCATTGACTGTTTTTTCTGAAATATCCATTAGCCAAATGTATAAAATCAATTTTATCCTTAAATTCGGTCTCATTTAAGTACATTACGAACGCGTCCACTATAGAGCTATTTAACGTGCTCGGGCAAAGAACTAACTTCTCATTCCTATCATGTTGAGAGTGGGTGTATCCACCCCAGTACATAAGCAACGCTGTATGACAAATTGCTTTTGATGATTTTTCGTCAAAGCCTTCACCCTGGCCTGTACAGTATTTTAGCCATATATCTTTTCCGCCAAGGGTATATCCTGTGGCACTAACAGGTGCCACATAGTATAAAACGACTATCGCCATTATTACTACGGTCTTCATATTTTTATGTCATAACACATGGTTAAACCTAGATTCCGCGGTTGAATACAGATTTAGCGTTGTTCCTCAAGCGTCAGGGCAAGGCGCGACTTGCAGCTAATGGCCGTAGTCCTTGGCAAAAGTTGCAACGCTGCCATGGCGCTTGAGCAGCGGCGATAAACTGTGTAGCGACTCACCCATTGGGTGAACGTCAAATACTGCATAACTTTTCTAATAATCATAGAGTTGATTAGTACCATGAGCGGTCAACTGCGGAATCTAGGTTAAAGGGCCGCAACCCAGTAGTGAGCGTTCTAATTATTATTGATTGGTCTTGACGCCAAAGCAGAACAAGGTACAGAGGGCAATTGTTTCTAATATACTAATACACAATATAATTTGCGCCCTCTTCTCCAAACATTGGCCTGCCCGCATACCCAACCGTATTTTTCAGATGTGATAACTATATGCTGATTGAATATTAGCAACTAGCCGTATTAGAAACATTTGCTCACTGCCCTCTGTTTATGATGATCCTTGATTCTCTTAAATTAATGAGCTTGATGTCATAGTCGTTTATAAGCTTCACGTAAAACATTTTTTTGCACTTTACCCATGGAGTTGCGAGGTAACTGCTCAAGTATAATAATTTTCTTTGGTACTTTATAATTAGCAAGTTTTTGTTTGAGTCGATCGATGATGTGTTTTTCACTGGGGATATGGTTCGTATCTTCAGGAATGATTACCGCAGTAACCGCTTCACCAAAGTCTTTGTGTGGTAAACCAATAATCGCTGACTCTTTTACGCCTTCGATTTCATCAAGTAATAATTCGATTTCCTTGGGATAAACATTGTAACCCCCAGTTATCACCATATCTTTGTTGCGGCCGACAATGGAAATATAACCTTGATCATTACACTTGGCCAAATCACCCGTGATAAAGAAACCATCGTCGGTAAATTCATCTGCGTTTTTCTCCGGCATGCGCCAGTAGCCTTTGAAAACATTCTCACCCTTAACTTGTAGCAAACCAACGGAGTCACCACTGACCGGCTGATTGTTGTCGCCAACAATGCGTGCCTCAACACCGGGTAATGGCAAACCAACGGTACCGGCAAGGCGTGTACCATCAATCGGGTTGGACGTATTCATACCGGTCTCTGTCATGCCATATCGTTCAAGAATAGTATGACCGGTGCGCTTTTGGAATTCTTCAAAGGTTTGTTCCAGTAGCGGAGCGGAACCAGAAATGAACAAACGGATGTTTTTACAAACATCCCGGTTGAAATCAGGCTGATCCAGTAATCGGGTATAAAACGTAGGCACACCCATCAATACCGTGGCTTTTGGCAGTAGTTGCATAATGGTTTGCGCATCAAATTTGGCTACGAACAACATTTTGCTGCCACCGAGCAAAACATTATGGCAGGCAACGAATAAACCGTGGATATGAAAAATGGGCAAGGCATGTAACAGAATATCCTGTTGTTGCCATTGCCATGTTTTTTGCAGGGCCAGTCCGTTTGCGGCCAGGTTCCCGTGAGTGATCATGGCACCCTTGGGACGACCGGTGGTTCCTGAAGTGTAAAGAATCACTGCAATATCATCTTTGTCACAGGCTGTGGTGGTGAACTCCGCGGGCGCATTCTCACAGGCCGAGATAAGGCTACCTTTGCCATCGGCGTCGAGGCTGAATATATGCTGCAGCTTGTAATTTTCACCTATACGAGCAAATAACACCTGAGATTCAGGATCACAAACCACCAGCACAGGTTCCGCATCCTTAATAAAATAGCCCAGCTCATTCTCGGTGTAGGCAGTATTAAGCGGCAGGTAAATAAATCCAGCTCTAAGGCAGGCGAGATAAAGAAATAAAACCCGGGGTGACTTTTCCACCTGAACAGCGACACGATCTCCCTTGCAAACCCCCAGTTTAGTCATGAAAAAAGCGAGTTTGGCGACTTCCTGCTCCAGTGTTGCATAACTATAAGTCACACCAGCCGGCGTTTCAATAAAGACAGCTTCACGTGATGCGGGGAAATGACGCTCGAATATACTGTATATATTGTTGTTCATCATGAAAGTTCGTTGTTGACAAGTAAAATGCTATGTCATTAGATTGGAACAATAATTCGTAATTATGCATTATTTTAGATCTTCTATGTCATATCATGCCGGCATTTCGCAAACATGATGCAGATTTAGCTGACCAGAACATACAGGCACATTTGCACAAATAGTGGCGTTCCCTGGTCGGCAATAAAGCCGGTGCAATAATAGCGGCATAGTTATATTTCATACCATCAACCAGGAGACATATATGAAACTTACTCATTCAAACGGTTTTTCGATATTGCTGGCTGCAGCCATGTTGGTCATGTCGGGTGTGGTCAGCAGTGCTGATCGCGAAATAAAAGCGTCACATCAATGGCCGGGTGGCAAAGGCGATATCCGTGATGAAATGGTGCAGATGATTGCACGCGATGTGAATAACGCCGACATAGGTTTAAAAATCAAAGTATATCCAGGTAAATCATTATACAAACCAAAGGAGCAATGGGGTGCGATGACCAAGGGCAAGCTGGATATGACGGCATTCCCGCTGGCCTATGCCGGAGGACGTCATCCAGAATTCAACTTAACCCTGATGCCCGGCCTGGTTAAGAATCATGATCATGCCAAACGCCTGAACGACTCTGCTTTCATGGATCGCATCAGGAAAGTTATGAATGATGCCGGTGTCATCGTTCTGGCTGATACCTGGTTAGCGGGTGGATTTGTCTCCAAGAAAAACTGTATTCTAAATACCGAAGATGCTAACGGCCAGACATTCCGTGCAGCCGGTAAGGCATTTGAGCAGATGTTGTCCGGCGCCGGCGCCTCCATAACCAGTATGCCAAGCTCTGAAATCTATTCCGGCCTGCAAACCGGTGTACTGGATGGTGCCAACACCAGTTCGGCCAGTCTGGTTTCATACCGTATCTACGAGCAGGTTAAATGTCTGACGGCTCCTGGTGATAATGCCCTGTGGTTCATGTATGAGCCCATCCTGATGTCTAAAAAAACTTTCGACAGTTTGACTAAAGCGCAACAGGACTTAATCATGAAGTCAGCTAAAAAAGCGGAAGAGTTTGCTTATGGCGGTGCGAAAAAAGCAGATATAAAACTGGTTGAAACCTACAAAAAAGCCGGCGTTAAAGTTGTAACGATGACCGCAGAACAGGCAGCCGCATGGCGTGAAATTGCCGATAAAACATCTTACAAGAAGTTTGCTGACAACGTTAAAGGTGGTCGTGAATTGCTCGATATGGCACTTTCTGTCGATTAAGTGCTGGCTTTTATTTTTAGTTAACCCAGCATAAAGGTAAGGTGATTATTGTGTGTAACATGATGATCACCTTTTTTATTTTAGAACCTGACAATGAAATATTTTATTAAATTTGTTTCAAACTTATCCACGCTCTGCGGAGTTGTTGCAGCAAGTATGATTGTCATCTCAGTACTCGTGGTGGTACAGATGGTATGGGTACGTTATATCCTGGAACAATCATCTATCTGGCAAACCGAGTTTGTGACTTACCTGTTGATTGCTGCAACCTTTATCGGCAGTCCCTATGTATTGCTTAAGCGCGGCCATGTAAATGTCGACTTATTAGCATACTACCTTTCGCATAAATGGCGACTGGTTATGGCCATGTTTGCTTCCGTTTTATCACTGGCATTTTGTCTATTGATTGCCTGGACCGGATATGAGTTCTGGTATGAAGCATGGGAGAATAACTGGGTCTCTGATTCTATATGGGAAGTTCGTTTATGGATTCCCTATTTTTCAATGCCATTTGGGTTTGCGGTGTTATCTCTTCAATATGTTGCAGAAATCTTAGGCTTAATGCGAGGTGATGAAATGCCATTTGGTATTGATAAAGAAGTTGAAGCTGGCTCATTCGGGGAGGCACAGCAATGAGCCCGCTAGAAATAGGTTTATTAATTGCCGTAGTTCTGATTCTGGTGCTGCTATCAGGTGCACCGGTCGCATTTTCTTTAGGCGCAGTGTCACTTTTTTTCCTGGTGATTTTTGATGGTATCGATAGTTTAGACGTTGTTGCCGAAACCCTGTTTGCCGGTCTTAACGAGTTTGCATTATTGTCTATCCCTATGTTTATTTTAATGGGTTCGGCGGTCGCATCATCCCGCGCCGGTAGTGACTTGTATGAAGCTCTAGAACGCTGGTTTTATAAAGTTCCCGGCGGTTTAATAATTTCCAACCTGGGTGCCTGTTCTATTTTTTCTGCGCTGAGTGGATCATCACCGGCGACCTGTGCAGCAATCGGCAAGATGGGTATACCTGAAATGCAAAAGCGTGGTTACCCCAGCAGCCTGGCCACCGGTGCTATTGCCGCGGGTGGTACTTTAGGGATATTAATCCCTCCCAGCATTACCATGATTGTTTACGGTATCGCGACCGAAACCTCCATTGGCCGTCTGTTCATTGCCGGCATTATTCCAGGTTTAATGCTGACTGCATTATTCATGGCATGGGCTCTGTATTATGCCAAACGCAAAGGTTTTCATTTTAAACTCGGTGATAAAGGTTATTCATGGAAAGAAAAATTTCAAATTCTTCCCAAGATATTACCGTTCCTGATCATCATCGCCCTGATTCTTTATGCTTTGTATGGCGGCATCGCGACACCATCCGAGGCGGCAGGCGTGGGCGCATTTATCTGCGTGGGACTGGTGGTCATTATTTATAAAATGTGGGATCTGCGCGCACACTGGGACATTCTTAAAACGGCTATGCGTGAATCTGTGATGATCATGATGATCATTGGAGCTGCGGCATTATTCAGTTACATGATGTCCAGCC
>Ga0265303_10001931_pt1 | contig 12869 bp, 6 predicted proteins | sample Helome_2_FD_192494 | JGI IMG/M metagenome (GOLD analysis project Ga0265303, IMG submission 192494) | Marine sediment microbial communities from subtidal zone of North Sea - Hel_20160317 (Illumina Assembly) | ecosystem: Environmental > Aquatic > Marine > Subtidal zone > Sediment ...
GGCATCGAAGTGACGCCGGTTGATTCGTCCGACCCTCAGAATGTCAGCAATGCCCTGCGCGACAACACGCGTATGGTGTGGCTGGAGACGCCGTCCAACCCCTTGCTGAAAATCGCCGATATTGCCGCAATAGCGAAGATCGCCAGGGAGGCTGGTGCGCGCCTGGTCGTCGATTCGACATTCGCAACCCCGATCGCAACCCGACCGCTGGAGCTGGGTGCGGACCTCGTGGTTCACTCGCTCACGAAATACATTGGTGGTCACGGCGATGCCATGGGCGGGGCTGTCTGCGGATCAAGAGAGACGCTGGATCACCTGCGTACCGAAGCGTTGTCGCACTTCGGTGCCGTCATCAGTCCGTTTAATGCATGGCTGATACTGCGTGGCATGGCGACGCTGCCAATACGCATGCGTGAACATGCGGCCAATGCGTTGGCCGTCGCCGAGTTTCTCGAAGGCCACCCGCGCGTCGAGTCTGTCATCTACCCCGGCCTCGAGTCTCACCCGCAGCACGCGCTCGCGGCGAAACAAATGGATAACTTCTCCGGGATGGTTTCTTTCCGGGTGCAAAACTGCAAGGAGGTTGCGGAGCGCATGATGTCTGGTCTGGAGATCGTTCATTACGCTGTTTCACTCGGTCACCATCGCAGCCTGATCTACCTGCTCAGTACCGAAGATCTCGCAGAGACGTCCTACGGGCTCGAGGGCGCAGAGCTGGAAAAGTACCGGGCGATAGCGGGCGATGGGCTGTTTCGCTTCTCGGTCGGCCTCGAGAATGCAAAGGATATTTGTGCGGACCTCGAACCCGTCCTTTAGTCGAGGAACGGGCGACAGCCAATATTGATCGCCGGCTTAACCCCGCTGGCTACAGTCCGGCGTTTATAATGACAGGAATGACAAATTCAGGAACGGGAGCGCCTGCATGAACAAATTTATTGGTGTCGCCGGTATTATGGCGATCGTGCTGATACCGGCCGGTTGCAAAGCCGTCGGTTCAGAGGAAAAACCGGAAGATCTTGTCCTTGAATCAGTGCCCAAAGCCTCAAGTGAAGTAAATATGCCTGCAAAAACAAAACCCGGCCCCGGAATGCAGCCTCTCGTCGAGGTCGCGGTTAATGACCTGGCGGAGACGATGGGCATCGAGAAAGAAAAAATTAAGGTCGTATCGGCCAAACCTGTCAGCTGGCCGGATTCGAGCGCTGGCTGCCCGCAGCCGGGCATGCAATACATGCAGGTGATTACGAGTGGCTCGCAGATCGTCCTGAAAGCCGAAAACAAACTGTATCACTATCACAGCGGCGGCAACCGCCCGCCGTTCTATTGCCCCAAGCCTGCGGTACGGAAACCGCTTCCCCACGGTGAAGACTAATAAAAAAAGGGCGGCCAATTGGCCGCCCTTTTACTTGCAAGCAGAGACAGTGATTAGTCGCTGTCGCTGTCGCTGTCATCATCGACGCACTGAGATACGGCAATCGCCGTATTGTCGACACCATCGCCCGTGATGTTCACACGGTTGACGATGACATCGCCACCATCACAGTCGTCGACTTCAGCCTGGAACGTGAAGGTGGCTATGCCGCCTACCTGCGTGGAAACGAGAAGATCCGTACCCACAGCGGGAGCGGTTCCGTTACCGTCGAAGAAGTAGGTAAAGCCGTTTGTCCCATCAGCATTTTCTACGCCGACCGTCGCGTCTGGCAGCGGGCTAGGGACCTGAGCGTAAGCGAACCAGATGCTTCCGGAAGGACCGTTCTCTACCCAGATTTGGAACGTGTGCAGCGCCGCCGGATCACTAAACAGAGGCGCGTTTTCCCACTCGTAAACCGTGAATTGACGAGGACCGGCATTCAGAACAGCCACATACCAGTTACCCGACGAAGTGAGATTCAGGTCAGTCCAGAATGGTGCAATCAGGTTATTCGGCGCGGCCGGATCCGGCATTTCGCGATTGCCGGCACTTAGCGCCAGACCACTGTTCGTTCCGGCCTCGATTGCGCCGTTAATCGACCAGATCACTTGCGAGTACTGCTGATTGTTGTACGTGAACTCCGGAATATTAAGAATGAATGCGCCGTCATCTGGATTGCTTGGCAGGGCGAACGGTGCTACGCCAAATGCGCCGAGCGAAAAATAACCGAATGGCGCCGGCGATGCAGTCACCTGTAGGCCGCCGGGATCGAGCATGCCGCTCCAGGTCAATACTCCTCCTCCTGTCTCTCTAAACTCGGATACCGTTGTGCCGTTGGTGATCATCTCCATCGCAGAGCCCGGAACGAATTCCAGGTCTTCTGGCAATGCGTCCGTGAGGTCGATCTGCCCCGAGATCGGACCGTTCGTGATCGTGATCTCGTACATTAGTGGCTCGTCTTCCGCCACCGTGGCGGCGTCAACCGATTTGCTCAGCAGGTCCGGATTGCTGGAGTTGGTTGCAAACACTGCGATAGGCATGTGCAGATCTGGTCCGTCACCCTTGCGATCCAGATTGAGCTGCGCGAAGTTCCAGCCCGGCGTGGCCAGGGTCGTGTCCGCAGTGACCGTGATTTCACCAGTCTTGCCTTTCTTCAGCTTCAGCTTACGGCCTGGATTCGTATCGAGTCCGAGACCAGCTGGCCCGGAAGTGCTGAGATCCCAGCGTGCACTGTGACCCGTCACGTTTTCCACGGTACGTGTCCAAGAGCACGTCTCGATGCAGACGCTGTCCGCCATGCTTGCGATGTTCAGCGTCTTCGGGTCACCACCGAGGGCAGGATCGGCTGCGAGGAAGTTCGCCTTTGTCTCGTCGAGAACAAGACCGGCCTCCTGTGCCCGCGTCAGGTCTATACGACCCCCACCCACGTCGAAATGATCGGTAGGCGTTGAGCCATCTTCCTTGAGCGTCGTCGTATTCTCGGCCGTCATCATCAATGCGGACTTGATCTCGTAGGGCGTCCAGTCAGGCTGCACGATCGACAACAGCGTAGCGGAGCCGGCGTTGTGCGGGCTGGCCATCGAGGTGCCGCTCTTGAAGACGAACTCGGGCACTGGAATATCGCTGAACGAATCCTCGGCGGCCATGATGCTGGCGCCCGGTGCCGCAAGGTCTGGCTTGATCACGTCGATAGAGGAATTCGGTCCACGAGAACTAAAGCCCGCCATGATGTCTGCAGCTGCATCGTCAAGAACGACGCTGTGCCCGGAAATCGATCCCATCGCTGTCGGATTTCCCATCAACCATGCCGCGAGCACTGCACCGTCTTCCTGGCTGATGTGCACGCCAGGCAGCGCGTGTGGATCAGCTACCACGCCGCCACCGTTATCCATCAGGATATAGCCGCCAGCGCCGGCAGACAGAGCATTTGCTCCTTTCTCTACGCGGCCAAATGTGCCACGTGTGCAGGCGACGATCTCGCCGTTAAACGTGCCTGGTGGCCAGGGCGGATTGAGATCACCGATCTCGCCAAGTCCACACAACGTCGAACCGGGAAAAGCTTCCTCGAGATCAGCCGAGTTGATTATCGGCGCCGGGCCGTAACCTGACGTAAGGCCAAGGCCAGTAATATCCGCAAGGGCGCCCGCGTCGCTGTTCAGATCCGTTACGCTGTTCGGGATCGTCCGCCTGTGCGTCGTGGCACCGGTCGCCGAAACCCAGGGAGAATTGTGACCCGTAGTCTCGGCCCCCGGACCGGCGTTGCCGGCCGACGTGGCAACATATATGCCAGCCTGCGTCGCGTTTAGAAACGCGAGTTCGATTGAATCATTGTACGGATTGTTACCACCCGAAATTGAGTAGTTCAGCGCAGCAATGCCGTTCGGCAGGTTGCTCGCATCGATCACAACCTGGTCGAGCGCCGCGAGTATCGCCGTGCCGGGGCAAGAGTCGACGCAGACATCATAGGCAATGATATTTGCGTGCGGTGCTACGCCGGTGACGTCGCGAACCATTGTAGCGGTGGGCGCCACCAACGCTGCGCTCTGAATGACGTTACCTGCCGCGGTGCTAGCCGTATGCGAACCATGGCCGTCGGAGTCCTCCGGTGACATCGGATCATCCACTGGGTCCTGTACCATGTCCCACGCCCCGATAAGCTTGTCGTTGCAGAAGCCCGGGTTCGTGTCGCAATAGCTGCCTGGTATGTAATTGCCGGAGCCTAGCGGGTTCTCGTGATCGTAGCCGTCGCCACCGGCATCGGCAAAAGATGGGTGGTCATGATTGATGCCGGAATCGAGAATAGCGACTACGGCGCCTTCACCTTTGGTATGCGGCAAGTTAAACGGAGGGCCATCCCAGATACTGGGCGCCCCGATCAGGAGCGGGCCGTCATCAGTGCTCATTACCTCAAACCGTTCTCTCTCGATACTCTTGACATAGTCAAGTTGACTGATGGCTTTTGCCTCATCTTCGGTCAGTACCATCGCCACGCCGTTGAATACGGCCTGGTACTCGCCGCGAACTTCGATCTTGTGACCGAATGCATTCTCGCAATGCTCTACGAATTCGCGCTGTGTCTTGCGCAGGTACTTCGCATAGTCTTTGCTGGCCTTGCTGTTGACATTCAGCCGCTTTTTGCCCGTTGCTCGTGCGCTGGTCGCAGCAAGGTTGCCGACGCCACCGTCGTAGACGGCCAGCGACGGGTCCTCGAGTTGAACAATATAAGCAGCCTCGTACCCTGGTGCGACTCTTGGTTTCGCTCGCTGTTCGCTGCCGTTGCCTGCAGTGCCGACAACACTGGGCTGCTCTGACGCCAGCTCCAGCGAATCGGCAAACGAGACGAGAGGCAACGCGAACAGGACCGCTAGCGCAGGAAGCCCCACGCGGAATGGTTTCATGGTCATTTTTATCCCCTGTACTTCTTATTTTGGTATGAGTATGAGAGCTTGATCTGCTTGCTCTTGAACTCATTCTAGACCAGCAAGCTGTCATATTCTATTGAACATAATGAATGGTCCGCTCACAGGCACAGCAAGGCCATGCAATGCGCTACACTGCCCGGCCAGAACAACAAAAGCACAGGGAGATCGGGCGATGCGGGGAGGGCTCCTTGCGGTACTCGGGACCGTATTTTTTTTAACGGCTGGAACAGCGACAGCTCAGGTTGATGTACGTGACGCGGACGCGGACATGTTCCCGGCTGACGTTGTCTACGATCCGACGATTCCAACGCCCGAGCAGAGCCTCGGCCACAAGCTCGGTGACGAACCCGTCCGCCACCACCAGCTCGTCGAGTACATTTCGCAGGTTGCTAATCTCAGTGATCGGTTGTCGCTGGAAGTCATCGGCTATTCCCACGAACGACGGCCGATACTCTTCGTTGTTGCCACGTCGCCCGAAAACCACGGTCGTCTCGATTCGATCCGGGCGCAGCATGTCGCGCTGACCGAAGCCGGTGCACCGCCCATTGATGATGAAATGCCTGGCGTCACCTGGATCAATTATGGCGTACATGGCGCAGAGTCGAGCGGCATGGATGCTTCGCTGCCTTTCATCTATCACCTCGCCGCTGCGACGGGTGACGAGATTGAGCAGGTCCTGTCAGAGACAGTCATTCTGGTCACGGCGATCTTCAATCCGGACGGCCATTCCCAGCGCGTCGCCTGGTTCGATGCCTACGGCGGACAGCAACGGATTACGGATCCGGCACATATCGAACACCAGTTCGACTGGCGATTCGCGCGGACGAACCATTACGGCTTCGACCTGAATCGGCAATGGCTGCTGCTGACGCAGCCTGAGCCGCGTGCCTGGATGCGCAAGTGGCACGAGTGGCGTCCGAACCTGACCGTGGATTATCACGAGATGAGCAGCGGGGACACGTACTACTTTCACCCTGGCGTTGCGACGCGCACGAACCCGCTGGTGCCGGACAAGGCCGAGGAGTTGATGGAGCGCACCGTTCGAACTTCCGAAGACTTCCTCGATAGCGAGGGACGGCTCTACTTTCACGGTGAGGGATTCGACAACTTCTACATCGGCAAGGGCTCGACTTTCCCGCTGCTGAATGGCGGGGTCGGTGTGCTGTACGAAGCCGCGGCGGCGCTTGGGCGTGAAATCGAGACGCCGAATGGCTTGCTGACGTATCGCGGGAACATTCGCAAGCACTTCAGGACCAGCATCGCCAGCATCGAGGCCGGGGCGAATCTGAAACGTGAATATCTCCAGTACCAGAGAGATTTCTATTCGAGTGCTCTGAGCGAGGCGGATCGATATTCGACGAAAGCCTGGGTATTTGCGGCGCCCGGTGATTCCGCGAGGATGCATTTTTTCGCAGACCTGCTGAATTACCATCGCATCGAGACATACCGGCTGGCGCGGGACATCACGGTCGCAGGACAGGCGTTCTCTGCAGCGGACGCCCTGATCGTGCAGGCGTCCCAGCCGCAATACCGGCTGATCCGCAGCATCTTCGAGGCCGTAACCGAGTTCGAGGACTCGACGTTCTACGATGTGTCGACCTGGACCTTGCCCGTTGCGTTCGGCATGGACTTTGCGGCGCTGTCGGGCAGGGACTTCCGCAGCAACGTCGTTGGTGACGCGTACGCTCCGCCCATGCCCGTCGCGACTGCCCCGGGTGAGTCGTCCTACGCCTATGCCTTCGAATGGGGCCCGTACTACGCGCCGAGAGCGCTGCAGCGGGTGCTTGAGAACGGCCTGCTGGCGCGCGTCGCTACTGAGCCATTCGCGGCATTTACGTCATCGGGCGGACGCGAGCTCGCGAGCGGAACCATCGTTGTGCCGCTGGATCGCCAGGCAGCCGAACGTGCCGACATACATGAACTGATGCGTACGATCGCGGCTGAGGATGGCATTCCCGTGCATGCGCTGACATCAGGCAGAAGCCCGACGGGCACTGCCGGTGTCAACGTTGGCGGCCCGTCGTTCCGTGCCGTCGAGCAGCCGAGCGTACTGCTGGTCGTTGGTGACGAGGTCAATTTCTACGATGCAGGTGAAATCTGGCATCTGTTCGACAACCGAATGCAGATGCCGATTACGCTGCGCGGCCGGGACTCGCTCGGCGGTATCGACTGGGATCGCTACACGCACATCGTGTTCCCGTCAGGCGAATACGAGGACTATGAGCCCGACTTTGCCGATCGCCTGCGACTGTGGGTTGCGGAAGGCGGCACCGCGATTGGTATGCGCAACGCGGCACCATGGCTGCGCGCAACGACACTCGACTGGATCGATCCTGAGAGTGAGGAAGCACTATTGACCGCCGCCGCAGCGCCCGATGACGAGGAAGAAAAGGAAATCATCGGACGGATGCCTTATGGCGAAAAAGACGGCTTCGAGGCCCAAAAGGTCGTTGGCGGTGCCATATTTTCGGCTGACCTCGACATCACGCACCCGCTCGGTTTCGGTTACGCGAAGCGCGCGATCTACCTGCACAAGAACGTCGAAGAGCCGATGCTGCCGACAGAAAACCCGTTTGGCACGATCATCGCCTACAGCGACAAGCCCGTGTATTCGGGTTTCGTGTCTGACGAAAACAGTGAGGCACTGGCCGGCACACCGGCGCTTATCGCCGAGCGCTCGGGCCAGGGCATCATAATACTGTTTGCCGACAATCCGAATTTCCGCGGGTACTGGTACGGCACCAACAAGCTGTTCCTGAATGCCGTGTTCTTCTCGACGATATTCGACGCGCCTGTGCAGGACTAAGCAGCCGACTTTGTTAGTGAGTCTAGCGTCCCCGGAACGGGTCCTGCTTACGATAACCTTCGGGAGCACCAAACAGTTCGTCGTCCAGGTCCTGTTCCTCGACCGAGTCGAGAGACACCTCCTGGACGATTTGGCCGTTCGCATAGTCAACGGTGTGAATCGGGAAGCCGTCGATCTGGTCCATCAACTCGCCAGGATTTGACTGCCCGGCGGGTCGCATTGGCAGCGATTCAGTCATCTTCGTTATATAGGCAGCCATGCTGCGAAATGCATCAATCACCTCGTCGGCGCCCTCAACGTCGTCCAGTGCTGCCGCACAGATCTGCTGTTTTTTCTCACCGCCCTCGTAAACTGCGTATTCCTTGCAGTCGCGGGACTGCCACTCGCCGCTGCCAATAGCCTCGACTCTCGGCGGAGGCGTCTCTTCGCCTTGCTGCCCCATCATTCCCTGCATCTGCCCTTTCATCATCTGTTCGACCATGGCGCGTTGCTCGGGAGGCATACTCGCAAGCTGCGCCTCCATTTCCTTCATCGCAGCATCCATCTTCGCCGACACTTCGTCGAGCATTGCCTCGTCCATGACGACATAGCTCTTGTCGCTATGGTCGATGTACATGAAACGGTCGCCCAGGAAGATCATCGTGGCTTCGGCATCGCCGTTTCCACCTTCTTCCATGCGGACCTTCTCCGACTGTGCGTAGATCCTGGCCCGGTCCGTAACCGTGCCCGAAGCGTCCCGGGTGACGAGGTCCATGACAACGCCCGCATGGGCGGCGGAGGACGCCCAAAGGAGTACTGCACTGGCAAAGACGAACGGTCGTTTCATGTTGGTTCTCCTTCTTCGTTATTGACGTGCTCTCGAGGCTGCTCTGCGTCCTGGCGGGGCAAAACTGTGAGCGTCTGCCGAATCTTGTCGAGATGGGCCTTTTCAACCTCGGCCCAACGTGAATATTCGGTTCCACCTTCCTCGAGATCCGCCGCGGTGAGTCTCTGCGGCGCGAGGTCGTCGATGAAGATGATCATGAGTTCTTTCTGTCGTGACTCGTCCGTCAGGTACACGAGGCGGGCGTACGCAAACTCGAGCGGAAAAACGAAACCTTTGCTCGCCAGGAATTGTCGCGCCATGGCGCCGTCGGTACCTTGTTTTCTCTTTCGGTCCGGATCGAAGCTGACCACGGCAGTATCTGTAAAGAACTCGTAATCGCCAAGCGACACGCGTAGCGGCGAGTCGTCATAGTCGTAAGTCCACGGTTTGTCGGGCAGGTAGGCTTCATACTGGATCCAGTAAACACTTCTCAATGCCCCATCGTCATGCGTTTCGACAAAGAAGTGTTGCTCCGTATCGGCGTTGCCGTAAAGGATGAACTTCTGCCCGCCGATGTGTCGATACGTTGGGCCGAAACGCAGGATAGCCGCAGGATCGTAGTCCGAAACCAGGTCGTTGCCTATAGCCGTGCGGCCCAGGCCATCGAACTCCGGCTCGGTCGTAAAACGGCCGCGGTCCGAGAAATACCAGTGCGCCGTGCCCATGCAGCCAAGGATGACAAGGACACCAGCGATAATCAGCTTTTTCATTTACAGGCTCCCGCAGGCGGGCCTATTTGAAATAGTAAGTTCCCTGCAGCCCATAGGTGCGCGGCATGCCACGCGTAAAGTAATCCTGGAACAACGAGTTCAGGTTGATCCCGTAGGTGTAGTAGAACTCGTCCGTCAGGTTCTTCGACCAGGCAACGATAGCGAATTTATCTGACTCGTAGCTCAGCCTCGCGTCCGCTAACCAGTACGATGGGTTGCCTTCCCCGAGTTCGCTGCTCGCCTGCGGTAGCCCGGTCAGGCGCGGGCTGCCCACGTACTGTCCGTCATAGTCGCCGAATGGATCAAAGTAATACTCGCCCATGTATTGCACGTCCAGTGCTGCATAAAACGCACCGTTGCGGAAGCTGCCAATTTCCCAGTCCAGCGACGCACTAAACGTCTCATCCGGCGCATTGGCAAACTGGTTCCCGCCGATATCGAGCTGTGCACCGCCGCCGAATAACACCTGGTTGTCGTCGTACTCGGAGTCCATGAGCCCAAGCTCCGCCTTCAGCGTCAGGCGATCCGAAAGGAGGGCCGTCAGTTCGAGTTCGCCGCCCCAAAGATCCCCATCGACAGCGCGCAGGAACGAGGTGAGCCCGACGATCTCGGAGATCTGCTGGCTTTCGTAATCGTAAGTGAACAGGGCGCCATTAAGCTGCACTCGACCGTCTGCAAAGCGGGTCTTGAACCCCGCTTCAAAGGCGTCGACAAATTCAGGTTCGACGAAGTACACCTGGTTGATGTCCTGATACGCCAGGCCGTTGTAAGTGCCGGCACGGTATCCGCGACTGTAGCCGACGTAGACCATCGTGTTGTCTCCGTACTTCGCGTCGAACACGATGCGCCCGCTCCATTCACTGCTGTCTTCGTTACGCTCCACGGCAGGCAGATTCGGGTCGTAAGGGAAACTGTAGGGAACTGTCGATGCTCTTTCGACGCCATCGGCGCTGAGGAATACGGTCCTTGCGTCGAGATAATCCACGTCGTCCCAGGTATGGCGAAAACCGAGCGTTAGCCCGAACGTTTCGCCCAGCTCCGTGTAGAGTTCCCCGTAGATCGCCTGGGTAGGCCGCTCTATCGTGAAGTCCTGGTCAGCGCGAACGGATGAGAACGGTGGGGCGAGTCCCGTGCAGTTGGGCGCGTCGAGAAGAGTGCGAGCATCGAAAAAGCCACCCGGATTGATCACTATCGGCGCGCAGGCCGGCGTACCGTCAGAAACGACGCCCAGTGCATCGCTGGACGTAACAGGCGCATTAAAGAAGCTGTCGGGAAATCCGAAGCCGGCTAACGTGTCATCAAGGAAGCCGAAACCGTCGATTTCGTTGGCCGTATTGATTTCCTCATCTGCGAAATAAACACCCGCAATTGCCCGGAACGAATCAGTCTCAAAGTGAACTCGCAGGTCCTGGCTAAATGTTTCGCTCTCGGTGTAATAGCGCGTCGCGAAAACGTCGACGGGCGAGCCATCGCCATCAAACGGCGACAGGTGAAACTCTCCGTAGTCGTAGCCTGTTACCGAGACGAACTCCAGGTCGCCCCTCCGGTAGCGCCATGTCATGGCGGCACCCTCGGCGTTCGTGGCGTAGCCGTTGCCGGTGTTACTCGCAATCTCATCTTCCGCGAGCCCGTCGCGCAATCCCGGCACGTCCAGGTTGATCATACCGGTCGTGGGATCGAGCGCCAGGATGTTGCGCCCGCCCTCGAGGTATCCGATCCCGTAGGGCAGGTCTCCGCGAGCGTCGTTGTCGGCGTAGTAGACTCGAAAGTCCGCCTGTGTGTTTTCGTTTACATCCCACCTTGCCGATAACCTGAGCGCGATGGAATCCTGTTCGCCGTAGTCCTTTCCGTCGACGGGATTGTCGGTGTAGCCATCGGCTTGCCTCACGGTGCCCGCGAACCGGAATCCCAGCGAATCGCCGATCATGTTTTCATAGGCTCCCTGGAGTTCATAACCCGAGAAGTTGCTAAATCCTGCTGTCAGGTAACCGTCGCGACCCTGCATACGTGGCTTGCGTGTTTCGATCAACACGGCGCCGCCGGTTGTGTTCTTGCCGAACAAGGTGCCCTGTGGCCCGCGCAGGATCTCTATTTGTTCGAGGTCATATAATTGCTGGCCGTGTGCGGCGCGAAAGGTCTGGTAGACCTCGTCGACATAGACGCCAACAGCAGAAGCCGTTGACGCCGTAAACTCGTTAGCCACACCGATACCCCTGACCGCAAAGTTCGGTTGCGTCTGGGCGTACGCCGAGGTGACCTGCAGGTTGGGGCTCGAGCCCATGAGGTCCGAGGTTTCGAAAATTCCGCGATTGAGCATCTCGTTTGCGGTAAGCACCGTCACGGCGACCGGGACATCCTGCAAGTTCTCGGAACTCTTGCGCGCCTGGACGATGATCTCTTCGATGACCTCGGCGTCCTGCGCCGGTACCGACGTCGCAAGCAGCAACGTCAAAACCGACAGCGTCGCACGCGCGAACGAGCGCTGGCCGGAACGATTTGCGCAAGCCTGAATTCTGTTCATGAGCGCCTCGATACGACTCAGGCAATCTCCAGGGGAAGATTGCTTACTGATCGTATGTACGGATCTGTTTGCCAGTAGGGAGCTCCCGCGAGCTTGATCGTCGACAGCTCCTGCAGGATCATCTGGAACGCGACAGGTGCGACGCGTTCCACCACGGGTGCGCCATAGCAGCGGTGGATTCCGGCGCCAAACGCAATATGCGGCGGACCTTTGCGCATGATGTCGAACACATCCGGGTCGGGGTATACCGTTTCATCGCGATTGGCTGATCCGATCACCACCGACACATGATCGCCTCGCCGCAGCTGCTTGCCACCCATTTTCGTGTTGTGGTTGACGACGTATCGATCGGTGAGCTGGAACGGCGAATCGTGGCGCAACATTTCGTTGACTGCGGCCGGGATGAGTTCTGGTTTCTTCCTGAGGATGTCTATGGGCAAAGGCGCATCCGTCTTGCCCCCGGAATCCTGGGTAGGATCGCCGCCCAGTAACGTCAGCAGACCTGTTGCTATCAGGAATGTCGTCGACAGGTAGCCCGCAACCGCCATATTGACTGACGTTGCCTCTACGTCTTCCGCCGACATCTTGGGCATGGGGCCCATACCATCCTTGACCATCAGGTCGAGCAAACCGCCGGCGCCTGCCTTAACGGGGCAACCGCTGTTCTGGGTGCCGCGAATGAGCGCCGAGTAATAACTGCCGAGCGCCATCGCGCAGGTCGCCGCGGTGCCCTGGATCGAGGGTGGCTGCGTGATGTCGTGACCCATTTCGATGGCGCCGACCCACTGGATGATGCCCGCCCAGTCCTGCTGCGGGATTCCCATGATCTTGAGAACAACACTCGATGGCAGCGGCAGGGCGAACGAATTGTAAAATTCCATGCGACCGCTTTGCTTCGCGTCGACCAGCAGCTTGCGCGACACAATCGCCGCGATGGCTTCTGCCTGTGCTGCAGCCTGCGTCAGGTACTCGTCCATTGGTTTGCGAACTTCACCATGACGCGGTGGATCGAGGAAGAACAGGCCTTGCGGGTTGTTCGCAAGCACGTCGAAAGGCCCTGGTGCGGGCTTCGGCGGGACATCATGGTTGTTCTTCGCGAAGTTGAGCTCGGAAAAGGTCTCCGAGTCGTCCAGGACG